>WNGA01013245.1_pt1 | contig 14569 bp, 14 predicted proteins | sample 5400061 | NCBI WGS metagenome assembly WNGA01 (sample SAMN13153366, study PRJNA577476) | soil metagenome | isolation source: 100 cm soil or saprolite under grassland replicate 2 | place: USA:California | collected 2016-06-15
AATTGCTTGTATCTTAACTGACTTTCTGCTAATAACGATCGGTACGCCAATCATGTTGATCCTGTAGATTTAAGTAAACATGTTGGTCATAACCATAACGCCGCCACCGCAGTAGGCTTGCTAAATGATATTGTCACGCTTCCTTACCCTGAGTAATAACACGTCATAGTTCTAAGTGAATCACTTGTCAATTACGATTATAAGTGACCTGAATGGCTTCAAAATCTTGCAATATGAGATTACTTGAGCATCAAGGCAAAAGTCTTTTCTCCAAATTTAGTATCCCAATCCCTAAATCGAGCTTAGCATTAGATGAGAACACCGCAATAGAGGCATCGAAAGAGATTGGTTTTCCTTTAGTCCTCAAATCACAACTGACGGTCGGTGGTCGTGGGAAGGCTGGGGCAATCCTAAAGTGTTTTAAAGAATCAGAACTGGTTGGAAAATTTAATGATCTTATTCACAAGAAAGTAAACGGTCAGCTACCTCAAGGAGTTTTAATCGAAGCAATGGTAAATGTCACAAAGGAGCTGTACCTCTCGATATTTCTAGACCGAGGAAGAAGGCACTACTCATTAATTTGTTCTAAAGAGGGTGGTATAGATATCGAGTCTGCCGGTAACAAGGTACTTTTGGACGTGCCCCCTAATGGATTAACGGAAAAGACAGTAGAGGATTTGGCCCTAAAATTAAGCATTAACGGATTAAGGTTATATTCATTTGTTCAATTTGTCATGAAATTGTCAACTCTGGTTACCCAAAGTGAGGCAGAACTAGCCGAAATCAATCCAGTGGGAGTTCTTACCGATGGGAGTTGCATGGCACTTGATTCCAAGGTCATAATAGATGATAATAGCCTTTTTCGACATCCTGAAATGAAAAAATATCAACAAATATCAACCTTACAAGCCCAGGCTGAGGAAAATGGATTTTCATTTGTAGAATTAGATGGTGATATCGCTATAATTGGAAATGGCGCGGGATTGGTCATGTCAACATTGGATCTAGTTAGCGACAAAGGGGGACAGCCAGGAGCTTTCCTTGATTTTGGTGGCAGGGCAACCACAAGTACAATATATCAGGCTTTGGAACTTATCAGCAAGATTCCTAAAATCAAAGCAATTCTAGTGAATCTATTCGGAGGAATTGTTAGGACGGATTTAGTCGCTCAAGCTATTCTTGATGCATATAAGACTGGATTTATTGTCGTTCCTATATACGCACGAATATCTGGTGCCGAATCAGAAAAGGCCCGTTCGATGTTGTCAGATACGAGAGCTAATATTTATGATAGTGTTGAAGACGCCATATCGTCACTTATCAATAACTCAAGCGGAGTCACTGTGAATGCCCATAAATTTTGACATATTTGAACTACTGATCGGTAGGCTCGGTGATTCAAATTATCTTAGAAAACCAGTTATTATTCAGGGCATAACAGGGAACTTTGGTTCTGCGCATACGCGATTGATGAAAGCGTATGGAACAAACGTAATAGCAGGAGTAACCCCAGGGAAGGGAGGACAAGATTTCGAAGGAATTCCGGTATATAACTCCGTTCGAGAAGTCTGCAAAGACTTTGATGTTAAGATATCTGGAGTGTTTGTCCCGGCACCATTTTTCCTTGAAGCTACTAAAGAGGCTCTTGACAATGGGATAAAATTACTAGTAGCGATTCCTGAGCATGTCCCTGTAAGAGACGCAATTAGCGCTGTAAATTGTGCACAAGCACATGATGCGAGGATAATCGGGCCCAATACTCCGGGGGTCATTATTCCCGAAGTTATCAAGATAGGTATAATGCCACATCAACCTTTCAGTGTGGGTAAGACCGCTGTTTTTTCTCGTAGCGGAACATTGATGTATGAAGTATCTTATCACTTAAGCAAAGCTGGCATAGGCCAGAAAATTGCCTTAGGTATAGGTGGTGATCCTATAAATGGTACAAACTTGATAGAGGCCTTTGAATTAATTAAGAATTCCGATGATGTTGATTCGGTCGTCATCGTTGGAGAAATAGGCGGAGACGCTGAAGAAAAACTTGCAGAATACATCGTGAACTCTGGATTCCTCAAACCCGTGGTTGGCTATATTGCTGGGCGCTCGGCTCCAAAAGAAAAAAAAATGGGTCACGCTGGGGCAATAATTTATGGTAATTACGGTTCTGCAGAATCAAAGATTTTGAACTTCGAAAAGGCAAATGTTCCGGTAGCCAAAAGGCCTGCTGAGATACCCGACCTTTTGTTAAAAAAAATGAGGCATTAAAGGGTATCAAACAATAACAGATTAGGACATATTTTTTAGTAGTCTGCTGTATTATCCATAGCAGAAACACACCTATAGGTCCTTGGAATGATTAAATTGAAGCAACAGCTGTTAAAGTTTATATCCGTATTGTTTCCAGATTGAGCAAACTGAACAAAGATAACAAAAAGTTACAATCTATTTTCATTCTGTGCGAATCTTGTCACTGGTGTGTAACCTTCCTTGATAAATCCAGATTGCTGATAGATACGTGCAAATTCTGCAATTCAAGAAATTTGTCGAGCTTTCCAATCCTGCCTGATGAATCATTTATTTTTAATTACACGCAGAAATCTGGTGTCGAGATGGAATTTAAGAGAAGAAAATCAATAAGTTCTTTACAGAGTCAGTAAATTTGCTCTAGTTAGACTAGTGTTTTTAGTATTCGTATCAAGAACAATCAGCCTAACTTTCAATTATCTTTTAATTAGAATGCTTAACTAGTTTTAAATCCGATAAAGTTGGCTCGCGCTTAAGAGATTGACTCGTCCTTGTAATGCTTAATTTGTATTATTTCATTGTTTTCCCGGTAAGGACCAAATGCTTGGATTTGTTCTATAATGCCGAGTTGGCTGGCATCTTAAATATAACAAAATTTTAATTATTCGATAAAAAATAAGATAGGTACAATTCATGTGAAGGAGGACTAATATGGCAAGTGAGAAATTAAGTAGATATATGGTTTACCTTAAAAATGAAAAATTTTTTCCAAAGGATGCTCACTTCTTGCTTTCAGAGGCAAGAAAAGCACTACCGGAATCCAACGTAATAATAAGAGACGTTAGGGTTTCGGGGAATCATTTAGAATATGACATAAGTCTAGGCAAGGTTGAAGACGTTGAGAAAATGAAAGCTAAACTAAGTAACATTGGCAAATTCATCGAGTTGTACAATGTTGTCGAAAAGGAGTTTGATAAAATCGATGCTATTCAGTTGGCCAAGAATTTTTTTAATTCAGAGAAATATTGGAATGCGCATGAAGTACTGGAGGGTGTATGGAAGAAAACAGAGGGAGAAGAAAAGAAACTGCTCAACGGTCTTATACTAGTAGCCGCCGCCTTCGTTCATTACCAAAAAGATGAAACAAATGTATGCTTTGGTATAATGCGTAGGGCACTAGAAAAAATGAGAAACACAAAAGGAACTTACTTTGAAATTGAAATAGACTCGGTTAGAAAAGAGACAACTGATATTTTGAAATCTGGCATAGTCCATATTTTCAGAATATAGTCAGTCGCTTCAATGCTGAAAAGTTTATTCTATACTGAATGTAGCTCAGCATAGTTCATGCATATTGACAATATAACAGTCATTTTACTTTTCTCCAATTCTTATTGATCCAACAATTTAAAGCAGATTTTTAATTATACTTAAAAAATTAGTTACCTACGTCTTCTTCTTAATAGCATTGCAACTCCTACAAGGACAATCAGTATGGAAATCAAGATAAAAAAAGTTGTTTCATCGCGAACAGTACCTTTTGGTAAAATGCTATAAAGAAAGAAATAGAAAATCTGCATGATGCCCATAAACTCTTTACCCGTTTTCGTTCTTAAAAGGGTTTTAAAATTATGCCAATTGTTACCAAAGGTAAAAATGTGACGTATGGGCTGCTAAGTTAAACCATTTGTCGAACGTAACTCCTGTAAAGAAAAGGCTTAAAGTCGGACTTGAAGTTCACCAGCAACTTGCAACAGGACACAAGCTTTTTTGCTCTTGCATACCTTCCAATTCAAGCGAGTATAATTGTACGTTTGAAAGAAAGTTGAGGCCTACTCATAGCGAAATGGGGTCGATGGATCCTGCCGCAGTATTTGAATCGAAAAAATATAAAATTCTAAAGTACGTAAGTTCTCAAGATTCAAGTTGTTTGGTAGAAGGAGACGAGGAACCACCCTATCGCGTGGATATGCATGCATTGGAGACTGCACTAATAGTTGCATTAGCACTTCACTCATACATTGAAGACGAGTTTCATGTTATGAGAAAAATTGTCATCGATGGTTCTAATACAACCGGATTCCAGAGGACTATGCTCATTGCAAGAAAGGGGTACTTGGAGGTTAGAGGTAAAAAAATTGGGGTACAAAGTATCTGTCTCGAAGAGGATGCGGCAAAAATTGTAAAGAATTACGAGAAAAATACATCTTTTTCTTTGGGCAGGCTAGGGATCCCATTAATAGAAGTTACGCTTGAGCCTATAGCTGCGTCTGGGGATCTTATTAGAGAGGTTGCCCTTGCGTTGGGAAGACTTTTAAGATCAACTAAAAGGGTTGCCAGGGGAATAGGTAGTATAAGACAGGACGTTAATATTTCGATAGATAACGGGCCAGTTGTAGAGATTAAGGGAGTACAGCAGCTTTGGCAATTGTCCAGGGTTATTGAATATGAAACTTTGCGGCAGGATGCTTTAATTGATATTGCAGGGCAAATTCGGAATCGAATTGCGGGGAGCCCCCGAAGGGTAGTGAGTATTGCCCGAGATGTTACAGCCATTTTAAGTTCATCCGAATCAAATATAATAAATCAAATTCTAAGGGACAAGAATAACAGATTTTCTGCATTACTTGTCAAGAACTTCCAAGGTATGCTGGGTTTCGAACCCACTACTGGGATTCGACTTGGAAAACAATTAAGTGAGCTTGTACGATTTTACGGCCTTGGCGGCATTTTTCACTCAGATGAACTCCCAAACTACGGAATGTCAATAAAGGATGTGACCAAGATTAGGCTAGAACTTGGAATGACCAAAAACGATGCTTTCATTTTGATAGGAGGACCGGTTGATTTAATAAAACTAGTCGAACAAGAACTCTCAGCTAGACTGCATAGCGCAGTAGAGGGGGTGGTGGCAGAAACGCGCTCGGTTTCCGAAGACGGTTCAACAATTTTCATGAGACCTCGTCCTGGGTCGGCTAGGATGTATCCAGAAACAGACATCCCTTATCTATCGGTGAGGGCGTCATACTTAAAGAAACTAAAATCGCTTGTTCCCCCGCCTTGGAATGAAATTTTAGCAAGTCTTCGTGAACGCTATGGGTTAAACGTTAAGCTCGCTGAGCAGATTTACGATTCTGATTACTTAGGATTATTTGAAGAGGTAATTTCTGTTACCAAAATTCTTCCTACTTTTGTGGCGTCGAAATTGACTGAAGATCTTGTAAATTTTCAAAGGCAAGGGCTAGACTTAAACCTACTACAAGATAGAATAATTCGAGAGGCATTCATAATGTTGAACGATGGGAGGATTGCAAAAGAATCAATACCCTTGATTTTTGAAAAGATAATGAGAAAAGAGGCTTCAGGCATAGAAGAGGCCATATCCTCACTAGGCATAATGCCAGTAAATATTGATACTCTAAGAGAGACCGTAGATAGAGCTATTCTAGACAACCAGGATATCGTCCTTCAAAGAGGTAACGTGGCTATGGGACTTTTGATGGGAAGATGTATGGCCGTTCTTAGAGGAAAAGTAGATGGTGAAAAGGTCAATAAGATGCTGGCAAGTAGGCTAAAAACTTTTTTGAATGAAAGAATCCCGGAATGATTCTATTTATGGTAAAATTGAGCCAACTCTAAAACTCGGTTTTTATTTTTTATCATCACCGTATGGATAGGTTAGAAACTTTTGAGTGCATGTATATACAAACACAGACGAGACAAAGATACGACTTACATGTAGGTAAATTGTTTTGATTTATACCTTTTTACTATCTCTATAATACCTGCTAAGGTTACTGTGGTAGTTCCTGAAATTAGCATAATTACACCTAACATTATAAAATATCTTTCAAAGACTTTAGGCGTCCCGTTTTCATAGAACAGAGCACTACTACCAAATAGCACGTCTACTTTTGCTGTTTTTTTATCTACGTTTGTGATTGATGCTGAGTAATTTCCATCTATGGTGGGGTTAAAGGTGGTATAATAATTATCCGAAAAATTATGGTTAATCACAACTACATCACGTGGATTTGAAACTCTCGCATTAAGAAGGGTTTGGACAGGGTCGTGCGAAACGTATAGGGAAATATTCTTCCTTTTCTGGATATCTGTGAGATATATGGTCGCATGTTGATTCTCCACCAATTTTCCATCATACCGGGAGTTCACAGTATGTAGGGGGTCGGGAACTGAAATTGAAGAGACAAAAATCACTATAATTCCTACAAAAAGGATCACTAGGCCCGTTAGCAAAAGACTACGCTTCAAGTGTAATATAACTGAATTTAAGATAATTGATAAGGGTTACTATACCCTAGTCGTTTATGATGACATTGGGCATGTAACTTGAGATTTTGATTTCTAATTAAAATTTCATGGTTGGCAAGAAACTTACACTGTTAATTACCAATGATTGTTTTATTATGTACAAGTGCAGTTAATCAATGACCTAAATCTATTCTCTTCCTTACTGTGACTAGGAGAACTAATTGGCTGGTCATAGATCCGTGTTGGGGATTATTTTTATTATTTCAATCATTATTTGAACCTACAAGATAAACAAAAACGTCATCTAAAGTGATGGGAGAGACCGTAAAGAAAAGGTTCATTTTAATGGCCAGATGAGATAACTCTTGAATGTTGGTTTGGTACGTGAATACTCTGAGAAAATTGCTGCCTGTATCGATAACTGATCCGAATGTCTTTATCAATTCTACATCCGCTCCGTCCTTCGAAATATCCATTCGTACGTTTTGGGGAATCTTTTCTTTTAGAGATCTCACTGTTCCGGTTTCCACAACTGCACCTTTATCGATAATCGCTATTTCGTCTGCAAGTGATTCTGCTTCATCCATGTAGTGAGTTGTTAAAAATACTGTTTTACCTTCTTCTTTTCTTTTCTTTATTGACTTCCACACTTGACGCCTTGAAATAGGATCCAAACCAATAGTAGGCTCGTCGAGAAAAAGCAAATCGGCATCAGTTGCCATGGACATTGCCACCAGTATTTTTTGCTTCATCCCTCCAGATAAGTTCATAGCGGCGATATTCCTTACCGTATACAAATCAAAGTCAAGTAATACTTGCTCAGAACGTTTTCTTGCTTCATTTTTATCCAACCCATGTAATCTCAACCAATTATATACGTGATCCCATGGAGTCAAAGCTCGTAAGGGTCGACCTTCCTGTGGAACAACTGTAATACGATTCCTTATTTTATCCGGTTCACTAATAATGTCAAAGCCCAAAACCTGCGCCGACCCTGAACTAGGCAGTAGTTGAGTTGCGCAAATCCGTACTAATGTGGTCTTCCCCGCCCCATTTCTTCCAAGAAGGGTAAATATTTTCCCATCTTCTACTTTTAATGTAATGTTGGACAATGCCATGTTGGCTGCTTTTTTATAAGTCTTGGAAAGATTCTCGGTTTCAATTACAACCATCTGAGACTTTCCTCCGGGAATTGAGAGTCTTAAATTCTAGTTCTAATAGTCGAGGACAGAAGTACTCAGCCTTGGATCGACTATTCAGTCAGAACGATTTTTAACCTAATCAACGTCGATAGGAATCCCGCGCTCTTTAGAGTTCTTAAGCATAAAAGAAATTTCGAGAATGCCATTCTTGAAGGTTGATTTTCCAGTAGCTGGATCCACAGGTTCGGGCAGATCAATCCGCTTGTGATATCGCCTTTCACCAGAAATTGATTCAATTGCAAGTGATGTTTCGTTGGCGCTTATCCTAAGATCTTCCTTGCTAACTCCTGGTAGTTCAGCAACGATTTTTAGTTTATCACCATCTCTGATTATGTCTATCAAAGGTTCTCTCTGCTCACTCACTGAAAATGTTCCTCCTAAAGGACCAGGAAAAGAGTTGATATTGCCAAATTTGCGAACAACCGGTTTCCCGTCCTCCCCTATCTTCACTGAATATCCATATACTATCGGACCCAACTCTCTAACAGTTGAACCATCGTCGAGCCTCCTCTCCTTCACTAGATTTCGTGGAACTTGTTGATCCATATTCTTAAGGGCTTCGTGCATTATCTTCTCCATATCTTTCATCATTCCGTCTAGATCTGGAAACCATGAGCTTGGTCGCCTCCGACCTAGCCATTCATCAAAAGGTGACGACATAAATTTTCCTACCTAAGGCTCTGGATAGAGACAGAATAATAACCTTTCTTTCATTGTTAACCTCTAATTGCCTCCAGATTTTCTAAGCTCCTCTAGAAGCCACTTCTGCCTTTCAGAAAGCTTAGAGGGAATTCCCATTAGCAACTTTACAACAAGATCTCCTTTGGACCTATCACCATATCGTGGAAGTCCCTTCCCTTTTAATTTGAATAAAGTCTCCAGTTGTGTACCCGAAGGAATCTTTAGTTTCTCTTCTCCATACAATGTTGGAAGGCGAACATCAGACCCAAACACAAGATCCGTATAATTTACCTTAAGCGAATAAAGCAAATGTCCATCTTCCAACCTTTCGTAAAGCTTATGCGGTTTAACATGAAGGCGAACAAGCAAGTCTCCAGGAAGCCCATTTTCTGACGTAATTCCAGCTCCATTCATTTGCAATGTCATACCATCTTCAACTCCTGCAGGTACCTCGATAACTAATTTTTTCATTGTCTTCACTTTGCCTGAGGCCTTACACTTTTCACAAGGTTTTTCTATAATTTCTCCTCGACCGTTACAATTTCTACAAGTTTCAAGCGTTACGAAGGTAGAGAACCTATTTTGATTATAAACTCGCCTCGTTTGACCCTGTCCATCGCAAGTTCGACATTTACTAATTTTTGTCCCGGGATTGGCGCCGCTTCCCTTGCAAACATGACATGTCTCAAAGGTGGGAATATCGATTTCTTCTCTCTTACCCTCTACCACATCCTCTAGAGAGAGGTCAAGGTCATATAGTATATCTTGACCTTTTCTTCTTCCGCCAATATTAAAACCAAACCCGAATGGATCTGATCTCCCTCTTGACGAAAAGCCTCCGCTAAAGAATTGTTCAAAAATATCCCTGAATCCTCCGAATCCAATATCCTTGAAGATCTCTTCAAAGTTAGATTCCGATCCCCGGAAAGCTTCATCAGTTCCGACATGACCATATTTGTCATATCGTCGCCGTTTTTCATCATCCGATAGGACTGCATAAGCTTCTGATATTTGTTTAAATTTTTCTTCCGCAGAAGGGTCTTTATTCCGATCAGGGTGAAACTGCAAAGCCAAGCTTCGGTACTTGTTCTTTATCTCATCCTTAGTTGCGTTTCTACTTAATCCCAGAACCTCGTAATAGTCATGTTTGTTGTTCATAATTCCCTTTCACAGTATCAACGGGCTCTTATGGATTTGAAGTACTCTGCTTATCTTCATCTGCTGAACCTTCTTTAGGCGGACTTGAGCCAGGATCTGAGGAGGCTGCACCGGGACGTTCGGTGACAGTCTGTGCAGCGCGATACACTTCAGAACTAATCTCCCCCGTGATATTTTTAAGCGCCTGAGTTTTATTCCTGATATCTTCGATTCTATTGGAGGTCAGCGCAGATCTAAGTGCTTGAATTGCCCCGTTTATTTTCTCTACCTGCTCTGGTTTTATTTTATCTTTCAAGTCTTGTTGAGCCATTTTCTCCGCGGCATAAATAAGATTATCTGCTTCATTCTTTAGCTCAGCTTCTTCCAATTTCTTCTTATCGGCCTCAGCAAACTGCTCAGATTCTTTCTTCAATTTTTCTATTTCTTCTTTCGAAAGTTTATTATTGGCAGCGATTGTAATCTTCGACTCTTTTGCAGTGGCTAAATCCTTTGCAGTTACATTTAAGATGCCATTGGCGTCAATATCAAAAGTAACTTCTACTTGGGGTATCCCCCTTGGGGCTGGAGGAATTCCTGACAGGTTGAACATCCCCAGAGATACACAATCGGTGGCCATTGGCCTTTCGCCCTGCACAATATGGATTGTTACCGATGTTTGATAATCAGCAGCCGTAGTAAAGACTTTGCTCTTCTTTGTTGGGATAGTTGTGTTCCTTTCAATAAGAGGTTCTTTTAACCCGCCCAATACTTCGACTCCGAGTGTGAGAGGTGTGACGTCCACTAGTAAAATATCAGTAGCCACATCACCAGCTATTATTGCGCCTTGAATCGCTGCACCTAATGCGACCGCCTCCATTGGGTCTATTCCTCTTTCTGGCTCCTTGCCCATAACGTTGGCAACAAACTCTCTTACAACAGGCATTCGAGTGGGCCCCCCTATAAGAATAATTTTCTCTATTTCTGATGGATTTAATTTCGAGTCATTCAATGCCTGCATCATAGGTGCTCTGCACCGTTCTATAGATTCTTGAATTCTTGTGTAATATATTCGACTAATGTATTATCCATATCTGTGCCACCAAGTTGGGTGTCACCAGAAGTACTCTTGACTTGAAAAACACCCCCACCCATCTCCATTATGGTTACATCCAGTGTACCTCCCCCTAGATCAAAAACCATGATCTTGAGGTCCTTATTCGCTTTGTCAAGTCCATAAGCAAGAGAAGCAGCCGTTGGCTCATTAATTATTCTAACTACTTGCAAACCTGCAATTTCACCTGCATCCTTAGTAGCTTGTCGCTGATTGTCATTAAAGTAAGCTGGTACAGTTATGACTGCCTTCTCAACCGTCTCCCCCAGAAATGCTTCGGTGTCTTTTTTTATTTTCTGTAGAATGAATGCTGATATCTGTTGAGGGGTGTACTCTTTACCATAAACTTTGAACTTGAAGTCAGTTCCAATTTTTCTTTTCGCAGCTAATACAGTACCGTCCGGATTAGTTATCATTTGACGCCTTGCGGGCTCTCCTACTAATAGCTGACCATCCTTAGTAAAAGCAACATAAGATGGAAAAGCCTTTCCCCCGATTGATGTCCCTTCGGCAGCTTGAATTATAGTAGGTTTTCCAGCAATCATAACCGCTGCTGCTGAATTGCTTGTTCCTAAATCTATTCCGACAATTTTGCCCATATTCTATCCATAACTCCACTTGTGATTAATCTGTATCTTTATTTGAAATTATCTTTCTAGATAGAATAACCAAACTTGGTCTTAAAACTTTATTGTTAAACATAAATCCCTTTCTTACAACTTGTATCACGGTATTTTCGGGCTGATCCACGGTAGGTGTAAAACTCACTGCGTCGTGTACACCAGGATCAAAGGGGGTCCCAAGAGCTTCAATCTCTCTAACGCCTTCAGACTTTAGTAATGATTCTAAATTTTTCAAAATCCCATTTAACCCGTCAACAATAGCAAGGGAACAATTGGTGTCCTTAAGCGTATCGATAGCTCTAAGAAAATCATCCTCTATACTGATAATTTTAGAAAGCACACCAGCTCTTGCCTGCTCTATTTTACCTTCCATCTGTTTTTCCATTTGTTTTCTATAGTTGTCATAATCCGCTAGGAGATAGCGGAGTTTTTCGAGATTATTTTCAGATACATTTTTCAATGTGACTATCTCTTTTTTCAAACTATCCATATCTTCTTGTTCTGCATCTTCTGATACCGAATTCTGTTCAATATTTACATCAAGGGTGGAGTTTTTCATCTCTTCATTGTCAGTTGATAGGTTGTTAGGTTCCTTTACAATTCGACCTTCGATTGATTTTTTGGGGGGTCCTATCTTTTCATCATCTTGCAAATTGTCACCAGCATTCATGTTATTTTATTTAATGCGTAGGTAACTAGATAATTATCTATCGGTGGTGGGTCACTCAGAATTTTTCTTATTAAGAGCCCTGCAAAATCAAGAGATTACGAAATGAAGTTGTACAGAAGCGTTGACCGTTGAGCTAAAGCGTCGTTCTTAGTTTAAAAAAAAGTGAATAACCGTTTAGGTTATTCCCAATTGAGGGAATACAGCTATGCTGATTCCCAATTCACCTTGGATCTTTCTTATCTTAGTTGCGTATTCTACCATTTTGGGATTATTTCCTTGTACTTTGGCAATTCTATATCCTTTCCATGCTTTCCTAAGTGCGCCCCAACTCTGACCAATAGTAAAATTCGATCCAGTAGTTTGTGTGCCTGATTCCTGAAGAGACATTATTGCTGTCATTCTTATGTGAGATAAAAACGAGCGTAATTACTTAGAATACTATGTTAAATTTCTCAAATATCGTAGTAAAAATTAACTAATGAAATGATCGAACTCGAGCAGATCAAAATTTTTAATTATGTGGGCAATATACTAAAATTTTATGTACCCAACTCAACCTGCTGTGTAACTCGAAACAACCCAAAGAGTGAGATACTCTACAAATTTCGTTTGAAACCATTTGTACCTATAGTAATTCAATATTAAATAACTGAGGAGCGTAGATAGACCCTTCTCTTACCCTCTTTACTTTAGAAACTGAGAGATAATGAGGCCAAATTGTCACCATCACTGATCCTTCTGGAACTCCTTCAGGTAATCTAATGACTACAACATCTTCTGGGTTAACACCATGCTCTTTGAGTGTCGCTATGCTCTTCTCAACCACTTCAGGGGACATTCCACTACTATAAAGATAGACTTTGTCAGAGTATTCGATCTTATCCATATGCCTTATTTGGTACTCCTTAGTTTCTAATATTGATTTGTATAACCTCCTGATAATGGACCGTAATACGAAAGTTTAAACGACTAAATGAATTTCAGTACGCTACTCGTTAATGTTATACGATTAGTTATCAAAATATATTCTAGCAGTGTGAGAGTATGCTTTCATAAGGTCTGGAAAAATTGTCAATATTGATACCTTTTCACAGCATCTTAAACTCGTTTCGGTTTTTTATCCTATTTCAATGCCTCGCCCTGAATAAGTCTTCTAAAATTGAGACTAATCTACAACTCATCAATATGAAATTTGGACATGCAACCAGTACACTCATAAATTTCGTCTCCTACCTGTCCACCAACATTAAATCTAACAATCGTTGTGCATTTTGGACATCTCCCTTCCACACTTCTCTTCTTCTTCTGGGGTTTTGCTGTGCTTCTCCTTCTGCCCATGTCTTACTAAAAGAAATCTTTCACCGTTTTATAAATCACGTGCATAATAAAATGTGGAACGGGTAGAAATGAATCACTATAGGGAAATTAATGAATCTATCGACGAAATGTCTTCAGCTCTATAATTTCCACACAATGATAATTAATCGATTTCAGGAGAAATTTGACTGATTAGGGGCTTGAGAATGATTGCATCCTGAAATAGCCTCATCATCGCCGAATCAATTAAATGCCAGATAGAAAACATTACTTCGGCTGTGAATGTAAAAGATTACATCGAGGTATCCAAACCAAGGATTGTAATAGTGCTTGTGATCACAGCTATAACAAGCGCCCTAGCAGCAACTAGGTTTGATTCAACCCCTTCACTAGCTTGGGATTTACCATCAGCAACTCTCCTAAGCTTGGGGGTGTCCGGCGCATTAGCATCAATGGGTTCTAGCGCTTTAAATCATTATTATGATCGGGATATTGATAGCAAAATGATTAGGACATCAAAGAGACCAATCCCTGCCGGGAAAATATTAGCCCGAAACGTTCTTTGGTATGGCGCTTCACTTTGTGCATTGTCCCTGATACTGTCGTTTTTTACATTAAGTTTTGTTACTACAGGTATGATTGCGTTGGGAATATTTTTTTATGTAATTATTTACACCATTTGGCTAAAGAGAAATAACGTTTCTAATATCGTAATAGGGGGGTTCGCCGGTAGCGCCGCTTCCATGGCAGGATGGTCTGCGACAACCGGATCGGTGGATACCTTGGGTTTTCTTATAGGTTTGTTAGTATTTTTGTGGACACCTCCTCATTTTTGGTGTCTCGCAATTAAGACTCGAGAGGAATATGCCAGTGTAAATATTCCCATGCTACCTGTATTGATAGGCAATGAAAGAACGGCTGAATATATTCTGGCAAATACCGCAGTTCTACTTCCATATTCTGTTGCATTATACTTTTTCGGTTTAGGGCTAGTATATGTAATAGTAGCAATTTCGGCTGGTTCTCTCATGCTTGTTTATCATTACAAGTTGACAAGAAATGCTACTCCCGCATATGCATGGAAGGCTTATAAGGTAACTGCTCCATATTTAGTCGTAATTTTTGTAGCACTGGCATTTGACGCTTTATTTCATTATAGAATTTAATGGGAGTTTTTGAAAGGCTATGTAGAGGAAATTACATAACAAATTACATAATGTTCCCTTACAGTAGAAAATGAATCAACTGATTCTTAAAACAACTCACTACATTTACTTTTATAATGTTCAAATCAATAATAGTGTTCTATTAG
>WNGA01008011.1_pt1 | contig 14567 bp, 11 predicted proteins | sample 5400061 | NCBI WGS metagenome assembly WNGA01 (sample SAMN13153366, study PRJNA577476) | soil metagenome | isolation source: 100 cm soil or saprolite under grassland replicate 2 | place: USA:California | collected 2016-06-15
CACCGGTATCACCTTGCGGACCCGTGGCGCCGGTCAGACCGGTCGCGCCGGTGAGGCCGGTGTCGCCCTGACCACCCTGCACGCCCGTGTCACCCTGCGCACCCGTCGCACCGGTCAGACCTGTCGCGCCCGCCAAACCCGTCGCGCCCGCCAGGCCCGTATCGCCCTGACCACCCTGCGCGCCCGTATCACCCTGCGGACCGGTCGGGCCCTGAAGACCAGTGGCACCAGCGGCACCAGTGCCACCAGCGGCACCAGTGGCACCAGTTTGACCCGTGGGCCCCGTCGCACCGGTCGGACCGGCACTGGCACTCCAATCGAGCTCCTGCTCGTGCTTCTTGCACGGTTTCGGAGCCTTCCCGTCCTTCCACGACAGGTCGGTGGGCTGAACGTTGATGATCCTGACCGAGCCGCGAACCGACTCCTCTCCGCCGTCGATCCGAACGCAAAAGATGATTTGCGTGGCGTCCGTGATCGTCGGCGGGTCGACAGGGGGCGCTCCCATCGCTGCCGTGCTGAACGCAGCCATCGCGGCGCCCATGGCGACTAAAGTTACGAGACCTGCCCTCAGACGACCCATCACGCAAATCGAGGCTACTTGCGACCCAGAACGGTGTCAATGAACAGCGGGCGGTCAGACCTCCGGCGTGGAAAGGACCGCACTGCTCCGAGGTGAGGCCGCACGATCGGCAAACGTCCAGAGCCGGTTCGCCACGAAGGTGGCGAGCGTCACGGGCGGGATCGCCACGAGGTAAACCTCGACCTTGCCGATCCCCACGACGTGCACGAAGAGGAACACGAGCAGGCTCATCGCCGCGGCGCCGCCCGCCTGCACGGCGACGTAGAGCATCCGCGCACGCGTCGAATCGCGCGCGACGAACGTCCAGCGCCGGTTGAACACGTAGCCGTTGACCGCGCCCGCCGCAAAACCGAGAGCCGCCGCGAGCACGTAAGGCGTCGAAACCACGAGCAGCAGGCGATAGGCGACGAAGCTCACTGCCGTGTTTCCCACGCCGACAACGAGGAAGCGCCCAAGCTGGCCGCCGAACGCATGCCGCCTCAGATCTGGGACGCGCTCCATCTTTAGCGGAAGTGCGTGCCGGCGCCCAGCGCTGTCGGCTTCGGATAGTGCACGAGGCCGCAGATGAGCCGATCTCCGTATTTCGACTCCTCTTCGCCGCGATCGGGCCAGAAAGCCCGCCAGCCGTAAGGCGCCCTTAACGGATGACCGAAGCGGTTGCGAAACTTCGATGTGCACAGCGTGCGCGCACGCGCATAGACCGTGTCGCGCGAAGGCTGCTGACCACGCTTCCAACCGCCGTGAAGCACCGCGTAGACCTCGAGGTTGTGCGAGGGATCCGAGCACGGCAAGCGCAACAGCGTCTTGTGAGTCAACACGCCTCGCGCGCACTGGCCCGCCCTCAGGTCGAGGTAGAAGATCTTGCGGCCAGCAAGCGGCGTTGCGCCGGCGGTCGCGACCACGACGGCGGCGACCGCCACAAGAGCAGGAAGCAGGATCTTCGAAGTTCGCCGCATCACCGCGTGCTGCACGAGCGCGAGCGTAGCCCAACTTCGACGCGGCGACCATGCCCGTGACGGGGGATCTGCGTGGAAGCCGAAAACGGCTGAGGGGCGGATTAACCGGATCCGCCCCTCATCTTTTTTAGTTGTCACTGAAGGCAGCCGCTACGGCCCGACGCTCGCCGATCCGGTCACGCTGTTCGAAGATCCGGTCTGCGAGAGCGCGATCGTCACGTAGTCGCCCGGGGCGAAAGCCGTCGAGGTCAGCGTCCCGCTGCTCGAGACCTGTGCGGCCCCGGAGATGACGCAGGTGCCGATCGACGATCCGCCGTTCTTCGAGATCGTGAACGTGAGCGTCTTCCCGCTGCCGAGCGCTCCGCTGGTCGCGCAGTAGACGTGACCCGCGGTGAACGCTCCGCCGACCGCCGCCACTCCGGTCGTGTTGTTTGCCGTGTTCGAGATCCCGGTCGACCAGCTCACGAAGCTCGGGCCCGCCGCGCCGCTTGCACCGGCCGGGCCTGTCGCGCCGGTCGCACCGTTGGTGCCGTCGTCGCCGGCCGTACCCTGCGGGCCGGTGGCACCGGTCGCACCGTTGATGCCGTTGGTGCCGGCCGTACCCTGCGGGCCGGTTGCACCCGTCGCACCAGTCTCGCCGGCCGGGCCCTGAAGGCCGGTGGCACCGGTCGCGCCGCCCGAGCCGGTTGCACCCGTCGCGCCGGCGGGGCCCTCCGGACCGGTCGCACCGGTTGCGCCGTCGGCACCGTTCGTCCCGTTCGTCCCATTCGTCCCGCTCGAGCCGGCCGCGCCGCTGGCACCCTGCGGGCCGCTTGCGCCGACCGGACCCTCCGGACCCTCCGGCCCGGTCGCACCGTTCGCACCGGTCGCACCATCAGCACCGTTTGCGCCGTTGGTGCCGTTGGTGCCGTTCGTGCCGTTCGTGCCGTTCGTGCCGGCGACGCCCGTATCACCCTGCGGGCCGGTCGGACCCTGCACACCCTGAATACCCGTCGCGCCCGTCGCACCGTCGGAACCGTTCGTCCCGTTGCTGCCATCCGCACCGGCAACACCGGTCGCGCCCGTCGCACCATCAACGCCGTTTGTGCCGTTCGTGCCGTTGGTGCCGGCGACGCCCGTTTCACCCTGCGGGCCGGTCGGACCCTGCACACCCTGAACACCCTGGATGCCCTGCGCGCCCGTCGCGCCCGTCGCGCCGTCGGAACCGTTCGTCCCGTTGGTGCCGTCCGCACCGGCAACACCGGTCGCGCCCGTCGCGCCATCGACACCGTTCGTCCCGTTAGTGCCGTCCGCACCGGCAACGCCCGTCGCGCCCGTCGCACCATCGACACCGTTCGTCCCGTTAGTGCCGTTGGTGCCGGCGACGCCCGTATCACCCTGCGGGCCGGTCGGACCCTGCACACCCTGAATACCCGTCGCGCCCGTCGCACCAGCGGCGCCGTTCGTTCCATTGGTGCCGTTCGCACCGGCAACACCGGTCGCGCCGGTCGCGCCGGCAGCCCCATTCGCGCCGTTCGTCCCATTCGTACCCGCGGCACCGGTTGCGCCGGTCGCGCCAGGCGCGCCGGTGGCCCCAGTCGGCCCAGTGGCCCCGGTTGCTCCGGTGCCGGCTGTCCAATCGAGCTGCTGCTCATTCTTCGCGCAGCCGGTCGGAGCTTGGCCTTTCTTCCAGGAGAGGTTGGTGGGGTCGACGTCGATGATCCGGACCGTGCCTCGCTGCTCGCCGCGCGAGCCGTCGATGCGGACGCAGAACTTGATGAGCCGCGCGTCGGTGATCCTCGCGCGCGTCGCACCGGGCGCCGCAGTCGCTGCCGTGCTAAACGCCGCAGCGAGGGCGCATATAACCACAAGACCCATGAAGGTTGTCCGCCGATGCCGCATTTGCCACCGTCCCCCCCGAAATGCTCGACGCATTCGGTATCCCATGCCTGGCCCCATGTCAGGCAGTTGGACGAGACGTAGTGGCGATTCGCGACCGCGTCAACGCTTCGCGACAATGTCTGGACGCTCGTGGGGGCAAGCCGCCCGCCGAAGGTCGAGGAACCCCCTACCTCGTGCGGCTGCCCGGCCGGACAGCGGGCGGGGACGTCATACCTTCGGCGTGGAAGGGACCGCGCTGCTCCGAGTTGAATCCGGACGATCGGCGAACGTCCAGAGCCGGTCCGCCACGAACGTGGCGAGCGTCACGGGCGGGATCGCAACGAGGTACACCTCGACCTTGCCGATCCCACGACGCGCACGAAGAAGGACACGAGCAAGCTCATCGACGCTGCGCCGACTGCCTGCACGGCAATGTAGAGCACCCGCGCACGCATGGAATCGCGGGCGAGGAACGTCCAGCGTCGGTTGAAGACGTAGCCGTTGACGGCGCCCGCTGCGAACGCGAGTGCCGCCGCGACCACGTACGGCGTCGAGACGACGAGCAGCAAGCGGTAGACGACGAAGCTGATCGCCGTGTTCCCGACACCGACGACGAGGCTGGGCTTGCGTCAGTCGGCCATACCCGGGTTGGGGGATGTGGAAGCGGCTCGGTCTCGCAGATAAGCAATTTGGAAGCCTTTCCTGACCGCGGACGCTTGTCCTCTCGGGAACGGCAATGGAACGGCCAAGAAGCACGACGCCGACAGGATCCGAGCGCACGATCTCGAATCTTGCGCCGCGAGCTCGGTCAAACAAACGCATCGGCGGACCAACAGTGAGCAATCAACAACAGAGCGTGGAGCTCCGCGGCCCCTCAGTCGTCGCGCCTGCAGCGCAGCCGCCCGCCGCCGCCGTGACTTCCCCTTCCCTGAGCCTCCCTGCATACCTCGCGCGGTCCCGCACGATGCCACTGATGATCGCCGGCGCAATCTTCGCCATCTTTCTTCCGGCGGTCATCGTCCCCTACGCCTTCAGTGACGACTATCCAATCTTGTGGATGGCGGTCAGCGGCGACGCGAACCCGTTCTTCGGTAAGAACATCTTCGATACCACGGCGAGCGGCGGACGACCTTTGATGGGGCTGCTCCTCCAATTCTTGTACTCCGCGGCCGGCACGATCGACAACCTTCGCTTCGTGCGCCTCGTAGGGATCGCGGGGATCGTCGCGCTCGCGCTCCTCTTGCACTGGGCGCTCGTCCGATCCCGGATCAAGCCTGCACCGGCGGCATTGATCACCCTCGTCGTGTGCAGCATGCCCGCGTTCCAGGTCGCCGCCTCGTGGGCCGTACTCGTTGGCGCGCCCTATGCGGCGTTGCTAGGCGGAGGCGCGTCCGTGCTCGCAGTGACGGCGATCGACACGCCGGACCTGACGAAGGATCTGCTCGTGGTGGCAACGCTGATGTTGGTCGTCGCTCTCCTGATCTACCAACCTGCAGCGATGTTCTTCTGGGTTTTCCTCGCCGTCGCCCTCGTCGGCGCTGCACGCGAGTCGGCGCGCCCCGTTCGCGTGCTGCGGACGCAGGCCGGCGTCGGCGCCGCTGCGCTGGCGATCGCATTCGTCCTCGGGAAGCTCGCCGCGCACACGGTGCACTACACGACGCCGAACACCGCCCACAGTGCTCTTACGCACGACGTGGCCGGCAAGGTTCGTTGGTTCATCGAGCACCCTTTGTACCGCTCGGCGAGCCTCTTCGAGTTGACCCCTTCTCCGTGGCTTGCGGCGATCGTCGCCGGCGTTGCGGCAGGAGGCATCGGGCTCTGGCTCCTGCATCGGGGCGCCCGCCCGCTGCTGTACCTCCTGAGTGCGAGCGTGCTGATACCGCTGTCCTTCCTGCCGAACCTCGTGGTCAATGAGAACAACTCGTTCGTCTTCCGGACAGGGATCGCTCTCACGTCGCTGATCGCTCTGTATGCCTGTCTCGGGCTCCTCGGTCTCTCGCTCCTGATTCGAGATTGGCTTCAACCGCGCATCGGCGTGCGTGCGTTTACGCTGGCCGGCCAATTGGCGTTCGGGATCTCGATCGCCTCCGTGGCCGCGATCGCGTTTGTCGCGTCCAGAAACGTGACGACGCTGGTCGTCGACCCGCAGAGCACAGAACTTCGGGTCATCCGCAGCCACGTCGCCGCTCTCCCGACAAGCCTCCCGCGTGTGGGCTTCGTCGGACTCGCGTGGGATCAAGGAATGACCCGCTGGTACTCGGACGAGATCGGGGTCCCCTCGTCCGCACGACCGTGGACCCCTGAGCCCGCGGTGTTTCTCCTCCTTCGCGAAAAAGGACGGCTGGATCCCGCCGGGCCGCGGCCGATCGTCGACTGGCTCCCGTGGGACACAACCACCCTTCCGCAGGACGAGCCCGTGATCGACCTGCGCGGAGAGCTCCAGAGGCTCGGTCGATGATCAGCCCGCGGACGGATCGGGAGCCCCAGGTGAGCGAACCGACGTACTCGATCGTGGTCCCGGTCCGTAATGAGGAGGAAACGCTCCGGGAGCTGTACGACAGGCTTTGCTCGCTACTCAATTCGCTGGACGGGCCCGCGGAAGTGATCCTCGTCGACGACGGAAGCAGCGATTCGAGCTATCTCCTGATGCTCGACATCCGCGCCCTTGACTCGCGCTTCAAGGTCGTCGGACTGTCGCGGAACTTCGGACACCAGATTGCGATCACCGCGGGCCTCGACCTGGCACGCGGCGACGCGGTCATCGTGATGGATGCCGACCTCCAGCACCCGCCTGAGGTCATTCTGCAAATGGCCGACCGCTGGCGTGACGGCTACGACATCGTTTACGGCGTGATGGAAGAGCGAACGGAGAATTCGTTCAAGCGCCTCAGTGCACGCGCGTTCTACTGGGTGCTCGGCCGATTGACCGACGTGGAGGTGCCACGCTCGGCCGGTGACTTCCGCCTCGTCGACCGGAAGGCACTCGACGCATTTCGCGCGATGCGCGAGCGAAACCGTTACATCCGCGGAATGTTCAGCTGGATCGGCTACCGCCAGATCGGTGTGCCCTATCATTGCCCGCCTCGGTTCGCGGGCCGCAGCAAGTACACGCTGCCCAAGATGCTCAGACTCGCGCTCGATGGGATCGTCGGCTTCTCGAACCTGCCGTTGCAACTCGTGCTGAATGCCGGATTCATCGTGTCCGCGGCGTCGTTCCTTCTCGGCATCGTTGCGATCGTTGTTAAGGTCGCCGGCATCTTCGCCGTGCCTGGTTGGGCGTCGATTGTGGTGATCATCTCGTTCACGGCCGGCGTCCAGCTCGTGGTCTTGGGCGTGATGGGCGAGTACGTAGCACGGATCTACGACGAGGTCCGGCTCCGTCCGCTCTACCTGCTCAGAAACCTGCACGGCTTTGACGAGGAGCAGATCGCCGCGCTCGAACGTCGGAATCTCGCAGTCCGGTGACGACCGAACAGTCGAGCGCGACAACTTGCATCGTCTGTGGCAGTGCAGTAATCCTCCCGGGCGCGATCCGTTACAGCAAGGACGGCTTCGACGTCGCTCGCTGCGATTCGTGCGGGCTCATGTTCCGAGCCGAGCTCCCGACGGAGGAGGAGCTCGAGCAGATCTACGACGGGTCGTACTTCTGCAGCGGTCTTGGTGACACCGGCGGCCAGGGGTACAACGACTACCTGAGCGAGGCGGAACTGCACCGCGAGACCGCCCGTCGCCGTCTCGAGCGACTCGAGCGCCTCGCGCCGCCTGGACGGCTACTGGACGTCGGTGCAGCGGCCGGCTTCTTCGTGGCCGAGGCGGCGGCGCGGGGCTGGGACGCATGCGGAATCGACATCGCGGCCGAGATGGTGGTCTGGGGCCGGGCGCAGCTCGGCGTGGTGCTCGAGCGACAGACGGTCGCCGAACTCGATGCGGAACCGGCCAGCTTCGACGCCGTGACGATGTGGGACTACATCGAGCACGCGGTCGATCCACGCGGCGATCTCGCACGGGCCCATGAGCTGCTGCGGCCCGGCGGAGCGGTAGCGCTGTCCACGGGCGACGCGGGCTCATTCGCAGCAAGGGTGTCGGGAGCCCATTGGCACCTGCTCACGCCGAGGCACCACAACTACTTCTTCACGGCCGCGTCGTTGCGTCAACTCCTACGTCGCCTCGGTTTCGAGGTCGTCTACGAGGGTCATCCCGGCGTTCGGTACTCGGTGGAGTACCTGACGTACAAGCTCAGGACGATGCTCGACGTCGGTCCAGTGCGCCGGATCGCCGACACGGTGAGCGAATCGAGGCTGGGGCAGTTGAAGGTGCCGGCGAATCTCGGTGACATCGTCACGGTCATCGGGCGCAAGCCTGTATAGCGCCTTGATGTCACACGCCGCCGAGCCGAGGCGCCCGCCTTCGAACTAGGCTGCACCGGCCCGCGGATCGGCGAAGCGCTCGGCCTCACCTGGGCCGACATCGACCACAACAACGGGCTCATCCGCGTCCACCGCCAGCTCTCCCGCCAACGCGAATACGCGCCGCTCAAAACCGAAGCAGGCAAACGCGAAGTGGTCCTCGCCCCGGCGAAGCGCAGCAGCTCCGCGAACGCTGGCTCGCCTCACCTCACCCTTCAAAGCGCCCCACCAGCCCGTCTTCGCCAACACCCTCGGCCGCGGCCTCGACTACCGGAAAGTCGGCGAAGACTTCCGCCAAACGGTCAAGGCTGCAGGGCTGAGCGTCGTCGGCGAGCGGCTTTCCCTTCACTAGCTCCGCCACGGCTACGCCTCCCTCTTGATCGCCAAAGGCCTCAACGTGGTCTTCGTTTCCCGCCAACTCGGTCACGCCAACCCGAACGTCACTCTCGGCGTCTACGCCCACCTGTTCGAACGCGCAGACCACGTGCAGGCGGCCAGCGATGCACTGCAGGCCAGCTACGAAGCGATGACGACGACCGCCTGAACGAGAACGGGAGGCCCAAAGGCCTCCCGTTCGTTCTCGCGCTCTCGCTCGCTGCTAGCTATAGCTAGTTGTGCGCGAGAGTCCAGCTCCCGGTGATGGTGCCCACCGAGCTGCCCGGGCGCCGGGTCGAGATGTTGATGTCGTCGCCGACGTCGAACGCGACCGTGTTCACGTTGTTGCTACACGACGTCGTGCCGACCAGGATCGTGCACGTTAGCGCCGTCGCTGCGGGGCTACCGCCGCCGCCCGCGTCCTTCATCACCGTGACCACCAGACTCGAGTTGGCGGTGGACGCCGACGTCGTGAAGGTCAGGTTCGACACCGTCGCCGTACCCGTGAACGTGAACATGTTGTTCGTGCTCGTACCGCTCATGTTCGCCGCCGCCTGAACGTTGCCGTACAGGCAAGTGCCGCTCGGGCACGTGTTGGTGTTGCTGCTGCCCGGGAACACAGTGGTGCCGTTGCTGTTCCCGCTGAACGTTCCGGGCGCCATCGCCGGCAGAACCGGCCCCAGCCCCCAGTAGACCGTACGGCTCGAGCTGCTCGAGCTCGACACCTGGACGGTCAGCAAGTCGCCCGCCGTCAGCGCGTAGGTGCCCGACACATGGTTCGTCGCCGTGCCGCTGGTGGACTGGCAAGTCGTGCTCGTGCTGACGCCGTTGATGCGAACCGTGAAGGTCGTCGTCGCCGAGCTGCTTTGCCGACACCAGAACGTCTGGAAGGTCACGCTCGCCGGGACAAGGATCTGCTCGACCGACTCCGTCGACGAGTTCGTCGTCAGACCGACGTAGCGCGTCGAGCTGTAGTCCGCTGTCGCGCCGCTACCACCCGCGATGAAGTCGGGGCCGGTAGGACCGGTCGCACCGGTCGCACCGGTCGCACCGGTCGCACCGTCGAGACCGTTCGTCCCGTTTGTGCCGTTGGTGCCGTTGGTGCCGTTGGTGCCAGCCGGGCCGGTTGCACCGGTCAAGCCGGTGACGCCGGTCGCGCCAGCCGGACCCTCCGGGCCGGTCGCGCCGGTCGCGCCGTTGCTCCCGTTCGAGCCGGCCACGCCGGTCTCACCCTGCGGACCGCTTTCGCCGATTGGACCCTGCGGACCCTGCGGGCCGGTTGCACCGGTGAGGCCGGTCGCGCCGGTGTCGCCCTGACCACCCTGCGAACCGGTAGCACCGGTGTCGCCCTGCGGACCCTGGATGCCCTGGATGCCCTGCACGCCGGTATCGCCCTGGCCACCCTGCGAACCAGTTGCACCGGTGTCGCCCTGACCGCCCTGGCTACCGGTCGCGCCGGTGTCACCCTGGCCGCCCTGCGAACCGGTCGCGCCGGTGTCGCCCTGACCACCCTGCGAACCGGTCGCGCCCGTGTCGCCCTGGCCGCCCTGGCTGCCGGTCGCGCCGGTGTCGCCCTGCGGACCCTGAACGCCCTGAATGCCCTGGATGCCCTGCGCACCCGTGTCGCCCTGGCCGCCCTGCGAGCCGGTCACGCCGGTGTCGCCCTGACCACCCTGCGAACCGGTCGCGCCGGTGTCACCCTGACCGCCCTGCGAACCGGTCGCACCGGTGTCACCCTGACCACCCTGCGAACCGGTCGCACCGGTGTCGCCCTGACCACCCTGCGAACCGGTCGCACCGGTGTCGCCCTGGCCACCCTGCGCACCCGTCGCGCCCGTGTTGCCCGTCGGACCCGTCGCGCCAACAGGACCAGTGGCCCCCGTGGCACCCGGGGCCCCGGTCACGCCGGTCGCTCCCGTCGGTCCAGTGGCGCCGGTCGCGCCGGTACCGCCGGTCCAATCGAGCTCCTGCTCTTTGTCAGAGCACGCGTTCGGAGCCTGCCCGTTCTTCCAGGACAGGTCGGTGGGAAAAACGTTGATGACCCTGACCGAGCCGCGATCCTTATCTAGCGATCCGTCGAGCCGAACGCAGAACTTGACCAGCGTCGCGTTCGTGATCGTCGGCCCGCCGGCGGCGGTCGCTCCCATCGCCGTCGTGCTGAACGCCGCGGCCGCAGCGACCGTCACGATCAGACTCATGAAAAGTGCCCTCAAATGCCGCATTACCCACCTTCCCCCATTCGTTTGCCGCAGTTATGTGTACGCGCATCTGCCCCGCTGGCAGTCGCGAACCTAGAACGAAGGTAGTAGGGGTTCGACGGAGTGTCTACAGGCGTGGACCTATCTCAACACTCACACGACTCGCTTTTCGCACTAGGCAAATCAACGCGCGAAGCGTCGACGCGCGCCTTGGCGCGCGGCTGTTTGCTCAGCTGACGGGCTTGACTTGACCCGAGGTCGCGACCGCAAGCGCCTGCTCCGCCGACGGGTCGTAGACCTCGATCTGGTAGTCGACCTTCGGGAAAGCGAGGTGGACGGAGTTCGGATAGTTCGACGCGATCTGGCCGATCCCACCGCCCGGCACCTCGATCTTCCGACCGCCGCTGACCTTCTTGATCGCGTCGAACGCACCCTGAAACGGATACGTCGCGACGACCAAGTAGTCGGAACCCGACGCCCCCGCCTTCGCTCCCGGCGGGAGGTACCGCACGTAGACGTTGCCGTTGTCGGTCCTGCGCAACTCGTATCTGTACCCCGCCTTGGGCCCGGCCCAATAGATGGGCTGGGTCACTGCGCCCGCGATCGTCCGCAACCCCGAGGCGGAGAGCCCTACAGGCTTGATCGGTGAGACGACGGGGCCTTTCGTCGCCGGCGACGATGTCCCGTCGCCGCTGGTGACGGCCCAGATGATCACTCCGACGACAACCGCGGCAAGCACCACGAGCGCGCCGATGAGCCGGACACGAGGCTGCCGCAGCCAGTCGTTCGAGCGCAGAGGCCCGCGTGGCGACTCGGCCGGAGGCGTTGTGATTTGTTCGTCCATTGGAAGGAGACCTCGTCCTCGCTCCGAAGTGGAGGCCGTCGGAAGCTAGCACGCCTTTCGGACGGCGAGATCCCCCAAACAAGGTAGTCCAGCGGCCACAATCTTGCCTTACCCTGACGCCCATGAGTGACCAAACCGTCTCCCGGCCCGCGAGGTCGTCCGTGAGGAGTCGGCGCTTCCGCGCAGGCGCCTTGGTTGTTCTCTTGGCCGCTATCGCAGTCATCCTGTGGCTGGCGCTTCGCGACACCGGCGGATCCTCGAGCTCGCTCTCCTCTTCCTCCACGGCCGTTTCGTCGAAGCAGATCAAGACGCTCGCGGCCTCGGTCCGTCACCCGGTCTTCTGGGTCGGCCCGCAGCAGGGTTACACGTACGAGCTGACTCGCACATCGAAGGGGTCGATCTTCATCAGATACCTGCCGGATGGGATAAAGGTGGGCGCGAAAGATCCGTACCTGACTGTTGCGACTTATCCGTTCCCGGGAGCGTACGAAGCAACCCGCAAACTTGCGAGGCAGACGGGGTCGACCGCGATCCCGATCGCGCATCACGGCGTCGCAGTCCCGTCGAAGAGTTACCCCCAGAGCGTGCACGCGGCGTACCCGGGCATCGACTATCAGGTCGAGGTCTACGATCCGACCGCAGGGACTGCCACGAACCTGGTGGCCACGGGCCGGCTCACCGCGTTCGGAAGCCTCAATCCGACGGCGCCGGGAGGGAAGCAGACTCCGAAGGCGACTGCGGCTTCAATCGGAGACCTGAAGGATCTCGCGAAGTCACTCGGCCACCCCATCTACTGGGCGGGCCCGAAGAAGGGCTACACCTACGAGCTGTTGCACACGCCGAGCGGGCAGGTATTCATCCGGTACCTGCCGCGCGGGGTAGCGGTGGGCGCGGCGGTCCCCTATCTCACGGTGGCGACCTATCCGTTCCCGAGCGCCTACGGCGCGATTCAGGCGCTCACGAAGAAGAAGGGGACGGAGTCGATCAAGCTCTCGGGCGGCGGGCTCGGCGAGGTGGACCCGAAGTATCCGAAGAGCATCCATCTCGCCTACCCGAAGTCGGACTTTCAGATCGAAGTGTTTGACCCGTCGCCGGCTCGAGTTCGCCGCATCGTCTCTTCCGGCCAGATCAGCCAGATCGGCTGAGCCAACCCCGCCTCCGTGACGGAAGGCATGCGGCGTTGACGGAGCAAGCTCGGATTTCACCGCAGCGCCGCGAGCGAGTTCGCGGCCTCGCCTGGCAGCTCGACACGACCGCGGGTCTCGTGGCGCTGTTTCTCGTCGCGTTCGCCGTTCGCGTCGCGCTCGCGCCGCACTTCGGTTTCTACGGGGACCTGCGGCTGTTCAAGATCTGGGCGATTCGCCTGGGCGACGTCGGCCCGCACAAGTTCTATGTCCCGGGCCAGTTCGCCGACTATCCGCCCGGCTACCTCTATGTGCTCTGGCTGACGGGCAAGCTCTCTGCGGCGCCGGGGTACCTGCTGCTCAAGCTGCCCGCGATCTTCGCCGACCTCGCGCTCGCCTGGCTCGCCGGGACGCTGGCGGCGCGGATCGCGCCGGCGTCGCTGAAGGAGCGGTGGCCTGTGCGCACGCTCGTCGCTGCGTCGGTGCTCTTCAACCCGGCGATCATCGCGCTCAGCGCCGTGTGGGGTCAGGTGGACGCTGTCCCGGCGGCCTTCGTGCTGGCTTCGCTCCTTCTCCTCTTTACTGGTCCGCGCTCGCTGACCCGAGAGCTGGGCGCCTTCGGCCTCTTCGCCGTGGCGATCGCGATGAAGCCGCAGTCGGGCTTCGTGCTGCCGGTCATGCTCTACGCGCTCTACCGGCGCTACCTGCACCGGCGGCCGCGCCCCGAGCTGATCGACGGTGCGATCAGCATCGCGCTCTCGGGCGCGCTGTTGCTCGTCGTCTGGGGCGTCTCGGGCCTCGCGTTCGGCCTCGGGCCGGTGAAGCTCTATCGCTTCTACAAGCGGTCGGCGTCCGTCTATCCGGTGACGAGCGCGAACGCGTTCAACCTGTGGGGCGTCGTCGGCTTCTGGCGCTCGGACTCGAGTTACAAGATCGTCGGCACGCTCCTGCTTATCGCGGGGATCGTCTTCGTGCTCTGGCGTACTCACCGCGCGATCGAGCGCGGCGCACACGAGGGACGCGTGCTGACCGTCGCGGCGGCAACCGTGAGCCTGCTCGCGTACACGTTCCTGACGCGCATGCACGAGCGCTACATGTTCCTGGCGCTCGCGGCCCTCGCGCCGCTCGTGTTCATCCGCCCGCTGCGCTGGGCGCTTGCGGGGCTCTCGGGCCTCTTCGTGTTGAACCTCTGGTACCCGTACGCGTTCTTCAACTCGCAATGGGGCGTCCAGGACCTCCACTACAACCCCTGGTTCGACTGGATCTTCGGCGGCTTCGCGACGGACACCTGGCAGAAGAAGGTCTGGTCTCTCGCAGTCGTCCTGATTGCCGTCGCCGTCACGTGGTTCGGCGTTCGTTGGGCCGCGCAATTGGAACCGGGAGGCGACGAGCAGGCGCGTCCCGAACCCGAGCCACAGCGCGCCCTCGAGCTGCCCCGCGCGCGACCGGCCGACGACGTCGCCGTCCCGGCGGCGGCGGTTGCTCGCTGGGGACCGATCGCGCTCGTCGCTCTGGCGTGTGTGTTCTGTCTCGTCGTTCTGCGCGGCGAGACGAAGCCGGCGGACAATCTCAACGACAGCGCGTTCCACCTGCAGATGGTGCGCTGGGCCGACGGGCAGATCGGCGAGGGGCGCGTGCCGCTCGACGGTTGGTATCCGTATCTCTCGCTCGGGTCGGCGCAGTTCCATCACTACCAGAGCCTGCCGCACACGCTCACCGCCTACGCTGCGCACGCGACCGGCTCGAGCGCCAACGGAACCTATCTGTGGTTCCTGTATCTGCTCCTGGCGCTGTGGCCGATCGCGGTCTTCCTCGGGGCGCGGCTCCTGGGGTGGAACAGCTGGATCGCCGCTGCGGCCGCCGCCGTCTCGCCGCTGCTGATCAGCGCGCCCGGCTACGGCTACGAGCACGAGAGCTACACGTGGCAGGGATACGGCGTGTACTCACAGCTGTGGGGGATGTGGCTGCTGCCGCTCGCGTGGGGCCTGACGTGGCGCGCCGTGGCGCACGGGAAGCGCTACGCGGCTGCGGCATTGGCCCTCGCGCTGACGATCGCGTGTCACTTCATCACCGGCTATCTCGCGCTCCTGACCGTCGGCGTGTGGGTGCTCGTCTTCGCGGGATCGGATTTCCTCCGCCGCGTCGGGCGGGCCGCGCTCGTCACGGCCGGGTCGCTCGTCGTCGCGTCGTGGGTGCTGGTGCCGCTCGTCGGCGACGCGAAGTG
>WNGA01008012.1_pt1 | contig 14567 bp, 15 predicted proteins | sample 5400061 | NCBI WGS metagenome assembly WNGA01 (sample SAMN13153366, study PRJNA577476) | soil metagenome | isolation source: 100 cm soil or saprolite under grassland replicate 2 | place: USA:California | collected 2016-06-15
AGATAGAGCGCCATCACCACGACGCTCGCGCCTTCGATGAACACCATGCCGCCGCCGCGCACGTAGCCGAAGATCGAGCCGCTCAAAAAGCTGAAGGCGTCGGTGACGAGGCCCGACACCGCTCCCGATGATGGATTCGCCAGCTCGGTCTGGTCCAGCACCGGATACTGGCTCGCCCAGCGCGCGAGCACACTCTGGATGTTGGTGAGCGTCTGGGGCAGCCCGCCGATCAAGGCCCGAGTCTGCTCGAATACGGGAGGGGCCAGCAGCGCCGCGACGGTCGCGACGCCGGCGACCGTCGCCAGGACGGTGAGCGTGAGCCCCAGCCAGCGCCGCATCCCAAAGCGCTTTTCCAGCCAATCCGTGATCGCCGAGAGATAGACGGCCAGGAGGATGGCGAGAAAGACGAGCAGCAGGACATCGATGACTTTGAGGATGAACAGGACGACGAGGGCCGCAACAAAGAGCGCCACGAACGTGGCGCTCGAAGACCTACCGGACGAAGGGGTCGCGGAACCGGTCAGCTTTTCTGCTCCGCGTCGTCATCCTCGAGCAGCTCGGCGTCTTTCGCGCCCTTGCCCAATGCCCGTGCCTGTTCCTGGGTCCCCCCGGGGAGGAGCCCCATCTTGCGCTTGAGCGCGAGCAGCTGCTCGTCCGCGTTAGCCTTCACTTCGATTCCCTGGAACTGCTTGATGAGCGAATCGCCTGAGAGATCTTCGTTCACTTCGGCGGCGGCGATCAGCTTGCGCTCCTCGTGCTCGATCTGCTCCGCCATCCGCTCGAACGTCTCGAACGCGCTCTTGTCGGAAATCGCGCCCATCGTTTCCTGAATCCGCTTGTGCGCCTCGGCCCGCTTCTGGCGTGCGATCAGGATGTTCTTCTTGCGCTTGGCTTCTTCGATCTTGTCGTTGAGCTGGCGCAGCGACGCCTTGAGCCGGTCGGTCTCCTCACGGTGCTTGACCCACGTCTCCTGCAGCTGCACGGCGCCCTGGACGTGCTCGTTGTAGCGCAGCAACGCCTGCTTGGCGAGGTCGTCGCGGCCTTCCTGCACGGCGAGTACTGCCCGCTTCTCCCAGTCTTCCGACAGCTTCTTCTCCTGCTCGGCCTGGGCGGAGAGCCGCTTCTCATCGGCGATGGCGGCAGCGACCTGCTGCTTGGCTTTCGCCAGCTGATTCCGCATGTCGACGATGAGCTGCTCGAGAACCTTCTGCGGGTTCTCGGCGCGCGAGATCAGGTCGTTGATGTTTGACCGGATCAGCGTGGACAGACGATCGATGATCCCCATCTAGGCTCCTGGCAGTGAGCGCTCGCGCTTTTGCGCAAGCAGCCGCTCCGCAAAATCCAGCCGTTCGGCCATCTCGGCAATTTGTCCCTGCATCTCGACGACGCGCTGCTCCAGCTCGACCACGTGCCCCTCGCCCAACTCGATCCCTTCGGCCGGCGTGTCTTTCCAGCGCTTGCGACGATGAATCCCCGCGCGAATGCGCTCAGCAATGGCGGCGGCCAGATCCGACTTGAAGAAGGCATACAGTACCACACCCGCGACGACGAATCCCCCGATCAGGCCGATCAGCGGAATGAGCTGATTCGGGTCGAACGGAATGATCGGTGTCGGCGGCGGCGTGGCAACCGGACCTTGCAGAATCACGTGCTCTCCTACGCCGCTCGACCGCGGCCCGTTTCAGCGGGCAACATCACGGTCGCCCCTTTCCGATCTGCTCGACCGCCTTCTGTTGACCGAGCAGCCGTTCGGTAAAATCTACTCGCTCCGCCAGTTCCGCCACCTCCCGGCGCAGCTGCTCGACACTTTCGACCAACTCCGCCTGATCCTCGGGGGTTCCGCCGGCTGCCGAGCCACCCTTCAGTCGCTCGGCATAGGCCTTCCCGACCGGCGATAGCGAGATCATCCAGGCGAAGAAACCACCCACGGCCACGATCGGGATCATCAGCGCAAGCATGCCTTCCATCAGCCGCCCCTTGGCTTCGCGAGGAGCCGTTCCGCGAAATCCATCCGCTCGGCTAGTTCCGCCACTTCCTCGCGCACTTGCCGCAGCTCGTTCAGGATCTCGTCGCGCTCGGCGGGGTCCATGCCGGGTTTGCGGTGCTCCCCGGCGATGCGCTTTGCGACCGCAGCAGCCACAGGTCGCAGTACCCAGAATGTGCCGCCGAAGAACATGAAGGCCGCTACGGCCTCGGGTCCGTTCATCCCTGAGACCTTTTTGCGAGCAGTCGCTCGGTGAAGTCGATGCGCTCGCCCAAGTCGCCGATTTCACGGCGCGCCTGCTGAATCTCGGCCAACAGGTCTTCCCGCAGCATCTGCAGCTCTTCCCTCACGCCGGCGTCGACCGCCCGCGGGCGGATCCGCTCCGCGAGCGCGCGCACCAGCGGGAACAGCAGCACCGACGCTCCAATGATCGTCAACACGGAAAGAAAGACGACTTCATTGGGCATGGCTTACCTCACCGGCGGAAGCCGCTCGGCTTCCCGCTGTTTCGCGACCAGGCGCTCGAGGAAGTCCACGCGCTCCCCGAGTTCGCTCAGCTGCTCAGGAAGGTGCCGCATCTCCTCGACCTCGCGACGCAGCTCCTTCACCTCTTCGGCTGTCTCCTCGTCGTCACCAGCGACCGTTTTGCGGCCGAGAATCCGGGCTGCCAGCGCTTTGCCGACCGGCGAAATCGCGAGGAGAAACACTGTCCCGCCGCCGAACAGCAGTACGACCGCAACGAGGCCGACGAGATCATCAGGATTCATTCCTCTGCTCCCCCCCTTCCCTCGTCCAACCTATGGCCTAGTCTCCTGCCTGCAACACCTTGCGCAGGAATTCGCCCGTATGAGAGCCCTTGGACTGCACGATGTTCTCGGGCGGCCCCTCCGCCACGACCCGACCACCCAGCTCGCCACCCTCGGGTCCCAGGTCGATCACCCAGTCGGCGGTCTTCACGACGTCGAGGTTGTGCTCGATGACGATGACTGTGTTGCCTTTGTCCACCAGCCGGTGCAGCACTTCGAGCAGCAATCGTACGTCCTCGAAGTGCAATCCGGTCGTCGGCTCGTCCAGGATGTACAGGGTCCGGCCCGTGTCCCGTTTGGCGAGCTCAGTCGCAAGCTTCACGCGCTGGGCTTCGCCGCCCGAGAGGGTCGTCGCCGACTGTCCGAGGTGGATGTATCCGAGACCTACGTCGTTGAGCAACTCGAGTTTCGTCCTGATACGCGGTTGGTGCTCGAAAAAGTCGAGCGCATCGGCGACCGTCAGGTCCAGCACGTCGGCGATCGACTTTCCTTTATAACGGACCTCCAATGTTTCCCGGTTGTAACGCCGGCCCTTGCACACTTCGCACGGCACGTAGACGTCGGGCAGAAAATGCATCTCGACTTTCACGAGCCCATCGCCCTGACACGCCTCGCAGCGGCCCCCCTTGACGTTGAAGGAAAACCGGCCCGGCCCGTAGCCGCGCAGCTTGGACTCGGGGAGATACGTGAACAGCTCCCGGATCGGCGTGAAGAGGCCTGTATAGGTCGCGGGGTTCGAGCGCGGCGTCCGCCCAATCGGGCTCTGATCGATATCGATCACCTTGTCGATGTGATCGAGTCCCTCGATCCGCTCGTGCGCCCCCGGCACGACCTTGGCGCGGTAGAAGTGGCGCGCCAACGACTGGTAGAGGATATCGGTGACCAGCGTCGACTTCCCCGACCCCGACACGCCCGTCACCGCGACGAACAGGCCGAGCGGGAATTCGACCGTGAGGTCCTTGAGGTTGTGGTGCTTCGCGCCCCGCACCCGGAGCACTCGATCGGCGCCGGCGATGCGGCGGCGGGGTGGAACGGGGATCCGCAGCTCGCCGCGCAGATACCGCGCTGTCAGTGAGTCGCGATGGCGCAACACCTCCTCGAGCGGACCTGCCGCTACGACTTCGCCGCCGTGACGGCCGGCGCGCGGGCCCAGATCTACGACATAGTCCGCAGCGCGGATCGTTTCCTCATCGTGCTCCACGACCAGTACCGTGTTGCCGAGGTCGCGCAGCTCTTTGAGTGTCGCGAGCAAGCGTGCATTGTCGCGCTGATGCAGGCCGATCGACGGCTCGTCGAGGATGTACAACACGCCGACGAGGCGGCTCCCGATCTGTGTCGCGAGGCGGATCCGCTGCGCCTCGCCGCCCGAAAGAGTCACGGCGGAACGTTCGAGCGTGAGATAGTCGAGACCGACGTCGACGAGGAAGCGCAGCCGGTCCGTCACTTCTTTCAGGATTGGCCCCGAGATCTCCGGATCGAGGCCGGCGCGGCCATTGCCGCGCACCGGGACTTTCGCAAAGAAGTCGAGCGTCTGCCGCACCGGGAGCGCCACGATCTCGCCGATATTCTTGCCGGCCACGAGGACCGACAGGCTCTCCGGCTTGAGACGGCGACCACCGCAGGTGGGGCACGGCTGCTCGACCATGTACTGCTCGAGCTGTTCGCGCACCGCATCGGACGCCGTCTCGCGGTAGCGCTTCTCGACGTGATCGAGCACCCCCTTCCAGCCCGACTCGTACGAGCCATGCCACCGCTCGCTGTCGTACTGATAGGTGATCGTCTTTCCAGGCGCGCCCTTGAGCAAGATCTTCTGCACTGCGGGCGACAGATCGCGCCACGCCGTGTTGAGGTCGAACTTGTAGGCCTTGGCGAGTGCCGGCAGCACCACCTTCCTTAGATATCCGCTCGGCTCGCCCCACGGCAGCACGACACCCTCGAGAATCGATAGACTGTGATCGCCGAGCACGAGATCGGCGTTCACCTCGCGTCGCGTGCCCAGCCCCGAGCACTGGGGACAGGCACCGTATGGGGAATTGAACGAGAACTGTCTCGGCTCGAGCTCCGGCAGCGATAACCCACATTTCGGGCAGGCATAGCGTTCGGAAAAGAGGCGGCTCCGCGGGCTGCCGGTCTGACGGACCACTTCCACGACGCCTTCCGCCGCCTTCAGGGCGGTCTCGATCGAATCGGCGAGCCGGCCGCGGTCCGCGGAGCGCACGACCAAACGATCGACGACCACCGCGATGTCGTGGTTTTGGCGCTTGTTCAGCTTGGGAACATCCGCCAGATCGTACGTCTCGCCGTCGATGCGGACGCGGACGAAACCCTGCTTGCGCATCGCCTCGAACACGTCGCGGAACTCGCCTTTACGCCCGCGCACCAATGGCGCGAGCACTTCGATCTTGGTGCCTTCCGGCCACTCGAGCACCAGGTCGGTGATCTGCGACGCGGACTGCCGCTCGACCGGGGAGCCATCGTTGGGACAATGCGGCGTGCCGGTGCGGGCCCACAACAGGCGGAGATAATCGTAGATCTCGGTGATCGTACCGACGGTCGACCGCGGATTGGCGCCAGCCGTTTTTTGCTCGATGGATATCGCCGGCGACAGTCCTTCGATCGCATCGACGTCGGGCTTGTCCATGAGGCCGAGGAATTGCCGGGCGTAGGCGGAAAGCGATTCAACGTAGCGGCGCTGTCCTTCGGCGTAGATCGTGTCGAACGCGAGCGACGACTTCCCCGAGCCCGACAACCCCGTGAACACCACGAGGGCGTTCCGGGGAAGCTCGACGTCGATGTTCTTGAGGTTGTGTTCGCGTGCGCCGCGGACTACCAACGAGTCGCCAGGCATAGACTCGGAGCTTAGAGGGGTTACGGTGCGTGGGTCAACTCTCGTGAAACGACGGGCGGCAGGGGCGGCAGAGACGCCACGGGGCAACCCATGCCGCCATTGCCGCCTATTGCCGCCCGTTGTGCGGTTTCCTAGGTTACCATCCCCAATGACCTCAGACGTGCAGGTGCGCATATGAACCGTGGCGGTCCTCCCGCACCCCAGGGCCAAGGCCCCAAGCGCGAGCGGCGCTGGCAGACCTCGCAGGAGCGGGCACGGGTCGCGGCGGAGTTGATCGAGGAGGCGGAATCGCTCACGCAGACCGGGGCGATCGCCTCGCCGAACGACGTGGCACGGGATCAGCAGCCACCCCCGCTCCGCATCGCGCAACATGCTGCGACTCCCGGACCTACGGACATCAAGGCGACGCTGGACGACGGCGACCCCTCGGAGCCTCCGCCTGCTCCAGCACCTCCGCCGGCTCCACCGACGGCGGCGGAGCCTCCCAGCCCCACCGCGGACGACCCGCTCTACGTGGCGGCGAGGGAGGCGAGTGAGCGAGGTGAGCCGGAACGGGCCGCGGCGTCGTATCGCGATCTGCTGGCGCGCGATCCCAAGCATGTGAAAGCGCGCAACAACCTGGCGTTGATCCTCGACGCCCGCGGCGACCGCGACGGCGCGCTGGCGGAGCTGGATCGGGCGCTCGAAAGCGAGCCCGACAATCCCGCGTTGCTGTTGAATCGCGCCGCAATCCTCGGTGCCACGGTGCGCTATGCCGCCGCGCAGCGCGACTTGCAACGGCTGCTCCGTGCCGACCCGAACAACGTCGAAGCGCTGTTCAACCTCGGTATCGTCCTCACGCGACGTGGCATGTGGCGCGAGGGAACCGACCAGTTGAAGCGCGCGGTCGACGTCGAGCCCGGACGCGCGGCGGCCTGGTACTACCTCGGCGAAGCGCTCAACCACATGGACGATCTGACCGGCGCGCTGGCGGCATACGAGAAAGCGGTCGAGCTGCAGCCCGCGAATCCGAAGGCGCTGTACGGTATCGGCAAGGTGCTCGACCGGTTGAATCGCCCGGACGAAGCGACTGCGATGTACCGCCGCTCCCGGGAAATGACGGGTAGGTGATTCGCGTCGTCGTGGACGATCTCGCGACGTTCGCCGCTGATGCTGTCGTCCGTCCCGCCACGACTCGTCTCGACCCGACCGCAGCCGCGCTGCGCCGCCTGGAAATCCTCGGCGGACAAGACTTCCAAAACCGCATACGCCTGAACCGCGAGCTCGCGGTCGGTGGCGCGGTCGTGACCGCCGCCGGCGGCGATCTCCCCGCGGAATTCGTCATCCACGCCATCATTCGCAGCGAGACCGAGCCGGTCACGCGCGGCAACGTCGCCCGCGCCTGGCTGGCCACGCTGCATCAGGCGCAGGAGTGGCAGTTCGCGCACTTGAGCGCGCCGCCGCTTGGCACGGGCGCCGGCAATCTGACGCTCGAGGATTCCGCCGAAATCATGGCGACGGTGCTGCACGCGCACCGCGGCAGCGCGCAGTTCCCCGAGAGCGTGTCGTTCGTGGTCGAGCGGCCGGAAGATCAGCAGGTGTTCGAAGCCGTGCTGCAGCGGGCGGTCGCGTGAATCGGCGCCGCTGGGTGATTGCCGTCCTCGCCGCCTGGGCTGCGTCGCTGGGGTGGCTCGTCAAGCGAGAGGTATTCCGCCCCACCGGCGCGCGGCTCGCCGCCGCGGCGATGGCCGTGGCCCCAGGAGGGCTGTTCTATCGGCTCGCGGTCGGCGGCCAACAGGTCGGCTATTCCTCGACGACGATCGACACCCTCCCGGGGGCGATACGGGTGGAAAATGTATTCGTGCTCGACGTCGCGGCGCTCGGCACGCTGCACCGCACTACGGCGCGCAGCATCACGATGTTGTCGCGGGCCCTGCGCCTGGAAACCGTTGAAACGACCTTCGACGGCGACCTGGGACAATTCGCGGCACACGGCCGTGTCATTGGTGACACCGTTTTGTCCGTCGCGATCATCTCGGAAGGCGACTCGCAGATGACGCGGATCCCCCTGCAGGGCCCGATCACGCTGCCGACGTTGCTGCCGTTACGGCTCGCCTTCGGCGGTGAGCTGCGCTCGGGGCGCTCGTATACCGCCCGGCTGTTCGACCCGCTGCTCCTCACCAGCCGGGATGTCACCGCCCGCATGGCGGTGGAATCGACGCTGGTCGTCTCCGACAGCGCCGACCTCGACTCGACGACGATGACCTGGGTGCCCGAGCACTTCGACACCGTGCGCGCGTTCCGCATCGACCACGACGCGAACGGCGTTCCCACGAGCAGCTGGATCGATGCGCAGGGTCGCGTGGTGCTCAGCTTCATCGCCGGCGGCGGCGACCAGGGATTCGCGATGGAGCGGGCCGCGTTCGAGATCGTCTACGAGAACTTCAAGCACCGCGACACTGCCCGCGTCGCGCGCGGCAGCGCCGCACCCGGTCCCGGAGAGATCGTGCCGGTGACGGCGCTGGTGGCCGGCCTGCGCAGCGATCCTCCCGAGCGGGCGCGGCTGCGCCTCCGTCGAAACGGGAGAGACACGCTGGAACTGGTGCAGGCTGGTGCGCCGCAAGCGCACGCGGCGCCGTATCGGCTCCCCTCGCGCGATACGGCGCTCGCGCGGTGGCTCACACCGGAACCGCTGATTCAGAGTCACGACCCGCGGATCGCCGCGCAGGCACGCCGCATCATCGACCGCGAGCGCAGCCCGGCACGTGTCGCGGAGCTGCTCACCCATTGGGTCCACGGGATGCTGCGTCGCACCATTCCGCAGGCGGGGAGCGTCCCCAGCGCCGAAAAGGTGCTCGAGACCGCCCGCGGCGATTGCAACGAGGCGGCGACGCTGTTCGTCGCGCTCGCGCGCTCGACCGGATTGCCGGCGCGTACCGTCGCAGGACTGATCTACATGAACGGCCGGTTCTACTATCACGCCTGGGCCGAGGTCTACCTCACTCACTGGGTCGCGGTGGACCCCACATTCGACCAATTCCCCGCCGACGCCGCGCATCTGCCGATCGCCATCGGGGGGCTCGCGCGGCAAGTCGAGCTCGTCCCGCTGATCGGCCGGCTGACGCTCGAGGTACTATGATCCGTCTGGAGAACCTGACCAAGCTCTACGGCAGCTTCGTCGCGGTGGACGACATCAGCCTGCACGTGCCGCGCGGCGTCCTCTTCGGCTGCCTTGGGCCGAACGGGGCCGGCAAGACGACGACGCTCCGCATGATCGCCGGGATCCTGCGGCCCACGCAGGGCCGCGTGCTGCTGGGCGGCGACGACGTCCACATCAAGCCGCTGTCGGCGAAGATGCGGCTCGGGTTCATCCCCGACCGCCCCTTCGTCTACGACAAGCTCACCGGCGCAGAGTTTCTCCGGTTCGTCGCCGGATTGTACGGGCAGGAAGGCGACAGCGTCGAGCGCCGCATCGCGGAATTGCTCGAAGTGTTCGAGCTGACGAGCTGGAAGGACGAGCTGGTCGAGGCGTACAGCCACGGGATGCGGCAGAAGCTGATCATCTCGAGCGCGTTGATTCACCGGCCCGAGTGCATCGTCGTCGACGAGCCGATGGTGGGGCTCGACCCCAAAGCCGCTCGCCTGCTCAAGGACATCTTCCGGCAGTTCGTCGAGCGCGGCGGCACCATCTTGATGAGCACCCACACGCTCGAGGTCGCCGAAGCGATGTGCGACCAGATCGCGATCATCCAGCACGGCAAGATCGTCGCCGCCGGCGCGGTGAGCGATGTCCGCCGGCAGCATCAGGCCGGGGACGCGAGTCTCGAAGAGCTCTTCCTGAAGCTCACGGGCGGCGCGCAGGTCCGCGAGCTCGCTGAAGTCCTCGGGGGAAGAGTCGCATGATCAAGCAGCCGTCGCTCGCCCACGTCCTGCAGCCCAAATGGCGGACCGCGCTGCAGCGGCTGCGTGAGGAGCGCGCCAGCGGCGGCACCGGCAAGCTCGTCATCCTCGCGATCGTCGGAGGGTTGTTCTGGGCGGGCGTCTTCGGTGTGCTGTTCAAGATCTTGAAGAGCCTGCGTGCGGTCGAGGAGCTCGGACCGCTGATTCCCGGAAAGATCCTCGGACTCATCCTCCTGTCGTTTATCTCGATCCTCGTGCTCTCCAACGTCATCACGGCGCTGTCGAGCTTTTTCCTCGCCAAGGACCTCGACCTCCTCGTCTCGGCGCCGGTCGATTGGCTGCGCCTGTACCTCGCGAAACTGGGGGAGACGCTGCTGCACTCGTCCTGGATGGTAGCGCTGATGGCGGTGCCGATCCTGGCCGCGTACGGCGTCGTCTTTAAGGGGGGTGTGCTGTTCGCGCTCTACGCGATCGTCGCCATCGTGCCGATGCTGATCCTGCCGGCGGTGCTCGGCAGTGCGGTAACGCTGGTACTCGTCAACATTTTCCCGGCTCGACGCACGCGCGACTTGTTGTCGATCATCGCGCTTGGGGCCGCCGGCGGCGTGATCCTGCTGTTCCGCGTCATCCGACCCGAGCAACTGGCCCGCCCTGAAGGTTTCCGCAACCTGCTGGACTTCGTCATTCTGCTGCGCAGCCCGACGTCGCCCTTCCTGCCGAGCGAATGGGCGTCGCAGGCAATCATGGGATTCCTGCGACACGAGCTGGATCCGTTCCCGCTGGTCCTGCTCTGGACCACCGCCGCCGCATTCGTCACGCTCGGCGCCGTGCTGCACCGCGCACTCTACGCGCAGGGGTTCACCAAGGCGCAGGAGGGGGCGGAGCGATTCATTCGGGGCGGCTTGTGGCGTTGGACGGTGGGGTCGCTGCTCGGCTGGCTGCCTGTCGCGAAGCGCGAGTTCGTGCTCAAGGACATCAAGCTCTTCTTCCGCGACACGACGCAATGGAGCCAGCTGATCCTGCTCGCGGTCCTTGTTGTCGTCTATCTCTTCAACATTCAGGCGCTGCCGCTGCATCGCGGCGAGCCGGTCGGATTCTTCTACGTCAATCTCGTGTCGTTCCTGAATCTGGGGCTCGCCGGCTTTGTGCTCGCCTCGATCGCGGCACGGTTCATCTTCCCCGCGGTATCGCTGGAGGGCCGGCAGATGTGGCTGCTGCGCTCCTCACCGCTCGACCTGCGGGCGTTGCTGTGGTCCAAGTACTGGGTCGGCACAGTGCCATTGCTGGTGCTCGGACTGATTCTGACCGGCCTGACCAATGCGCTCCTGGAGGTGACCCCCTTCATGATGATCATGGGTCTGGCAACCATGACGGCACTGACGCTCGCGATCTCCGCCCTGGCCCTGGCATTCGGGACGCTCTATCCCCAGTTCGAGACGGAGAACGCCGCGCAGATTCCGACCTCGTTCGGCGGGCTCGTGTTCATGATGGCGACGATTGCATTGCTGGCCGGCGTGATCGTCTCACTCTGGCAGGCAGTGTACCAGTATGTCCGGGCCGTCTACGAGGGGCGGCCCGTCGTCATCGATGCGTGGATGTTTCTTTGGTTCGGGGTGGCCGCCGCGTTGTGTACGGCGGCCACGATCGTTCCCCTGCGGATGGCACGACGAAAGATGGAGACGTTCGAGTTCTAGCCTAGCGCCAGTTGACTCCTCCGACAATTTGGAACGAGCTGCCGTTGCCGAGGATGAATTTGCCCTCGACGTAGGGCCGCGTGCGCCCGCGCCGGCCCTCGAGTCCCGTGAGCAGGTTGAGGTTCGTGTCGCTCCCGCTCACCCCGCCGGAGCTCGCGTGCGACCAGTTCAGTCCGCCGCCGACGTACCACGCGCCGTAGCGGGTGGGCGGCCGGTACTTCAGGTCGAAATTCAGCGCCCACAGCGATCCGCCGCTCACGAGGTAGTAGTCGAACGTGGGATAGAGTGCGAGATCGGGCGTGAGCGGCCAGGACAGCTGCGCGCCGAGGAGCAGGTCGTCGACGTCGAAGTTGTAGCCGACGTGGGCGCCGTACGTGGGACCGGACTGTGTCACGATCGCACGCCGGCGCGACCGCCGCTGCGCATCCGCCGTCGACGCTGTCACCGCCACCAGCAGCAGCACAACCAACAATCGCGAGGCCCATCGGTTCACGACGCGCTCCTTTGCCAAAGATCACACAGATTGAGAACGGATCTACGCGGATTTGATCTTCGCATACTAAGGTAGCAATCATGGCAATCAGCGCAAATCCGTTGTAGATCCGCGTGATCTGTGGCCTTAGGCGGCGACGCGGGCTCCACAGCGATTGCAGTAGCGGGCATCGTCCTCCAACGCCGTCCCGCAGCGCGCGCAATAGCCCTTGGCCGTTCCCAATCGCCTGCCGCATTCCGAGCAGAATTGGGCGTCTTTCTCGGGGCGAGGACCGTGCTCGGGGCAAGACGCTACGGGTGAGCCTTTGGTGATCCCCGGGCTTGCGCCCGGGGTCAGCCGAGTTTCACCGCGCATTGCAGTAAGCGCTTCCTGCGTGTACTTCGCTTTCAGCTGCCCGTAGTCGGCGTCGGACAGCTTCCCCGTCGCGCGATCGAACTCGATTTCTTTCAGCGCGCGGAGCGCGACCGTCTGCGGGCTCATGTCATCGGCGGGGTCATCGCCCTCGTCGCCGACCGCCTCCCCACCCGCCGATTCGACCGGCGGCCGGAGAATCGGCAGCAGAACGAAGTAGGTCGTCCCCGCGGCCAGCAGGATTCCGAGAATCAGCTCGAGCATGAAGGGAAAACCCGGCTAGCCGGGGAGCCGGTCGAGCTCGCGCCGCAGCCGCTCGAGCTCTTCCGGTGTGGCATTCGACGGCGTTGCAGGAGTCGCTGGAGCGGCCGCTTTCGCATCCCGTGTCCAGCGGCGGAGCGTCAGCACCAGGAAGACAGCGGCGACAAGGATCGCGACACCGGGGAGGAAGTAGCCGGCGAGGTTGAAGCCCTCCCTGGGCGGCGACATCAAGGCCACCTGACCGTATTGCTTCACGAACTCATCGAGGATCTGTTGCGCCGTCTTCCCCTGCCCCGCGAGCCGGAGGACGTCTTTGTGCAACGCCGGACTGTATGTGCACTGGAAGTCGGTCGTCCGACAGGTGTAAATGTCGAGGCCGCAACCGCAGCTGCAGCGGAGCTTTTTTTCGATCGCCTGTATGCCGGCGTCGGTGTCGAGCGCGGTGATGGGCTCTCTCGGGCGACCAGCCCGCTGCGGATCATAAACTCGACCCGCGCGCACCGTGTCCTGGATGATTGCGCCGGCGGCGGCAGCGCTGACCGCGAAAAATCCTCTGCGAGTCAGACGATCGCTCACCGCTCAGGCTCCAGTTTCACGGCATATCCCGCTTGGACCGATGAGGCCTTCGATCCTCTCACCGCTACCGCGGTGCCTCCGGGCCACAGCACAATCAGGCCCCCAATCACCAGCACGAAGCCGCCGAACCACACCCACCAGACCAGCGGATTGATCGTGAAGCGGAACACCGCCTGCTCCGTGCCGTTCACCAGACCAGCGAGCACGATGTACAGATCCACGCGCAGCCCGCTCATGATGCCGACTTCTGTGGATGGCTCGAACGTGTTATTGCCGAAGGCATCGACGTGCTGGCGCTTCTCGGTGCGGAGGCGACCGATGTCCTTGCCGTCGCGGCGTACATCGAGGAGCGCCGCGGTGACCTGCCGATTGAGCGCGTTGTATTGCGAGATGCCCAGGTGCGTGAACGTGTAAACGTGCCCATCGCTGCCCTTGAGCTCGGCCGATTCACCGGGACGGAGCGTTGCCTCGGTTTCGGTCTTGAACGCCATGCCGGCGAAGCCGACGAAGAGCAGCACGATCGCGATGTGCACGATGTAGCCGCCGTAGCGGCGTCGATTGCGCGACAGCAACTGGACGACGGCGAACGCCGTGGACTCACCGTATTGCCGGTGCCGCGCGCGCGCGCCGCGCGCGAATTCCTGAAAGACCGTCCCGAACACGAACGCCCCGAAGCTGAATGCGAGCAGCGGACCCAGGTCACGCATTCCGGCGACGAGCAGTATCAGAAGCGCGAACACGCCGACGGTGACCGGCACCGCGAACTGCCGGCGAAGATTCGCGGTCGACGCCCGGCGCCAGGCAATGAGGGGGCCGATCCCCGTCAGGAGCAGGAGCACCAGGCCGAGCGGAATGTTGACGAAATTGAAGGTCGGCGGGCCGTACGTGACCTTGACCCCCTGTACCCATTCGGAAATGATCGGGTACAGCGTGCCCCACAGCACCGAAAACGCGAGACCGATGAGGAGCAGATTGTTGAAGAGGAAGCTTGCCTCGCGGCTCACGACCGACTCGAGCGTCGCCTCGGCCTCGAGCAGGGGTAACCGGTTGATGTACACGACGGCGCTGGCGATCGCAGCCGCGACCAGGAATGCGAGGAAGAAGTAGCCGACCGGCGATTGTGTGAACGAGTGCACACTCGCGATCACGCCGGACCGCGTGAGAAACGTCCCGAAGATCGACAGCAACCAGGCGCCGATGACGAGCGCGAGGTTCCATTTCTTCAGCATCCCGCGTTTTTCCTGAATCATGACGGAATGCAGGAAGGCCGTCATGACCAGCCACGGCAACAGCGCCGCGTTTTCCACCGGGTCCCACGCCCAGTAGCCGCCCCAGCCCAGCTCCACATACGCCCACCACATGCCGATGAGCAGCCCAATGCTGAGAAACAGCCACGAGACGATCGTCCATTTGCGCACCGCCACCAGCCAGTCGGCATCGAGCTTCTTCGTGAGCAGCGCGGCCATCGCGAACGCAAACGGGATCGTGATCGAGATATAGCCGAGGTACAGCATCGGGGGATGGAAGACCATCCCGGGGTTCTGCAGCTGTGGGTTCATGCCCGAGCCGTCCAGCGGCGTGAACGCCGCCCGCTGGAACGGATTGGCTGGGGCGAACAGCATCACGCTCACGAAAAACGTGGCGACCAGCGAGGTGATCGCGGCGACATACGGCA
>WNGA01010922.1_pt1 | contig 14567 bp, 13 predicted proteins | sample 5400061 | NCBI WGS metagenome assembly WNGA01 (sample SAMN13153366, study PRJNA577476) | soil metagenome | isolation source: 100 cm soil or saprolite under grassland replicate 2 | place: USA:California | collected 2016-06-15
AGGCGCCGCTCGCGGTAGCTCACGTCGAAAGCGAGCAGGAATTTCGCCCAGCGCGGCAGACCCTCGATCGGCATCTCGCGTTGCAGCGTCACCTCCTCCGCCTTCTCGTAGACGAGGCGTCGGCGCCGGGCCCAGACGTCGATGATTTCGGACACCACGCGCGAGAGCGGAGACTGCACCGGCACGCCCCGCAGCTTGACGATCAGCTGCGCGACGAGGGCGCGCACCGAGGCGAGCTTGAGGCGCACGTAGCCCTCGTAGGCAAATCCGGCGTCGCGGGCGACTTGCGCGTTGACCTGTTCCCGCCACGTCCGAATCTGGTCGGCGGCAATCGGCGCATCGAGCGGCACGGTAATCAGCTTCGCCACCAGCTGGCTGATCTGCGGGCGGGCGCCGTCGATGATCTCCTTGACGTGCCGCACCTGATCGTTGATTTCGGCCACCCGGCTGAGCTCGTCGGTAACCGGCTGGGCGCGCGGAATGTCGGAAATCGCTCCTCTCAGCGTCGCGAAGAAGCCGGGAACCTTGCGCTGCGGGAGCGAGACCGCCGGCGCCGGGTCCGGATCGATATATACGAGACGGCGGTCCACTTGACGGTAGGCCGGCCGGCCGTGAATCGCCGATATCGCCTCGCTGAACGGCCGGTTGTTGAGGACCGAGCCGTCGATGAAGGAGCACGTGACCGGATCGAGGTCGGCGCGCAGGTGACGAGGGAAATTGCGCGCCAGGAATTCGGCGCGGCGCGGCCAGGAATCCTGCGTCTGCACCGCCAACTCGTCCATCTCGACGACGCGCGCCGGCGGAAAGGCGCCCGGAAACGACGACGTCGCGCGCGCCGCGAAGGCGAGCGCCGGCGCATTGTCCAGATCGAAATCGCTCTCGGTTTCTCCGCTCGACCTTCGACGATAGGCAAAGTGCAGGACATGGTGATGCTCGAGCTCGTGAATGAGCGGAGGATCGTGAATCTGCACGAGCTGCTGATAGCCGTGGTAATCGGTCAGCGTCACGAACAGATCGAGCGATTGGCCCGAGGGAAGCAGCGAGGCGCCCGGATGCTTGGGCGCGCCCATCGCGGTGACCGCGTCGTACATCAGCCGCGCCATGACGCGCCCATCCAGGGGCGGCCGGAACCAGCGCGAGCGCACGAACAGCGAGACCTTCTGGCGCACCTCGCGGTCGCGAATTTTCAGCATGCCGGCGGAGGCGCCCCAGATGAACGGCTTGAGGAACCACTTGCTCCAGGCGCCCGCCTTTGCTTCGGCCGACAGCAGCACCGATACGTCGGCGTTATCGAGCCACAGATTTCGCTGCGGGCCCATCGGCAGATCGTGGCTCAACGCGCGCGCCAGCATCGTGCCGTTGATGCCGCCCGCCGAGGCGCCGGCGATGATGTCGACGATGACGCGCAATTCGATCTTGCCGCCGATCTCGCGCAAAAGCTCGAAATAGATCGACTCGGTGTCGTACTCCCGCTTCTCGGGATCGGCCTCGTCCAGGAACGAAGCCTTGGCGCGCTTGGTCCGGTCGGAGATCGCGTGCAGCGCGCTCGAGGCGCGCACCAGCTTCAGGATTTCCTTGCTGATGCCGTGCATGTACACGGCGAGCGAAACGCCGCCGAAGCAGACGAGGGCGATGCGAAGCTCTTTCTCGCGCATGCCTCAGTCTCAGGCCCTAGCGAGCGATGCTCGCCGGGAGGGGGTCAGCTTGCACCCCACTCCTCCTCCGCGTGCGGTGGAGGGAGAAGCGTCGACAAGCCGCAGGTGAGGCATTGTAGTCGATTCCTTACTCCAGGGCGTTGCCCGCCTCGATTCGCATCGGCTGATAGCCGTCCTCCTCGAACGCCTTGAGAATTGCGTCGGCATGCGCGCGGTCGCGCGTCTCGACCGTGACGTCGAGCCGGGCGCCCTTGGCCGGCACGTCGAGGAACAGCCGCTTGTGGTCGACTTCGAGGATGTTGGCGTTGAGTTCGCCCAGGCGCGTCGCGATCTGGCCGAGCACGCCGGGACGGTCCGGGATGGTGAGGCGGAAGGACACGATGCGGTCGTCGCGCTCGAGTTCGCGCACCATGATGGAGGCCAGGATGCGCGGATCGATATTGCCGCCGCACAGGATGAGGCCGACCTTGCGCCCGCGGAACCGTCCGGGGTCGGCCAGCATGGCGGCAAGTCCGGCGCCGCCGGCGCCCTCCGCCATCGCCTTCTGCAGCGTCAGGTAGGCGTTGACGGCACGCTCCAGGTGCGCCTCGCCGACCAGGACGATGTCGGAGACGAGTTCGCGCACGATCGGCAAGGTCAGGGTCCCGACGCTCTTTACGGCAATTCCCTCGGCCAGCGTCGCCCCGCCGCAGGGCTTGTTGCCGCGGTTCAGCGCGTTCCACATCGACGGATAAAGGGCGGCTTCCGCCCCGACCACCTCGATCGTCGGCTTGATCCCGCGCGCGGCGACGGCGTTGCCGGCAATCAGGCCGCCGCCGCCGATGGGGATCACCAGCACGTCGAGCGCCGGCACCTCTTCCAGCATTTCCAGCGCGATCGTGCCCTGGCCGGCGATGACGTGCGGATCGTCATACGGGTGCACCCAGGTCAGATCGCGGGCCTGCGCGATCGTTTCGGCGCGGCGTTGCGCCTCGGAAATACCTTCGCCGTCGAGCACGACCTCGGCGCCGTACGCCCCGGTCGCCGCCACCTTCACGGTGGGCGTCGTTTCCGGCATGACGATGGTCGCAGGGATGCCGAGGCGTGCCGCATGGTAGGCGACCGCCTGGGCGTGGTTGCCGGCCGACATGGCGATGACGCCCCGCGCCCGCTCGGCCGCCGTGAGCGAGGCGAGCTTGGCGAGCGCGCCGCGCTCCTTGAACGAGTTGGTCACCTGAAGGTTTTCATATTTGACGTAAACCTCAGCGCCGGTCAGGGCGGAAAGCTTGGGCGCCGGCAGCATCGGCGTGCGCAACACGTGATCGGCGATGGTGCGCCGTGCGTGCTCGATGTCGGCGAGCGTGACCATCGGCGGCATTTCTCTCCCGAATAGCGCCCAGCGTCTCGATTGAAGCTTATACCCGGTTCCGTCCCGCTGCGGCGATGGGCAGGCTCAAGCCCACTTGCGCCGGACGCCGGTTGCGCTCATTTTTTCCCCGGAGCTGAAGCACCATGGCCGAAAGCGAACCGAAACGGATCGGCTTCACCATCGAGGTGAAGCCCCACGCCTATGACCCCGTCGCCAGCCCGGAACTGTTCGAGGGCGTGCTGGCGCGGCGCGTCGTCGCCTTCTTCATCGACGTCATCATCATCACGGTCCCGGTTCTGTTCGCGGGCTTGTTCATCCTCCTGTTCGGTCTGTTCACGTTCGGCCTCGGCTGGTTCCTGTTCTGGCTTCTGCCGCCGGCGGCGGCGATCTGGGCGATCTTTTATTACGGCCTCACCTTCGGCAGCCCCGCGTCGGCCACCATCGGCATGCGCATGGTGGACCTCGAAATGCGCACCTGGTACGGGGCGCCGGCCTATTTCCTGCTCGGCGCGGTGCACGCGGTGGTCTTCTGGATCCTGATCTCCACGCTGACGCCGTTGATCCTGCTGGTCGGCTTCTTCAATGCGCGGCGGCGGCTCCTGCACGACATCCTGGTCGGCACCATCGTGATCAACAACCCCGCGCGCGCCGCGGCGTTGCGGAAGGCGAGGCCCGAGGCTTCAGGCACTTGAATTGACAATGATCCTTTACGCCAACGACCCAATCCCTTTGACGCCAGCGCAGCATCGCGCAATGCTCAAGGGGAATCGGCGGGAGCCCCGCTTGAGACCGGCTGACGCATCGTGACCCAGCACTCGCGCGACACGCCGCAGTTCTATCTCACCGCCCCCTCCCCGTGCCCCTATCTGCCCGGGCGGGAGGAGCGGAAGGTGTTCACCCATCTGGTCGGCGAGAAGGCAGGCGAGCTCAACGACCTGCTCACCCATGGCGGGTTCCGCCGCAGCCAGTCGATCGCCTACCGGCCCGCCTGCGAAGGCTGCCGCGCCTGCCTGTCGGTGCGGGTCATCGCCGAAGAGTTCCGCCCCTCGGCAAGCCTGCGGCGGGTGCTGGCGCGCAACGCCGACATCGTCAGCGAGATGCGGGTCTCGGTGCCCACCTCCGAGCAATATTCGGTCTTTCGCGGCTATCTCGACAGCCGCCACCGCGACGGCGGCATGGCCGACATGACCGTGCTCGACTACGCGATGATGGTCGAGGACAGCCACGTGGACACCAGGCTGGTCGAGTACCGCCTGCGCGACCCGGACTCGGGATTCACCGGCCGCAGCTCCGGTCCGCTATGCGCGGTCGCCCTTACCGACGTGCTGAGCGACGGCCTCTCGATGGTCTATTCGTTCTACGACCCGGATCACCGCACGCGCTCGCTCGGCACCTTCGTGATCCTCGACCACATCACTCGGGCGCGGCGGATGGGGCTCGCCTACGTCTATCTCGGCTACTGGGTCGAGGGCTCGAAGAAGATGGACTACAAGGGCCGTTTCATGCCGCAGCAGCGGCTGATGCCGGAGGGGTGGGCACGGATCGAAAAATAAATCCGGGTTACGGCTGCGACCCCCATCCCAGGGCCAAATCCGCCAGCAGCTTCACGTTCAGCACGATGATGATCGCGGCGACGAGCGCGGCCAGCGCCGTCACCCAGCGCGGCGCGGTGAGCGCGCCCATCTTGCGCCGGTCGGCGGTGAACATCACCAGCGGCACCACGGCGAACGGCAGCTGCAGGCTCAGGACCACCTGGCTGAAGATCAGGAGCTGCGCGGTCCCCTTTTCCCCGTACCAGATGGTCACGATCGCCGCCGGCACGATGGCGATGGCGCGGGTCACCAGGCGCCGCAGCCAGGGCGGCAGGCGGATGTCGAGGAAGCCCTCCATCACGATTTGGCCCGACAAGGTCGCGGTCACCGTGGAATTGAGCCCGCAGCAGAGGAGCGCGATGCCGAACAGCGTCGGCGCGATGGCGGAGCCGAGCAGCGGCGCCAGGAACGAATGCACCTGGTCGAGCTCCGCGACGTCGATCTTTCCGATCTTGTGGAAGGTGGCGGCGGCAAGGATGAGGATCGAGGCGTTGATGAGCAGGGCGAACATCAGCGCGATGGTCGAATCGATGGTCGCGAGAGTGATCGCCTCGCGCCGTTCCTCGACCGTGTCGCCGAACCGGCGCGTCTGCACCACGCCCGAATGGAGATAGAGATTGTGCGGCATGACCGTCGCGCCGAGGATGCCGAGCGCGATGTAGAGCATGTCGGGATTGGTCACGATCTCGGTGGTCGGCGCGAAGCCGCGGATCACGGCGCCCCAATCCGGGTCGGCCATCGCGATCTGGATCGTGAAGCAGATCGTGATCACGCCCAGCATCGTCACGATGAACGCCTCGATCCACCGGAACCCGATGTTCTGCAGCCACAGGATCAGGAACACGTCGCAGGCCGTGATCAGGACGCCGATCTCGAGCGGGATGCCGAACAGAAGGTTGAGGCCGATCGCGGTACCGATCACCTCCGCGAGGTCGGTCGCGCAGATCGCGACTTCGGCCAGCACCCAGAGCGGCCAGGACACCGCCCGGGGAAAGGCGTCCCGGCAGGCCTGCGCGAGGTCGCGGCCGGCGCCGATCCCGAGCCGCGCGCACAGCGCCTGCAGGATGATCGCCATGATATTGGACAACAGGGCGACCGTGAGCAGCGTGTAGCCGAACTTGGATCCGCCGGCGAGCGAAGTCGCCCAATTGCCGGGGTCCATGTAGCCGACGGCGACGAGATAGCCGGGCCCGAGAAAGGCGATCAACTTCCGCCATTTCGGCCCGGTCGGCCGGGTGGCGATCGAGCCGAACACCTCGGCGAGCGCCGGCCGCCCACGCGCCCGCCTCCAGCCCCGTTCAACCGTGACCGTCGGCTCAGCGCCCGGCCGCACCAGCATCGATCACCTCCGTCGATGCGCCATAGTGTTCTAGTTGCGAATAATTTGCAATAGCATAAGCCCGGCGGAATCCCCGCCGCCTCCGGCTCACCGCGGCGGCGTATACAGGCGAAATTTGACCAGGTACCAGATCGCCTTCACGCCGTCCTTCCAGCTGATCTTCTTGCCCTCGGCATGGGTGCGGCCGTAGTAGGTGATGCCGACCTCGTAGATGCGATACGTCCCCTGTCGCACGATCTGCGCGGCGATCTCGATCTCCGTCCCGAAGCCCGTGTGCGACAACGCAAGCGAGTCGACCACCTGTCGCGTCATCATCTTGTAGCAGGTTTGGACGTCGCTGAGCTTTTGGTTGAACAGCACGCTGAACAGGAACGAGATCAGCCGGTTCCCCATGTAATGATGAAACGACAGCGACCGGTGCGGCCGGCCGTAGAAGCGCGAGCCGTAGACCACGTCGGCAATCTTGCGGAACGCGATAAGATCGTACATCCGATCCCAATCCTGCGGATCGTATTCGAGATCGGCGTCCTGAATCACGACCACGTCGCCCGTGACGGCGGCGAATCCGGTCCTGAGCGCTCCGCCCTTGCCCCCGTTTTGCGCCTGATAGATCGGCCGGACCGTCACCCGGCCGTCGCCGCCGGCCGGGGCGAAGGCGAGATTTCCCGAGCCGTCGAGCCCGATCCCGCCCGCGGTTCGACCGCCGTCGGGAACGTTCGCCTTGAGCCATTCGCGCGTCCCGTCGGTCGAGCAGTCGTCGACGACGATGATTTCCTTGGCGACCTTCGGCAGCACGCCGCTCACCAGCGCCAGGATGGATCCCAGCGTGGCGCGCTCGTTGTAGACCGGGATGACGACCGACAGGTGCATGCCGAACCGAAATCACCTGACCGAGCGAAAATATTCGATCGTGCGCCGAAGACCGTCGCGCAATGTCACTTGCGGGGACCAGCCGAGTTTCTCGCGGGCAAGCGCAATATCCGCCTGACGCTGTTTCGGATCCTCGGCGACGGCCGGAAGGTGGACGATCTCCGATCGCGATCCCGTGAGTTCGAGAATGATTTCGGCGAGTTCACCCAGCGTGAACTCGGCCGGATTGCCGATATTGAGCGGGCCGCAAAAGTCCTCGGCGCTTCCCATCAGGCGCATCAGTCCTTCCACCGTGTCGTCCACGTAGGTGTACGACCGTCTTTGGCTGCCGGTGCCATAAATCGTGATGGGGCTGCCGTCCAGCGCCTGCATGATGAATTTCGAGACCACGCGGCCGTCGTCCGGGTGCATGCGCGGGCCGTAGGTGTTGAAGATGCGAGCCAGCTTGATCTTGACGGCGTGTTGACGGTGGTAGGCGAAGAACGCGGATTCCGCCGCACGCTTGCCCTCATCGTAGCAGGAACGGGGACCCACCGGGTTGACGTGTCCCCAATAGGATTCCGGCTGCGGATGCACCGCCGGATCGCCATAGACCTCGCTGGTCGATGCTTGCAGAATTCGCGCGTCGGCCCGCATCGCCAGCTCCAACATGTTCATCGCGCCGTCGATGGTCGTTTTCAGGACCCGGACCGGATCGAACCGCTGGTGAATCGGCGCGGCCGGACAGGCCAGATTGTAGATTTCTTCGACCTGCTCGTGCAGCGGCGCGGTGATGTCGTGCCGAAGGACCTTGAAATTGGGATTCTGCAGCAAAGCCTGCATGTTCTTGTCGGTCCCGGTGAAAAAATTGTCGACGCAGAGGACTTCATGCCCGTGTGCGATGAGGCGTTCGCACAGATGCGAACCGATCAACCCGGCTCCGCCGGTCACGAGGATACGCTTACCGGATGCAGACATTTTCTCGGGACGCTATGCGCGGCAACAATTCGCCGTGGGTGAGACGGTGTAGCACCGATCGCCGCGATCGGGGCCCCCCGCCGGGTCTGGAGTCATTCTAGTCGATCGCGCAATCGGCGGGCAGAGCACCGCGGTTGTTCTCGTCAAGATCTTACGCGCGGCATATGGCAGCAATCGACAATACACCATCCGGACCGCGCTGACACGCCGCAATCGACCCCGCGCGTTTCGGCTCGATGACCATCACGAAAAGCGCAGGCGCTATTCCCGGGCGAAGCGACGTTCATGCCGCCGGGCATGCGCTACTGCGCGTCGATGCCGCAGCCCCATGCGCCTCACTTCCCTTCCCGCCCGTTCTCCGGCGTCCGGCCGAACGTGTTGGTGCGGGGGAATCCCTTGGGGGCGAGCCGCCCGGCGTCGGCACGGTTGCCGCGCCAGTCGGCAAGCTCCTTCATGGTGAGCGTGTAGGTGCGCTCGGCTGTATCGACCCAGGTGAGGCCGGTTTCGGCCTTGAACGTCTTCACGTCCGACAGCCCTCCGTCCTTGTAGCGCTGCAGACGGACGCCGCGCCCGCGCGTCATTTCCGGCGCCTGTTCCAGCGGGAAAATCAGCATCTTTCGATTCTCGCCGACGCTCGCCGCCAGCTCGCCCTCGACCATGGCGACGGCGCGCGCCTCGTCGGGCAGATCCACGTTGAGCACATGCTTGCCCTTGCGCGTGTTGGCGAGGCATTCGTCCTCGGGAACCACGAAGCCGCGGCCGGCGCGGCTCGCGACCAGCAGCTTCCGCTCGCCGCGGAACGGGAACACGGCGACCACGTCGGCCTCCTGCTCGAGGTCGATGAACAGCCGGATCGGCTCGCCGTGCCCGCGCCCGCCCGGCAGCTTCGCCGCTTCGATCGTGTAGAAGCGGCCGTTGGTCGCGAATACCAGGAGCTTCGAAGTCGTCTCCGCGAAGAATGAAAACTTGAGACGGTCGTCGGCCTTGAAGACGACGGCGGACAGGTCGCCGACGTGACCTTTCAAGGCGCGGATCCACCCCTTGTCCGAGACCACGACGGTGATCGGCTCGCGCTCGACCATGGCCGCCTCGATCGCGGCCTCGTCGTGTTCGGGCGCCTGCGCGAAGTCGGTGCGGCGCTTGCCGAGCGGCGTCTTGGCGCCGAAGCGCGCGCGCACCTCCTTGATTTCTCCCGCCACCGTCTTCCATTGCTGCGCGTCCGAGCGGACCAAGTCCTCGAGGGATTTCTTCTCGGCGCGCAGGTCCTTGTCCTCCTTGCGGATCTCCATCTCTTCGAGCTTGCGCAGGTTGCGCAGGCGCATGTTGAGAATCGCATCCGCCTGCACGTCCGAGAGCTTGAACGCCTTCATCAGGACCGGCTTGGGCTCGTCCTCGTTGCGGATGATCTTGATCACCTTGTCGAGGTTGAGATAGGCGACGAGGTAGCCGCCGAGCACTTCCACCCGATGCTCGATCTGCGCCAGGCGATGGCGCGAACGGCGCAGCAGCACCTCGCGGCGATGGTCGAGCCATTCGCGCAGCGCCTCGGCGAGGCCGATCACGGTCGGGACGCGGCCCTTGACCAGCACGTTCATGTTGAGCGGGACGCGGCTCTCGAGCTCGGTCAGCTTGAACAGCGACTCCATCAGCAAGGCGGGGTCGACGGTGCGGGCGCGCGGCTCCAGCACGAGGCGGATGTCCTCCGCCGACTCGTCGCGGACGTCGCCGAGCAGCGGCAGTTTCTTCTCGTTGATCAGCTCGGCGATGCGCTCCACCAATCGTCCCTTCTGAACGAGCCAGGGAATCTCGGTCACCACGATGACGTAGGTGCCGCGCCCGGTGTCTTCTTTTTCCCAGCGCGCGCGCAGGCGGAACGAGCCGCGGCCGCTCGAGTAGGCCTCGGCGATCGCCTCGGGCGGATCGACGACGATGCCGCCGGTCGGAAAATCCGGCCCGCGCACGTATTTCAGAAGCGTGCGGCTCCTCGCGTTCGGCGTCTCGATCAGGTGAAGCGCGGCGTCGCACAGCTCGGCCGCATTGTGCGGCGGGATCGCGGTCGCCATGCCGACGGCGATGCCTTGCGCGCCGTTGGCGAGCAGGTTCGGGAACGCCGCCGGCAGTACCGCCGGCTCTTCGGATTGGCCGTCGTAATTCGGGCGGAAGTCGACCGCCGCTTCGTCGATGCCGTCGAGCAAAAGACGCGCGACTTCGGTCATCCGCGCTTCGGTATAGCGGTAGGCCGCCGGGTTATCCCCGTCGATGTTGCCGAAATTGCCCTGTCCGTCCACCAGCGGGTAGCGCGACGAGAAATCCTGCGCCAGGCGAACCAGCGCGTCATAGATCGCCTGGTCGCCGTGCGGATGGAACGTGCCCATCACGTCGCCGACGATCTTGGCCGATTTCTTGAATGCGGCGCCCGGCTCGAGCCGAAGCAGGCGCATGCCGTAGAGGATGCGCCGGTGCACCGGCTTGAGACCGTCGCGCGCATCCGGCAACGCCCGGTGCATGATGGTGGAGAGCGCATAGGCGAGGTAGCGCTGTTCCAGCGCGTCGCGCAGCGCGATCTCTTCGACGTCGTTTCGCTCGGGAGGAATCAGTTGCTTGCCCATGTGTCGATCGGTAGCGCCAACAGCGCAGATGAACAAGAGATGAACGGGCCAGCGTTCATCGATTAATATTCGGAACCTTAAGCTTTCGGCGGGGCTTTATGATGAAGGATCGGGCATAGGGACGAGTGACGAGTCATACGTCTCGCTCGTTTGAGAAACCCAAGAGAGGAGAAAAGAATGCGTGCCTTTCTGATTGCGATGCTGTTCGCCATAGGGATCGCCCTTGCCGGCACCTCAGGCGTCACGGCTGCCCCGGTCAGCGGCGGGACGATCCGTGATGCTGCAACGGTCGGCGATATGGTGGAGCAGGCCCAGCATTGGCGCTGGGGAAGCGGGGGCGACTTTCATTCGCCCCGCCGTAGCCATTGGCGCCGGGGCAGCGGTGGCGGTGGTTATGTTTGTCCCACGGTTTGCCGGCACCGGGGCTGGACCAGCGAGCGCATCTGCGTGCAACGCTGCTAGTCCTGGTCCGACCATGACTCTTGCAAGGGCCGGACCGCTCGTGCGGCCGGCTCTTTTTTCGTTGCAAGATCGATCGTAGAGCGACGTGCCGAAGAGACCCGTGGTTCGGCGGGCGACCCAGCACTTGAATAACGAACAGGGAGGATGGACATGCGCACGATTCTGATGGCGATGCTGGTTGCTGCCGGAATCGGGCTCGCCGGCACATCCGGCGGATCGGCCGCACCGGTCAACAGTGCGGCAATTCTCGACGCTGCCGACGCGATCGGTCCCATGGAGCAGGTGCAGCACTGGCGCTGGGGAAGCCGGGGAAGGTTCTTCCACGGCCGCTACCGCAGCCACTGGCGGTGGGGAAGCCGGGCAAGGTTCTTCCACAGCCGCTATCGCAGCCACTGGCGCTGGGGAAGCCGGGCAAGGTTCTTCCACAGCCGCTACCGCAGCCACTGGCGCTGGGGGAGCCGCGGCAGGGTTTGCCATTTCCGCTTCCGCAGCGGGTGGGGCCGCTGCTGACCGCTACGAGCCATCGACCGTCTTGTCGGTGCGCTGTGCAACGCCGGTATCCGCGGGCGATGGCGTCTGTCGCCCGCGGCCGATCACGGTCTCCGATAACCACGCAAGAAGGAACGAAATGCGCGCAATTCTCATGGCGGCGCTCGTCGCCGCCGGTATCGGCCTGATGGGCACGTCCGGGGCGGTCGCTGCACCGGCCAACGGCTTGGTCATCGACGAAGCCGTCAGTGCCGGCCAGCTCGGCCAGGAAATAAGGCGCTGCCGGTGTTACCACCGGTATCGGAGAAGCGGCTCGCGCTGCGCGTGCGGGCGCCGGTGGTAACGCCAGGCTCGGCCGTCGAGGCTATCGGCCGGTGACCGCGGCCGGCCTTCCTTTGTCCGACCCGGGGTTCAGGTTGCGGTTACCGCAGGCGCGCGTGCGCCCGGACGGGGGCGCAAGACTGCGGCGATGAATCTCTCGCGCGCAGAGGGCAATGCCAAAGCGCGCGGTTCGAGCACGTCGCGGGCCAGGAAGAAGCCGGTGACCGCGAACGCGTCGGCGAGTTCCTCCGGAGAAGGCGGGGCGGATTTTTCCTCCCGCAGGAAGGCGGGCAGGCCGCGCAGGTTTTGAGATCGAGGCCGAAGCCGAGCTCGGTAAGGAGCATCAGCTCGAAGCGGACCACCCGCGCCGCGACGGCATCGCAATCGCCCATGCGGTCCAAGATCGCCTCGAGCGTTCCGTAGATGGCCGGGTGCGGATCGCGCTCCGGCAGCAGGCGGCAGAGCGCGGCCAAATGCGTGACGCCGTAGACCGCGTGGGCCGCCGGAAGAAAGGCGGCGGCGCGCAGGCGCAACCCCTCGACGGCGAAATTGCCGAGATGCTCGTCGAGCCGCGCCCGCCATACGACCCGGACCGAGTTTCCCGGCTGCAGCACCGGCCGCAGGCGCGAGCCCGCCCCGCCGCGGACCAGACCGAGATGGCGCCCATGCGCGCGCGTCACCACTTCGAGGATGGCGTTCACCTCGCCGTGCCGCCTCACGCCGAGCACGATGCTTTCGTCGGTCCATTCCATCGATACCGGTGCTCCACTGTCGCAACGATACGCGACGCCTTCACCAAGACGGGCTCCGCCGACGCGAGCCTGCTTCTACCGGCGTTGCATCGGCCTCCCGGCCGGACCGCGCTTCCTCGCCTTGGTCGATTTCTTCGGCGACCCGGGCGGAGCGTCCAGTCGAACCGAGGACGCGTCGATCGAAAAACACCGGTAGTAGTCCCGCGCCGGAGTTTTCCTGCTGGCCGCGCACTGGTGAAAGTAATCGAGGTCCTGCTCCTTTTCATAGAACATGTAAGGGGCGATCATGTAGCGTTCCTCGCCGCCCGGCCAGGCGCCGAAACGATCGATCTTGCCCCTGAGCTTGGGGTCGACCTGCAGCAGCGCCTGGCGCAGCGTCTCCCCCTCGATGAAGTTGTCGGGCAGCTGATCGAAAGGACCGTCGAAGTAATTGTTCAGCACCGCATTGCCGAGGAACACGCCGACCAGGATCTTACGGTCGAGCCGATGGTCGCGGTAGAAGGCGAAGCCGGTGCGCTTGCCGATCAGGAGGCGGTCGGTGCGGCGCGTGGGAAACAGCCCGTCCGCGACCGGCACGGTCTCGTCCAGCACGTAATGGAAGATCTTCAGCCTCGCATTGTATATCAGGAAGAACCGAATCCCCGACTCATCGAAGATCGGTCCGATGAACGTCTCGTCGGCTCCCATGGCCGTCGGCGGCGGCTTGACCTGCGACAGGTCGTTGAGCTCGAAGACGACGCTCTTTGCTCCGTGCGTCAGCCGGTAGACGAGGGGCTCGACCTTTTCCAATTTGACCCCGTCGGCGGCGTCGAGCAGGCGGAACGTGATGGGGGATTCCCCCTTCCACGGCGCGTATGTGAATGAAGGTGAAATAATAATAATTCTCCGTGGGATAGACCTTCACCCGGTCGGGAAGATTGTCGAGAACGAATGCGAAGACGGCGATCGGATCGGCGACGTCGAGGGTCGTCGCCCGCATCGCCTCCCCGACATAGGCCTGATTGGTGTGCAGCTGTGGACGATCCTGACCCTGCGCCGCCGCCGTCGCAATCCAAGTCGCGCACGCAGCGAGCACGGCGCGGACGACGCATCGGTTGGGCTTCATCGACTCACTCCTTGGGGAACTCCAAGCCCATCCCGCGATAGCGCTCGGGATCGTTCCCCCAGCCCTCGCGCACCTTGACGAACAGGAACAGGTGCACCGGCGTCCCGACGATCGCCGCGATCTCGCGCCGGGCATCCGCACCGATCGCCTTGATGGTCTGCCCGCCCTTGCCCAGCACGATTTTGCGCTGGCTTTCGCGCTCGACATAGATCGTCTGCTCGATGCGCACCGACCCGTCCTTCAAGTCCTTCCACGCGTCGGTCTCCACCGTTGATTGATACGGCAGCTCCTCGTGCAGGCGAAGATAGAGCTTTTCCCGCGTGATCTCGGCCGCGACGCTCCGCAGCGGGGCATCGGATACTTCGTCTTCCGGGTAATGCCACGGCCCGCTCGGCACATGCGCCGCAAGCCAGGATTTCAGGTCCTCGACGCCGTCGCCGGTCAGCGCCGAGAGCATGAAGCTCGCGTCGAACCGGACACGGGCATTCGCATCCTGCGCCAGCGCGAGCAGGCTCGGCCGCGCGACGAGATCGATCTTGTTGATGATCAAAATCTTGGCGCTCCGCACCTCGGCCAAGCGCCGGAGAATCGTCTCGGCTTCCTCGTCGACGCCGCGTCTTGCATCGATCAACAGGCCGATCACGTCGGCATCGAGCGCCCCGCCCCACGCGGTCTCCACCATGGCTCGGTCGAGCCGGCGCTTCGGCGCGAAGATTCCGGGGGTATCGATGAAGACGAGCTGCGCGCTCCCCGCGATGGCAATGCCGCGCACGGGCGCGCGCGTGGTCTGCACCTTGTGCGTGACGATCGCGACCTTGGAGCCGACCAGGGCATTGACGAGCGTCGATTTGCCGACGTTGGGCGCTCCGATCAGCGCGATGAACCCGCATCGCGTTTCCGCCGCATCCGGCGCGTCCGCCTCAGCCATTGCGGCCATCGGACGCAACGCCGGCGCGCGCGAGCATCGCCGCCGCCGCCGCCTGCTCGGCCGCGCGCTTCGACCGGCCCTGCCCTTCCGCCGGCTCGCGATCGGGCAAGTCGACGGCCACGCGGAATTCCGGATCATGG
>WNGA01026829.1_pt1 | contig 14567 bp, 13 predicted proteins | sample 5400061 | NCBI WGS metagenome assembly WNGA01 (sample SAMN13153366, study PRJNA577476) | soil metagenome | isolation source: 100 cm soil or saprolite under grassland replicate 2 | place: USA:California | collected 2016-06-15
CATGCGCGCGGAGGCCGAGGCGAAGTTCCGCTGGCTCGTCGAGCAGTCCGTCGTGGCCGTCTATATGGCCGTCGGCGGCAGGCTCACCTACATCAACGACACGGGCGCGCAGATGCTCGGCTACACCGCGGACGAGCGGACGTCGATCGATCTCTCGCCGCTGTTCCGCGAGGACAGCCCGCTTGCGGGCGGCCGGAACGTCGCCTGTATCCGGCGGAAAGACGGGACGCCGCTGCACGTGGCGTTCTACCAGAACCAGGTCATCATCGACGGCGAAGAGATCATCATCGGCACGGCCGCCGACATCACCGAGAGCGTCCGCGCGCAGCAGGCCCTGGAGGCCTCGGAACAGCGCTACCGCGAGCTCGTCGAGGACGTCAACGACATCCTCTACACCGTCGATCGCGAAGGCCGGTTCGTATCGCTGAGCCGCAGCTTCGAGCCGACCACCGGCTATCGCGTCGAGGAGTGGATCGGCCGCCCGTTCGCGGAGCTCTTCAGCCCGCGCGCCGGCGAAGAGGGGGGAGCCATCCGCGAGTACGACCTGGCGGCGCGGTCGGGAGCGATCGTCACGGTCGAGGTGTCGTCGCATCCGCGCTACGTCGACGGCGCCGCCGCCGGGACGATCGGCATGGCCCGCGACGTGACCGAACAGCGCACGACCGCCCGCAAGCTCGAAGAGTCCAAGCGGATGAGCAGCCTCGGGCAGGTGGCGGCGTCGCTGGCGCACGAGTTCAACAACGTGCTCATGGGCATCCAGCCCTTCGTGGAGGTCATCGCCCGCAACGTCTCTCCGACGCAGCGCGTCAACGACGCCCTCGGCCACATCACCCGCGCCATCGGCCGCGGCAAACGCGCCTCCCAGGAGATCCTCCGCTTCGCCAATCCGAAAGAGCCGCAGCTCTTCGCCATCGACGCGCAGGTCTGGATTCCGACGCTGCTCGGGCAACTCGTAGCGGCGATCCCTTCGACGATCGCCCTCGACAGCTCGATCGATCCCGACGTGCGGTTCATCCGCGGCGACCGCGAACATCTCGAACAGGTGATCGCGAACCTCGTCTTCAACGCGCGCGACGCCATCGCCGGCCCCGGAACGATCCACGTCGGCGTCGCGGCGGAGGGGAAGCTCGTGCGCATCTCCGTGCGCGACGACGGTCCCGGGATTCCGCCGCAGATCGTCGACCGTATCTTCGAGCCGCTCTTCACCACCAAGCGCAACGGCACGGGACTCGGCCTCGCCATCGCCCGCCGTCTGATGGAGGGGCAGGGAGGAGCGCTCACGGCCGAGAATCGTCCGGAAGGGGGATCGGTGTTTCATCTGCTCGTGCCGGCCGCGGAGCCGGCCTCTCCGGCGATCGAGTCGCTCGTCTGCGCGAAAACGGGGGTGAAGCGCATCCTCCTCGTCGAAGACGACGCGGCGGTGGGGAGCGGCCTGGAAGCGCTGCTTCAATCGGAAGGCTATGAGACGACGTGGGTGCGCGCCGGGGCGGAGGCCTGCGACGCGGCGCGCCGGACGCGGCCCGAGGTCGCCATCATCGACGTGAACCTTCCGGACGGCAGCGGCGTCGATCTCGTTCCGCTTCTGCGCGCGGAGCATGAGGACCTGCCGGTCGTTCTGTCGACCGGGCACGTCGAGCCGAACCTGTCCAACGAGAAGGTCCGGATTTTCTCGCTAATGAAGCCGTACGAGCTCGGCGCCTTGCTGGTGGCGATCGCCAGCGTGACCGCCGCGGCCGCTTGATTGATTTCCGGAGAACAGTTCAGCACGCGAGCGCGGGCTGAGGGGTGTCATCCCGAGCGCAGCGAGGGACCCCCCGAGGCGGGGGGCTGGTGGGACCGCCGTCGAGGGAATTCAATTTCGACATCGTGGCGTGAGGCGCTTACGGCTTCTTCTCGTCGTCGGCAGGTTCGCCGTTCTCCAGCTCCTCCATCCGCCGCTTGACGAAGTCGCGGGGCGATTCGGGGGTCTTGGTCTCGGGACGACCCTCTTCCACATCTGCGATGATTCGGCGCAGCCGCTTCGCCCGCTCGATCGATTCTTTGGTCATGGCGTCTTCTTCTTCTTCTTTTTCGTCAGTCGCGCGATCTGCTCCTGCAAACGCTTCGCCTTCGCGGCGCAGGCGATGTCGACCGTCGACCGCGCCGCCTGCACGAGCTGAACCTGATGCCCCTTGACCTTCGCGTACTCGTACGCCTCCGGCGTCATGGCATTGACCGTCGCGCGAAGCGATTCCTTACGGCCCGTCTGCCGGCTCAACGGTCCCAGATTCAAGAGCTCCGGCGCGTCGCCGAAGAAGCGCTGCTGGAACCAGTCGTTGGAGACCGGATCGTGCCAGGTCAGGTAGCCGCCGCGCAGCACCGTCCGAGGCTCGGTGATGGCGCCGCTGAAGCTGTAGCGGACGTTTTGCGCGGGCAAGGGATCGAAGAAGTGCGGCGTGTAGAAGTCGGAGACGGTGACGCCGTTGACCTGGTAAGCGAAGGCCGCGCCTTCGCACGGGTCGCAGACTTCGACGAGAAAATCGACGCGCCCCTGGCCGGCCTTCGGCGACTGGCCGGCCACGAGCCGGTTGCCGAAGGGATCGCCGAGCATCTCCAGGCATTCGTGGCTCAGCGTCAGGGACCACGTGTCCGATGCTTCGACGAGGGCGAAGGGCTGCCCGTTCTCGTCCTCGTGGACGCCGCCCGCCCCCGACTCCTTGATGTCGTCCTTGATGATGATGGCCCAGTAATCGGTGGGCACGTCCTCGAGCGCTCCGAACGCCGCGACCGTGGCCCGCACGCTCCAGATCGGAGCGAAGTCGCGCATGACCTGCTTTTGCATCGCCGCCGCCGCCCGGGTGAGCTGGTGAAGCGAAACGCTGTCTGATTCGGACACGACGCCGACGTGGCGGATGAGCATGGGACCTCCTTCGCCGTGCGCCGAATTATCCCATTTCAGCCTTACTTCAAGTTCTTCAAGACTCGAATCGTTTCCGGATACAGATCGTCGAGCGTGCCGTAGAGGACTGCTTTGACGTTCCGGGGCTCGAGGCGGCTTACAGGGTCATCGCCCGAATCGGTAAGCGTCAACGCGCCGGTTCCCGCCTTGAAATTCAGATTGGTCAGGCGCGACGTTGAGGTGAGGAAGTAGGCATCGTCGCAGCTCTTGCCGTCGATGCTCGGGATTTCCTTGTACAAGATGATCGGAAGGAAGTCGAGGGAGGCGATCGTATCGCCGGCTACTTCGGCGGTGGCGTGGATGATCTGCCGCCCGTTCCGGATGACTCGCGCGCGTACCTTTCCTCTCGCTTCCGTGATCTCGGTGTGCCCGATGACCGCCGGCCAGCCCTGTCCCTCGCGGTAGCAGGCCAGGCTGGCGTCGGTGCTTGTGTAAAGGTATGGAACGAACTGGCCGACGAAGTCTCCGTAGCGTACGGGGATGCAGGGCATCGTGAAGTTGTGCGGGCCGATGCCGGTGACGTCGGGACAGAGGAAGAAGCACAGTGCCACGGTGTTGCCGGGAAGTGGTTCGAGCTCCCGAGGCAAAACCTCGCGGATCGCTGCCTCGTCCGCCTCGTAGACGACGATCAGCACGACGTCGTCGGTGTATTGATACGGCGGCAGCCCGTAAAGCGGATTCAGAAACGGCAGCCCGCGCGGCTTGTCGGCGCTGAGCTCGATCTTGCCACCGGGATAGTCTCGCGTCAGGTCGCTCACTCGGACCTCCCTTGCAACCGACGTGAATACGTTCCTCTCGGGCTGGCGGATCTATTCTCCTGGACGTACGGGGTCCGAAGTGAACACTGTCACAGGGCCGCTTTCGCTTCCCACTTCGCGACGTCGACTCCCCTCGCCAGGAACCAGACGGTCATTGAGATTGCCGCGACGGACATCGGCAGAAGAAGGCCGTCGAATGCATATGCCGGGGCCAGGACCAGCGCGAAATTCCGCGTGACAAAGCCGAGGCCGGCGAGCGCCAGAAGAACGCCGAGAACCTTGGGAAGGTAGCCCGATCGAATGATCAAGTACCCCCGGAGAATGGAGGCGACGCCATAGAACACCATGAAGATCCCACCGCCGTATCCATACAATTTCAGCGAGAGGAGGGCGAGAGTATTCAATTGATCGGGCGAAAACGTCTTCAGATAGCCAGCCCCTCCCAAGATGATCGACGCCGCAAAATAAAAGAGCTCGGCGACGGCGAAAAGGGCGGTCGATACGAGCCCGAAGAACGCGGCGAGGAGGGCCAGATCCTTGCGGACGGGCCGGAGCAATATGTAAAAAATCAACGCCAGCGCAATGTCGCACACGGCTTCGACGAGGTAGCTGGCGAAGCCGACGCGGAACAGCCAGCCGGAATCGCGGATGTTCTTCGCCGTCGCGGCAGCATCGGCGGACACAATGAGCCTGGACGGAACGTAAAACTCACCGAAGCCGCCCGCGACGATGGTGAGCAGCAGCAGGACTCCCGCGATCCTCACCCACGTCTGGATCGAGCCGTGGCGGTCGTTCTGGATAGCGGTCATCGTGGGCGTCCTCCTTGCTTGTCCCAGCATGATACCCGGCACGTCCATAGGAAAGGACACGAGAGCTATGGTCAAGGCCATTTTCAAGCCGGACTACGAACGTTACGAAGGCGTCCGCCCGATCAACGTCTACCTCCTGCGGCTGCTCTTTCTGTTGGTGGTCGTTTTTGTCGCGAGCGACTCGTGGTCGGCCATTCTCAAGCATCAGGGACCGTAGGATCACGTGAAGGTCGCCGCGGTGTGCATGTGGGCGGCGTATTCGGTGCTGTCGGTTTTCGGACTGATCAATCCTCTCAGATGGCTTCCGATTGTGATGTTCGAGATCTTCTATAAGATCATCTGGCTCGCCATCGTGGCATATCCACTGTGGTCCAGAAATCAACTGGCAGGCACGCCGGCCGCAGAAATGACGTACGCGTTCGTATGGGTGATTCTGCCGATCGTGGCGATGCCGTGGGCTTATGCGTTCAGGACGTACATTTGGCCGGCGACGAAGAGCAGATGATGGCCAGGCACATGCCAGCTCGATCGTAATGATGTCTTGCTAGCTCATGATCCGACCACGTGTTGCTCGTAATAGGTCACCGTTCGCGCCAACATGCCGGGGGTGACCGCCGCCACACCGCGCGGTGCCCGCGTTCGTGGCCCTTGCGGCCGTACCGGCCGATCATTGCGGCGAAGGGAGACTTCTCATGCGCGTCGACGATGTCATGACCACAACCCCAATCTGCTGCCAGCCCACCGACGGCGTGGAGCGCGCCGCGACGCTGATGCGCGAGCACGACTGCGGCGCGATTCCCGTCTGCGCCGGGAACGAGCTCGTCGGCATCGTCACCGACCGCGACGTCGCCTGCCGCGCCGTGGCCGGCCGCAGGATGCTCGGCCCGGTGAGCGACGTGATGATGAAGCCGGTCTACACGGTCCGTGCGGACGACGACGTCCAGGTGGCCATCGATGTGATGGAGAAGAAGCAGGTGCGGCGGCTTCCCGTCGTCGACAACGACGGAAAGGTCGTCGGGATCATTGCCCGGTCGGATCTTGCCCCGATTTTTGCGTCGATGAACGTGGCGGATTTTCTGCCTCATCGTCGATCCGTCCAAGCGGCGACTGACCGTTCGACCGGAGTCGCCGTTCCTGCCGACGCTGAAAGCGAAGTAATCGCGCAAAGCGCCGACTACGCACGTGTCCGCCGCTTGTTTTCTCGCCGGCTTTCGGTTTCGATTGCGGCCGGGAGCGGCTGTTGCGGCTGTGAGCGCTGCCCTCCTCGCGCGGCGTGGAATCATCAGGGGCGTATCGCAAGGAGCGATAGAACGTTTGCCACGAACGCCAGGCCTTGCAGCGATCCTCGGATACGCTGCCAGAACTGAAACCCCTCCAGGGATCTTTTCAGGACTGCGGCGTCATCTCCGGCATGGCGGACACGCAACATGTTCGGTGCCGCTCCGGTCGTGGCCAGTAGCCCCGCTGCCGAAAAGGCCGCTGCCGCACCCAGCCATGCGGAGGAGGAGCGCGATGACGTTTCGCCTCGCCCCTTCAACGCCGCGGCGAGACTCAGACCGGTCCCGATCATGGCCAGGCTGGGATACCAGAGGAACGCGCGATCGCCCAGGTCCGCCTTACGGCTGAAGGCGGCCCACGGAAGCGGGCCGACCTGACGGAACGCCGGAAGCTGAATCAACGTTCTGTCGAGGCTGGCCCCGGCGAGGACTCCGTCAATCAGAATCGCGCCTGTGACGAGGCGAGTGAGCGGTGAGATCATACGTTGTTGACGCCGCTGCAAGCGAGCTAATAAGGGTCCCTCCTTCGTGCGGCCGGCGGAGATCATCTTGACCTCACGGCTTCGATGCGTAGCCCCCAAAAGATGAGCCAGAAGGAAATCAGACCCGTGGCAGACGAATATGCCAAGACTTTGATCAGCATCTCCTGCGAGGCGCTCCCGTGCGCGATGCCTCCCGCGAGAGGCATCGTCTCGTTGCCGACCCAGAGCCAGAAACAGAACGCCCTGCAACGCGCTCAGCTTGTGCGCCGACAGCGCGAGGTTTGGCGCGGCGAGATAGGGAATCGCAAAGCCTTCCAACGCCGAAAACAGAAGTAGACCGGCGCCAACCTGCAGCAGACGATGACCCTGACGAGCCAGCCCGGTCGATCCGTTCATTCACTTACTCGAATCTGTGAGCGAGCCGCTCCCACAGGGATGGTTTCGCGGCGGCAACGATCCGAGCTGCGGGAATGGTCGTCGCGGCGCCAACCAGCGCGAGCGTGAGTCCGGTCGCGCGGCGCTTTCGGGCGGACAGACGCCGGCTTGCGAGAAGCGCGACCCCAGCGCCCAAGGCGGCGCGCGTACCCACCACGAAAATGAGTTGAGGAATGGACAGCGAACGTTTCGTCATCTTTGGCCTCCTGCACGATTTCAGTGCAAGTCTCATGACGCCCATGGTGAAATGACGGCCACATGAGCAGAACCACTGTCAACCAGGCACAGGCGCAGCGGCACGCGCGTTGCCTCCCGTGACGCTATGAAGGTGATCCTCTTTGGAGCGACCGGTATGGTGGGCCAGGGCGTCTTGCGCGAGTGCCTCCGCGACGACGAGGTCGATGGAGTGCTCGCGATCGGACGAAGCTCTACGGGCTCGACGCATCCAAAGCTGCGCGAGCTCGTCCGCGGCGATCTGTTCGATGTCGACGGCGTGGACGCGGAGCTGCAGGGATACGACGCCTGCTTTTTCTGCCTCGGCGTTTCCGCCGCAGGCATGAGCGAGGCCGACTATACCCGCCTCACCTTCGATCTGACCCTCGGGTGGGCGCGGACGCTGGCGCGGATCAATCCGGCGATGACGTTCGTCTATGTCTCCGGCGCGGGCACCGGCGGCAAGGCGATGTGGGCGCAGGTCAAAGGCCGGACGGAGAACGCGCTGCTGGCCATGTTCCCATCCGCGTACATGTTTCGCCTCGCAATGCTGCGCCCGATGAACGGCGAAGTCTCGAAGACGCGATGGACGCGGATCAGCTATGCCGTCTTTCGTCCGCTGTTGCCTCTGCTGCGTGCCATCGTCCCCGGAGCGGTGATCACGACCGAGGAGCTGGGCCGTGCCATGATCCGCGTCGCGCGGCACGGAGCGCCGAAGCGGATATTGGAAAACCGCGAGCTGCGCGCGCTCGGGACGTGACGGCGGTACTCGCGGTTTGCATTCGTACGCTTACTGAAGGACGTTTCTCACCGGACGGCGGTCTCGGCCACGCGCAAAACTTTCAGAAGACCGTACGGCGGATCGTCCGGGCGTAGCGACGGACGCCCCGATTGAACGGAGCCCGTGAGACCACGGGCTTCGATTTTTCGTTCGTTCACTTCGGCAACTGCGGAATGAGTACCTGCGTAGCGCTCAGCGTCTGGTCCGCGCCGCGCCCGATCCCGTCTCCGCTCCCGTCACGGCAAACCATTTGTCCTCCGAGCCTGAGAGCACGAAAATGATCGGCGCGACACAACTTCCCGGCAGGCCGACGGTTGTGTTGATGTCGGAGTCGCCGCTGCGCGTCGCCGGGAATCCGCTGGTGATTATGTTGACCGTCGAGACTCTCTTGTGTCCCTCATCGGTCAGACAGCTCACCAGCGCGCGGAACGACGTCTCATCGTTGATGCCGCGCAATTCCGGCGGCACTTCGGGATCATTGGTAAAGACGAGCCCGCGAACCGAAATGCTGAGATGGCCATCGATCGTCAGCGAGCCGGTCGCGCTTGTCAGCGTCCATGGCAGCTCATCGCCGCGGACACCGCGAATGTCGGTGTGCTTCACGAAGCCTTCGTCGACGCCGTACATCGTTCCCCATGAGACGATGGTGTGCTGTGCCGACGCTTCGCGAGGAACCAGGGCCACGACGACTGCAACCGCTGCAAGGACGAGAATTCGTTTCATCATTACACCTCCGCGCGTGCGTAGTGCAAACGACGGGCACAATTCGCAAAGAAGAGCTTGCACTCTGCTGAGCAATTAACGAGCTGTTCAGAGCTGCCGAAGGCCGCGGTGCGCGTCGAGTCGCCGCAATGGCGCCTGCTGCGACACTCCGCTGTGAGCATGCCGGCGGCGCTGTGATAGCCCCTGACGACCTTGAGTGCAAAGCGCGACGCGCCGGCCGCCGCGACGAATGCAGACGCGGCAGGAGCGGACTCCGGCTGGCGTGACGCTGTGGAAGCTCGGGAGGACCATCACAGCGAACGGGGCCGCGTCGGCTTGAGCGAGGACTTAGGCCGCATCTTAGATGAATATTGCCGCGTCGCCCTGCAAAGACCAATTCAGGTAAGGCAGGCCAAATACTGCTATTAAGACGAGCCACCACAGGACCATAAATACCACTGACCAACGGGCCCTTTGTTGCCATGCGCAGATGACTGCGATGAGCAGAAGGAGCGTGAGTGCTACTGCGACTGTTGCACCTGGCAATTCCAAGACGAAGTGGCGGGCACGTTTCCCAGGTTCGGTAAGGAAGTAGCCATATTCGAGAAATCTGCGAGGGATTAGCAGGTTGAATGCCATTCGCTGCCATGCCCAACCGGCTAAGACAACGCCCGAAGCAGCGACGAATGAGTTTGACACGGCGAGTCCAGGAAAAAATGCGTTGCGAAGGAGAAGCGCAGACATCGCTAGCGCAAGCATGGCCACTGCGAGAGCAAGGTACGCATGGCCAACGACCGAACTGCTCGTCAGCATCCAACGCATTCCAAGAGCCGCAACCGCCAATGCTATGACCGGTGAAGATCCCGCAAGGACAAGCCGCCCGATGGGGCGAGTTGGGGAGGCCAAGGTAGCCATAAATTTGCAGTGACGTTTGGTAAATGAGTGCGCCGTTGGCCTTCGGATTCCGCCTATTGGGTCGGAAGTTGTTCGCCGGTCCACCGGTCCCGAATCGTCCAATACGGGCACTGCGGACAGACCTCGCCTTCCGGATAATCGATACCTTCTTCGTGCGGACAACCTATGATCCCCGGGCTCATCACAACGGTCTTCGCGCCGTGCTGTTGAACGAACTGCAAGATCTCGTTACTAACTGCCTGAGAACGCCGCACGTCGCCGGATTCGGCCGTCCAGCGACGCAGCTCGGCAACCTCTGCGTTTTCAGCCGGCACGATTCCGACAGACACTTTCGAAGCGCGTGATGCATCAGGCCCGTAGAAAGCAACGGTGGCGACTGGATAGCCGCGGTGTCCACGCCTTGCTTTCTTTTCAAGTCGAGTGGGCTCTCGTTTAGTCTTCATCGGTGCGGTAGAGGATACACCGACAACTTTGCGACGGCTGTCTCGAGCGATTTGGCATGTCCGGGCTCTCGGGGAGTTTCGTCCTGGTCGCTTTCGGACTTTCTGCTCTCGCAACTCAGCACGGAGATGCGCCGGTGCGAACGGTGGCCCTGAGGGAGGAAAAGAAACGATCCGATGCAGCTTCCCGTGAATCACACGAAGGAAAGTTCTGTGGGATCGTCGTTCACTTCAGCAGCGGCGGCGTACATTTCCGAACGGATCCCGAAGTGGGCCAGCAACAGGCCAAAGAAGTCCTGGCGAATCAAGTCCGATGATCTGAATCGACATGAACCCCCCTCGCGTTGTCGTGGTGAGACCGTCAATATGAAAGGGCGACGGCGAAAAGGCAGATCGAAAACCGGTTCACAAAATGCCTCCCCGATACGTCTTGACGCTGTCAGGAGAACGGCCATGGACGGCTTCGCCGGCGATCTCGTTTTCATGCTCAACGGCCGCGAGGTGCGGCTCGATCACGTCGATCCGACCACGCTCCTGGTCGACTACCTGCGGTCCGCCGAGGTCGGCCTGACCGGGACGAAGTGGGTCTGCCGGCAGGGCGGATGCGGCGCCTGCACGGTCATGCTGTCGCACAACCGCGGTCCGGGAAAGAGCGTGCACGCGGCGATCAACTCCTGCCTGCGGCCGCTCTGCTCCCTCGACGGCATGGCCGTGACGACCACCGGCAGCCTCGACGCGGTGCAGAAGTCGATCGCCGAGAACAACGGCTCGCAGTGCGGCTACTGCACGCCGGGGTGGGTGATGAACCTCTACTCCTTCCTCCGCGCGAACGAAGGACGGAGGCTCACCGAGGAGCAGATGGAGGCGATCTGCGACGGCAACCTCTGCCGCTGCACCGGCTATCGTCCGATTCTCAAGGCGTTCAAGAAATTCGCCCGCGAGCTCAGCGGCACGAGCATGGAGCCGGTCGTCGTCCGCGACACGAGCCCCATCGAGAACGATCCGGCGCAGAAGGCGGAGCGTCGCGCGGCCACGCTCCTTCATCCGGCGCCGTCGTCGTGGGCGCGCAAGGAGAGCGATCTGCCCGTCGTCACGCACTGCCTCGCCGACGCCAAGGTGGCCGCGGTGACGAACACCGTGGTCGCCGGCGGACAGATGCAGATCCGCTTCGACGACGAGGCCGCGGAGCTGCGCGAGGCGGAGACGGGCGTGCTGACCGCCGTGCTGGAGGCGGAGATCGAGCAGTTCCTCCGCGGCCTCGAGGTGAGCCTGCGCGACGTCACGGCGCCGCCCGGAGCGCGGCCGGTCTACTACACGAACGGCACGCACCACTGGTATCGCGCCGTGACGCTGGCGCAGCTCTACGAGATCCTCCGCAGCCACGACCGCGACGACGTCAAGCTCGTCGTCGGCAACACCTCCATCGGCGTCTACAACCGCCGGCTCGAGGACCCGCACGTCCTCGTCGACATCGCCCACATCCCCGAGCTGCACGAGACGTCGATCGGCCGCGGCGGCATCACCCTGGGCTCCGCGGTGACGTACAGCGACGCCGCGCAGCTCCTCGACGAAGCCCTCGGATCGCTTCCGGAGGAGCAGCTCTCCACGGTCCGCGCGGCGCGCACCATGGTTCGCCGCACCGCCGGCACGATCGTCCGCAACGCCGCCAGCCTCGGCGGCAATACGATGATGGTCACGTCGCATGTGAAGCACGGCGAGCCGTTCCCCTCCGACCTCTTCCCGGTCCTCTGCGCGTCCGGCGCGACGCTGACGGTCGGCCTTGCCTCCAGCGGCGACACCATCGATCTCGATCCGCTCGCCTTCGTGGCGCGCTGGAACGACGACGAGGAGTTCCGGGCCGAGGCCGTGCTCCTCCGCTACGTTCTGCCGCTCTCGAAGACCGGCGAATTCGTCGAACCGTACAAGGTCGCGCTGCGCGAAGTGAACGCGCACGCGCTCGTCAACGCCTGCTTCCGCGTGGCGCTCGACGGCCTCCGCGTCGCCGACTGCACGCTCGTCGTCAGCGGCACCGGGCCGCTCGCCTTCCGGGCCACGCGTGCGGAGAAAGCGCTCACCGGAAATGAATGGACGCGCAAGACGCTGAGTGCGGCGTTGGCGGCGCTCTCGAAGGACGTCCAGGAGAACATCGAGGACAGCCGCGAGCGGATGTCGGAGCTCCCCGACATCGGCATCACCGAGGAGTACCGGCGCGACGCGGCCACGGCCTTCTTCTACAAGTTCATCGTCGGCGTGTCGTCGCAGGTGAGCCCCGAGCTCGTCGACGATTGGATCAAGTCCGCCGGCATGCGCTTCGTCCGGCCGGTGTCGCATGGCACGCAGGTCTATCCCGAGCCGGTCGACACGCCGCCGCTCGGCCTTCCGGTGATCAAGCGCGCCGCGTTTCTGCAGGCCACCGGCGAAGCCACGTACACGGAGGAGATGCCGTTCCCGCAGAACGGCCTGCACGCCGTCATCGTCGTCAGTCCGAAAGCGCTGGCGACGTACGCCTACGTGCTGCCCGACGGATCGAAGTGCAGCGGCCGCGACGACTTCGTGGCCGCCCTGCGCGCGAAGTTCCCCGGCGTCCACGACTACGTCACGGCCGACGACGTCCCGGCCCAGGGCAGCAGGACGGGAGGAATGGCGAACGACGAGCCGTATCTCCTCCCGTTCGCGCCCGGGCAGGTGAACTGGTTCGGCCAGCCGCTCGGCGTCGTCCTCGCGAGAACCGCCGAGGAGGCCGAGGATGCGGCGTACTTCATCCGCACCCATTGCATTCAATTCAAGAACGCCGGCACGCCGATTCTCACGCTCGAAGAGGCCATCAAGCAGAAGAGCATCTTCCCCGATGCGCCGGCGACGGCGCCGTTCATCACGCATGCCTACGAGCTGATGCGCGCCGGCAGCGACATGAACTGGGCGGACGAAAAGGGCCGCCGCCCGAGCGTCCGCAAGGCGAAGGTGAACGGGAAGAACTGCGTCGTCGTCGCCGACACGATCTGGACGCCCGATCAGACCCACTTCTACATGCAGCCGAACGGCTGTTGGGTCGTGCCGGAGGAGGACGACACCTTCAGCGTCTACCCGGCCTCGCAGAGCCCGATGGAGATCCACACCACGGTGGCCAGCGCCCTCGGGCTGCCGTTCAACAAGGTGAAGGTGCAGATCACGCGGGTGGGCGGCGGCTTCGGCGGCAAGACGGAGCGCTCGAAGTTCGTGGCCGCGCCGGCGGCCATCGCGGCCTGCAAGGCGAAGCGGCCGGTGCGGCTGGTGATGCGCCGCGACGACGACACGGCCATGACGGGCAAGTCCCACGCCTGGCTGGCCGACTACCAGCTCGCCGTCTCCGACGAGCCGGCCGACCGCGGCACGCTGGTGGGGCTGAGCGTCAGCCTCCACTCGGACGGCGGCTTCACGTACGACTGCTCGTTCATCGTCGCGAACTGCATGCAGATGCGCTTCGACGGCCCGTACTTCGCGCCGAATTACCGCACCCTGCTCGACATCTGCAAGACCAACAAGGCCAGCAATACCGCCTTCCGCGCCTTCGGAATGCTCAACGCCTCGCTGACCTACGAGGACGCCATCGAGGCGGCCGCGCACGCGCTCGACGTCGACTCCGCGGTGATCCGCGGGAAGAGCCTCTACTCCTCGTACCCGCCGCCGATGGGGGAGTACCGCTCCGACGACGACGCCGAGCCGCGGAAAGTGAGCCCGGCGCAGACGACGCCGTTCGACCAGCCGCTCGATCCCTGCTACATGCGCGACGTGTGGGACCACCTCCGGAAGAGCTGCAACTACGAGGCGCGCCGGGCCAAAGTGGAGGAGTTCAACGCCAAGAACCGCTGGCGCAAGCGCGGCATGGCCATGATTCCGATCAAGTACGGCACCGGCTTCAACGCCACGTTCCTGCAGCAGGGCTCGGGACTGATCGGCGTCTATTCGGGCGACGGCACGGTCTTCATCCGCCAGGGCGGTGTGGAGATGGGACAGGGTCTGGGGGTGAAGGTGGCCCAGGTCGCCGCGAATGCGCTGAACGTCCCGCTGGAGATGATCGCGGTGGGGCCGACCGACACGCAGGTCACGCCGAATCCGACCAGCACCGGCGCCTCGACGGGAGCGTCGTTCAACGGCGGCGCGATCGAGGACGCCTGCAAGGTGCTGCGCTCGCGCCTCGAGGAGTACTGCTTCTCGCTGCAGGCCACGGCGGGGGAGGCGGCCTGCCGCGCGCTCGGCATCGACTTCTGGAATCATCCGGAGGGGTGGCGCGCGAAGGGCGAGGACGGGAAGACGATCTGGTCGAAGATCATCAGCAATGCCTACTTTGCGCGCATCGATCTCACGGTGCAGGCCGCGTTCCGGCAGCCCGGCGGCAACCGCTTCATCTCCGGCGTGAGGTCGCATCCGATCCAGCAGGGCGACGAGAAAACGCCGCTGAAGGATTGGCAGCTCGGCCTCTGCGAGTTCACCAGCTTCACGTACAGCGCGGCGTGCTCCGAGGTCGAGGTCGATGTTCTCTCCGGCGAGACCACCATCCTGCGCACCGACATCTGCTACGACACGGGACGGAGCCTCAATCCGGCCGTCGACGTCGGCCAGGTCGAGGGCGCGTTCATGCAGGGGGTCGGCTCGGTGCTCTCCGAGAACGTCGCCTTCGAGACCCGCGATCCGGAGAACCTCGGCCGCCTCAACGCGCTCAACACCTGGGAGTACAAGCCGCCCGCGGCGACGACGGTGCCGATCCAGCTCAACGTCGAGCTGTACTGGCACCGCCCGCCGGGCGCGGTGAACGATCCGCGCCTGTTGTATTCGTCGAA
>WNGA01008015.1_pt1 | contig 14564 bp, 13 predicted proteins | sample 5400061 | NCBI WGS metagenome assembly WNGA01 (sample SAMN13153366, study PRJNA577476) | soil metagenome | isolation source: 100 cm soil or saprolite under grassland replicate 2 | place: USA:California | collected 2016-06-15
CCGGTCCCGCCGCGCCTTCTCGACAAGGCTGCCGACGTTCGCGACGACCGCGTCGCGCTTGTGAGCCCCTTTGACGGCGCCGTTCTGCACGTCGACGACGAGGAGTGCGGTGTTCGGCCGGTTCTCGAGTCTGGTCATGATCTCGCCTTACTCACAGTTGGCTCCGGCGCGCCGCGGCCGCGCTTGATCACTGTGGTACGAGGTGCGAAAGTTATCTGAATGCCAGGTCGAGATCGTGTCCGGTGGGGTTGCGCGGTGATCGGTGCGATTGGTCTCGCGCTAGCGTTCGTGGGATCGGGGACTTCGGGGGCGAGCGTCGAATTCGTCTCCCCGGGCGCCACACTCGATCAGAACAACCCATCCCGAGCTTCTGCCTGCCGCTACACCGGCTCGGCTCCCGATGCACCGACCGACTGGGCGGCACAGACCTTTACCGCAGGTGTTTCGGGAAGTCTTAGCGAGGTCGTCGTGAGGGTGAAAGTCCTTACCGCGCTGATCTCGGTAACGATCGTGCCCGTGGGGGGAGGCGGCGAGCCGGTCGTCGCGACGCCGCTTGCCTCCACCAGCCCGGCGCTCCCCGCGACCACGACCTACCTGGATGTCGAGGCGTCCTTTCCCACTCCTGCCAGGGTGGAGGCTGGGCGGCAGTATGCAATCGTCGTCTCCTCGCCGACCGGCGGCTGGGCCTGGCAGGGCGACGTCGGCTCCTCGGTGACGGATCCTTGGGGGACTCGGTGTGCGGATGGAGGGTACCCGGGAGGCCGTGCATGGCCGGTAGGAGCCGATGCGGACTTCTTCTTCCAGACCTACGTCGTGCCCGCGAGGCACGTGACTGTCGACAAGATCGGGACAGGCATCGGCTCGGTACGGGACAGCACCGGAGTGATCGATTGTGGCGCGACCTGCTCGGGCGAGTTCCTTCAGGCCCAGACTGTGACGTTGACCGCCACGCCCGGCGCCGGGTCGACCTTTTCCAGCTGGTCCGGCAGCGGTTGCACCGGTACCGCGCCGACCTGCTCCGTGGCCGTGAACAGCGACATCTCTGTGACCGCCAAATTCAGCAAGGTGCTCGTCAGCTTGACCGTTCACAAGTCCGGTCGCGGAACGGTCAGGAGTGTCCCCGCCGGGATTGCATGCGGTCGACGCTGCAGCCACAGCTTTGTTCCTGGGCCGGTGAAACTGACAGCGACGCCTTCACTCGGCTGGCGGTTCGCTCGTTGGCAGGGAGCGTGTCGGGACACGAGACCTCTCTGCCGCCTCGGGCTCCTACGCGCCAGGACGGTCGCGGCCTTCTTCACGAGAGCTGGGCACGGCTCGTCGTAGCCAAACCAAAGACGCGACCGTCAGCCACTTGAGCCAGCGCAGCAGTAAGCGTCGCTCGAACTGCTGATCAATACAGCGACGACCTGCTCCAGCACCCGTTCGACGTCGAGCCGCGTCAGCGCGTCAAGCGTCGGCAGGAAGCGCTGCTCGTACCAGGTGCGGCGGCGCTCGCCGTCGCGGTGCCTCGGCCAGACGCAATCGATTGGCCCGCGGACTCGCGGCATTCAAGTAAGAGGCGGGGAGCCGACGAGCATCTATGCATGACCCCATCGCGGAGGACTCGGTCTTCCGCTGGAAGGCGGGGGCCTGGGACGATCACGTCGATCGCCTCAAGTCCTGTGCTAGGGCGTATACAGCTCGGCGTCGGCCAAGGGCTCGTCGCAGTAGTACTCGCCGCAGTACTTGACTTGCCGGCCGCCGGCGTAGAGGACCTGTCCGTTGGGAAGCAGGGCGGCGGCGGCGGAGGCGTACGGGTAGACCATCGGGCCCGTCGCCGTCCAGGTGCCGGTGGCCGGTGAGTAGACGTCGCCTGTGCCGCCGTCGGCGACGAGCACGCGTCCGTCTTGCAGCAGCGCAGCGGCACCGCCGTGGGGGGCGTTCATGCTGCCGGTAGCGCTCCAGCTGTCTGATGCCGGGTCGTAGAGCTCGGCGGAGCTGAGTGCGCTCGGGTTACCGCCGCCGGCAACCAGCACGCGACCGTTGCCGAGCAGGGTCGCGGTCGCGCCCTCGCGGGCGGTGGTCATGGGTGCGGCGCGCGTCCAGCGCCCGCGGGCGGGGTCGTAGAGCTCTGCGCTTCGCAGCCAGCCGTCAGCGTTGAATCCACCCGCGACCAAGACGGTGCCGTCGGGCAGCAGCGTCGCCGCGTGATCCCGGCGGGGCGTCCGGAGGGTGCCGGTCGACGTCCAGCGGCCGGTTGCCGGATCGTACAGCTCGGCACTCGCCTGCACGCCGCTCAGGGAAAAACCGCCGGCGACGAGCACGCGGCCGTCGCGGAGCAGCGTGGCGGTGAACGAGAAGCGGTCGACGTTCATGCTCCCGGTAGGCGTCCAGCGGTTCGTCGCCGGGTCGTACAGCTCGGCGCTGGCGGTGTACGAGCCGCCGCCGGCGACGAGCACACGCCCGTCGGCGAGACGCACGGCGCCGTGCAGCCAGCGCGGCTGGTTCAGCGTGCCGCCCGGGATCCAAGTCCCCGTGGGCGGATCGTACAGCTCGGTGGTGGACTCACCGACCCCACCGACCACGAGGATGCGCCCATCGCCGAGCGGCGTCGCGGTCAGGTGTGCGCGTGCGGTCGACATGCTCGCCGTCGCCGTCCAGCTGCCCGCTGCTGTGCTCACAAAGGAGCGCTCCAGCGTCGTCGGCCGAGCGCTCACACTGAGCGAGCTCGCGCTCGAACTCGAAGCGAGCGCAGGGACCGCAACCGTAAGGACTGCGCAAGTAGCGGACGCCACGGACCTCATGCGCATGACGAAGCCCCCTCTTCTCGCCTCGATGAACGAGACGAGAGTAGGCGGTAAACGTTGCGCCTGTCTTACAAGATCCTTAAAGGTTGGCCAGCCGCTCCCTGTACTCGTCCGCGCTGATTTCACCGCGCGCGTAGCGCTCGGCGAGGATCGCCTTGGCGCTGGGATTGCGCCGGCCGCGGCGGGCGAACAGGAAGATCAGCAGTCCGATCACGGCCAACCAGAAGAGCCAGAGAAGCGGCCACCAGGCGTGGTCGTGGTGCCAGGAGCCGGCGAGGATCGTGGTTGCAGTGAGCATTGTCCGTTCATCTCCTTCGTTGTTGGGTTGTTCGGGTCCGAGTCACGGGCCGGCGCCCTCCGGCGTCGGAGCCGCCACGCTCGGCACGCGCAGCGCGCGCGCGAGCGGCCGCGGCAGCCACCAGTTCCAACGCCCGAACACGGCGACGAGAGCCGGGAGCAAGAGCGCGCGCACGATCGTCGCGTCGAGCAGGATTCCCGCGCCGAGCGCGGTCGCGAAGACTTTGAGGTCGGTGTCGGGTCCGGAGGCGAGCGAAGCGAAGGCGAGGAAGAGGCTCAGTGCGGCACCCGTGACCAACCTGCCTGTGCGTCCGAGTCCTTCGATGACCGCTGCGTCGGTCGAGCCGGTGCGCTCGTACTCCTCGCGTATCCGCGTGAGGATGAAGACCTCGTAGTCCATCGACAGTCCGAACAGGAACGCGAACACCATCAGCGGCAGCCAGAAGGTGATCGCGCCCGTCGCGGGGATGCCGAAGACGGCGCTCGAGCCGTGGCCCTCCTGCCAGAACCACGTCATGGCGCCGAAGATCGCCGCGAGCGAGAGCAGGTTCAGCAACAGCGCCTTGACGGCGAGGAGCACTGAGCGGAAGGCGCGGGTCAAGAGCAGAAACGTGAGCACGGCGATCACGCCGAACATGAGTGGGAAGCTGCCGAAGATCGCGTGCTGGTAGTCGAGCTCGACCGCGCCCTCGCCGGCGATGCCGACGACGCCCGGACGGTCGTCGAGCGCGGCGCGAGCGGCGCGCACGGGCTCGAGTGCGGACGAGTTGACGGTCGGCTCGCTCGGGAGTGCGACGACGATGGTCGTGCCGGCGCGGTTGCTGTCGCGCGTGGACGGCGCAACGGCGGTCGCGATCCCCGGCACGGCGGCGAGTTCGCGGCCTATCGCCGCGGCCTCACCGGAGCGTGCCAGCACCTCGATGGGCGTCAGCACGCCCCTCGGTACGCCGCCGTCCACCAGGCGCTCGTAGGCCGCGTGCGCGGGGCCGCTCTGGGCGAGCGCCTCCGGGCTGGTCTGCCCGGTCTTCAACCCGAAGACCGGCACGACGAGCAGGGCGAGGACGGCCGTGCCCACGCCGGCGGCGAGCCACCTGCGACGTACGACCGTCCGCGCCCACGCCGTCCAGACGCGGCTCGCGCGTCCTTCGTGCCGGAGTCGCGGCCAGTCGACGCGCGGCCCGATGCCGCCGAGGAGCGCCGGCAGCAGCGTCAGCGACACCGCCACCGAGACGAGCGGGATCAGCATGCCGCCGACGCCGACGCTGCGCAGCGCCGGCTCCGGCAGCACGATGAGCGCGATCAGGGAGATGCCGACGGTCAGCCCGGAGATCAGCACCGCACGGCCGGCGGTCGTCATCGCCGAGACGACGGCTTCCTCGTTTGCCAACCCATGCGCCCGCTCCTCGCGCCAGCGGGTGACGAGCAAGAGCGAGTAATCGATCGCGACCCCGAGACCGACGAGCGCGACGAGGAACTGGACGATTGCCGAGATGTCACCCACGTACGTCAGGGCGAGGACGATCAAGAGCGTCGTCAGGATCGCGAACGCCGCGACCAGCAGCGGAACGAGCGCGAGGAACGACGCGAACACGAACGCCAGCACCGCGAGGGCTCCGACTGCTGCGATCAGCGTCTCCGCGAGCACGCCGGGGCCGCCGCCCGAGCCGTTGCTCGAGAGTTCCTCGAGCCCTGTCGCCGCCACCGTGTATCCGGCGGGCAGCGCCGACCGCAGGACGGCTGTCGCCTGCTTCGATGCCGCGGGGGCGTCGAAGTTGCGCGGGCGCGGGCCGAACGTGATCGCGTAGGTCGTGCGTCCGTCCGCGGTCACGAACCGGGAGTCGCGCGTCGCCGCGTAGTCGACGACGCGTAGCTGCGGCTGCCGCTCGCGGACACGCTCGACCGCGGCGGCGATCGCGCGGGCGTCGTCGCGGACGGTCTCGCCGCGCGGGACGGTGACGACGAGGACCGACGGCGCCATGTCGCCGCCGTTTCCGTAGATGCGCTCGATCTGCTTCGCGGTCTCGTAACCGGGCTCCCCCGGAAGGGCGAAGTCGAACGTGAGCCGGTCCGACACGCGACCCGCCCCGGCCACGCCGGCGACGAGGAGCACCAGCCAGAACGTGACGACCTTCTTTCGGTGACGCAGGACGAAGCGTGCGAGGCGCGCCAGCGCGCCTTTCTCTCTCGCATTTCTGCTCGAAGAATTCATGTCTCCACCGTGCCGCGACCGAGCCGCCGGCCACAACGCCCCCGGGGAGGAATTTCGGCGTCCCCCCGGAGGGGGAGGCAGATCCCCCCGCGGGACGACTTCGCACCGAAACGCGGGCGCTACGCTCGGCTCATGAAACGCCGCAGGACCATCGCGATCGATGTCGCACTGGCCCTCGCGGCGTTCGCGGCGACGCTTGCCCTGCTCGGCCACGGGTCGAGCCGCGCGCTCGACGCGCTCGGTGTCGTTCTCGCCGCCGTCGCGACCTGGCCGCTCGTCGCGCGGCGCCGCTCGCCGCTCCTCGTCCTGGTCGTGACCACCGCGGCGAGCGCAGCGTTGAACGGCCTCGACTACGCGCTCGGCCCGCCGTTCGGACCGACGCTCGCGCTGTTCTTCGTCGCCGCTCATGAGCAAGCACGCGCACAGATCCGGACGACGGCGGCCGTCGTCATTGCACTCCTTGCGCTCCACCTCGGCGCGACCGGCATCGGGGAGGGCGGCTTTCCGCTCACGCCGCTTCTGTTCGCGATCGTCGTCTGGGGAGGTGCGTGGGTCGCCGGCGACCAGGTGCGGCAGCGACGTCAGCGGCTGCGGCGGCTCGAGGAGCGCGCGCTGCGCGCCGAGCGTGAGAGCGAGCGTGAGCGGCGCCTCGCCGCGGCAGAGGAGCGGACGCGGATCGCTCGCGACCTGCACGACTCCGCCGGCCACGCAATCAACGTCATCCTCGTCCAGGCCGGCGCCGCTCGGTTGCTCCAAGAGCGCGACCCGTCAGCCTCGCGTGCGGCGCTCGAGACGATCGAGGAGGTCGCCCGCGAAACGATCGGCGAGATCGACCAGCTCGTTCGTGCCCTGCGCGAGGACGGGAGCCCCGGCGCGATCGAACCACCGCTCGGCCTGAATGCTCTCGAGACGATCATCGCGCGCCACCGCGCCGCCGGCTTGAACGTCGCCCTCGACGTCCGGGGGTCCTCCCGCCCGCTCGCCCCCGCTCTCGACCAAGCCGCCTATCGCATCCTCCGAGAAGCGCTGACGAACGCGGCCCGACACGGCCTCGGACAAGCAGACGTCGTTGTCGCCTTCGGAGAGAACCGCCTCGAGATCACCGTCACGAACACGATCAGGCCCGGCCTCCAAGCCGATGTCCGCGGCCACGGAATCGTCGGCATGCGTGAACGCGTCGCCTTACTCGGCGGCAGCCTCGAGACGGATCAGCACGACGGCGTCTTTCGCGTCAGCGTCCGCTTCCCGTACGGCGGCGAAGCGAAGTGAGCGCCGCCGCCGTCCGCGTTCTGCTGGTCGACGACGACGACCTCATGCGGGCAGGTCTCCGGGCGGTGCTCTCGAGCGACGAGCGAGTTGCGGTCGTGGGCGAGGCGACCGACGGCCGCGGCGCGGTCGATCGCGTCCGCACGCTCCGGCCAAACATCGTCCTGATGGACGTACGCATGCCCAACCTCGACGGCATTTCCGCAACGCGCGAGGTCCTCGCCGCCTCGCCGGAGGTCAAGGTCGTCATCCTGACGACGTTCGAGCAGGACGACTACATCTTCGGCGCGCTGAGCGCGGGCGCCTCCGGCTTTCTCCTCAAACGCACCAAGCCCGAGGAGCTGATTGCCGCCATCCACACGATCGCGGCCGGAGACTCGCTCCTCTCCCCCTCCGTCACGCGAAGGGTGATCGAGCACATGGCTGAACAGCCCGTCGCCGATCGCTCAGCCGGCGAACGCCTCGACGAGCTGACACCGCGCGAGCGTGAAGTGCTCGAGCTCATTGCGCGCGGGCTCTCGAACAGCGAGATCGCCACCGCCTTCTTCATCGAGGAATCGACCGTCAAGACTCACGTCAAGCGGATCCTCATGAAGCTCAGCGTCCGTGACCGCGTCCAGGCGGTGATCTTCGCCTACGAGAGTGGGCTTGCCCGCCCCGGACCCAAGAGCGATGCGTGAGCGGCACTCAGAAGCGACTCGGGCAGGGAAGTTCGGGTCGTTCTATCGCTTCGCGGGCAGTGAACGAGCGTACGCCGTGCCAAGTTCCACCCACTTGGCGAGCTGGCGCTTGGTGCGCACATCTTCGGGGTCGACACGCAGCCACCCCTGCATCTGCCGGCCGCGCATCTCCATGAGGCGAGCGTTCGTCGTCGCGACGAGCGTGTCTGACTGCGCTGGGTCTACGCGAACCAATACCCCGCCTTCGCCGCTTGCCGCGATCGCCATGTTGCCGCCAATCAGAAATGCGAGCCCGCCGAACATCTTCTGCTCGGTCAGACCGGATTCGCTGACGACCAGTTCGCGTATGCGGTCCGCTAGATCCTCGTCGTAGGCCACTGCTCTGATCGTAAGTATCGTGCTCGTGTGGCGGAACCCCAGTTGCTTCGGCTCGAGTTGCTGGGCGGCTTTCGGGTCACCGTTGGGGCGAGCGTCGTTCCTGCGGCGTCGTGGCGGCGCAGCAAGGCGGCCGGGCTCCTCAAGCTGCTCGCACTGGCGCCGGGCCATCGGCTGCACCGCGAGCAGGCGATGGACGTGCTCTGGCCGGAGCTCGAACCGGCTGCGGCGGCCGCCAACCTTCGCAAGGCCGTCCACTACGCGCGCCGGGCGGTCGACGCAAAGGAAGGCCCGAGTCTGATCGCCTCGGTCGGAGACATCCTCTCCCTACCGAGTGAGCGCTTGTGGATCGACGTCGACGCGTGGCGCGCTGCGGCCACGCACGCGCGTCGAGCCGGCGATGTGACGGTGTACGCGGAGGCGGTTGAGCTCTACCGCGACGGCTTGCTCCCCGACGACCGCTACGAGGAGTGGACGATCGCGTACCGGAACGAGCTCCAGACGGAGTTCGTCGCGTTGCTCGAAGAGGTGGCAGGGCTGCTCGAGGCGCGCGGCGAGATCGAGGGTGCAGTGCGCGCGGCGAGTCGTCTCGTGGCGGTCGAGCCGCTGCGGGAGGAAGGGCATGTGCTGTTGATCCGCCTGCACGCGCTCGCCGGCCGTCGCGGAGAGGCGTTACGCGGGTACGAGCAGCTGCGCGAGCTGCTCGAGGTCCAGCTTGGAGTCGAGCCGAGCCCGGAGGCGCAGCGACTGTACGAGGAGGTGCGTGCGGGTCAGTCGGCCGAGCCCGAGCTGACGGCCGAGCTCTGGGAGCGCGTCGGCGAGCTGCGGGTGGTCGCCGGCGACACCGGCGGAGCCGTGAAGGCGTTCTCGCTCGCGCTCGACGCCGCGGATGCGCCGGCTGTCGTCGGGCGGCTGCACCGGCGGGCCGCGCAGGCGTTGTTGATGCAGCACGACGCCGAGCAGGCCGAGCCGCATCTGCAAACGGCGGAGACGCTGGCCTCGGATCCGGCCGAGCGCGCACGGCTCGTCTGCCTCCGCGCGAACCAGGCTTGGGAGCGCGGCGAACTCGACCGTGCCCAGGCCCTTGCGGAGTGGGCGCGCGAGCTGGCGCGCAAGGACGGTGACACAGACGATCTCGCCGTCGCGCAGGAGGCGCTCGCGATCGTCTCCCACATGCAGGGCGACTGGCGACGTGGGCTGGAGCTCGAGATCGAGCGACTTCGCGACGACGCGGGAGACGCCCTGCCCGCACGCGTCTTCGACATTCACCACTGCATCGGCCAGTACCACCTCTACGGCGACGGTCTCGCCGACGGCGTCGAGGAGTACGCGCGACGCGTTCTGGCGATCGCCGAGCGGAGCGAGGCGGTGCGTGCGCAGGCGTTCGCCTGGTGCCTGCTCGGCGAGTCGCTGCTGTTGCAGGCACGCTGGGAGGAAGCGGCCGGCTGCCTCGAGCGGAGCTGCGATCTCCACGCGTCGCTCGGGACGAGGTCGGGCGCGCTGCCGTGGCAGCGGCTCGCCGAGCTCGCCGTCTGCCGCGGCGCGCCGGAGGAAGCCGCGGAGCCGCTCCACCGGGCGTCGGCGATCGCGACCGTCTCGCCGATGGCGCGACACATGTGGGGCAGGATCTATGCGACGGCCGCGTTCGGCCAGGTCGAGCAGGGCGACGCCGAGGCTGCCGCCCGCTCCGTTCGTGCCGCCGGCGCAGCCGCTGCCCGCTACGGCGAATGCCCCACGTGCAGCGCGCTGCTCAATCCCGTCGCGGCCGAGGCGTTGACGATGCTCGACGACCGCGACAGCGCGCGCTCGTACGCCGAGGCGGCGGCGGGCGTCGCGGGCATGTTCGACAGCTCCGCCTGGCGGGCGATGGCGGAGTCGGCCGCTGCGAGCGTAACGGCGGCCGAGGGCGACTCGGTCGGTGCGCGCGAGCGATTCGAGGCGGCCGCCGGCCTGTACGAGCGGGCAGGCCAGCCGTACTGGCTGCAGCGGTCGCGGGCGCAGGCCGCCGGCACCTAGCCCGAGGAACGCTCGGGGAACGCGCCCCGCCTAGGTTCCTCCTCACACGACAAGAGGAGGAGCAATGAGCATTCGACTCGGAGACACCGCACCGGACTTCCAGGCGGAGACCACGAAGGGGCCGATCAGCTTCCACGACTGGATCGGCGACTCGTGGGCGGTGCTGTTCTCGCACCCGAAGGACTTCACACCGGTCTGCACGACCGAGCTCGGCTACATGGCGAGCATCAAGCCCGAGTTCGACAAGCGAAACACCAAGATCCTCGCGCTCTCGGTCGACCCGATCGACAAGCACCAGCTGTGGGCCGACGACATCGAGGACACGCAGGGCACGCGCCCGAACTACCCGATGATCGGCGACTCGGACTTCAACGTCTCGAAGCTCTACGGGATGTTCGGCGCCGACGTCTCCGGCGATCCCGCCGACCGGACCGCCGCCGACAACCAGACGGTCCGCAACGTCTTCGTCATCGGCCCGGACAAGAAGGTCAAGCTCGTCCTCGTCTACCCGATGACCACCGGGCGCAACTTCGACGAGGTGCTGCGGGTGATCGACTCGCTACAGCTCACGGCGCAGCACAAAGTTTCGACTCCCGCGAACTGGCAGGAAGGCGACGACGTGATCATCGCCGGCTCCGTCTCCAACGACGAGGCGAAAGAGCTGTTCGGCACCTGGCAGGAGCCGCGGCCCTACATCCGGATCGTCCCCCAACCAAACTAGAGAGGAGAAAACGATGAGCGTGATCTACACCACGGGCAACTGGAAGCCGAACCCAGGCAGCGAGGACGCCTTCGTCGCGGCGTGGAAGCAGTTCGCCGCCTGGGCGAGCAGCATGCCGGGCGCCGGCCGGCTGCAGCTCGTCCGCGACCTCCGTGAGCCCGAGCGGTTCGTGAGCTTCGGCGACTGGGGGAGCATCGACCAGGTCAGGGACTGGAAGAGCTCGCCCGAGTTCCGCGAACGGATGGCGCGAGTCCTCCAGCACGTCGACGAGTTCCAGCCGACCGAGCTGACGCTGATCGCGTCGGCGGAGCACGAGGATAAAGAAGCGATGAGCGTGCATTACAAGAAGGACGGAATCGCGACGTTCGACGCGACCCCGGAGAAGCTCTTCCGGTACATGAGCGCCGGCGACCACCCTCACGCCGCGTTCAAGAGCCATCGCCTCAGCGGCGTCTCCAACGGCGTGGTCACCGTAAACGCCGAGGTCTACAACCCGGACGGATCAACGTTCGAGACCACAATCGAGCACCGGCTCGACCCGCCGAACGGGATCGAGACGACGATGAGCGGCGGGCCGTTCGACGGCGCCAGGTTCGTTCACACGTACACGCCGATCGGCGACCAGACAAAGGTGGATCTCGAAGGCGACTTCCCATCGCTGGCCGGGATGCACGAAGCCGACGAACTTGCCATGATCGACGGCTTCTTCACGACGGTCTTCGATGAGGACACGGTCACGCTGCGAACGTGGTCCCCGGCGGAATAGTCGAATGAGCGGACGGACGCTGATCCTGGGCGGTGGCTTCGGCGGCATCGCGGCCGGGGTCGAGCTGCGGCGCCTGCTGGGCCCCGACCACGAAGTCGTGCTCGTCGACCGCGAGCCTCGGTTCGCGATGGGGCTACGCAAGCTGTGGGAGCTCGTCGGCCACGCAACGATCGAGGAGGGCAGCCGGCAACGCCGGCAGCTCGAGCAGCACGGGATCGAGTTCATCCAGGCGGAGATCACCTCGATCGACGCCGCGGCGCGATCCGCCGAGACGACCGCGGGCACGCTCTCGGCGGATCACCTCGTGATCGCACTCGGCGCCGTCTCACGCCCCGACCTCGTGCCCGGGCTCGTCGAGCACGGGCACGACGTCTGGGCGTTCTCGGGCGTCGCAGCCGCCGCTCGAGCACTCGCCGATTTCGACGGCGGCCGTATCGTCGTCGTCGTGGTCGGCGCGCCGTACCCGTGCCCGCCCGCTCCCTACGAGTGCGCTCTCCACGTCGACGAGCTCCTACGCGGACGCGGCGTGCGCGAGCACACCGACCTTTCCGTCATCACCCTGCAGCCGATCCTGATGCCGAACGCCGGGCGGGCAGGCTCCGACTGGATGGCCGAGCAACTGGTCACGTGCGGGATCACCTACAGGGTGGGAGCGAAGGTCGAGCGCGTCGAGGCGGGACGCCTCGCGCTCGCAGACCGCAGCGAGCAGCCGTTCGACCTCCTGATCGCAGTGCCGCCGCACCGGGCCCCAGACGTCGCCGCGGCGAGCGGCCTTACCAGCCCGGACGGCTGGATCACGGTCGACCCGGGAACGCTCGCCACGTCGCACCCGCGCGTGTATGCGGTCGGCGACGCGACCCTGATTCCGCTCGCGAACCGCCTGCCGCTCCCCAAGGCCGGCGTCATGGCCGAGCTGCAAGGGCTACGCGTCGCACGGGCGATCGCCGCGGAGATCTCCGGCCTGGAGCCGCCGCCGCCCTTCGACGGCAAGGGCTTCTGTCCGATCGAGCTCGGCACACGAGCCGCCGCGCGCGTCGAGGGCAACTGGTACGCGACACCGGAGCCGATCGTCACGATCGACGGCCCGAGCGCCGAACGCGCTCACGACAAGGCCGAGTTCGAGCGCGAACACCTCGTCGGCTGGTTCGGCGCATGAGCAGCTTCCCGGCGAGGCGGTCATCCTGCGCTTCGACCGCCTCGCCGTAATCTGCGCTACTGGAACGCGCCGCCGATGGAGTCGACGAGCCCGTCGAGGTCGAGCGCATGGACGTCCTCCGGCGGCGTGACCCCTCGGGCGAAGGTGAGGTGCTGCTCGAGGAGCGAGCGGACGTCCTCCCGCGTCGGATCATCGACGTCGATGACGAAGCCATCCACGCGGGACTTCATACCAAGGTGAGATAGCGAGGGGCGCCCTGCACGGTGCGCCCCTCTGACCGGAGTCGATGACTCGACGTTCCCTAGCCCGCTGGGCAGACCACCGGACCGAGCGCAGAGTTGTCGTTCGCGTCCCCATGCCCGTTCCAGGGGCCGGGAAAATCGGCCGGGGTGTTGCTCACGACCTCCCAGTTGCCCGGGAACTCGTCACCGGGGAGCAGTACTTGCCGGCACTCACCGGTGACCGGGTTGATGATTGAGAAGGGAGCCGCAGGCGCAGCAAAGACGAGCGGAGCGACGATGCACACCAGCCCGATGATCTTCCGCATCTTGATCGCCTCCTACTTGGGTAACGAGCCCGGCTGAGATCGAGGCGACCTTACTCCCGCGACAAAGCTGGGTCTCTTACAAGAGTCTTAAACTCGCTGTCTCTCAGCCTCCTGACCGGTACGCGGGCGAGTCCACGTTCTCGACGTGGAGGCTGGACGCGACGGTGCCGAGGTTCGTCAGCGCGACGTTGCCGAGGCCGCCGCCGGTCGCGCCTCCGTCCGGATTGTTCGTGGTGACCGCGATCGCCAGCGTGTTCGCGCCCTGCGCGTGCAGGATGCCGTTCGGCAACACGAACGTGTGCTGCGGCCCGACGTTGTTGACGTACTGGCCGAGGTTCCAGCCGTTGAGGAAGATCAGCGCCCTGTAGGCCTTCGTCGGCGTGTCGGTGATCGTCAGGCCGAGCGAGGCGTCGATCCCGTGCGGCTCGTGCAGGTCGAACGTCGTGCGGTACCACGCGACGCCGGGCGTCGGGTCGCCGTAGGGCAGCGAGACCGGCGTCCAGTCATCGTCGGGGTAGCCGGGCAGGTACCAGCCGTTCCGCTCGCCGAAGAGGCCGCCGTTGTTGAGCGCTCCGCGAACCGTGTCGGCGATGTCCTCGCCGCCCTGGTCGCCCTGGATCTTCCACGCCGGGCCGGTCACGTCCGTCCCCGCAAGCGTCGCGGAGGTAAGGCCGCGCGCAGACTTGAACGCGTCGTTGGCGCCGCCGTCCTCGTCGTGGGCCATCACGCGCACGAGCACGGCGAGCGTGTGGTCGTCGCCCGTCTGCAGCGAGTCGGGGATCGCGAAGGTCACCGTTGCCGATTCCGGCGGCGACGTCGCTTGCGAGGACGTCGGCGTCGGGAGCTGGTGCGAGCCGAGGAAGACGCCGTCGTCCCACGCCTCGAGCATCCCCACCGCCCCCGACGTGTACTTGAGCGTGACCTCGGTCGCCGCGCCGGAGTAGCGGCCTCGGTACCAGACGTCGCCGTGGTGGAAGCCGTAATCGTCCGCGAAGAGGACCTTTTGGCCGGCAGGAACCGGCGTGATGCTGTTCGAGCTCGTCTTGTCGGCGACCTTCCAGCTCGAATCGTCGAAGCCGGGCTGCGCCTCCTGCGTCTCGTAGCTGTACTTCCAGCGGTCGAGCGCCGGCAGGGTCAGCTCCGGCGGACCGGGAAGCTGTGCACCGGCAGCCAGGCTGCTGCTCGTGGTCGCGGCCGTGTCGAGCAGCTTGCCGTTCCACGTCACGTTCTTGACCGACGCCGGCGCCCACACCTCGAGGTCGCTTGCCTTGGCGGTGTCGCCGGTGAGCGCGAGCACGCGGCCGTGCACGGCCGCGCTGCGCACGAGCGACGGCCCGCGAACGATGACCGGTCCCGAGTCGGTGTCTTGCCGCCAGAACGTTGCGGCCGTCGTGTCGTCTGCGAGCAGGAGGAGCAGCGGACGAGCGCGGCCGCCGCCGGAGATCGCGACGCGCGCGAGCCCGCTGTGGCCGTAGTCGAGCCGCAGGTCGCCGCGGGCCGCGTCCCAGGCGACGCTTACGTCGCCCGAGAGCACCGTCACCGCCGGCTGCGACGCGTAGCGGAGTACCGTCTCGCCGAGCTGGCCGTCGCGGCCGACGAGCAGTGCGACATCGCGACTGCCGATCGAGCCGTGCGTCATCAGCTCCGAGGTGGAGTACACGAGGTGCTGGCCGTCCATGTCGTAGTCGGCCGTCAGCGCCTTCATGTCGAGACCCTTCAGCTCGAGCTGGCCCTGCTGCGGGACG
>WNGA01011438.1_pt1 | contig 14564 bp, 15 predicted proteins | sample 5400061 | NCBI WGS metagenome assembly WNGA01 (sample SAMN13153366, study PRJNA577476) | soil metagenome | isolation source: 100 cm soil or saprolite under grassland replicate 2 | place: USA:California | collected 2016-06-15
CGTCGTGGGCCTGGTCCACTTTTTCTTGGCCCTTGACAGCCGGCCAATGGGTGTGATTGAATGACCAACCAGATTTGGTTGAGCATTCAACCAGCAACACGGGAGAGGCCAAGAAAGTGCCGAGCGACAACCGAGAAAAGATCCTGCAGGCCGCCTTCGACGTCCTCAGCCACCAGGGCTACGAGAACACCTCGATCAAGGACATCGCCGAGTCGGCAGGCGTAGCCCAGGGCCTCGTCCACTACTACTTCAAGTCCAAGCAGCAGCTGGTGCTCCAGGTTCTCCTCACCGTCTGCGAAAAAATGGAGATCTACGGCGCCGAACAGGGCGAAGCCGCCGCGCTGGCGGCTTTCGAAAACTTCAAGTCGATCCTCCACAGCAGGCGGGATGTCCACGCCCTGTACATCCAGCTCATCGGCGTGGGTCTGCACGACTCTGAGATCGGCGCCGGCATCCGCGACAACATCCGCCTCGAGCGTGGACGAGTCGAGGACATCGCGCGGCAGGTGCTCGCCCAGCGAGAGGTGGATCCGAGCCCGGCACGGGCGATCGCCGGTGCTGTGTGGGCCGGAATCCTCGGGGTCATCGTGCAGACCCTGATCGATCCCGAGTTCAACGCCGATGAGGCGGTCGACGCCCTGGCCGCGATGTCGTTGTCAGCCGTTTACCCGTCGACCCAGGGCGCCTAGCGCCCGCCTGAGAGGAGAGAAGGAAAGTGTTCGCGCGCTGGGGTCGTTTCGTCTACCGCTTCCGCTGGGCCACGCTGGTCGCGTCTGGCCTGGTGCTCGGCATCTCCATCGCCGGCCTGCTGATGGGCGGCACGCTCACCAGCGGAGGCCCGCTGACCAGCAACCTGGAAGCCGCCAAGGCTGGCAACCTGATCACCAAGGAGCTCGGCTCCGGCACGCCGGTCACCTCGAACTTCGTGCTCATCTTCTCGAGCCCGACGCTGTCGGTGGGCGACGCAGCTTTCAAGGACGCGGTCGAAACCGCGCTCGCTCCGATCAAGTCCGACCCTCGCATCGCGACCATCGTCACGCCTTACAACGCGCCGGATGCACGCGTGGCGCAGGCCTTCACGTCCAAAGACGGTCACGAGGCCCTCGTCAGCATCGACCTCAAGTCCACCGGGACGCAAGCGCACCAGGACTACGACTCGCTTCGAAAGCAGGTGACCTCGAGCACGCTGACGGTGACCGGCACGGGCTTTGTGGCCATCAACGAGGCCTTCAACAAGACGCTGGAGTCCGACCTGCAGAGGGCGGAGACGGTGACCCTTCCGCTCACGCTCATCCTGCTCGTGATCATCTTCGGCTCGATCGTGGCCGCCGGCCTGCCCCTCGGCGTTGGCGTGCTCACCATCGTCGGCGGCCTGGCCGGGACCTTCTTCCTGAACCGGTTCACCGACGTCTCGCAGTACGCGCTCAACATCGTGACCCTCATCGGACTTGGCGTTTCCATCGACTACTCTCTGTTCATCGTCAACCGCTTCCGCGACGAGCTCGCGGGCGGCGCCAACCGCGAGGAGGCGATCGCGACCACGATGGCCACTGCAGGCCGCGCCATCACGTTCTCGGGCCTGACGGTCGCCGTCGGGCTGTCGGCGATGCTCTTCTACCAGGGCACCTTCATGGCTTCGATGGGCGCGGCGGGCGCGATCGTCGTCGCCGTCGCCGTCCTCTATGGACTCACGTTCCTGCCGGCGCTGCTTTCGGTCATCGGGCCGGGAGTGAACCGAATTCGGATCCCATCGCTGCGCCGCAGAGGCACCGGGCGCGGCTTCTGGGCCGCGCTTGCGACCTGGGTCATGAAGCGGCCGCTGTTGGTGCTGCTGCCGACGACAGGGTTCCTGCTCCTGGCGGGGTCCCCCTTCCTGCAGCTGCGCCTCGCCAACGGCGACGTGGACATGCTGCCTTCCCGCCTGGAGGCGCGACAGGGCTTCGACCGCATGGTCTCGGACTTCCCGGGCCAGGACCAGACCACCTTCAACATCGTGGTCGAGTACCCGGACGGGACGCCGCTCACCGCCGCGCGGATTGGCGATCAGTTCGACCTCACGCGTCGCATCGCCGCCATCCCCGGCGTGCTGCGTACGTCCTCGATCTACGACGTCGATCCGAGCCTCGGCCGCGCCGACTACCAGGCGCTGTACACCGGCGACCCGAACAGCATTCCCTCAGCAGCCCGCGCATTCATGTCCACCACTGTCGGCAAGCACATCGTGGTCATCAAGGCCTTCACGAGCTCGCCGGCCACCTCCGACGCATCGCGGGACGTCGTCAAGGCGATCCGGGCCGAGGCAGCCGTCGGCGATGGCGGCCAGGTGCTCGTCGGCGGACAGACGGCCATCGACCTCGACGTCGTCAAGTTCATCATCGACCGCACGCCGCTTGCGGTCGGCGTCGTGACTCTGGTTACCTTCCTGCTGCTGTTCCTGCTCACCGGTTCGCTGGTGCTGCCGCTCAAGGCCGTGATCGTGAACTTCCTCTCGATCGGAGCCTCGTTCGGGGCCCTGGTGTGGATCTTCCAGCAAGGCAACCTGTCAGGCTTCCTCCACTTCACGCCTCAGTCGATCGACCCCAGCATCCCGGTCATCCTGTTCTCGATCGTGTTCGGGCTCTCGATGGACTACGAGGTCCTGCTCGTAAGCCGTATCCAGGAGGAGTACGTCCGCACCGGCGACAACACTGCCGCGGTCGCCGCCGGCCTCGAGCGCACCGGCCGCCTGATCACGGGCGCTGCGGCGATCATGGTCACCGTCTTCATGGCCTTCGGCCTGGCCGAGGTCGTGATCATCAAAGCGATCGGCATCGGGCTGGCGATCGCAGCCGCCATCGACGCCACGCTGGTGCGCACCCTGGTCGTGCCCGCGGTGATGCGCCTCCTCGGCGATTTGAACTGGTGGGCGCCGCATCCGCTGCGCTGGCTGTACCGCCGTGCCGGCCTGGGCCATACGACGATCTCGCTGCCACCGGCGCTGGAGCCAGAAAGAGAAGTCGCCTGAAATCAAGGGGGCGCAACGTTGCGCCCCCTTCTTGTTTCAAACTATTCAGTCGGTGAGCCCAGCCTCGCGGGGTAAAAAGTGGATCTATCACTTCACCGAGGGATCCGCGAAGATGCGCGACCTCCTCGGTGGGAAGGGCGCCGGCGCCGCCGAGATGACGCGGGCGGGCATGCCGGTGCCTCAGGGCTTCACCATCACCACCGAAGCCTGTCGGGCGTACTACTCCAGCGGTGGCAATTCTCAACCTGGGCCTCAACGAGGCCACCATGAGCGGCCTTGCGGCCCTGACGAAGGATGAGCGCTTCGCGCTCGACGCGAGCCGCCGCTTCATCCAGATGTTCGGCAAGACCGTGATGGGGATCGATGGCGAGAAGTTCGAGCATGCGCTGAGGGCGGCCAAGCGCCGCGCGGGAGTGAAAACCGACCCCGAGCTGAAGCCCGAACACCTTCGGCCGCTCGTTGAGAAGTTCCTCGACATATATAAGGACGCGACCGGCCACAAGTTTCCGTCTGACCCCGTGGTCCAGCTACGAGCAGCGATCGATGCCGTGTTCAGGTCCTGGAACACAGATCGTGCCAAGACCTATCGGCGCATGGAGCGCATCCCAGACGATCTTGGGACGGCTGTCAACGTCCAGATGATGGTGTTCGGCAACATGGGCCCGACGTCGGGCACGGGCGTGGCGTTCACGCGCAACCCGATCACCGGCTCCAAGGAGCTGTACGGCGACTACCTCGCCAACGCGCAGGGCGAAGACGTCGTCGCCGGCGTCCGCGACACCGAGCCGATCTCGGCGCTGAAGCGCCGGCTGCCCAAGGTGTACGCCGAGTTCGAGGGCTACGCCCGCAAGCTCGAGAAGCATTACAAGGACGTTCAGGATCTCGAGTTCACGGTCGAGCGCGGCAAGCTGTACATGCTCCAGACGCGCGCCGCCAAGCGCACCGGCGAGGCCGCGGTGAACATCGCCGTCGACATGGTCAGCGAGCGCCTGATCACCAAGAAGACGGCGGTGGCTAGAGTCGAGCCGCGCCAGCTGGAGCAGCTGCTGTTCCCGCGCGTCGATCCGGCAGCCAAGGCGCAGCCGCTCGCCAGGGGCGTGCCGGCGTCGCCGGGGGCCGCGACTGGCGAGGCGGTTTTCGACGCGGACACCGCGGCTGAATGGGGCAAGCAGGGCAAGGCCGTGATCCTGGTCCGCGTCGAGACCAACCCCAACGACGTCCACGGCATGGCCGAGGCGAAAGGCATCCTGACTCAGACCGGCGGCACCGCAAGCCACGCCGCTCTGGTCGCGCGTGGGATGGGGCGCCCCTGCATCGTCGGTGCGAGCTCGATCTCGGTAGACCTGCGCCAGAGGGCCTTCTCGGCCAACGGCATGACGATCAAAGAGGGCGAGCAGATAACCATCGACGGCACCAGCGGCGACGTCTACGTCGGCAGCGTGCCGACGATCGAGGCCAGGCCGCTCAGCAAGCACCCTTCGGCGGGCGCGATCCTGCGCTGGGCCGACGAGTTCCGTCGCCTCGAGGTGTGGGCGAACGCGGACTACCCGCGAGATGCGATCAAGGCGCGCGAGAACGGGGCGCAGGGAATCGGGCTGTGCCGGACCGAGCACATGTTCATGGAGCAGGACCGACTCCCGATCGTGCAGGCCATGATCATGGCCACCACCACCGCGGAGCGCGAGACGCAGCTGGCCAAGCTGCTGCCAATCCAGCGCGGCGACTTCGAGGGCATCCTCAAAGAGATGGCGGGACTGCCGGTGATCATCCGGCTCATCGACCCTCCGCTCCACGAGTTCCTGCCCAACTTCGAAGAGCTGGTGCAGGAGATTGCCACGCTCAAGGCCACGGGCACGAACCTCGCGAGGCTCAAGGAGCTCGAGAAGATCAAGGCCCGCGTCGATGAGCTGCACGAGGCGAATCCGATGCTCGGCCTGCGCGGTGTTCGTTTGTCGATCTTGTTTCCGGAGATCACCCGCATGCAGGTGCGAGCGATCATGGAGGCGGCCTGCAACCTGCGCAAGAAGAGGATCGACGCCCAGCCCGAGATCATGATCCCGCTCGTCGGCACCCTCGCCGAATTGCATGAGGTGCACACCGAGCTCAAGCCGGTGGTCGAGCAGGTGCAGAAAGAGAAGGGCGTTCGGGTGCCGTACAAGTTCGGCACGATGATCGAGATCCCGCGCGCGGCGTTGAACGCGGGCGACATTGCGACAGAAGCCGAGTTCTTCTCGTTCGGCACCAACGACCTCACGCAGACGACCTTCGGCTACTCGCGAGACGACGCCGAGCGGCACTTCATCGTCCGCTACCTGGAGCGCAAGATCCTGCCTCGCAACCCATTCGAGACGATCGACGAGAAAGGCGTCGGCCGGTTGATGGAGATTGCCGTGACCGAAGGCCGCAAAACGCGGCCGAAGCTCGAGGTCGGGATCTGCGGGGAGCACGGGGGCGATCCCGATTCAATTCATCTCTGCCACCGGCTCGGCCTGAACTACGTGTCCTGCAGCCCGTTCCGCGTGCCGGTGGCGCGTCTGGCTGCAGCCCAGGCGGCGATCGGCGACAGCGCCTCGACCAAATAGCTCGAGGGCACTCACCCTCCCTACCATGTGGGGAGGTCGGCCCGCTCGCGTAGCGAGCCGGCCGGGTGGGGACCAAGCGGTAGATAAGAACATGAAAGCGCCTCGGCGAGCATTGAGCTGGGCGAGGTCGGTCCTCGGCCGCGGAGCTCGCATCGAACGCTCGGTGTCACTGACCGGGGGTATCACCGGTCGCGTCACGGCCCTTGATGCGATAGATGCGGAACGCAAGCGGCTCCGGCTTGTCCTGAAGCTCTACCGACCTGACCCCGAGGAGCCTGACTCGGCCCGCCGCGAGGCGCACGTGCTCATGCTGCTCGCGGATTCAGGCCTGCCGGTTCCGCGCATGATCGCGGTCGACCCTGAAGGCGCAGAGTGCGGCTGGCCGGCGTTGCTGATGACTCGAATGCCCGGAAGCCGCCGGATGCGACCTCGGGATCTCGCTCCGTGGCTGCATGAGCTGGCTCAGCTGGCGGCTCGGATCCACGCCACACCCATCCCTTCCAGCGAGCTGTCGCCTTATGAGCCATGGGGACTCGAAGATCCGCTGCCTGTGCCGCGCTGGTGGTCAGATCCCGGAGTCTGGCGCACGGCAGTCGAGGTGGCCAAGGGGCCAGAGCCTGACGAACCGCTTATGTTCATCCACCGCGATTTCCACCCGGGCAACGTGCTCTGGTCGGGCGCGCGGCCGTCGTCGATCGTCGACTGGCTGCACGGCTGCTGGGGCTCGCCATCAGTTGACCTTGCCCACTGCCGGATCAACCTGTGGCTGGACCACGGCCCTGCTGCGGCCGAGGGGTTGCTGGACGCGTATCGGCAGATCCGGCCGGACCTGGAAGACTTCAACCCCTATTGGGATATCGTCGATGCGTTGGGCTGGATCCCGAAACCAAAACGGGACGGCCTGACTCGCGTGAGGCGCTACGAGAGCTTCGTCACGGCCGCCGTCCGATCCCTGGATAGTCGATGACCAGCCCGTCCTGATCGAAAGTGATGTCGGCGACGAAGTTCCGGCTGCTCGACTCGTACCTGACGATTGATCTCTCGCCCTGTTTGCGGACGAAGGTATACCGCTGGCGGCTCGAGAACACGCCCAGGTCGGGCACCGAGACCCACGCCATGTGCAGCTCGACCGGTCCGCCGGACTCGAGGAGGCCGTTGCGCAGCACGGGCATGGAGTTCGTAAGCGGCGAGAGGGCGAGATCGCAGTCGAGCGCGTCGCCGAACTCGGACATGTCGCCTCCTGGGGGAGGCAGATCGACTTCCCCTCGAGCGGAGGTGCGCACGCTCCACCGACCCGTCCAGTTTCGTCTGAGGTCGAGCCGGCGCCGCCAGCCCTCGCCGCGCGCGATGACGAGCAGCCCGGAGGTGACAAAATCGGGCCCGGCCTCGAGCTTGTAGTCCAGGCGGTAGCCGATCGGCGCAGATCCGATGGCGATCCCGGACGCCGTGAGGCGCCCTCGCCTGATGAGGACGTCGGCGAACTCCGCGCCGAGCGGCTCAGGCTTGACCCAGGCGACGGCTCGCATCGGTGCGAAGCCTAAATCCGGCCTTCCCTCAGCGTCTCGATCGTCTTTTCGATGCGCCGCTGCCGCGTCTCCGGCGATTTGGCGTCCTGGATTGACAGCGTGAAGCGCCGTTTGTTGCTGTAGGAGAGGCCGTCGAAGAAGTTCCTCGCCCTCGCGTCGCGGGCCAGCGCCTTTGCCAGGTCGGCCGGAACCTCCACCTCGCGGGGGGCGGTGTCGAGCTCCATGTCGACGTCGACCGTGTCGCCGCCGGCGACACCCGCGTTCGTCCGCACCTCTTCGCTGACTCCGACCATGGGCTTCCCGCTCACCGTCGCGACCGTGCTCCTGTACGTGTAGCCCTTGATGGTCACCCGTACCGGTGGCTTCTTGCCGGCACCGAGGGCCTCCATGACGCCGGAGGGAACCTCGATGCCGGTGGCGGTCTTACCCGCCTGAAGGATCTTGGTGCGAAATCTCATCTGCTCTCCTCGCTGAACAGAAGTTGAAGCGCGATCGCTGCCGGCATCAGCCAGCCCACGACCAACGATGCCCACAGAGGTAGGAGGTTGCCTCCGGTCAGACCACTCATCACGATTGGGAAGCAGACTGCGACGACGACACCGGTGGCGATGCAATAGACGGCCCATGCGCGGCGCCCGAGTTTCCAGTATCGCCGTGCGAAGACAACCGCGGCAGCGACCAGCGCCGTCAAGCCGACGGCGAATCCGGCGAGGTGGAGTCCGGCGTGCCAGCTCATTGATGCGGGCGCACCGGCCGGCGCGCCAGGTGGAAAACCGAGTCCTGGATCGGCCGTGAAGACGCCGCCGAGAACCAGACCGAACCCGACACCGCCGATGAGCAGCGGTCCCCACGTGCCGGCCGGGCTGCCCCGCAGCACCCTGCGCATACCCAGCGCGCACGCGACGAAAAGCAGCCCACAGACGACGAAGTTGGCGATCTGGATCCAGCCGAGCTCGCCCAAGCTCAGCATGCTGAGAGGATGTCGGGTCAAGTCGAACCCGGCGCGCATCGGGATCTGGATGAACCCGATAGTTATGAACAGTGGACCCGCGATGGCGCCGCACGCGAGCAGCAACCGGGTCATATCGGCGGCCGACGATCGAGTGGCTCTTGCGGACCGCGCGCTGATCTGGTGACTCACTTTGCCCTCCGCGCCGGCTCAGGCTGAAGCGCCAGCTGCACTATCCGCATGTGGTTGCCGAACGGGTCGCGGAGACCGCAGTCGATCCCATAGGTCTGCTCGGTCGGCTCCTGCGTGAACTCGACTCCGCGCGCCTTCAGCGTCTCGTAGGTCTTCCTGCAGTCCGAGGTCGTGAACCCGACCGTAAAGCCGGTTGCTCCCTTGCTGATCAGCTGGCGGATCTGGTCGGCCGACTTCTCGTCCATCGCGGGCGGGCCTGGCTTCTCCAGCAGGATCTCGCGACCGGTGTCGCCCGGCACCCGCACCGTGAGCCACCGCATGAAACCGAGCGGCTGGTCCTGCGCCACCTCGAGTCCAAGCTTGCCGACATAGAAATCCAGGGCCTGGTCCTGGTCGAGAACGAAAACGTGCGAGATGTTGATCGAGTTGAGCATCGGAATCTTCTCCTTACATCCGAGGGATTGGAACGAGATCGATGCTATGAGGCTGCTTTTTTCCTGGCTTCTCCAAAACTGCTCGGTCTCATCCAGCTCATGGTGAAGCAGGTCGGCACCGCCATTCGTACGGCCCGCTCGCGGTACTCCGTTGGAGTGGTCCCGACAATTTCGCTAAAGGTCCGGCTGAAGGTTCCGAGGCTGGCAAACCCAACGTCGAGACAAATGTCGGTAATGGTGCGATCGGTCTGGTTCAGCAGGAACATCGCACGCTCCACACGGCGTCTCTGGAGGTAGCGATGCGGCGTCTCGCCGAACGTGGAGCGAAAGGTGCGGATGAAGTGAGCCTCGGAGACATGCGCCAACTGCGAGAGGTGCGGTATGTCGAGAGGCTCAGCGTAGGCCCGGTCGATGGCATCGCGAGCACGAAGCAGGCGGCGGTTGAGCTCCTCGACGGCCCGGCTCATCTAGTTAACAAGCGTAAGGCCGGTTCGCCCTCACAATAGGCAGGTGCCCACCCCCGCGTCCGACGACGCCTTCGCGGAGGTCAAGTCCAAGGTCGACCTGGTCAAGGTCGTCCAGGAGCACGTCCGCCTGACCAAGCGCAACAAGGACTTCTGGGGCCTTTGCCCCTTTCACCAGGAGGACAGCCCGAGCTTCAAGGTCAACCCCCAGATGCAGTCCTGGTACTGCTTCGGCTGCGAGCGCTCGGGCGATGTCTTCACCTTCGTCGAGCTCATCGAGAAGACCGACAAGCGAGGCGCCCTGCAGCTCCTGGCAGAGCGGGCCGGAGTCGAGCTCCGCAAGCTGAGCCCCGAGCAGAAGGAGCGCTCCGACTCACGACGGCGCTTGCTCGCGATGCTGAAGCTGGCCGCTCAGTACTACGAGTATGTCCTGTGGTCTGTGCGCGCAGGGGAGCCGGGCCGCCGCCTGCTCACCGACCGGCAGGTGTCCGAGGAGAGCGCCCGCCAATTCCAGCTCGGCTACGCACCGGCGGGCCGCGGATTCGCCGACTACCTTAGGGCCAAGAAGCGCTCGCTCGCGGATGCGCAGGAGGCGGGGCTTGTGCGCCGCGACGGCGCGGACTTCTTCGCGGAGCGGCTGGTCATCCCCGTCCGCGACGAGCGCGGCCAGCCGCTTGCATTTACGGCGAGAACGGTTCGCTCCGACGAGCAGCGCAAGTACATCAACTCGCCGGAAACGCCCGCCTACGTGAAGGGACGCGTGGTCTTCGGCCTCGACCTGGCGCGTGACGAGATCGCCCGCCGCGGCCACGCGGTCTTGATGGAGGGCCAGTTCGACGTCATCACCGCGCACCAGTTCGGCATTAAGAACGCGGTCGCCTCGTCGGGCACCGCGCTCACCGAAGACCAGGTCCGCCTCCTGAAGCGCTTCACGGACGAGCTGCTCCTGGTGTTCGACGCCGACCGCGCGGGCCGCCAGGCGCTCCGCAAGGCCGCCCCGCTGGCGGCCCACGCCGGGATGCGGACGGGAGTGTTGACGGTGCCGGGCAGTAAAGATCCCGACGAGTTCCTTCGCTCTGGGGGCGCCGAGGCGCTCGGCCGCTGGAACGACCTGGTGGCCGCCGCGCCGTCCGGCTTCGAGGCGGTCATGAATGAGATCGTCGCCCCCTTGAATCCCAGCAACCCCAACCAGGTCGAGGCCGTGGGGGCGGAGCTGAGGGAATGGATCCGGCAGTTTCCGCCCAGTCTCCACGAGGGCTACGCGGAGCTTGCCGAACGGCGAACCGGCATTTCGCGGCATATTTTGCTCAGGGACCCGGAGCCGGTCCGGGCCCCAAAAAACGGTTTGGCGGCCCGGCTCCCGGGGAAGAAACTGACCGTAGGCAGGTATCTGCTGCAGCTGCTTGCGGTTCGGCCGGTCGCCTTCGAGCGCGTGCGAACAAAGATCACGCCCGGGGAGTTGGACGAAGAGGACCGCGGTATATACGTACGGATGTTGGAAACCTTCGAACGCAGCGGAGCTTCCGGGCTCGAAAGCGAATTGGCGGGCTATCCCGCAGAGGAACAGGACCTGATCAGAAGGGCATGGGCGGCGCCGCCGCCGAACGTTGACGACGAGCTCGCTCTCGAGCTGGCCGAGCGGATCAAGCTCGACCACATGAAAGGGCGCCACAGTGGGATAATCCGCGAGCTTTCCGAGGCCGAAAGAGGGAAGGACTCGGAGCGGGTGGCGCGGCTGGAGACCGAAGCTAGGGAGCTTGCGCGCGCCATCGCCGACGTCGAAAGGAGAGGGCAATCATCGCGCGCGTAACCAAGGTGCCGAGCAAGACCGGAGTCCGGAACAGCAAGGCTGTCGAGAAGCCTGAGCACAAGTTCGAAGACGAGCTGATGGCCGTGGCCGAGCAGCTCATCGTCAAGGGCAAGGAGCAGGGCTACCTCACGCCCGACGACATCCTCCAGGGCTTCCCCGAGATCGACGCCGAGCCCGAACAGATCTTCCGCATCTTTGCGGCTTTCAAAGAGATCGGGGTCGAGGTCACCGACGGCGAGAAGGATTTCGAAGAGGTCGAGCAGATCGACGACGAGATGCTTCTCGACATCGAGATGATGGACTCGGTATCGCTCGACGACCCGGTGCGCATGTACCTCAAGGAGATCGGGCGCGTCAGCCTCCTCACCGCCAACGACGAGGTGGAGCTTGCCCAGGCGATCGAGGCCAAACCGCTCCACGACGCGCTCAAGGCGCTGAGCGTCATCGAGGAGATCGACGGCCGCCAGCGATCGGTCGAGGAGATGCTGCCCGACGTCATCGAGCGGCTGGCCACAGTGAAGCGAAAGGGCCAGCAGGCGCACATCGCTCAGGAGCTGATCGGGCTCAACGACCTCTCGAAGCTGCAGAGCCTGCTCGACGCGGCAGCGGCCGAGCGCCGGCGCCAGGCCAACGGCGCGGCGCGGCCCCGCATCCGCGCGGAGGCGCTGGAAGCCTACCGGATCGCACGCTACCGGCTGACCGAGCGGTACGAGCGCGCCTACGAGGCCAAGCAGCGCCTGACCGAGGCCAACCTCCGGCTGGTGGTGTCGATCGCCAAGAAGTACATCGGGCGCGGCATGTCCTTCCTCGACCTCATTCAGGAAGGCAACATGGGCTTGATCCGCGCGGTCGAGAAGTTCGACTACCACAAGGGCTACAAGTTCTCGACTTACGCCACGTGGTGGATCCGGCAGGCCATCACGCGCGCCATCGCCGATCAGGCACGGACGATCCGGATCCCCGTGCACATGGTGGAGACGATCAACAAGCTGGTGCGCGTCTCGCGCCGCCTGCTCCAGGAGCTGGGCCGGGAACCGTCAGACGGAGAGATCGGCGAGGAGATGGGGATAACGCCCGAGAAGGTGCGCGAGATCGTGAAGGTCTCGCAGGATCCCGTATCTCTGGAAACGCCCATCGGCGAGGAGGAGGACTCCCACCTCGGCGACTTCGTCGAGGATCGCGAGGCGGTGTCGCCCTCGGACGCGGCGTCGCTGACGATGCTTCACTCCGAGGTCGAGGACGTCCTCGACACGCTCACGCCTCGTGAGCGGCGTGTGCTGCAGCTGCGCTTCGGCCTCATCGACGGCCATCAGCGCACGCTGGAAGAGGTGGGCAAGCGGTTCGGCGTGACCCGGGAGCGCATCCGGCAGATCGAGGCGAAGGCGCTGCGCAAGCTCCGTCACCCGTCGCGCTCGAAGAAGCTGCGGGACTACCTGGAGTAACTGGAGTCAGTTTCCCTCCCCACCCTGTGGGGAGGTCGGCGCGAAAGGGCCGGGTGGGGTGCGTTAAGAGCCGACTCGACCACCAAAATCCATGGCCGCTACAAACCTACCTGGTGAAGTAGATTGATCTCGCCATGCCGGTCATCACGATTGGGCGGCAGATCGGGGCGGGGGGAAGCAGCGTCGGCCACATGGTGGCGAGCCGGCTGAAGATCGACTTCCTCGACTCGCAGCTGATCGATGAGGTCGCCAAGCGGCTTCAGCTGCCCAAGGAGGAGGTCGAGGCTGAAGACGAGCAGCCCGGCTCCCTGCTGAGCCGTCTGCTCCTCGCGCTGGGCGCGGCCAACGCGGAGCCGATCATCCCGCCTGAGACCTCGGCCTGGAACCCGCCCAACACCGAGCCCGTCTTCGACACACGCCAGGCAGTCCTGGCCATCACACAGGAGATCCTCAAAGAGGCCGCAAAGGAAGGAGATGTCGTCATCGTCGGCCGCGGCGGGGCCTACCTCCTCCGCGACCACCCCGGCGCGCTGCATGTGTTCCTGCGCGCGGCCGCCGAGATCCGTCTGAAGACGATCATGGAGCGCGAGCACAAGTCGGAGGAGGCGGCTCGCAAACGCATGAAGCAGGCCGACGAGAACTGGACCGCCTACATCAGGCAGGTGTACGGCCACGACCGCATCCACCCCGCGCACTACGACCTCGTCATCGACACCGGAAGGATCGGCTACGAAGCGACGGTCGAGTCCATCCTCGCCGCCTTGAAAGGCCGCACCAAGTAAGCGCGCTCCCCACCCGGGCTCCGCAAACGCGGAGCCCGACTTCCCCACAAGGTGGGGAGGGGTCGCAGCACCTAAGCGCGCTCCCCACCCGGGCTCCGCAAGGCGGATCTCTACAGCACCCCGCTCCCCTCACCCCGCTTCGCGGGGAGCTCCCCACGAGGTGGGGAGCGGTGGGGAGGTGGACGCACCAAGTAACCTACCCGCGTGGCCCTTCCCCTCGGCTCACGCACGTCCGGCGTCGACGGCTCCAGTGAGGGCGGCCGCATCAACACGATCAACCTGGTCAACTCCCTCGTCCTTTACGGCGTGGCGCTCCTGCAGCAGCTCCAGCGCAAGAACCCCAAGAGCAAGCTGTCTGTGGCGCCGGTCCAGGTGGATGGGATCTGGTGCGTCGAGCTCGCCTGTACCGGCGAGGCGGCGTCGGGCGTTCCCGAGCGCTGGCACGGCCACCGCGTGATCGTCCGCAGCGCCGAGGCGCCGGCAAGTGCCTGACAACAGTTTCGGCCCCGATTCCAGGATCCGCGACGTGCTGGCCGCCCTGGGGGATGAGGGCCGGCAGCTTCTCCAGAAGCACGGCTACGACCCCGGCGAAGGGTTCGTCGACGTGCTCTCGCAGTACCAAACCCTGGCTCACGCCGCCCGCGCGGAGCGGTTGCGCGACCTGGAAGGGCTGCTCGCGGAGTTGAACTTCGCCCACTAGCGCCCACGCAAAAGCTGATACCGAGTCCCAAACCGCGCGCAGCAGGTGTACCATCGCAAAACGGAATTCGGTTCTGGTTCGTTATACAGGTCAAGGACACGTCATTGCAAAAGTCGAAGCTGGAACCAGACAACGGTAAGTGCGCCTGCGGTCGTCGCCTGAACGACGCCACGGTCTACATCTATCGCTCCCGCACGGATCGCTACTTGTTCCACCGCTGCGAGTGCGGGACCGAATGGACCGAGCACCAGACCGACGTCGACCCGATGGATCCCGTCAGCTCTGACGAGGTGATCGAGGTCCACAAGCGCCTGGCCAAGTTCGAAGGCTCCATCGCCGAGCTTCTGGAACGGCGCCCCGCCTAGTCCTCAGTCGATCCTCGCGAAGTCGGCAGGGCGTGCGGCAACTTTCGCCGGCACCACGAAAAGCGCGCCCGCAAGCTCATCTGTCTGGTTTTCGGCCGCTGACGTGATGAACAACCGAGGGAGCTCGTGACCGACCAGGCAGACGCTCGACGCTTGAAGGGCGGGGACCCGCACCGTCTGCACGACGCGGCCATCCGGGTGGTAGCGGCGAGCGTCGGACCCGCCCCAGACGGCAACCCACAGGTGGTCTTCCGCGTCGACGCTCATGCCGTCCGGGTGCTCGACGCCCGTCTTGAGCTGGGCGAATCGCTCCC
>WNGA01008404.1_pt1 | contig 14561 bp, 9 predicted proteins | sample 5400061 | NCBI WGS metagenome assembly WNGA01 (sample SAMN13153366, study PRJNA577476) | soil metagenome | isolation source: 100 cm soil or saprolite under grassland replicate 2 | place: USA:California | collected 2016-06-15
ATCGAGGAATCCGAAGCGTTTTAGATTCTTCGTCAGATCTTTGAAACTGTCTTTCGTGCCAATCCGAGGAAGATCGACGCGGCAGCCTCGCTCGATGCTGATGATTTTCTTTTCCGCGCCTGAATCACGGACGCCCATGGCCATGGCAATGGTTGCTCCACCCACGTATGAGCCCACCTCGAGAATGTCCCCTACGCTGACCTTGGCGCAGTGGTAAAGCATCACAATCGCGTCGATGCCGAGCATGGAACACTCGGCTGCTTTCATGAGTTGATGATGTAAAACTTTTTGCTGACGATACTCGATCAGCTTTCGCATCAAATCGAGACAGTCATCAACGTTGGCGCTGGAATTCAAACGGCAGTCTTGAGAGTTAGAAGTTTAACAAAGAGGAACACGCGCCAAAACTTAAATCTTAAAACTTAAAACTGTTCTGTTTACGCTGTTGTCCTCATGCAAGAACGCACAAAATCTTTCTACGTCGTATTTGCCATCGCGGCGGCGCTAATTGTTCCGGCTGCCATTGCATTGCGAACTTGCATTGCGAACGGTCGTTCACCCAGCCATTTTGCAAGCCACTTCAGATAATCCGACGCCGCTCGGATACACATGGAGCCTGGCACTGTTCATTATTCCCATTGGAGTCCTGGCATGGTGGTTTGCCTGTCGGCCTGATCTCAAGTTTCCACGAAAAGCATTTTGGCGGACTATCGCGGTGCTCACTCCGCTCGGATTCGCCTTGGATCTCCTTTTCGGCAATGCGTTCTTCATCTTTCCAAACAAAGCGGCCACTCTTCGCTGTGAGATTCCCGCGCTAGGCGGAGCGCTCCCGATCGAAGAATTCATTTTCTATCTGACAGGTTTCATGCTCGTTCTGCTGAGTTACATCTGGTGCGACGAATATTGGATGGCCGCTTACAATGTCCCTGACTACGAGGAAGCGGCCAGGGATATACCGCGCATCGTTCGTTTTCATTTTGCTTCCGTGGTCCTTGGCGTCATCTTGATCGCCGCCGCAATTGCGTACCGAAAGTTCGTCTCCGGCGCATCGGAAGGGTTCCCCTGGTATTTTACTTATCTCGTCTGCGCTTCGCTCATTCCCTCAGCCGGTTTTTTTCACACCGCGCAGCGGTTTATCAACTGGCGCGCCTTCAGCTTCACATTTTTTCTGCTTCTCCTTATGAGTTTGCTTTGGGAAGTCACCCTCGCCTTGCCGTATCGCTGGTGGGAATATCGCAGTAATATTCTCATCGGGCTGCACATCGGAGCATGGTCCAGCCTGCCCATTGAAGCGGTCTGCGTTTGGTTGGCTGTGAGCTTTACCACCGTCATCACTTATGAAGTGATCAAGATTTGGAAAGCCCTGGGCACGCACGCGATTGAAGCGTTCTTTGGGATTGGAAAATAGGACGCTTTCTTCCACAGCAGGCTTGAATTTTAAGAGGAAAATGCGTGCCCCGACCTAAACCTTAAAGCTTCAGACTCTAATCAACCGAAAATGACCAGCTGAATCGATTCGGGCAATTGTTGGGCGACGTTGGTGGCCACGCTGCCACGAAGCAATTTTGCCATGGCCGAGCGTTGTGATGCGCCAATGATGAGATAATCGACGCCGAGCGTCGCCGATAGATCGAGAATGGTGGTGGCAGTATCTTCGCTCACGGCGTAAACCGGCTGAACGCAGATGTCGCGTTCGGCCCCCAGCTTGAGCATCAATGACATGATAGCATTCGCCTCAGGATTTTCCTGCCAACGCGTACGAGCGATCGGCGCAGGACCGCCACCGTAAAACACGGCGATCTCTTTAACATAGAGCACACAGAGCGTCGCTTTGCGCAGTTGCGCTTCATCGAGGGCGAAGCTGAGCACCGGTGTGATGCCGCGCGCTGCGACCATGATTTTTTGACCTTCTTGCAAACGTGGTTGCATCGTCGCGATGAGATCCGGTGAAACCATCGCCGCAACCTGGTGGGTGACGGTGAGCGTGGTAAAGCCGGCACGCTTTTGGGTCCACGCACGCAAAGCCAAACCGACGCCGAGCACACATACGACGAAGAAAAGCGCGTCCGGCTTGGTGCGCGCCAGAGTCAACTCAACAAAAAACAAAATGGCGAATGTGAAGCCGAATAAGATGCGGTCGTACCAAGTAAAGCCAATCGCGCGATTGAAGGTGCACGAACCCAGATTGACTGTAATCGCTCCGACCACACCGATTGCATACAACCCGGCGAGCCCTTGGAAATTTGTCGCCGTCAACAAGACGATAGCGGGCAGGCCCACCGCGATGAGGAGCGGATACAGCGGGACGCCATGTCGATTCAGCCGTTTGAAATGCGGCGGCATTTCGCCATCGCGCGCCGTCATGTAGAGCAAACCGATCATAGCCACGATCGCGGTGTTCGCAGCGCTCAGCAGCAACAATAGAAACACAATGCCGACGACCCAGCCGAAAGCCTGGCCAAACCATAGTCCGAGTGACGCGGTTCCGAATTGTTCGGCAACGAATCGCAGCATATCCTCGTGCCGCTTCGTCAGCGCGGCAGCGATGGCGCTCTTGGTGGTCAGTCCGAGCGTCTTTCCCATCACCGAGGGAAGCGAGAGCATCGCCCAGCCAAGCAGAGCCGTGCCGAGCACAACCTCGATGGCTACAGGCGTGATCGCTTTGACCGATTCGCGGGCAACGCTTGGCCGGTCCGGAGTCGAACCGGGATCAAGCTTCATAACGCCAGTCAGATTTGCGATTGCTTCCACGCCCGAGAGCGCGAGAATCACGCCAACAAATTGAACCCAGAGCGCGCTCAAACTTTCATGGCGCGGCTCGAGAAAATGCGTGGTGAAGTGCGGCGCGCTTACAGCGATCAGTGCCACGACCACAATCACAGTTGGCGCAGCCAGTGCGACCGCCAAACTGCCCGAGTGCTTTGGTCCAAACCAATTGATAAACCCGAGGAAAAGCAGAACACCGATAGTGGTGAACGCAATGTGATCCTTGAGAAACTTCAGCCAGAAAATGTCTTCTGCGCCGGCAATGATATAGGTCAGACCGGACCACCCACTCAGTGCTGCTGTCACGGTAAGATCCGCGATGAGCAGCAGCGCACCGACAACGGCGAGCAATCGTCCCTGCGAACGCGCCGCGGAATAAACGCCCCCGCCATCGGGGAAATAGCGGCAGATGACAGCGTAATTAATTCCCACAAGACCCGTAAGCACGCAGACCGCAAGAATGATCGGCAGTGATGAGAAGCCAGCGGCGACGAAGGCAAGACCGATGACATATGCTTTGCTCGTGCCCCAGTCACCGTAAAGCAGCGCGGCGGCACGCTTCCAATCCAGGTTGCGCGGGCGGTGCATGCCCGCGGTCTCGGTAACAATTAAGTCGGCCATCTCGCTTGGCGTTGACTCTTCATTGCGCGTTTGTTCGCTGGCAAGCTCTTTCTTCCCTGCAGCAGCAGAACGAGCCGGGTAGCCCCTGAACGATCGGAGTGGCTAAGCTGCAAAGCGGTAGCCGATTCCCGCTTCCGTCCTGATTAAAGATGGATTAGTCGGATCCGACTCAATTTTTTGCCTCAGATGCGTAACGTAAACACGCAAATACTGCCGATGTTCTTCGGATTTTGGTCCCCAAATTTCGCGCAGAATGTACCGGTGCGTCAGAACGCGGCCGGAATGGCGAACGAATAGACGGAGCAAAGCGTACTCAGTGGCCGTGAGTTTGATCTCACGGCCGCCGCGCGTCACCACGCGCGCGGTAAGATCGACAATCAAGTCGCCATTCTTGAAAACTGAAACCTCTTCTTCCGGCCGAGTTTTTCGCTGGGCGGCGCGAAGGCGTGCGAGCAATTCCCGCGTGTTGAAAGGTTTGGTGACGTAATCCTCCGCGCCGGAATCGAGCGCGGCCACTTTGCTCTGTTCGTCATCGCGCACAGAAAGAACGAGAACGGGCGCTTCACTCCATTCACGCAATCGTTTCAAGACCTCGAGTCCCTCCATATCGGGAAGACCGAGATCGAGCAGAATGACCGCGGGACGACGACTCGCAATCTCGGTTAAGCCTTGCCGCCCATTCTCGGCTTCGTGCACTTGGTAGTTCTCGCCTTCGAGAACAACTCTCAGGAGCCGCCGAATCTGTGCTTCGTCATCGACAATCAATGCGACTGGCTTCATGCGGTCGCTGCAGAAGGAAGGCGCATCGGTTCGCCGATGGGAAGGCGAATCGAAAAGCGCGAACCGCCTTCTTCTCGATTTTGCGCGACGATCTCTCCGGAGTGCGCTTCGACCAGCTGTCGAGCGATGGAAAGGCCAAGGCCGAGACCGCCAGGGGCGGTGCCGGGACCGCGATAAAATTTCTCGAACACCTTGTTTTCTTCACCGGGCGCAAGACCGGGACCGTGATCAGCCACGGAAATCACGAGCATCGAATCGTCGCGTGCCGCGTTCACTTCAATCGGCTGATTGTTTCTGGCGTGACCGGCCGCGTTCGAGAGTAACGCGCCGAGCGCTTGTTGAATCAAGTGCGCGTCCACTGAAATGGTTGGAAGGTTTTCGGCGATATTTACTCGGACCGCGCTTTCCTTTAATCCCGACATCGCGACTGCCTCGCGCACGAGTTCGCCCGGTTCACACCATTCCCGCACGGGCTGAAGAAGGCCCGATTCCAAACGCGTTGAATCGAGCAAATGATCGACCGTGCGGGTAAGACGGCGGACGGCTTGTTGCAACTCGGCGCGGTCGGGCTGCAGTTGCTGCAAAGCCACCGTCATGGCGGCAAGCGGCGTTTTCAATTCATGCGAGACAGAATCGAAAAGCGTCTTTTGTAATTTTTGCGACTGACGGGCAACTTGTGCGGCACGGCTTTCTTCCAGTGCGCGCTCTTTGTTCACGAAAAGCGCGAGCTGTGAAGCGAAGGCGTCGAGCAGTTCGCGTTGCTCGATGGTCGGCGGAGACGCGAGCCGGACGGTGAGCACGCCTTCCGCGCGATCGCCCGTCACAAGGGGCACATGCAACGATTCGGCATCAGGAAGTGTGTCAGTGGATCTTCCGGCGCTCTGTTTTTTTTGAAACGCCCACACGGCGACGCTTTCGTCTTTGCTCGAGGGCGCGAACGTGCTGGCCAGATGGCAGGAAAGACCGCTTTCATCTCGCAGCCAAACCGCCGCATCGGCCTGGAAGAAGTTTTTGATCAACGTCAAAACTTTCGGCATCGCTTCGTCGAGATCGCGACTTGCGGCTAGCGCGCGGGTCAAACGATAGAGCGCGGTGGCGCGTTCTTCCCGGCGGCGTTCCGACTGTTCCCGCTCACGCAATTGCGTGGCGAGGTGCCCAATGACGAGCGCGATGACGAAATACGCACCGAACATCATGAAGTCCTGAACCCGGCTGATGTAAAAGGTGAAGCGCGGCGGAACATAAAGAAAATTCCAGAGCAGTGCGCTCAGCGCGGCGAGAAAAAGCGTAGGCCATCGGCGCAGACGCATTCCCGCAAGCACGACGGCGAGCAAATAAAATAACGCCACCGCATAATAGCCGGTGTAAGCGAAGATCGACAGAGACAACGCGGTGACGACGACGGCGATGAGCAGTGCGATCCCAAAATCGCGCCACGGTGCACGCGCCAAACGTTCCTCGATGCTTTCGTGTCGCGGCCGGGTCGATTCATCGGACGGAATCATGTGGATATCGATGTTGCCGCTGTGGCGCATGAGCCAGCGCAAGGGATCGCGTTTCCAGAAACTTGTCCATCGCGCGCCGAGCGGCTTGCCGATGACAATTTGGGTGACGTTGTGTTGATGGGCGATACGGAGCAGCGCTTCGCCGATATCGGTACCGGGCGTGGAAATTACTTCCGCACCCAGCTGGCGCGCCAGCGCGAGATAACGAGTCAAGCGTGTTTGCTCGTCTTGCGAAAGCGGACGCGGTTGCTCGATGTTCGCGACGATCCAGGAAGCTTCCATCGATGCCGCCAACCGGCGCGTGTAGCGAATCAATCTCTCCGAGTAAGGACTCGCGCTGACCGCGACGAGCAAGCGATCGCCACTCTTCCACGGCCCGGCGATTTTTTCCTCTGACATGATGTCGCGCAGATCGCGATCGACATGTTCGGCCACCAGCCGCAACGCCATTTCGCGCAAGGCGGTCAGGTTGCTCTCTCGAAAGAAATTTTTCGCCGCCCATTCCGCGCGTTCGCCGAGATACACTTTTCCTTCGGCGAGGCGAGCGCGGAGTTGTTCCGGCGTAAGATCGACAAGCATAATCTCGTCGGCAAGATCGAGAACGGAATCGGGGACAGTTTCGTGGACGGACACGCCGCTGATCTGTCGGACGGTGTCGCTTCGGCTGGCGACGTGCTGGACGTTGAGCGTAGTGTAAACACTGATGCCAGCGTCGAGCAGCTCGAGCACGTCCTGATACCGCTTCGGATGACGCGAGCCCGGCGCATTGGTGTGTGCGAGTTCGTCAACGACCGCAAGGCCTGGATGCCATGTGAGGATGGCGTCGAGATCCATTTCACTCAGGGTCGTGCCGCGATATTCGATCTGTGAACGAGGCATGATCGGCATACCTTCGAGCAACGCCTCGGTTTCTTTGCGCCCATGCGTTTCGACAATGCCGACAACCACCTCGCATCCCTCAGCTTGTTTTTGCCGCGCTGCCTGCAACATGGCGTAGGTCTTGCCCACGCCTGGTGACATCCCGAAGAAAATCTTCAACTTGCCGCGCCCAGCCGCGGTTTCTTCGCGCTTCATGCGCGCGAGAATCTCATCCGCATTTGGCCGGTCCACCTCGCTCATATGTCCGGCATCTTACGCCATCTGAGCGTTTTGAAAAAGTGAGCGCCTATTAAACTCCGCCGCGGCGATCACTCGTGGTGTCGATGTGCCCTTCGCGCGAGTAGAGCTTTCTCGCCATCCCAGAAGGACGTGAGCGGAAGCGGAAACACGCCCATGGTGGTCGCAAGGAGAAAAAGATTACGTATGAATCGTTAGGTTTAGAACGTGAGAATAAAATCCACTCCCATCGTAAATTGATCGACGTTGCGTGAGTCGTTAAAGGGATGCGTGCCATTTAATGCGCGATCATAGCGGAGCTCCGGACGAATTGTCAGACCGGAAATCGGTTTTGGCATTGCCGGTTTGATGTTTACACTGGCTGTAACCGCCCCATAGGTGGTTTTTCCACCACCGACGGTGCGCGGGTCGATGGTCGGCTGGCCCTCCAAGGCGCGCACCGGGTCATGGTCATTGGCAAACGAGACCACGTAAAAACCGTCGTCATCCCAGAAGATTTCGCCGCGTATTCCGGCAGTTAACCAACTGTTGATCGCATAGGTAAAATATTGTGCGATGCCATAGGCTTGGGCGTCACTGACTTCGTCCAGTGCATAATTGAGACCGGTAATCGACGTAAGCTTATCGGTGATCTTCCACGTCGTTGTTATGTCGCTGAGATAGCGCAAATCGTGGTTGTTATGTGGGGTCTCTGGCCCGATGTGCGTAGTGGCAGCCACAACAACTTTACCCTCGTAGAGGTTTAATCCAATCCCGCCGTGGAACGCCAGCGCATCGTTGTTGTCCTCGATGCTAGTATTTACGCCACGCGTAACACCAGCCATTAGGTCGAGCCATTTGGTCGCGTGAAAGGTCGCAAGGGCGCCGGTGTGATTAAACGGAATTCCAACATTAAAAATGTAGGTGTGCGAGTAAAAGAAGTTTGTGCGCGGATCGATCGTTTCCGCTCCTTCCAAAGTAACGAATTTGCCAAGCTTCAAGTCGAGGCCACCCTCGCTGATAATGGGAAAGTGCAGGTTGAGATAAGCTTCGACCAGGTCCGGCTGAAGGATTGAAGTAGACGCCGTGTCGTCGAACAAACCAAGCGAATGAATGTAGCGCGCGTCGCTTCCGTACATGAATTGCAACTTGAAGCCCCAATCGAATTCGCCGGGCTGCGGCGCCAGCGCGCGCTCGAAATTGATTACGAGCTGATTCAGCAGCGGTTCGTTGGCGCGATCGTCAAAGAACCGTCCGAAGTTCTGATTATCTTGCGGGCTGGCAGGATTGAAGGTAATCCCACTGTCGATCCAACCGGAAATCTTAAAGCGTGCCGCCGGAGTGGACGAAGGCGAAACCGTTTCGGTTTCGCCCGCCACAGCGATCGTGGCGAGACAAAGCGCGAGCGAGAAAATAAAAAAGTGTTTGATAAATAAGGCGAGGAATCAGCGCACTTCAGCAAGCGCTGCGTTCATTTGAGGGATTCGGGACGTGGATTGTCGATGAACCAGGTCCAGAACGCCTGAAGATGTCGATCTTGTCTGAAGAAGACGCGCCTGAACTTTGCGAGTAGGCCGCGAGTGGTTGGCCGCACCGTCGCGTTCGATTTCTTGTCGATGTAAACGGGAACAAAGACGAAGACGTACGTTGTTCTCGCTGGAGCAGGGCCAGTGCGATGGCTATCGTTCGCCGACTGCGTGGCTGCCGAAGAAATTATGTTGGAAGGTTTCACGGATTCACCGCAAATGAGTCGAGCGCGCGATTCAGGTTGAGCACGTTCACGCCGGGATCTCCAAGAAGACCGAAATCTCGGGCGTCTGTGTTTTGTTTAATCAACTCGCGCAGCTTTTCCTCGCTCATGGCGCGAGCTTTGGCGATGCGCGGAGTTTGAAGCTCAGCGTTGCGCAAGCTGATGTGAGGATCGAGGCCGCTGCCGGACGTGGTGACCGCATCGGCCGGCACGGAATCGTCTTCTTTTAAGCCGTTCTCCTTTCGGTAGGCGTCAACGCGGTCTTTGATCGCATCATTCAGCTTTTGTGAAGTCGGCCCGAGATTGCTGCCGCCGGAACTTGCCGCGTCGTATCCGTTGCCCGCGGCGGAAGGTCGCGGATGAAAATATTTCGGATCAGCGAACGCCTGGCCTAACAACTTCGAGCCGCGCACCGTTCCATTTGGATCGACAATCAAACTGCCATTGGCTTTGTCGCGAAAGAATGCCTGCGAAATTCCGAAAACGATTAGCGGGTAGAGGCCGCAGCAGACGACTGCCAGCACCAGCGTCGACACGACTGCGCCGCGAATGTGGGAGAAGAATTCTTTCATTTCGTTAGACCAAATGGGACGTCGTGATGATAAGATCGATCAGTTTGATGCCGATGAACGGAACGATGATTCCGCCGAAGCCGTAGATGAGCAGATTGCGCTGCAAGATGGCGAGCGCGCCCATCGGCTTGTAAGCTACTCCACGCAGCGCCAGCGGAATCAGCGCGATGATGATGAGTGCGTTGAAGACGACAGCACTCAGAATCGCGCTCGTGGGACTATGCAGGTGCATAATGTTCAGCGGCGCGATCTCGGGAAACGTAGCCATCAGCATGGCGGGAATGATCGCGAAATATTTCGCAATATCGTTTGCAATGCTGAACGTGGTAAGGGAGCCACGCGTGATGAGCATTTGTTTTCCGATCTCAACGATGTCGAGGAGCTTTGTGGGATTGCTGTCGAGATCGACCATATTCCCAGCTTCGCGTGCCGCTTGCGTGCCCGTGTTCATGGCGACGCCTACATCGGCTTGCGCGAGCGCCGGCGCGTCATTCGTTCCGTCGCCTGTCATCGCAACCAGATGACCCTCGGCCTGTTCGCGCCGGATGCGTTTGAGTTTTTGTTCCGGCGTCGCTTCCGCCATGAAATCGTCCACGCCCGACTCGGCGGCAATGGCGGCGGCCGTGAGCGGATTATCGCCGGTGATCATCACGGTCTTGATTCCCATCTTTCGCAACTGCGCGAAACGCTCCTTGATTCCGCCTTTGACTACATCTTTGAGCTCAATCGTGCCGAGCGTCATCATGTCCGACGCGACAACCAACGGAGTGCCACCGCGATGGGAAATTTCATCAACCGTTTTCGTGACCGGCTGCGGAAAGATTCCGCCTGCGGACTCGACAAATCCGCGCACCGCTTCCGCTGCGCCTTTGCGCACACGCATCGTCGGTTGCGCGCCATTGGCATGAAGGTCAACACCGCTCATGCGTGTCTGCGCGGTGAACGGCACGAACGTTGCCTCCAGTTCGTGCATTTCCCGCGCGCGCAATCCGAATTTCTCCTTCGCGAGTACGACAATCGAGCGTCCTTCCGGAGTTTCGTCCGCTAGCGAGCTCAATTGCGCGGATGCCGCCAGATCATTAGGCTCGACGCCGGGCGCAGGATGAAACGCAACCGCCATCCGATTTCCGAGCGTGATCGTCCCGGTTTTATCGAGCAACAAGACGTCGACATCTCCGGCCGCTTCCACCGCGCGCCCGCTCATTGCGAGCACATTGCGCTGAAGAACCCGATCCATTCCGGCAATACCGATCGCGCTGAGCAATCCGCCGATGGTAGTAGGAATCAAACAAACCAGCAGCGCCACGAGGACTGGAATCGAAAACGCCGCGCCTGAATAAATGCCGAATGGCTTCAGCGTCACGCAGACTAGCAGGAAAATGACCGTCAACGCGGCAAGCAAAATCGTTAGCGCGATTTCGTTAGGCGTTTTCTGGCGACGCGCGCCCTCGACCAGCGCAATCATCTTATCCAGAAAACCGGCGCCTTTGTCAGCCGTGATTCGGATGACAATTCGATCGCTCAAGACGCGGGTGCCACCGGTGACTGCGCTGCGATCGCCCCCACTCTCGCGAATCACCGGCGCGGATTCGCCGGTGATCGCCGCCTCATCCACACTGGCGATTCCTTCTACAACATCGCCATCCGCGGGAATGATGTCGCCGGCTTCACAAATGACCAGGTCATCCCTCTGCAACATGGGTGCGGGAACATGCTCTTCGCGACTATTTCTTAGGCGTCGTGCGACAGTGTCCTTGCGCGCCCGACGCAGGCTGGCTGCTTGCGCTTTGCCCCGACCTTCAGCGACGGCTTCGGCAAAATTGGCGAAGAGCACCGTGAACCAGAGCCAGATCGCCAGTTGCGCCACGAAACCGCGTAGTGCCGCCTCAGCAGTAAAGATTCCGACAGTCGTTAGGGCAGCACCCACCATCGTCACGAACATGACTGGATTCTTTACCATTAAACGCGGGTTCAATTTTTTGAACGCGTCGGCCATGGCCGGACCAACGATGTTCCAATCGAAAAGCGATGCAGGTTTTTGTGTCATGAAACTTGGATGTCGATCTTAAAAAAGTTTTCCGCCTTGCATGAGGAACTGCTCAACGATTGGCCCGAGGGTCAGCGCGGGGAGAAAGTTGAGTGCGCCGATCAAGATAATGGTGCCGAGCAGCAGAATGAGAAACGTTCCGCCGTGCACTGGAAATGTGCCCGCGCTGGGCGGCGTGACTTTCTTTTGCACCAGGGAACCGGCTAACGCCATGATCGGCACGATCATGAGGAAACGGCCGAACAACATATCGAGCCCGAGGGTCGTGTTGTACCAAGGCGTATTACCGGAGAGACCAGCAAATGCGCTGCCATTATTCCCGGCGCCGGAGCTGAACGCGTAGAGAATTTCGCTCAGTCCGTGAGGACCGCTGTTGTTCAATCCGGCAAGGCCCCATTTGCTCACTACTGCCCAGCCAGCGAAACCGAGAATCGAAATGGCGAGGATGAGCAATGAGAGCATCGCCATCTTCACGTCGTACGCTTCAATTTTTTTCCCGAGATATTCCGGTGTGCGGCCGACCATCAGGCCAGCGATGAACACCGCGAGCACGACGAATACCAGCATCCCGTAAAGGCCGGCGCCGACTCCGCCGAAAATTATTTCTCCCAGTTGGATGTTGAACAGTGGCACAAAGCCGCCGAGCGCCATGAACGAGTCGTGCATCGAGTTTACGGCGCCGCAGGATGCGTCGGTCGTGATCGTGGCGAAGAGCACGGAGTTGAAAATGCCGAAGCGCACTTCCTTGCCTTCCATATTGCCGTCGGCGGCAGCGACGCCGAGTTGGTGATGAATCGGATTGCCTGCGCTCTCGGCCCACCAGCAGAGTAGCACCCCACCGACAAACAAGATCAACATCGCGGCCCAAACCGTCCAGCCGTGCTTCTGGTTTTTCACCATTCGGCCTAGGTAATAAGTGAGCCCGCTGCCGATCGCGAAGATCGACAACATCTGGACGAAATTTGAGAGCGGCGTCGGATTCTCGAACGGGTGCGACGCATTCGCGTTCACGTAACCGCCACCGTTGGTCCCGAGCATTTTTATCGCGACCTGCGACGCCATCGGCCCTTGCACGATGTTCTGTTCGGTGACGGTCTGCTCCTCCATTACCGGCTTGTCGTCAGCTCCCTTGATCGTCTCTCCCTTGTCGTTTTTCTTTTCGACCTGGACTTTCATTGGCTCTACCAACGTGGCCTTGGTGTAAGGCTTGAAATTTTGAATCATCCCTTGCGAAACGAGGAACAATCCGAAGACGAGGCAAATGGGCAGCAGCAGGTAGTAAGTCACGCGCACCAAATCCACCCAGAAATTGCCGAGCGTGTTCGCCGAGTGGCGCGCAATTGCGCGAACAAACGCGGCAGCGATGGCAATGCCGGTCGCGGCGGAAACGAAATTGTGAAACGTCAGCGCGACCATCTGCGAGAAATACGACATCGTGGATTCGCCGCCGTAGTTCTGCCAATTGGTGTTGGTCGTAAAGCTCACCGCCGTATTGAATGCCAAGTGTGAGCTCACGGGTCCGAGCCCTTGCGGATTCAATGGCAGAAAATATTGCAAGCGCAGGATTGCGTAAGTGAACAAGCAGCCCACCAAACTGAACAACAACATCGCGAGCGTATACTGTTTCCAATTGTGCTCTTTGCTCGAATCGACTCCCATCAACCGATACGTCACTCGTTCCAAGGGACGGACCACTGGATCGAGCCACGTTTTGCCATTCACATCGAGCACACGCAGCAGATAAAGCCCCATTGGCTTCGTGATCAGGGCCAGCGCAAGGACGTAGACAGCAAATTGAATCCAGCCTGAAGCTTGCATGTTAATGTCAGAACTTTTCGGGACGGATCATCGCCACAAAAAGATAGACAAACAGCAACAGCGCGATGATGCCCACGATGATTGTTTCCATCACGTCCTCCTACAACCTTTCGCAAAAACGCACGTAAAGAACGCTCGCGACGAAAAACGCAACGACGGTTACGGCAAAGACTAAGTCGCTCATAAGTGAGTCTCATGGTGAGCGAGATCGAGCGGCAGCGTTAATTAAACCGCCCGCCAAATGCGTTAAAAAATTATTAACGTCTGAAAGATGGTCCCCTCGTCTACGCCTGAAGATGTGCCACGGCTTCGATCTCAGCAGTCTGCGGAAACATGTCGAGGGGTGTAACCGACTGGATGGCAAACTTTTCCTGCAGTTCTTTCAGGTCACGAGCCAGTGTGGCGGGATTGCAGGAAACGTAAATCAGTGTTGTTGGCGCAAGACTAACAATCGCTTTGCGAGCGTTTGCGCTTAGGCCAGTTGCCGGAGGATCGATAATGATGGTGGTAGGGGCGATTGACTTCAATCGCCCGCGATCGATGTCATTCACATGCGGGCGGTTCGGGTGAACCGCCCCTACCTGTTGCAATTCCTCTTCCACATCGCCAGCGATATAGATTTCTTTCTCGGTCGCATTTTCTTTTGCGGCTGCGATTGCGAATCTGTCCCAATCGATTCCGACGACGCGCTCAAACTTGTTGAGCAATGCTTTGGCGAAGAAGCCTGCGCCACAGTAAGCATCGATGAGGAGATCCTGATCCGACGGAACAAGATCGATAATCAAATCGCGCAGTGCATTTGCGACCTCATCATTAGTTTGAGAGAAGACGCGCCGGCCCGAGGACGTGCGCAAGGTGTAATGTCCATCGCGCGGATGTCGCTCCCGAAGTTCCGTCAGCGCTCGATTCACTTCGCCGCACGAAATGGGGCACCGCTCGATGTCGATTAAGCTATGTGAATCGCGCCGGAAAAATCCGATCATCCCATCCTGCACGTGAACCGTGATGCGATTGCGATATTCATAATGCTTCGGCGATGGAATGATGGGGCGTACAGGAATATCTTTGAGTTTGCCAATTCGCTGGAGGACGTTGCGCACCTGGCGCCATTTAATCGCGAGCTGATGTTCGTAGTCGATGTGCTGGTATGCGCAACCGCCGCAACGGCTAAAATACGGGCACTCGGGTGTGACGCGATGCGGGGAGGTTTCTTTAACTTCTACCAAGTCCGCCTCGGCGAATTGCTTTTTCTCGCGCAAGATCTCGGCGGAAACCAGTTCGCCCTCAATCGTGTGCGGGACGAAAACGGCTTTCCCCTGCTCGCGCCCGACCCCTTTCCCACCGAAAGCAATGTCTTCGATTTTCAGATCGATCACGCGCATATGAAGATTTCGACTGGGCGAATCGGAAAGGCCAATTGAATCTGCTTTTGACATTCATTCGTCATTCGTGCTTCGTCATTTTCATCATGGCCTGGCGACTGCACGAACACGTTTTGCGTGGCAAAATCGATAACCGCACGCGCGGGCGCGTGACCGGTGAGATTTGGCTGGCCGGCATCGACCAGCCGCTGGTGTTGGAATTATCAGGCGACTGTGCGCCCGACC
>WNGA01011073.1_pt1 | contig 14560 bp, 10 predicted proteins | sample 5400061 | NCBI WGS metagenome assembly WNGA01 (sample SAMN13153366, study PRJNA577476) | soil metagenome | isolation source: 100 cm soil or saprolite under grassland replicate 2 | place: USA:California | collected 2016-06-15
TGTAATCGATGTCCTCGGCCGCGAGCTTGGCGGCAGCGAGCGCTCGCTTCGACGCCTCGAGAGCCAAATCCGAGGCCCCTACCCCTTCAGGTGCGTAGTGGCGCTGCGCGATCCCCGTGCGCTGCTGGATCCACGCATCGTCGGTATCCATGACACGCGCCAGGTCGTGGTTGGTGTAGGGCTTGCCGGGCAGGTAGCTCCCGGGACCGACGATGGAGAGAGAGGACTTTGCGCTCATTCGCCCGCCGATCCCTGATTCATAGCACTCCTGTGCCGGACCCAGCACGATCAGCTACTTACGAAGGCAGGGGACGCTAGGCAGCCGAGCGAGAGGCGTCAAGTAAATGCGGGCGTGCGCTGCTTAGGATTTACCCAACGATCTGGCAGCGACGACCGGACGCAGGAACGCTAGGCAGCAGCGACGTCGAGTAGGCGCATGTCGACCTTTTTCGCAGCGTCGAAGCGCATCGCCACGTCGCGCCAGTTCCACAGGTTCCAGATGGCTTCGAAGAACTCGTTCTTCCGGTTCTCATACTGGAGATAGTAGGCGTGCTCCCAAGCGTCGAGCACGAGCAGTGGGATCCCCCCTTGACTCACGTCCGACTGATGATCGTGGATTTGGACGGTCAGGAGTCTTCCCGCTGCAGGCTCCCACACGAGACCGGCCCATCCCGATCCCATTTGCGTGCTCGCAGCCTGGATCATCTGCCACTTGAACTTCTCGAAGCTCCCGAAGTCTCGCTGGATGGCTGCGGCGAGCTCTCCGTCGGGCTTGCCGCCCCCGTTCGGCGTCAAGTTCTGCCAGAACACCGAATGCAACAGATGTCCCGCCAGATTGAAGGCGAGCGAGTGCTCGAGCGCGGGCACACGGGTCAGCTCGTTGGTCTGTCGGGCCTTCTCGAGCTCGGCCACGGCAAGGTTGGCATTCTGGACGTACCCCCGATGGTGCTGATCGTGATGCAGCTCGAGAACCCGTCGGGACATATGGGGCTCGAGAGCTCCGTAATCGTAGCGAAGCTTGGGCAACGTGTACGTAGCCATGTTCCTCCGGGCGGTTCACCGAGTCGCCGCACGACGTTCATGCGACGAGGTTTGTCGTCGGAGCATGCGGCGGATGTCCCAGTTGCGGGCGCGGCGCGAACACGATCGTCGGTTCCGAAAGGCCGAGAGCCAACTTCGGATGAAGGGGTGCGTGGCGAGGGGCACCCGTCCCACATCCGTTTTCGAGTGCTCGGCGCGTAGCATTGCTGCGTCAGATCCTCACTACCAGATCGCAGATCGTTGCATCGGAGTAGCCATAGTCCCACGAAAGTACTGACCGAACAGGCGGAACTGGCTTTCGGCAAAGCCGAAGAGGCGAGGCCTCGCGGCCATTCCGTTCTGAGGCACAGCTCCGACGGTCTCACCGTAGGTTATGTGGCCGCCCCGCAAAAATGGCCGATCGTGATCTGCCGTAGCCAAGATCTGACGCAGTAAAGCTAGGGAGCTCAAGCTTCCCGCGAATCGGCCGTCGTGAACGTTTGAGCGTCGAGGCCTCATTTGAGCGAAGAAACCGAGAGAGACTCGTACGTGATGCGGGTGGTGCAGAAGACGCAGCACTACACGCGCCAACTGCTCGACTACAACGAAGAGCTCGTCGCGATCATCTCGCATATCGAGCAGGACAAGCGCAAGTTGGCGTCCGAGCTCGAGCGGACCCTGGCCGAAAAGAAGCAGCTCGAAGACAAGCTGCATGGCCTACACGCCGAGGTGGTTCGCGAGCACACGCGCCATGCCGAGCTGAGGGAGCACCTGGCGAAGATCGAGCGCGCCAGCCGCGAGTTTTGTGCGCAATACACGGAGGTGGAGGAGCAGAACTCCAACCTCGCCAACCTCTACGTGGCGAGCTATCGGCTGCACGGCACGCTCGACCGCGACAACGTGCTCAATGCCGTGCGGGAGATCATCATCAACCTCATCGGATGCGAGCAGTTCGTGGTATTCGAAGTCGCCGCCGACCGCGATGCTCTCGTGCCCGCCACTTCCTCGGGGCTCGATCCCGAGCGCCTGCGAAACATACGTCTAGGCGCGGGAGCGATCGGTCGAACTGCGCGCGATGGCGTCACCCGCGTTGCGCCGATCGAAGGTGCGACCGACGGCGACGAGCGGTCGCTCACGGCGTGCATTCCACTCAAGCTCGATGGCAATGTGACCGGCGTCATCGCGCTTTTCCGATTGCTTCCGCAGAAGGCCGGCTTCCAGCAGATCGATCACGAGCTGTTCGACCTATTGGCTACCCATGCGGCGTCGGCGCTCTACAGCTCGACACTGAAGCTCGCGGCGAATCGACCGGCGTGAGGGCTTCTAGCGCGTGAAACCGGGAGGCGACGATTGTGGGTCAGCCCTGTGACTGCTTTTTCGAGGCGGGGTAACTCGATTGTGACTCGGGAAGAGTCGATTCTCTCGATCCGATCGTATGCGTGCCGGAACCGCCACCACTTGCGCGGTGTGTGGCCCAGCACGACGGACAGCGCATTTCCATCATCTTGCGACCATCGTCGGTGGCTGAAACGGTGAGACGCCATCCATGCCGCTCGATCAACGTGTAGTTCGTACGCGTTCTTGGTGGCCGAGCGCCGCAATCGACACAACGCTTGTCGGGATTCCTCATCGCGGTTTCCCCTTCTCGTCTGGATCGTGCCATAAAATGACGGTGGTGGCGAATGCGTCCGTCCGAATAGAATTAATTGTTGCAAGGTCAATGTGTGAGCAAGGGAGTAGCGGGAACCGACGTAGCCTTATGGGCAATGAGCTCCGGTGATCGCGCACGTGTACGCCCACGTCGGCGGTCGTGTTACTCGGCGAGGCCTTCGGCCCGCCTGCGGTCGTGTTACTCGGCGAGGCCTTCGGCCCGCCTGCGGTCGTGTTACTCGGCGAGGCCTTCGGCCCGCCTGCGGTCGTGATGTTCTTCGGCGCTCTCTTTACTGCCGAGTGCCGCTCGCACGTCGCCCATCGTCACCTGAACCTTGGGATCATCTTGCTTCAAGAGCAACGCACGGCTCGCCCACTTTTCCGCAGCGCGCGAATCGCCGAGCTTGAGGAGTGTCGCGGCAAGACCCGCGTTCGTACGAGCGTCATCGGGCTTGAACGAAACGGCGCGTCGGAAGAAACGTTCGGCTCTGGCAGAGTCGCCCTTGCGCAACGCCCTCCGCGCCTCCAGCACGTCCTTCAAAGCCAAGGCATCGATGGCGACCGCGTCGCTTTCGGAGATGCCTTCCGCTGCGAGCCAGGCTGCACGTGCCTCGTCCGGCTTGCCGAGGCGCACCAGAGCATCGCCGAGCAGTCCTTGCGCTCGTACGTTGGTGGGATTGACCTCGATGGCCCGGTGCGCCCACTCGGCAGCTGCTGTTCCATCGCGTCGAATGAGCAAGACCTGCGTCAACTCGAGCAGGTTGTGGATGTTACTATGTTGCGAGAGCGAAACCTTGCAGAGCGCCGTTTGCGACGCCTCCACGTTGCCCTGCACGAGATTGCGGTGTGCAATGCGCATTTCCTGGACGGCACGTGCAGCAGGGAGCTGCAGCGGCCCGCTCTTGCCCAACAGCTCATCACATGTCGGTGCCTTCCCTCCCGACCCGTCGAGCCATGGCACGTCGGAAGGATTTGCGCTGGTCGGATCGGCGCGCTTGCTCTCCGCGGCCGCTTTCGGCGGCTCCGCGGCTGCGGTTGCTTCGACGGCGGGCATCGGCAGAGGGCGCGGTTCGGCTTGCACGGCGATGCCGCCGGCACGAACTGCCTTCGGTTTCGAGAAGATCGACCTCGAAAGGACGAACGAACCACCGAGAATGCAGAGCAAGCCTCCGAGAGCAAGCGCCACCTTGCGATTCCGGCGGGCGCGCGCGCTCACATCCACCGGGAGTTTCTCGTCGTCGCGCGCGGGTGATGTTTCGGTTTCCATCCGCTCGACGGAGGTGAGGGAATTGCGGTCGGACTCGCCCGCAGACGGTGCAACCTGCTGCGAAGCGGAAAGCGGTGGCGCAGGGATGGTTTCTGCAGAAAGCGAGATCGTGTCTTCGTCCGCACTGACGTTGGCCGCGGCGAGGCTTGGTTTCACGAAAATGGGTTCCGAGCGTCGTTCGTCCCCTGCGGTCGCGGTACTGTCGGCGGGTACCGGCGGAACGACGTCGTCACGTCGTTGGGGCGCCTCAGGTGCGTTCGTGGTGGCCGATGTCGTGATGGGCAGGGGCGGCGGTCTGCGTGCGGGGGGAGTAACTACCCGCTCGACGGGAAGGGGCGGAGGGGGAAGGGGGGGCGGCTTGCTAGCGGCAGGAGTGAGGAGCTTCTCGATTGGCAGTGGCGGAGGACCTTTCAGGACCGGCGGCGACAAGCCATTCAACGTTGCGTAGACTCTCGGCGGTGGGGTACGCGCCGTCGGACTCCCCTTCGGCACCGCGTGCTTGCCGGTAATGGGCCGACCGGTGTCATCCGGGGTACGCGTCTGCGGTAGAGGCGGCCGGCTCCCAACCGGCACCGGGAGGCCAATCATCGTAGGCTTGCGGCTGAGCGCCTTGTTCCGAGTGGAGGGCAGCTTGCTTTTCATCGACGCCTCCAGAAAACGGCCGAAACGTGGCCGATCTAAAGGAGAGCTGACCGAAGCCGCGGGTCGGTACGATAGGTCACAACGTACCCACGACACCTAGCATCGCTCCGTGCGGAAGCGGCTGCAAGCTGACGCGCGGTGCGGTGCTCCGAGCGGACTCGGATCGGATCGATCGCCCGGGGTTCGTCGGCTGCGCAGCGTACAGGTAGAGGGCCAGACCCACCGTGAGGGCGGCGGCTCCAGCCGAGAGATCGGCGATCAGGAACTTCGTTTTGACGTCGCTGATTTGGTCACTGGAACAATGCGGCTGGCAAGTCGCCGTCAACGCATTCTTGTCGCTCATGCCTCCCAATCCCCAATAGACGGCATTCGCTGCGAGAAGAAGTCCCGCGCCTCCGAGAACGTAGCTCGTCGTCGGGACGCCCGACGATGCACTCGAGGAGGACGACGCGTCGCCCGCAGCGCCGAGCGCTTTCGAGCTGGCGGGATCGGCACCAAAATCGACGGTCAAAAGCCGCCCCTTTACCCCAGCGGCAAGCAGAATTTTCTGCTCGATCGGCGGCCAGGGGGCCCGGTCGAAACGAAACTGATGCACGCCGGGATCGAGGTCGAGGGGTTTGCCGTCTAGCTGAGCGGCCACGGTCTGGCCGTCGACGGTCACCTTGATGTTGACTTCGTCACCGGTTGCGGAACGACCTTGGATGACGACACTGGGGGTCATCGCGATCGTTTCGTTGTACCAGTCGGCACAATCACTTCGCACGAAGGCTGGGCAATAGGATTGAGAGCACTGCGTGAGATACCGCCGGGCATCGAGTAGCTTCCCCTCGCGCCGCGCCACCTGCCCATTCTCATAACCGAATTGGCACGCGCGTCGGATGTCGCCGGCCACCGGCATGGCTGGCACGCTAGGCGCTGACGCCGCGGTGCCCGACGGCTGCGGCGCCTTCGCCGGCGGCTGCTGCGCCAAAAGAGGCCCCCCTGCGAACAACAGCGTCACCAACGGGGCGGCACACTGGAGGACTCGATAAATGCTCTCGAACTTCTGCATTTTGAACTCGCGGCGGCTCATGGCGCGTAACGGTGCTTTGTCTATCGTTTCGTGAACGTCTCCACAATGCGCGACAGGTCTGCCGGGGGCTCCTCGAGCGCAACGCCCAGCTTATGGGTCCACAACCGAGATTCCCCGGGGACCAGTTTCTCGCAACGGACCACCGACGCGCCGAGCGTGCGCATCGCCGTCTCTCCGGGGACGAGAAGACGGAGCACGACCTTGGTGCCCGGCTTCAGGTTGACCCGCGTGAGCAACAGGAATCCAGTGCTGCTCGCGTCGCGCGACAAACCGCAGCCGAGCCCCTTGCCATCGACTTCGATCTCTGCTGCGAAATGAGCAGGTTTCCTCGGGGTCGAACGTCGCTCGGCTGGCTTACTCATGGCACTACTTGGCACTATTCAGGCATTCCGCTCGGAGTCGGCGAATGCCGTTCTCGTCGATGCTATAGGGCGGGTTGCAGTTCGGTTCCGACTTGGCGGCGGGTTCCGAGGCACTGCCCTTCGGCACCACCGCGGGGGCGGCCGAAGTCGGAAGCGAGCCGGACGCGCGGCCTGCAGCCTGCGCGCGGCCGCTGGCTTTGAGGGGGTAGAGCTTCAAGCTGACGTCCAGGTCTTTGTCGAACGTCACCAGTTTCTGGTCGATCGTGTAGCCGACCATTTCCGCCCGAATGGCATGCGGCGTGGAGCCCGCCGGAACGCTGATCGAATATGGGTTCACCGGAAGCGGCTGTTCGTCCAGATAGAGCTTGGCCTTGGGCGGCGACGCCGCGACTCTGATCGAAACGCGCGCGGGGGCCGCTGCAGCTGGTTCCGGCTCGCGTGACCGCACCGGAACGGGGGGAACGGCGCTCGGGGTGGGGAGCGATTCCTCGCGAGGGGGTGCGTTCTCCGCCGTCGGACGATCCCACGTGCTCCGTCCGAGGAACAGACCGACGGCAACGAATAGAAGAATGAGCCCGGATATCACGAGCCATCGCCGCCGTGCAAGCCCACGAAGGGGCTCGAGCTCCGGCTGAGAACTGCTCCCCGTATTCGGAAAGCCGGACTGCGTCAGGCTTGGAATCCGGAAGCCGCTCGGCCCATAGAGCGTCCCTGGGTACAGCGGTTCCGGGGTGAGATGGGCCAACTGACTTTCGATGACCTCCCGCGTTTTGGCGCGAGTGTCTCCGAAGAGCGCGCTCACGAAATGGCCAATCGTTCGAGTGCTGACGGTATGGCCCGCCAACCATTCTTCGAGGTCCAACTGTAGCTCGGCCGCAGTTGCATAACGGTTCTCTTTGGCCGCGGCGAGCGCCTTCATGCAAATGAGCTCGAGCGCCTCGGGAATATCCGCGCGCGCGGTGCGCGGCGATGGGATCTGTCCATTGACGATATTGTGCAGGATGGTCGCGTCGGCGAGGCCCTTCCACATCCTCTCTCGCGCGATCGCTTCCCACAGCACGACGCCGACTGCGAAGATATCGGTGCGGCGGTCGACGGGCTCACCGAGAACTTGCTCGGGCGGCATGTACCGCAGCTTGCCTTTCACGACGCCGGCCTGCGTTTCGGCCAGCGAGCCGCTGAGTTTCGCAATCCCGAAATCGAGCAACGAGATCTTGCCGTCGAAGGAGACGAAGATGTTCTGCGGCGTCATGTCGCGGTGCACGACGCCGAGCGGCGTACCGTCATAGTCCCTGAGCTCGTGCGCATAGTGCAAGCCGCTCAACGCTTCGCAGATGATGCGCAGATGCATCGCCAGCGGCATGGGCTGTGTCCGCTGGCGCGATCGCGAGACGACGCGCGAGAGCGTCGCGCCCTCGAGATACTCCATCACGATGATGGGCCGGCCGTCCTCCTCGAAAACTTCGTTCGTCTGGACGACGTTCGGATGGTTGAGGCGCGCGGCCAAGCGGGCCTCGTTCAGAAACATGTTGCGGAATTCCGGCTCGCCCGCGAGCTCGTCTTTCAGGAGCTTCAGTACGACGAGTTTGTTGAAACCGCGCGGGCCCCGCGCAACGGCCAAGTAGACGTTGGAGGTGCCGCCCTGTCCCAGTTCGGCCAAAAGGCGGTATTTGCCCTGGATCCCATTATTTCCGCCAGGGGAGCTGACCATATGCGATGTCGCGCGATGGTATCGCAGGGGGCGGGGCCCGGCAATTGGCTTGACCAGCGTCGATGCACTCTTTGTTAGACTCGGCGCGACGTTCGGGTTTCCCGACCCCGGCAGGTCGTACAAAAATCTGCTTGGGCGAGAGATTCGTGTCGCGCCCATCGCGTGACGCACTGCGACGCCGCCAAGCAGCACGGATGGCTTTTGCCTTCCGCTGCGGCGAATTCGAGCCGACAGGGCTCGGATCACTCCGACTTTTCTCCCGTTTTGAACGTCCGATCGCTTGAGGGGGGTCTCCATGGTAAGCAGGATTGGCCCTGGGTGGGGGCTATCCGAGTCGTCTGTACGCTGAGCGCCGGCTTGCCGCCTGAATCTAGGCCGATGGGCAAACCCCGAAAGCATCATGTCCCAGCCAAGCGAAGCTGAGCCTGAAGCGGAATCCCGAATCGTGGCGCGCGAGCGGGTCTCCCCCGCGCAAGGAATTCGGATCCGGGTGTTGGTGCCCCTCTGCGTGGCGATGGTTCTTCTGTTGGGCGCCTTCGCAGTGACGTTCGTTCGTGACGCGCGCCAACGTCGGGCGGAGAGCATTGCGCGCGCGGCGGCCCAGGTCGAAGACCTGATGAAGTCGGACCTGAACGACAGCATCGAGGTGATGACCGCCATCTCGCGCTGGGTCATGGGCGACGAGAAGATCGCGGACGCTCTGCGCAACGGCGATCGCGGCGAGCTTCTCGCCATCTGCCAGCCGATCCTCGATGAGCTCCGGCGCCGAAACCGCGTTACCCATTTCTATTTTCATCGGTCGGACCGGACGAACCTCCTGCGCGTCCATCATCCGGAGGAATTCGGCGATAAGATCGACCGGCTGACGCTGATCCAGGCCCAACGCACCGGCCAAAGATCGGCGGGCAACGAACAAGGGCCGTTCGGCGCCCTCACGTTGCGCGTGGTGCACCCGTGGTTCTCGAAGGGTGAGCTCATCGGCTACCTCGAACTCGGTGTCGAGTTCGAAGACGTGATGCAACGCGTTCACGACCTCCTTCACGTCGATGTGTTCGTCGCCGTCGAGAAGAAGTTCCTGGATCGCGCGAAGTGGGACCGTGCTCAGGTGCGCAGTGGCCGCAACGTCAGCTGGGCCGAGTTTCCGTCGGTCGTCGTGCTCAGCCGAACCGGCCCCATTCCCGACTCGCTCACGCCCTACCTCGCCTCGCTCGGTTCGAGCCACGGCCGGCGCGCCTTCGATTTCGAGTCGCGTGGAAACGTACATCAGACGATTACCGTTCCTTTCTCCGACGTTGCCGGACGCGAGCTCGGTGATGTGATCACGGTGCTCGACATCTCCACGGCTGCGGCGGACGCGCGCCACACGATCGTGCTGGTCGTGGAGCTCTGCGCAACGATTGGTGGGACGCTGCTCGTGCTCTTCTACATGTTGCTCGGTCGCCTGCAGCGGGACGTGGCCGAGCGAACGGCACGCCTCGCAGAGACGCAGCTTACCTTGGCCGAAGAGCAAGGCGAGCGGCACCGCGTCGAGCGCGAACGAGACCTCCACCAGGAACGCATCATCCTCTTGGAGACCCAGGGCCGCATGGCCCACGAACTCGCCATAGCCAAAGAGGCAGCGGAAGCTGCCAGCCGTGCGAAGAGCGTGTTTCTCGCCAACATGAGCCACGAGCTTCGCTCGCCGCTCAATACCGTCTTGGGATTTGCCCGATCCATTGCGCGCCAGCACGGCATTAGCCCGAGTGCGCGCAGCGATCTGCAGGTGATTGCCCGCAGCGCCGAACACCTGCGTACCCTCATCAATCAGGTCCTCGATCTCTCGAAAATCGAGGCTGGTCGCTCCACGCTGGTTCAGTCGAGCTTCGATCTTCACCTGCTTTTGGACGACGTCGAAGACATGTTCGCCCTCTCGGCCCAAGACAAGCGTTTGCAGCTCGTCTTGGAGCGCGGAGCGGATGTGCCGCAATACGTCATCGGCGACCAGGTGAGGCTTCGTCAGGTGCTCATCAATCTCCTGAGCAATGCGCTCAAGTTCACGAGTGAGGGCACGGTGGCGCTTCGCGTCGTGCGGCTCGCGAATGCGACGAGCGACTGGGATTGCCGGCTGCGGTTTACGGTGAGCGATACCGGACCCGGCATTGCGGAAGACGAGCTCGACACCCTTTTTGGTCTGTTCGTGCAGGCCAAAGCCGGTCGTCAGTCGAAGGAGGGAACGGGGCTCGGTCTCGCGATCAGCCGTAGCTTCGTCGAGCTGATGCACGGCCGGATCCGAATCGAAAGTCGCGTCGGAGAGGGAACGACCGTCATTTTCGAGATTCCGCTGCGGATCGGCCGCGCCGCACCGGTCATCGTGAGCGAGGAGATGCTGCGCCCACTGTCTTCGCTGGCACCTGGCCAGGCGCGTTATCGCATTCTGGTAGTGGACGACCGCTGGGCGGCGCGACAAGTTCTCGTCCGCTTGCTCATCCCGCTCGGCTTCGATCTGCGCGAAGCCGGCAATGGCCGCGAGGCCATCGAAATCTGGGAATCGTGGTTGCCACACCTCATCCTGATGGACCAACGGATGCCGGTCATGGGAGGAAACGAGGCGGCGCGACTCATCAAATCGAAGCCGCGCGGACGCGATACGATCATCGTTGCGCTGACCGCAGGCGCGATCGAAGACGACCAGGATCATCTGCTTGCCGGAGACTGCGACGACGTTTTGCGCAAGCCCTACGACGAAGCCGAGCTGTTCGAGCTACTTCAAAAGCACCTCGGCGTTCGCTACGTCTCCGGCCACGAAGGCGCGCCTGCCGCAGCCGCTAAAGCATGAGCCCGCCGATGGCCCCAGCGGCACGGGGGTGCCGGCGGGTCGCGGTCGAGATTACACTAGACGCATGCGGCATGGCAGCCAGTGGAAGGGCGTCGCGGGCGCAGCGGCGCTCGTCTGCCTCGGCCTTGGGCTCCACCTGGCGTCGGTGGGGCATCCCCGCTCGTACGGCGACGCCGCCGCCTTCGCCGAATCCGCGCCCCCCCGTCCGGTCGCTTCGGCGCCCCCGCTCGACCGCGCGGTGGCCGCTTCGCTCGACCAAATGGTTTCCGAGCAGATCGAGAAGCGTGGCGTCAAAGATGAGCTCGTTCTTGCAGCGCTGCGGCGCGTGCCACGCGAACGCTTCGTGCCGGAGCGGCTGCGGGCACTCGCCTACTCCGATGGACCGCTGCCGATCGGTTTCGGCCAGACGATCAGTCAGCCTTACATCGTAGCGATGATGACCGAGCTCGCCCAGCTGCGGGGGGGCGAGCGAGTCTTGGAGATCGGCACTGGATCTGCCTACCAGGCGGCCGTGCTGGCCAAGATCGCGAAGGAGGTCTACACGATCGAGATCGTGCCCGCACTGGCCGAATCCGCGGAGCAACGTCTGCGCGAGCTTGGCTTCGCCAACGTCCATACCAAGAATGGAGACGGATTTTTCGGCTGGCCGGAGGCAGCACCCTTCGACGTCATTCTCATCACCGCGGCGGCGAGCTACGTCCCGCCTCCGTTGGTTCAACAGCTCAAGGAGGGTGGGCGGTTGATCTTGCCCCTCGGCGATCCGCATTTCAGCCACACCTTGACCACCATCAGGAAAATCGAGGGGCGGCTACGTTCGACCGCTCACGCCTCGGTGCGCTTCGTTCCCATGACCGGTCACATCGAGCGCGCGCAGCAATAGCGCGGCGGCGACGTACAGCGCGCTCGCCAAAACGAGCGTGGCAGAAAGTCCGAGCCACAGGCCGATCAGGTTTGCCAGAATGGGAGCCACGACCGACGCCGCTCCATTCGCCGCCCACGCCCAAGCCACCGTTTCGGCGCCCCGCGTGCCGGCGAACCGCATTCCGGCCGGAAGAGCGGCCCCCATGAACCAAGCTGGAGCCGCCGCGAGAAGCGCACCGACCAAGAACGGCGCGGGCGCGCGAAGCAGAAGTGCGCGAACGATCGGCAACGCGAGCGCCAAGACAAGCGCGAGGATCGCCGCCCCGGCCACCCCCCAGTGCACCTTGTGCCACTTGTGCAATGCGCCGACTCCTGCGGCAAACAGCATCGAGCCGAGCACGACTCCGAAAGCATGTGCGCCGGTGCGAGCTGCCACGAGCAGGGCCTGCGCGAGCGGGATTTCGACGAACACGAAAGCGAAGCCGATCGTCACCATATAAACGAGAAGCGGTCCGGTGCCCGGCGCAGGTCGTGCGCGACGCACGAAAGGAGGCAACAAGAGGAAAAGCGCGAATACGATCGACATGACGAAGGCGGCGCCGAGCAGAAATCCGCCGTCGAACAGGGGCTCCCACCGAATGCCCGCCCGCAGCAGCTCGAAAAAACGGGTCGGGCGAAGATAGACCCAAGGAAAGGGACGATCGTCGGTGGCGGGACGCACATCGAAGACATAACGATCGACGAAGGCGGACGGATCGGTCATGGCTTCGGCGAGAGCCTGCGCGTCGGCTTCGTTCGGCGCACCGAGGTGAAACGCCGGCGCGCAGAAAGCGCCGGCCAGGTGAATCACGTCGTAACCACGTTCTTCTGCCGCTCGCAACAGCCGCTCGGCGCGTTCACCTTCCAGCGGATCGGGGCTGAAAAGCACGGTGAACGTGAGCGCGGAACGCAAGACGGCCACGTGACGCGGTCCCAGCGCGTCGCGCGCGGTGAGTGACAGACGCAACGAGTCGCGGGGCGGAAAACCGGTCGGGCGGGTGATGATACCCACACCGCCGGGCGCGAGGGCGCGCGCCATCGCCCGAAAAGCCTCGACGGTAAAGAGGTACCCCTCGCCTGGCTGCGCGAGGGCCCCCGTCGCTTCCGCCGCTCCCGAGCGGAGCGCGACCTCGATGATCGCATACGAGCCGGGCGCCGCTTCGGCCAAGGCGCGACGCGGGGCCGCTTCGACGAACTCGGGTGGAAGGCCGAGCTCCTTCGGCGGTTCGACGGACGTGATGACCGTCGCCGCGCGGCGATAGGCACGAGCGCGCAGCCACTCCAAATTTCCGGCGGCATCCAAAATTAATGCCCGCCCGTCCGGCGCGAGCTCGTGCGCGACGGCGGCCGGAAATGCGCGGAGGAACTCCGGCGGTACCCCTTCGGGCAACCACACACCCGGGCCGGCTCCATCCTCCAGCAGTACCCGCCCGGCGGGAACCATGCCCACGTAGTCGAGACTCAAACCTGGGCTGTCACGGAACGTCGGAGCTTCGAGCAGCGCGATGTGATGCGCACTCTGCCACCGCATCGCAATGACCCTCGTTGCCGGCATCTCCAGCAATCTCGAAAGCGGTTTGTAGGGAGACACGGGAAGTGATGGCGGGACCATCACCGCGAGGACGAGAATGGGGGCGCAGAAAAACAACGCCCGCAGGCGGCGCTGGCTCCACAAAATGGCGGCGACAAACCCGAGGCCGGCGGCCAACGCACCGGCGGCAGGTGCGACGAACGACCAACCCACGAGCGCCCCGAGCGTTCCCGCGGCGGCCCCCACCAGATCCGCCGCGTAGATGGGGCCGGCACGCTCGGGCATGTGCACGAAGAGCGCCGCGGTCCCGAGCGCGGCGAAGAAAAAAGGCACGCCGAATGCGGCGCCCCACCCGACGAGAGCCAGGATCTCTCGCAAACCGAACGAAACCCAAAACGGCTCGAAGCGCAGCGATCCGGCGAGGTGAAGACCGGCCCAAGCCGTGATGCCGAACCCGATCGCCGCCCCGGCGGCCAAACGTTCGGGCCCCAGATCGCGAATCCGCGAAACGAGTGCGAGCACCACACCGGACGCTCCGACGCCGAAAAGCGCCAGCGACACGACGAGCGATCCGAAATGGTACCAGTGCGCCAGGGTGAAAAATCGGATCGCCGTGATCTCATGAAAAAGAAACGCGCCCGACAGAATCGCGAGCGCGGCGAGAGAGGCCGGACGGCTCGTCACCACGGCATCCTAACCGACCCCGGGGCGCGCACCTACACTGACGGCTACACCGATCAACGCGGCGCGAAGAGCGCTTTCCCGGGAGGGGTGCCGGCGGGACGCTGGTTCGGATTCAAAGCGGTCATCCGAAACTTCAACAACGACAGCGCCGTGCACATGGAAAGCTGGCTCGATCGCAATGCCGACGGCAACTGGACGAAGAGCACCGACGTCAACGACACGGGCGGCTGGAGTGGCGGTTCGAATCCCGACGGCTGCGGAGCCGCGCCGTTTTTCTACAGGGGCGACCAGCTGATCACGTGGGCGGGCCCGCACGTCGTTCTGCGTTTCGACAATCTCGCGAGCGACTTCAAATGGATGAGCGCCCGAGAGATCGACCCGCTCCCTTGAACATCGCTCGCCTTGACGCAGTGACGCCTGCTGGTCGAACATGGACCTCTTACAAAGGGGATTCCATGCGAATGAACGTTCACTGGTGGTTCATGGTTGTCGGTTTGGTGGGTGTATCGGCGTCGACCTTCGATTGTGGCGGATCGGAGAGACCTTATTCGGGAGGGTCGTCAGGGAGCACGAGTAGCGCAGGCGGGGGTGGCTGCGCGGGAAGCGCAGCAGGGGCGGCGGGCGACGTAAGCGCCGGCGGGAGCTCCTCCGGTTCTGGCGGCATGGCTGGGGGAAGCGTGGATGCCGGCGGCGCGGAGTGTCCAGGCTTGATCGGCTACTGGCCCGGCGATGATGACGCCAAGGATCATGCAGGAACGAACGACGGGATCGTCGACGGCGTGACCTACGCGAGAGGCAAGAAGGGCGATGCGTTCGAGTTCAACGGCACGAGCTCGCTGGTCTCGACGACGGCACCCGCTCTCTCGCCGACCGGCAGCTTTACGTACGCGCTCTGGGTCAACATCG
>WNGA01019620.1_pt1 | contig 14558 bp, 14 predicted proteins | sample 5400061 | NCBI WGS metagenome assembly WNGA01 (sample SAMN13153366, study PRJNA577476) | soil metagenome | isolation source: 100 cm soil or saprolite under grassland replicate 2 | place: USA:California | collected 2016-06-15
GCCGATGCACAGCGACGCGCATTACCGATTTCTTCTTGCATTCCGCGCCAATCCTTTTCACAATAGCGTGACTCCCCCCTGGTCGACAGCATGCCATCGCAAACGTGGAGGTTTGATGCGTCGAATGCGTCTTTTTCTCTATTCGGTCGTCGTATGTCTCGCCATCTCTCCGCTCGCTGCGCAACAACTGGAGATTCATTACATCGATGTCGGCTGGGGAGGATCGGTGTTCCTCAAAGGCCCGGACGGCACAACTGTGCTACTGGAGGCCGGCAACACGGGCAAAGGGACCCAGTACGTCGTCCCGTATCTGCAGTCCATCGGCGCGCAGCCGGCGAACGGCATCGATTACGTGATCGGCGGCCATCAGCACTGCGACCACATCGGCGGCCTCGATGAGGTGATCAACGCCGGCTATAACGTTCACATCAAGCAGTACTACAACGGATCGAGTTACGCCTCGACTTGCGTCGACGGCTGGAACGCCGCGGCCTCGACGACCACAGCGGGTGCACCCGTCGTCATGCCCGTCGGAACCGTGATCCCGCTCGGCAACGGCGCAAAGATCACTTGTATCGCGCGAAACGGCCAGATCATTGGCGGCGGGTCGGTTGCGGTTTCCGATGAGAACGACCGCTCGATCGCCCTTTTGATTCAGTACGGAGGATTCGATTATCTGTGGGCGAGCGACCTGGGCGGCGGCTCCGACACTTGCACCGGACGCTCGACCACGCAGACCAACGTGGAGACGTCGGTCATTCAGGCCATCTCGCCCGGAGGCGCGTTCCCGCTGATCTCCGCCGGCGGCATCGATCTGCTTCATGTGAATCACCACGGCAGCGAAAGCAGCACCAATCCGGATTACTTCGACATGAGCGATCCGGCAGTGGCGATCATCGGAGTCGGCGACGGAGAATCGTCCGGATGGGATCTGCCGCGGATCGACGTCGTCGAGCACGTGCTGCTGGCGCAATCCGCCTGCATCACAGCACCACCCACACTGGCTTTGCAGACCGAAGAGGGAAATCCAATCGGGAGCCTGGCGAGTACGGCCGGATATTGCGTCGGCAACATCAAAATCACGACCGATGGGCTGAACATTTTCACTGTATCGGCAGACGGCGCCGTGCATCAGGGACCCAACGAGGTCGCGGCGGCAGCGCTGCCACGCAGCTTCACCATCGACGATGTGGCACAGCCGCCGGACACGACCCCGCCAACGACGTCGATCACTTCGCCGGCTGACGGCGCAACGGTTTCCGGGACCATCACGGTGGCCGCAACGGCCTCGGACGACGTGGGTGTAACCAAAGTCGAGTTTTATCTCGACGGCACGCTGCAGATCGCTGACACGACGAGTCCATACTCGTGGTCATGGGATACGAGCACGTCGGCAAACGGAGCGCATGCGCTCACATCGAAGGCATACGACAGCGCCGGGAACAGCGGCACCTCCACCGCCGTGAACGTGACGGTGAGCAATCTCGGCGACACGACTCCGCCGACAGCGCCGTCGAACCTCACGGGATCACCGGCAAAACGGAAGATCATGCTGACATGGAGCGCATCGTCCGATAACGTCGGCGTGACCGGATATCAGATCTGGCGCGCGACAAGCGTGAGCGGGCCGTTCAATCAAATTGTCACAACGACGAATACGAGCTACACCAACACCGGCCTGATTTCCGGGACCACGTACTTCTACTACGTCACGGCGACCGACGCCGCGGGCAACATCTCCACTCCGTCGAACACTGCCAGCGCTACAGCGAGATAGTCTCGGGCCGGCTTCGGCCGGCCCTTCGTCGTGTTACGATGCATCCGCCACACGAGGACACCGGTCGGTGTCCGATTCGCGCTCTTCTCTCACCTTATGCGCGTTCCAGCAATTTTGTTGTCGTTGATTCTTTGTGCCGTTCCGGGCGTCGCCGGCGACGACACTCTTCTCAAAGCGTTCTACACCCCAGTCAAGGGCACCGATCCCGAATACGGTCAGGTGGCGATCGAGAAAACGGATTTGCCGCATCGCGAAGTGAAACGGTTCATCTGGCTGATCCTAGTGCCGCCGCCGCCGGACGCCGACCATTGGCAACATAAGCTCAATGAGGCGGTCGAGGAGAAGCACGGATCATTTCGGGTCACCCGTGCGACCGCTGAGGAGGAGCGGCTCGTCGCGGATGGAACCATCACCTTTCAACATTGATCAGCAATTTCGGCGTGCAGACGAAGAGATGAGATCGTGCGCATACGTATCGCCCGTTTTGACGATCACCGACTGATGTAGCGCCGGCGCCCACGCCGGCGGACGCCGCCGAGGGCGGCGGCGCCACAGCGTGCGCGAATCCCGCCTCGCACTGAGGCTATAGCAGAAGTACAGCGCGTTTCACGGCGTCGTCGTGACCGTCGTCCTGCGTCCGCCCAGGCCGAACAATCCGAGGAGACCGAGAAGGCCTAACAGCCCCCAGTTGAAACCGTGCTGTTCCTCTTGCGGCTGAGCATACGTGGTCGTCTCGGTGACAGGCGCCACGGTCGCAGTATCGACAGGGGCGGCCGAGTACGTCGTTGTCGTCGCTGCAGTGTCAACGGGGACCGGCGTCGGCGGCGGCGCTGTGTACGTCGCGGTCGTCGCCGTCGTCGCGGTGCTGCCTCCAGTTTCCACGTGTTTTGCGCGAACGCGCGTGGTGGTCTTCGTCGTCGTTCCCGTGGTCGTTGTTCCGGTCGTTGCTGTCGCTGAAGTCGCGCTGGTATCCGTCTGCGTCTGCGCGGCGAGCGTACTGCCGGCGAGCAGCAGGACAGCAGCGAACATTCGTGCTGTTCGCATGTCCAGTCCTCCTCGCCGGCTGGCGCAGCAAAGTTCAGGCCGCCACCGGCAGCTCGAACGTGTCGTCTTCCCACCATGTGATCCAGAACCAGATCTTCTCGTCTTCAGTGCGGATGAAACCGGAAATTGTTCTCATGACCCACCTCACACCGCTCGGGCGACCACGACGTAGCGCAGGGATCCGCCCGGGCGGATCGCGTCGAACGGAAAGCACGTGATGAGCGTGAGGATCCGTCCACGTGATGACTCCAGCGGCGAGGTGTCGTGGTTGGTGACGACGCGATGCTGAACGATGCGGTATCGGACGCTGTGGCCGTCGCTTGTCTGAAGCACGATCGGATCGCCGACCTCCACATCGCGCAGCACCGCGAATTGCGAGTCGCGATGCGCCGAAATCACGCAGTTGCCGTTTGATTCCGGACGCGCACTACCATCCACGTGACCCGGGCCGAATGCCATCGTGCGTCCGCTGGCTCCGGCGAGGACGATGTAGCTCCGCCGCTGCCTGGGAAACTCGATTCTGGCCACGGGCCACGTGTCGGCCCATCTCCACGGCTTTACGTCCCGTTCGCCGTGAATCGTTCGCGCCCACGCTCGCTCGAGGAGGAATTGCGCGAGCTCCCCCTTCGCCAACAGGTAGGCACCATGTCCGAAGGAGAGCACGCCGGCAATCGCGAGCGAACCGATGAGGACGAGGCGCTTTCTCATTCGTTCTCCGTTGTTCGTTGTTCGTTCTTCGTTGTCGTTATTGCTGTCCTTCGTTCACGAAGAACGAACAACGAAGAACAAAGAACGAGAAACAATCCGACCACGATCTCCAGCGGGGCGGGAGTAGCCGTGCCGGGGAGCGATCCATCGATGCCGCTCCAACCTGCCGGCAGATTCGATGGAACTGTGCGGGTCTCGCAGCTCTCCTGCGGAACGCCGGACGGCGTGTGATCTACCGCGACGAGGCTCGTGTACTGCGAGACGAGGTGATGGGCGAGCGCGAGCTCCACGATCTGCTGGCGCACATCACCTTCCGAATCGGTGAGAGCCTCGATCTTCCGGCGAGCCCAGAGGCGGCCAATGCCGCTCTCCTTAGCTGTGATCTGCATCGAACGAACATCGTTCCACTCCTCTGTTCCGCGTTTCGCAGACGCAATTACGCGCCCTGACGGTTTCGAAAACTTCATGGCGACGACGACCGGCTCGCCGGCGTAGAGATCGGGAATCCGCTGCGGCCACATCTCCACGGCGGGATCGTCGAAGCGCAACTCGACATTCGTCAGCACCGGACTCTCGAGCTTCTCGAACAACGCGCGCATCTTTTCCTGCACCTCGTCGCGGTTGCCGATGTACGTGAATGTTCCGCGCCCGAATCGCGCCGCGTCGCGCATGAAGTGCGTGTTCGGAGCGGTGCCGATGCCGACGGTGAACAGCCGGCTGCGGCCGAGGTGCGAGCGGATGAAGGTGAAAAGTTCGGCTTCGTTGCCGACCTGACCATCGGTCATGAAGATCACCTGGCGCACTGTGGGGCCGCCGCCCTCGGCGGCCCTTTTGACCGCCGAGGGCGGCGGTCCTACAACGTACTCGTTGGGCGTTCCCTCACGGAGCGCAGCGTCGAGCGCGGGAAGCATCTCCGTCCCGCCGTTCGCGCGCAGCCCGTCGACGAAGTGTTTCGCTTCGACGAAATTGCCCGTTGTCGCCGGGCGAGCGACCGTCCAGAGCGCATTGGTGACCGAGTTGAACTCGATGATGTTGAACGTGTCGCGCGAGTCGAGACCATCGAGCGCCATCTGCAGCGCGGCTTTCGCAGCGGTGATCGACGGACCTTCCATCGATCCGGATGTGTCGATGATGAAGATCGTCTCCTTCGGCAGCCGGGAGCCGCGTGTAACCGCGGGCGGCATGATCATGATCAGGCCGTACTCTTTTTCAGCGAAGAGAGCGGATTTCGGCTCGCTGCCGAGGTTGGGTTGCCAGACGAGCTCGAAATCGCGATCGGCAGCGACGTTGTCGAGCGTGACGCTGTAATGCGAGCCGCTGAGCGCTGTCGTCTTCACCTCGTGGTACGAGCTGTCGACGCGGCGCAGCGAGAATCCGGAATCGAGATCAACGGTGAGGTGGACGCGGCCCCTCACCCGCTCTTCGAGCACCCTCTCCCCGCCAAGCGGGGAGAGGGCCGGGATGAGGGGCGGGAGATACCGCGGCGCCACGGTCATCGGAAAGCGGAGCCGGAACGCGCCGTCTTTGTATTCCACACTTTGCTGATACTCGATCGAGACTGTGACCTCTTCGCCTGCAGCTATAGTACTGATTGCTATAGTGAAGATGTTCGGACGCTCCTGTGACAGGAGCGACGCCTTCTTTTCCTCACTCTTCGCCTGGTCGTAAATCTGCTCCGCTTGTTTGCGCTCCTTGATCTCCCCTTCAATGACGCGCTGCCCCACGGTCATCCGCAGCGTGTCGACCGCCGCATCCTCCGGCAGCGGAAACGCATACATCGCCTCGGCGCACGCCGAATCAGGGTTGCGGAAGCGCTGGGTGACTTCCCCGCGCAGGATCATGCCGCGCACGCGAAGCTTCACGTCGGTTTCCAGCGCCGGCGCCGGCCGGTAAACGCCCGGTTGATTCGTCTTCAGCAGGAGCATGCCGCTTTGCGCGCGAAGACTGATCGGAATCAGAAACATGAGAAGTGCGAGCCTCCGATTCATTGCCTTTCCCTCCATCGTTCAACTTCCGTCCGCGTCATGGCGTGGGAGGGGCGGGTTTGGGGAAACCTCGCGGATGGAATGTGGCGAAAATAAGTCCTGAGTGCCGAGTCCTGAGTCCTGAGTAAAGTCTCTGCTCAGGACTCAGCACTCAGGACTCAGGACTCAGGACTTCGACCTGTAGAATCGAACCGATGCCTTTGATTGCCGTGGTCGACGACGAAGCGAACATCCGCGAGACCGTGGCATTCGCGCTGCGGCGCGAAGGCTATGAGGTCGAGACCTACGCCGACGGCCTAGAAGCGGCGACGGCATTCGCGGAGAAAACGCCCGACCTGGCGATTCTGGACATCCTCATGCCGCGCATGGACGGCCTGGAGCTGTGCCGGAAAATGCGCGCCATCTCGGAGACCGTCCCGATCATTTTTCTGACGTCGCGCGACGATGAGGTCGATCGCATCATCGGCCTCGAGCTCGGCGCCGACGACTACCTCGTCAAACCGTTCTCCATGCGCGAGCTCGTCGCCCGCGTCCGCGTGCTCTTTCGCCGCGCGGCGCGGCGCGCCACCGTTTCACGCGAGGACGAGACGCTTCTTCGCGTCGGATCGCTGGAGCTCGATCCGCAGCGATTCATGGTGCGCTGGAAAGGCAGTCCGATCGACCTCACCGTGACCGAGTTCATGATGCTGCAGGCGCTGGTGCGCCATCCCGGTCACGTGAAGACGCGGCGCCAGCTCACGCGCGAGGGCTACCCGCACGACAACTACGTGAGCGAACGGACGATCGATAGCCACGTGAAGCGCATCCGAAAAAAATTCGAAGCCCTCGACCCGCAATTCGATCGCATCGACACCGTCTATGGCATGGGGTATCGGTACCAGCCGGAAAAGCAATGAGCAACGAGCGATGAGTGCAGGCCGAGCGAACTCATTGCCCATTGCTCATTGCTCGTTGCTCAAAAGAGACCAATCGTGAATCTCTCCCGCGTCGTATCCCGCATCTCCATTCGTCTGGCGCTGTTCAATCTGCTCGTCGTTTTCCTTCCCGTCGCCGGCGTCCTGTTTCTGGGCACCTACGAACAAAACCTCGAGCAGACGCAGATCGACTCGATGGAGCGCCAGGCGCGGCTCATTGTGTCCATGCTGCAGAGCGGTGCGAGCGCAACGGGGGCTCTCGGCAACATGCGCTTTGGCGACGAGCGGATTCGCATCGTCGATCCCGCGGGTCGCGTCACCGCGGACACCGGTGCACTGTCGGTGCCGGACGAAGAAGGCGAAAGTCCCGCCCGCGCGAACTGGCTTTATCGCCTTGGCGCCGCGGTCCTGAAGAAACCGATTCGGTGGCTGCGACCGATCACGCGGCCCTTGACGTCGAGTGACGCATACGAACGTTCCACTGTTCTTCGCGGACCGGAAATCGATTCAGCCTTCGTCGGCCAAACCGGCGTGGAGAAACGCGTCTCCTCCACGCCGCCGCGGCAAGTCATGATCTACACCGCGGTGCCGGTCTACCGCCGCGGCGATGTCATTGGCGCGGTACTGGTCTCGCAGACCACCGATGAGATTCGCCAGAAGCTGCACGCGATCCGGCTTGCGGTCCTGCAGATCTTTCTTGCCGCAGTCGTGGTGGCCATGATTCTCACGCTCCTGGTGAGCACCACGATCGTGCAGCCGCTGCGGCAATTGCGAAGAGAGGCGGCCGACATCGCTGATCCGCGTGGGCGCCTCCGCGGTCGATTCAAAGGTTCGAGCAAACGCGACGAGATCGGCGACCTGGCCCGCGCACTCGAGCGTCTGTCGCGCCGGCTCGAACAGCATCAACAGTCGACGGAGGCGTTCGCGTCCGACGTGTCGCACGAGTTCAAGAATCCTCTCGCATCGATTCGCATGGCCACCGAGATGCTCGCTCAGGTGGACGCGCCGGCGGAGCGCACCCGATTCCTTCGCATCGCTGAATCGGAGATCGCGCGCATGGAAAACCTGATGTCGCAGGTACGCGAAATCACCATGATCGACGCCGAGATCCAGAAAGAGGAGCGAACGAACGTCGACGTGAACGCGCTGCTGCGGCGCATCGTCGAAGGCTTTCGGATGCGCGAGAAAGAACGCGTCGTTTTCGATTTGAAACTCGCGGCCGAGCCGCTGCAGATGGAAGCGTCCGAAGATCGCCTGTTGCAGGTCTTTGAGAATCTGCTCGACAACGCGGTGAGCTTCTCGCCGGACGGCAAGCGGATCGAGATCACATCGGCGCGCGAGGATGGATCGATCGTGTTGCGCATCGTCGATGAAGGGGCCGGCATCCCATCCGAAAACATCGGCCGCATCTTCGACCGTTTTTTCACTTACCGCCCCGACCACCCGCTCACCCACCGGCACACCGGCCTGGGGCTGTCGATCGTCAAGGCGATTGTGGAGGGGTACGGCGGAAACACGACCGCCGCGAACGGAGTCCGCGGCGGTGCAGTTTTCGAAGTTCGGTTACCGGTTAGTAGTTGATCGTGGCCACCACGACGTCGCTGTACGCGCCGACTGTCACGTCCTGAGCCTCTGAGCCTGAGGAACCGTGCCGTAGACTGTGACTGCAGTCGAGTTCTTGGTGGCGGCCGTGTACGACGCCGTCGTGCCACCGGCCAGGGCGCTGCCCCACACCTGAGTACGAGCCGCATCTTTGTACAGAGCGTAGTTCATGAAGTCGCTGCCACTGGACATCCGGCGCGAACCGCCCGAGAGATTGTTGCCGTTGCCGAGGTCGATCGTCGCCGTGGCGCCCTTGGTGCAGGCCACATTGACGGCGCCGGAAGCGGCGAGGTCGGTCGAAGCATTGGCCACAACCGGGTCGTACGCGCCGAAGGCAACCGGCGAAGTGGTGATCGTGCAAACGGCCGAAACCGAGGCAGAGATGTTGAGGTTCGCGGTAGCTGTGCCGGCAAACGCCGGAATTGAGATCAGGCTGATGATTGCGAGAGAGAGAATCGTGCGTTTCATTGTCATAGCTCCTTTTTCCTGATTACCAATCTAAGAGCGAGGCGTCAGCAACTCCGCGAATCGAGAGTCGAAGTTTCGTGAAGTCTCAGCGTAGAAAGCCTTTAGCGTGAGAAAGGGCCTCAAAGGGCGTGAGAAAAGCGTGAGCGGCGGTTTTGGCCTCTCCCGCCCTACACTTCGGTCGTGAGCGATACACATCTTCTGTTTGCGGCGCGGATTGTTCGTCTCTTCGCTTACGGTTTCCTGTCGGTCGTCCTCGTCCTCTACCTGGCGTCCATCGGCCTGGATGCCCGGAGAATCGGCCTGTTGCTGACCCTCACGCTGGTCGGTGATGTCCTGGTGACCCTCTATCTCACGACGCGCGCGGACATCATCGGAAGACGGCGGACGCTCATCGCCGGCGCACTGCTGATGATCGGCGCCGGAGTGGTCTTTGCGTTCACTCGCGATTTCCTTCTCCTTCTGATCGCCGCCACCATCGGAGTGATCAGCCCGAGCGGAAACGAGGTCGGCCCTTTTCTGGCCGTGGAGCAGGTCGCGCTCGCGCAGGCCGAGAAATCACGCGACCGAGTTTCAATTTTTGCCTGGTACAACCTCGCCGGGTCGTTCGCCACCGCTGTCGGCGCGCTCTGCGGCGGCTTCGTGACCGCCGCGTCGAATTACCGCACTACCATCATCGCCTACGCGTTCCTCGGCATCCCGCTGATTTTGATTTTCGCGAACATGTCCCCTTCTCTGGAGGCGCCCATCCGTTCGACGCGACGCGTGTTCCTTGGAATTCACAAATCGGGCCCGATCGTGTCGCGCCTCTCCGCGCTGTTCGCGCTCGACTCGTTCGCCGGCGGGCTCATCGTACAGAGCGTGGTCGCGTACTGGATTTTTCGCCGTTTCGGCGTGAGCCCCCAGTTGATCGGAGCGATTTTCTTCGCCGCGAATCTGCTTGCCGGAATGTCGGCACTCGTCGCGGCCGCAATTGCACGTCGCATCGGCCTCGTGAACACGATGGTCTTTACGCATCTGCCATCGAACGTACTGTTGATCGTGGTCCCGTTCATGCCGACGCTGGCGCTCGCAATGACCGTCCTCCTGATCCGATACTCGATCTCACAGATGGATGTCCCCACTCGGCAGTCGTACATCATGGAAGTGGTCGATGATTCGGAACGCACCGCGGCCGCGGGCGTGACGGGAGTGGCGCGCGCGACCGGTGCCGCGCTTGCGCCTGTCATCGCGGTGCCGATGATCGCCAGCGCGCGCGAGTGGATGCCGTTCGTCGCCGCGGGTGTGATGAAGATCGCGTACGACCTTCTCCTTCTGTGAAGCGCGAGAAAACGCTAAGGAACGTCGTCAAGAACTCGACGCTTCGCGTACGGCTCGACGTCAAACGCGACCGCCTGCCCTTTGCGCGCCTCCGCACCCCGCAGTGTGGCGAGTGCGGTGTAGTAGTCGAGGTACGCGAACGAGGAAATGCCGCCGCGCACGAACTCGTACTTCGTCACTGCGTCACGCCATTTCGGAATCGTGCCGGTGACGTCGACGTAAATGTACGGGGCAAAACCTTCGGCATCTTCCCAATTTTCCGCGTACCAGACCGACCGCACGCCGCGCCAGCCATCGAAGGTGGCCAGCAGTACGGCATCTCTGACAATTGCGCTCGTCGCGCTGTGGTCCTTGTGCAGACTCGCGCGCCAGTGGGTGATGACGAGCGTCGGCCTAACCTGCCGGATGATACCGGCGACGTAACGGCGCGCGTCGTCATCGTTCGGGATTTCGCCGTCGTGGTATGGCCCGAAGATCACTTCAGCACCGAGTGTGACCACCGCTGCAGTTGCTTCGCGTTTCTTCTGCTCGCCGTACGCGCTCGGCTCGAGAGCCGGATTTCCACTTTCACCGAGGGTGAGGTGGAGGATCACCACGCGGTCACCGCGCTGGCTCTCTTTCAGAAGGAGCGCGCCGCACGTTAGCTCCATGTCGCCGGCGTGCGCGCCGATCGCCAGGATCGTGCGCGCAGGCTTCGGCTGATCCTGAGCGGCCGCCGCGCAAACCCATGCGGCGACGGCGGCCGCAAGAACGACGCGGCGCAACTATTTGGGCGCCGGAGGCGGTGGCGGGGGAAGGAAAGCGAACGCCCGGCCTGAAACGATCCACCACTTCCCGCCGCTCTTCGTCAGGACAGCGGTGACGTGCGGCTTCATGGTGACCGTCGTGCCGTCGGGGTTCGCCACTCCCGTGATTTCCGCATCTTCGTCAAGAATCGCTGTCGTGGGGTCGAGGAAGCGCACTTTCACGTTCGAGATGCTGAACGTCGACTGCTTCATCGCGTCCTTTTGCTCGGACTCGAAAAGCCTCACGATCTCGGTGAGACCGCTCGCCTTCCTGCCGAGGGGGTTGATCAGATCGCCGCTGGCCGACCACAGATAGGCCATTGCCATCGGATCGTGCTTGTTCCACGCGTCGGCGAATTCCTGCGCACGGGCACGGATCTGTTCCTCGTCACTTTGCGCAAAGCCAGTCGTGGAAATGAGGACCGCTGCCACAGCAGCCACAAGGACTCGTTTCATCGATCGCTCCTTTCTTGGATGCGCATCAATCTATCACTAGAATCCGCTCCGCTATGAAAAGAGCTTTCGTTCTCGTCGCGGCACTTGCCGCATGGCCGTCTTTCGCTCAAAAGAAGCCGTTTACCGTCGTCGAAGCGAGTATCCCCGAGATGCAGGCCGCGCTGCGATCGGGCCGCATCACATCGCGCGAACTCGTGCAGCAGTACCTCGATCGCATCGCGACAAATGAAGACAAGCTGCACGCCGTGATCACTGTGAATCCGAATGCGTTGGCCGAAGCCGACGAGCTCGATCGCGAGCGCAAAAGCGGGAAGCTTCGCGGTCCGCTGCACGGAATTCCGATCGCGCTGAAGGACAACATCCTGACGACGAACATGCCAACGACCGGCGGCGCGCTCGCGTTCGAAGGCTTTGTCCCGCCGTACGACGCGACCGTGACGAAGAGGCTGCGCGATGCGGGCGCGATCATCATCGCGAAAACGCAGATGACCGAGCTGGCGAACTGGGTCGCCGGCAATCCGTCGATGCCGAACAACTACAACGGATTGAACGGCTACGGCTACAACCCGTACGACCCTCGACGCGATCCGCGCGAGGCGACATTCGACGGCCGGCCGGCGCTGAACACCGGCGGCTCGAGCTCCGGCGCGGGCACGACGGCGAGCTTCTGGGCCGCCAACATCGGCACCGAGACCTCGGGATCCATCCTCAGCCCGTCGAATCAGAACATGCTCGTGGGGATCAAGCCGACCGTCGGCCGGATCAGCCGCTACGGAATCATTCCGATCACCGCGGACCAGGACACCGCCGGCCCGATGGCCAGATCCGTCACCGACGCGGCCATCATCCTCGGCGTCGCCGAAGGTGCCGATCCGAATGATCCCGCGACGACCAAATGCCAGCCGAATGGTGACTACACGAAATTTCTGAAAGCCGACGGCCTGAAAGGCGCGCGCATTGGAATTCCGCGCGCGAACTACTACGAAAAGATCACCCCGCCCGGCGCGGAAAAACCGCGAGGCGGCCTGAATGCCGATCAGGCAAAAGTGATGGCCGACGCGATCGACGTGCTCAAAAAACAGGGCGCGGTGATTGTCGATCCTGCCGACATTCCCAGCATCGTCGACAAAGATCCCGCGAAGAACCTTCTGGTGTTTGGCACGTGCACCGACATGGATGAGGTGAAAGCGAGAAAGTGCTCGATCGATCTCGCGTACGGGATGGAGCGCGACTTCAACGCATTTCTGAAAACACTCGGCGACAAGCCGCCAGTGAAATCGCTCACCGATTTGCGGAAGTGGAACGTCGCCCACGAGAAGGCGGGCGCGATCAAGTACGGGCAGTCGCTGCTCGACATCTCCGACGCGATGGACCAGGAGCTGTTCCGCGCGCGTTACGAAGCCGATCGCGCGAAAGACGTGATGCTCACCGCAACGCACGGGATCGATGAGGTGATGAAAACGAACAACCTCGACGCGCTCCTGTTCCCGGGACCATTCGGCGCGAACGTCGCCGCAAGACCAGGTTACCCGACCGTCATCGTGCCATTCGGAACTGTGCCGAACGCGCCGACGCCCGCGTTCCCCGAGGGATTCAACGCAAAGCCGACACCGTTCGGCGTCAGCTTCGCAGGCATGGCGTGCAGCGAACCGACGCTGATAAGGCTTGCTTACGCGTTCGAGCAGGCGACGAAAAAACGAGTGCCGCCGCCGCTGCCGTAATGACGCGCCCCTCACCCGCCGCTTCGCGGCACCCTCTCCCGGCGGGGGAGGGATCTGGTCGGTGAGCCTTCTTTGCCGCCCCTAAGGCTTCGCCGTCCGGTGACGCGGGACGAGATCGCGGCGAAGTCCCCACGCGATTGCGCCGGAAAGATGCTGCTGGAACCACTCCGACGTCCAGACGTCGATGCGATGTCCGAGGGCGGTGTAGAAGACCCGGCCGTCACCGTAGGTACGCGTCCATGCGAGCGGAAAGAATCCTGGTGCTGAATCCTCCGGGCTCTCATGCAACGCAAGGAGAACCGTCACGCGACTGGGATCGAAATTCTTGAAAAGGTAAAACTCCTCGAAAAGATCGTGGGTGGGCAACGTCCCATTCTCGACGAACACCGTTCGCGTGGTTTGATCGGGATGGTGATCGAATTCGCCACCGAGCATCGCGATGTACTCCGGCCATTCGTGCCATGTGTCCGACGCGCTGTGCGCGCCGAGAAACGAGCCTCCCTTCGCGATCCAGGCGAGGAGCGCATCGCGCGAGTCGAGCTGCAGCGGTCCGGTCGTGTTCACGAACATGACCAGCTTCACGTTCTGCAACGCGTCGGGCGAGAGCGCGTCGTGCATCTGCGCTTCATCGCGGGCGAAGGTGACATCGAATCCGATGCGGCGAGAAATCTGCGCGATGACTTCTTCGGCCGTCGGAATGGAATCGTGACGAAATCCCGCTGTCGCGGTGACGACCACAACGCGATCGGCCGCCACCGCTTGACTCGTCACGATCAGCAGCAGAATTGCTGCTTCAACGGCGAGGTTCGAAGCGATCCAGCGCGTGCGCGTCGAAGACTCCGTCGCTCTTCCAATCGCCGGAGACTTCAACGAAGTCGCCTGCGCGAACTCTGTTCAACTGGCGATCCGGCGGCATCAGCACGGTCACCACTTTATGTGAGACGTCGTCGTTCACCCACATCGTGTCGCGAGACACCTCGACGCTCTGCACGGTTCCTCGGACGACGGAAACGCTGTAGTTGTCGTCGCGATAGTCGTCGTCGCGATACGCGGGAGCGTAAACCACTGCCGGCGGCGGATACCCGTAATACGGCGAGTACACGCTGTAGTAGCCGAGCGGGTCGTAGAAGGCGTTGAATCCGATGAACAGGCCGAGGCGGAATCGGAATGGATCGTAGTATCGGTACGGCACGAAGAACGGGTAACCCCATCCGCCGAGCCACACGCGATATCCGCCGTGATACGGAACGACGCGGTCAATGCGGCCGCGACCGAAGAATCGCGCGCCGCTGTTGTAGCCGTGGAATGGGACGCCGCCACGAGACGAGCCACCGCGATACGAGCCGCCGCGCCACGACGGCGCCACCGACCTCGGCGCGCTGGAGCGCGGCCCACCGAACCTCGGCGTCGCGGACCGGGGAGTCGAACCGCGCGAGCCGAACGAACGCGAGCCAGACGAGCGCGAGCCCAAACTTCGCGACTCGAGGCGCGGAGCGGAGTGTCCGATGCTCCCTCCAAACGACGGATGCGAGGATCCGCGCGTCCCTCCCAGATGACGAGATTCCGCAAAAACGGACGTTCCGAGCAACACTGCGAGAGCGGCCGCTCCCGCGATTTGCAGCGTTAAAGCCTTGCTTTTCTGCATCTCGCCTCCCTACATAGAGGACAGCGGTATCAGCGTATCGCAATCGACGGACCAATGGTCGCGGTCGCCGTGGTTACAACCGAGTGAGCGATAATTGCGCCTCTTCATGGCCCTGGAAAACTTCCACCCTGTCCTT
>WNGA01008022.1_pt1 | contig 14553 bp, 9 predicted proteins | sample 5400061 | NCBI WGS metagenome assembly WNGA01 (sample SAMN13153366, study PRJNA577476) | soil metagenome | isolation source: 100 cm soil or saprolite under grassland replicate 2 | place: USA:California | collected 2016-06-15
CCGCGCTGAGCATGGTTGGTGCGGTCGCCGGTGGCCTGGTCCAGCTCGACCAGGAGCCGGTCGACGGTGGCGACCTCCTCAAACCCCTCCGCCTCCAGGCTGGTCGCCGCGATCCCCGTCGGCGCGGCGCCGACCACCCGGTAGCCATCGAGGTTGAATGCGTGGCGGGCGACCCCGACGGCGTAGGTCTTGCCGGTGCCGGCCTTGCCGACCACCACTCGCACCCCATCCGGTGACAGGGTGAGGTCGCGGACCATGCCGGCCTGGTCCTGCCCGATGGAAGGATGCTCGGCCAAGGCCGCCCGCACCGTCTCGGGCGAACATTGCGCTGCCTGTTCGCTGCGGCGCTCCAGCGCGCTGGCCACCAGGCCCTGCTCGACCTCCAGCAGCTCCGGGGTCGACCAGCGCCGCTCCCCCACGGTGCGGTCGGCGACCACGCTCACCGCGCGGTCTTCGAGGAACCGGTCCGTTAACCCTTCCAGCTCGCCCCGGTCGGCGCCGACCAGCTGCTCGCCCAGCGCGGCGATCACCTCGGGACGGGCGAATGTGGACGCCTGGGCGGTCAGCCCCTGCGGCCTTGCCAGCCGATCAAACATGGCTGAGATCCCCGCCGCGCCGCTGGTCGCCTCCGTCGCCGTGGTCGCGGCCTGGTCGTCGCCGGCGACGGGCTGGCTGGTCGCCTGCCGTTCACGACCAACCACGCCGCGCAGCAGCTCCGGCACGTCCACACCCTGCTCGGCCGCCTCCGCTCGCCAGCGCTCCGCCAGCTGGGCGGGCGCCTCGTGCTGCTTGGCCTGCCGGGTGGTCTGCACCACCCACTTGACCAGCTTCGGCGTGCGCACCCTGCCTTCGGCCTGGAGCCGCTCGACCTGGTCGTCGATCGCATCCGCCCGCTTGGAAAACACCCGGAGCAGTTCCGGGGGCATGACGGCCAGCTCGCGGTTACCCCACCGGTCCGCATCCGACCAGGCGACCCCCAGCGACCGGGTCAGGGCACGCTGGTAGGCGCCCCGGTAGATCGCATCCGCCGCCAGCCGGTGGCGGTACAGGTCGCGACCATCCAGCGCGGTCCAGCGACCATCCGGCCCCTGCACGCGGTTCGCCACGATCACGTGGGTGTGCAGCAGCGGGTCGCCGGCGCGGCTGGTGCGATGGTCGAACCCGACCGCCAGCAGTCCGTTGCCGACGACGTGGTCGCAGCCGCCATGCCCCCGCCGCGCACCAACGTGGTCCTCGAGATAGGACAGCGCCTCGGTGGTCGCGTGGTGGTGCGCCTCGAGCACCTGGGCGGCGACCTTGGCATCGCCCAGGCCGTAGAGGAGCGAGACGCTCTTGGTCGGCCGCAACACCACATCGAACGCCGGGACTCCGCGGTCGCCGTGGGCGCGGCCGAGCAGCTCGCCGGTCTCCGGGTGGCGGCCGTGGAACATCCGCACGAACGCCTCGGTGCTGGCGGTCCCTTCTTGGCCGAGCGCCTGGGCGCCGCGGCCGAGCCAGCGGCCTGGTGACTCTCCGTGGCCGGACAGGTACTCTTCGCGGTTTTCGGCGACCTCGCGGACGTAGTAGTCCTCCCGGCCAACCGACAGCTTCGCGATATCCGCCACCATGCTCCGACCCACCTCGCGCCGCCCCCGGCGGGCGCCATTGCAGCACCCCGGTGCATTGCTCTCATCTGAAAGATTGCGGGTGGAGAGTAGAGCGCGACGGCGGCCGCCATCCGTTATGGCGATGCCTGGATAGGGGCTGGTGCGGCCCGCTGAATGGAGTGGCGTTGAGCGTGGTCCGGCTGGTCGTGGGCGCGAGCATTCGAAGGCTGCCATGTGAGTGCGGTGGCCGTGACCTCGGGACAGGTTGCACCGACGGTCAAGGTCCGACATCCTCGACCGCCAACAGCGGCTGACTGGGGGATGTCGCTGGTCAGTCCACCACGCGAACCTCTTGATGTGGCGTAAACGCTACCTTAAGGTACGGCGAACGCGAACCCGCATGGGGAGGGGGCGCCTCGGCGTGTCTGGAGGTGAAGCGGGTGGAGGACGACCTGCTGGCCGCTCTGGCCGACGGGCAACGTTACGCTAGCCCGGCTCGAGAGTGTGACATCGTCATGAAGGGCGGCATCACCAGCGGCGTCATCTACCCGCTGGCCGTATGCGAGCTGGCCGGGATGTACCGGCTGCGCAACATCGGCGGCACCTCGGCGGGGGCGATCGCCGCCTCGGCGGCCGCCGCCGCCGAGTACGGCCGCCGCAGCGAGCATGGCGGCTTCCCGAGGCTGACCGACCTGCCTGATTGGCTCGGCAGATCTGCCGGGCCTGGTCGGCGCTCCAACCTCTCGGAGCTGTTCCAGACCGGCGGTGCGACCGCTCCGCTGCTCGCGCTCGTCAAGGCGACCACCCGCAAGGGCTCCAAGCCTGTCAAACTGGCCGGGATACTGGGGCAGCTGCTACGGGGCGGCGTCAGTAACCGCAACGCGTGGGTGCCGCTGGTCGCCGCGGCGCCGGCCGTGATGCTTGCGGCGCTCACCGCCCGCCTGGTCCCGAACGGGCTGGCGGCCCGGATTGGTCTGGCCGCGCTGGCGGCGTTGTGCCTGCTGGTCGCGTTTGGGGCCGTGATCGGTGTACGTGCCGCCCGCCGGAAGGTGGCGGTGGGGTTGGTCGGTGTTGCGGCGCTGGGCGGCCTGGTGGGGATCACCGTGGCGGCTGGCGAACGGGCGGCCCTGTGGCTGCTGATGGTGGCCTGGCTCGGCCTGCTGCTCGGCCTGCTCGTCGGCTCGGTCATCTCACTGGTACTGCACGCGCAGCGCGCTATCCCGGCCAACTGCTACGGGCTGTGCACCGGCTACCTCCCGGGTGCCCGTCCGCCGACGCTCACCGAGTGGCTGGCAGGTGAGTTGGACGCCTACGCCGGCCTTGTCGACCGCGGCGCGCCGCTCACCTTCGGCGACCTGTGGACGGGCCCTGACGGCCCGAAGGAGGGCGTGGACCGCACCCCATCGGTCTGCCGGGACGAGAACCTGCCACGTCCCAAGTCGCCGCCGCGGGTCGAACCGCCGCACATCAATCTGGAGATGCAGACGACCTGCCTCAGCCAGGGTCGGCCCTATCGGCTGCCGAGCGGACTGGCCACCCCGTCGGACCGCGCCAAGGCGTTCTTCTACTCCCCAGATGAGCTGAAAGCCTTCTTCCCCCCCAAGGTCCTCGCGCACCTGCAGGACCATCCCCCGGCCCCGCCCCGTCAGGATGCCGCCCGCAAGGAGTGGGAGCTGCTGTGCGAGCTGCTGGCGCCGCTGCGCCCGCTGCCGCCGCCCGCAGAACTTCCGGTCGTCGTGGCCGCCCGCATGAGCCTAAGCTTCCCGCTGCTCATCAGCGCGATGCCCCTCTGGACAGTCGACTCGACGCTGGAGGCCAACCAGGACGCCTGGGATGTCTGGAAGGCGTGGAAGCGGCAGGGCGGCACCGGTCCCATGCCGGAGGCGACGCCGCGAGCCGAGCGGTGCTGGTTCTCCGACGGTGGCATCACCAGCAACTTCCCGGTCCATTTCTTCGACCAGCCGCTGCCGTTCCGGCCCACCTTCGGTATCAACCTGCGTCCTTTCCACCCCGACCACCAGAAGCAGCCGCACGAGAGCGACAACATCTGGATGCCGAACACCAACTATGGCGGGCAGCGCGAGTGGTGGACCCGTTGGGACAAGGCGGCCGGCTTCGGGCGCCTGACCGGCTTCCTGCATGCCATCGCTGACACCATGCAGAACTGGTCGGACAACAGCCAGTTGCGTGTCCCCGGCTACCGCGACCGGGTGGTGCACGTCAGCCACACCGACAGTGAGGGCGGCATGAACCTGGACATGGACGCCGCAGACATCAGGGCAATGAGCGAGCGTGGTGCATGGGCGGGCCGGCGGCTGGTGGAGTACTACACCACCCCGCCCGAGCCCGGCCCTGGCGGCCGCAAGGTCTCTTGGGAGAACCACCGTTGGATCCGCTACCGCTCGACGATGTCGATCCTTGAGGGGATGTTCCGGCGCCTGCATGTCGCGTACACGCGCGAGCAGCCGGTCGACGGGCTCGACTACCTACAGGTGAGCCAACTCCAGGACGCCGACGTCCCAAGCTACAAGTGGGTCTCCGGGCAGCAGCGGGCACTTTCTGTAGAGCTGACCGATCGGCTCTGCGACCTCGCCGAGCACTGGGACGAGATGGTCGAGCAGAACCCTCGTAGGTCGCTCATCGAGGATGCACCGGACCCGGTGCCTGAGTTCCGCATCACGCCAGGGCAGGGATAGGGAGCGGCCAAGGGAGTCACGATCAGGCTGGTCGAGCCCGACTCGAACCGGCGGGGCGACCTGTTCACCCGGCGGATGGAGGACGTGCTGCACGCCGTTGGCTACGAGCAGTTCGTGCGTGACGCCTCCGGCGATGTTGGAGGCGATCGAGGCCAAGGAGAAACAGCCGGGCCAGCGGCCCACGGGTAGGCGGGCCGCAGACGGCCTTCCAGGGCCAGCTTATGCAGCGCGTCGTAGGAGAGGGTGAACGCGGCGGCCGCAAGCACCAGCACACCGGCCGCGCTTACCCGGAACGTCGACCCGCCCATCACGCACCTCCCGGTCGTCGTTCTGCCCGGCCGGAAGGTCGCGGGGTTGGCTGGGCTGGCTGTGCGGGCCAAGGCCAGCGTGCGGCTGATCTTTGCCGGGTCAAGGCCGATGGCGAGGGCGGTGGTGGTAAACGCGGTGGTGACTTTCTTGGTCATCGAGCAGCCCGCCGACGACGTAGCGGTAGACCTTCAAGGCGGTCTGGATGAGGGTGTGGTCCCGTCAGCCGGGCTGGCTCCCGGTCATGAGCGGCTGGCACCCCGCCCTCGGCCGAGGGCAGCCAGCTCAGCAGCCAGCACCCGGCGGCCGTACGGGTGGCCCGGTGCGGCCGGCCGGGGCCGGCGGGCCGGGCGGTCGGCCTTGCCGCCGTCCTCGGCGGCGCACTTCATACCGCACATACCGATAGGCGAAGCGAAGCAGTCTATGAACCACAAACGATATCCGATCCGAGACTCAGTCAATCCGAACAGGTTGTAATCCGCTAAGCCGTCATCTCCCTCACTTCGCGGCCTCGCCGTGCAAGCCGGCCGCCTGTACCCTCTGGCAGCTCGCCCCAGCTCATTATCTCTCTGACAAGAGGGCTGTCCGCAGACTGAAGCTCCTCTTCTACCAGCTTGCTAAGCCACCAAACCATTGGATAGGCGTATACTTCTCGCGCTAGGTCTTGGTCATAGAAGAGCGCAATCAAGCCCTCCAAGCCGGCCCGAATGCCCTCCATGACATTATCGGCCTCCTCGCCGTAAGCCGGCCCGTATATGAAGTATTGACGCATTCTCCTAAATAACTTCTCCCCAATAATGTCCGCGTGCTCAGTCCACCGTTGAGGGATATCATACAGTTCCGCCATTACCGCAATGCGATCTTGCAGCACATTGCCACTGCGTGCTCTGAGCTCGCGGAACTGGGCCATGCGGGAGGCTGGGCTCAGTATTACATGTGCAAAGGTCCTACTACTCAGACCCGCCTCGCGATAGGGCAAGAACACCTCGCTCAAAGCCCTTCGCGGTCCCTGTGCGGTGGCCAGAGGATCTCGACTCCCCTTGCTCCATGCATTGCACAGATGGCAAAGAGGCACCAAGTTATGGGGGTGACATGCCAGGTGAGGATACCGACTCTTCGGAAAATAGTGATCGATCTCCGTCCGAACCTCACTCCGTATAGTTGCGATGAATAATGACTCATCGCACGCCGGACACACGCAGAGGTCGTTATTCGCTTCAAGGAAGGATCTCAAGAACTCCTGGGCGCCGAAAGACGAGCTAGTACGACCGCCAAAGAGACTAGCTGGGAAACGGCCACCACGAAGATCATCATAGAACTGGCGAAGAAATTGCGCGCCGCTCTTCTGCCACGGCTCAGCCTCGGCTTCATCGAAAGCTGTCAGCGATCCTCCTGGTTGGCGAAGAAGCACACATGCTTCAAACGCCAGCGCTTGACTCCATTTGTCCTTCGCCTCGTGGGGACCCGCCGCAAATCCCTCCAATGGCCCGTATCTCCGTTCCGACGCCCATATCCACCCTGCAATTGCATGGGCGTAAGTCGCCAAACGTGGACGCCTCGAAAGCCAGGCCTCGCATGATTGCTGAGTGATGTCCGTCTCCTGAGCCGCCCACCGAAGCAGTCGCATCTGAAGGAAGAGAATATCCCTCAAGCGCCTTCTATTAGATTCCGGTAGTCGCGCCTCATGCATCATTCGTTGTCCGCCTCGGTGAGTGCCTGACGAATTCGATAGCTCCAGTATCCTGGAGCCACTTGGTCCAGCAGCGCCCTTAGCATCGCAACGCGATCAGGGCTCGGACGCTCTTGCAGGTCTTCTAACAGCTTTGAAATGCGGGAAACAGCCAAGGCCCCAGTTGGATAGGGCGCTCCAAAAACGTGAACCATCACGTCGCCTGGATCGGCAGCGAGTGTGCGAGTTGCTGGGTTGTAAGTGTTGCTGGTGTACACTCCTTGCCGATCGAGAAGAACAATGTCTTCTCTGGAAACATCAGTAAGTGTGATACTTGAGTGCGTTGTCACAAGAAGATGGCTGAACTGGTTAAAGAGAGCGCTGTCAAGAAGATGGACTATGTGACGCTTCCAGTAGTCATTGAAATGAACCTCAGGCTCATCCAAGAGAATCAGCGTTTCCTTCTCCCGCATCAGCGTAAACAAGCTCATGCGGCCAAGGAAGCTCTGCTCGCCATCGCTCAGCCAAGAAAGCAGATGGAGAGGGATCTCCTCATCGTCGCTACCCTGATCATCACCACCCACGCGCTCGATGAATACGTTTACCTCTTGTAGTACATTCTCTGTGCGGTCTAGCATCGCTTGCATACGCGACAGGGTTTGGACTAACCCTAGACCACTAGAGAATTCGGATAACACACCTCCGACCGTGCCGTTACTGCTAGATAGATCGAAGACAAGTAGACGATCCGAACCGAGCCGGAGAGCACGGGTGGCGTATGTCCTCAGGCGCGCTACGTGTTCATACTCCAGCTCTGACACTATACCGCGGTTGAGGCGAAACCTAAGTGAGAACCCACGCATTTCGCCGATCCCGGCTTGCTGAAGTACATCCTTGAGAGGGGAATGCTCTATGTGCCTCATATTCTCAAGTAGTCCGGCCAGAGTGACGAGAGGGAGGTCCATTGCGCGGATCAGCATGCAACGCGATGCCTCCGAGGTAATGTTGCTGCTGTCGAACTGTCCAAGAGGGCTCTTACCGGGAAGCTCCCGGAGCGCCTGTTCTATCATCGACAGGTCTGAGGCTCGCGCAGGATCCATTAGGTCATCAGCGTACGAGATGGTGGTTCTGGACCACTCCTCCTCGTCGCCGGTAGTGAACGCAACTACAAGCTCCGGGAGTAGGTCCCGAGGAACGGACTGCCCTGAGATAGGTAACTCGTCCCCATCGATGATAATCCGCAAGTCACTACGAACATCTTCGCCCTGATCGTCCTGCTGCCTATTTGAAAGGAGGACCAACCGTAGGGTGCCATCGGGAGAACGCAGCTCGTACTCAAGTTCGAAAGTGATGGGTACAGCTGGAGATGCTTCAAGCTGGCGAAAGATATGGAATATTGCCTGAAGGACTGTAGACTTCCCGCTTCCATTCAAACCTACGAGAAAATCAATTCCATAAGCGGGCCTCGTCCCACCGAGTGTCGTCTCATCCGGGTGAAACTTGATCTCAAAGTGACGCAGGACCCGGTACCTACTGACATAGAAGCGACGCAGTCTCAAGGTGCCTCCATGTCTTCTGTGCTGTCAGGGCGTTGGTCTGGCCAACGATCACGCTGGCTGGCTAACCGATATCGCAGCAATCTCTGATTTCCCTCCAGCGGAATGACAACCGATACAATCAAGCCCATTCGCTCGAACAGCTCTAGAGCAGAGAGGGTCGCAGCTGAAGGATCGGAGCCTGGCGGGGACTCGACGTCCGACGGGGCAAAGGGAACAGGTAGTTCAGGCCCGGGTGCAACGTCCCTTTGGACTTTCCCCCGCACCCGGCGCCAGACGGCCGCCTGATCCGGCGATAGCCCCTTGAAAGGTTCCAGGGTGGCATGTTCGTCACCCCACAGAGGGGGCGGAAGGGGCATGCTGGTGACCGGCGCCATATCCAAATGGCCAAGGAGACTGTCGATATTCGCCAGGAGAGTGCGCTGATTCCTCCTTATCCTAGCGAGGAGCGTGGCTGGCGGTTCCGCCTCGCCGGTATCCTCCTCAACAGCGAAGTATCGGAGTGGGCTCAGCTCATAGTTGGGAGGAGAAACACCGTCCTGCGGGATTCGGACACCCAATAGATAGCCGTCTGCGGTGACAACTACGCTACGAGCTCTATCCTCATCTTGGTGAAGGATGACGCCCGACACGGCTTCGTTGCTTATACGAATCTTCAGCGATCTGCGCAGGTAGTCTTGCCTGTCGTGAACCACTTCATGTAGGCCAGTCGCGGCCTCGACGCCGACAAGAACCTCCTCTTCCGCCCTAGTCGCGCGCGCTAGTAGGACTGGACCCTGTTCGGAAGGGAAGCGCTCAACGGTCGAAAGAGTGGCCCCGTTCAGCGCCGTGAAGATCACCGCACGAGGCCGATCCCCCTGGAGTCGGACGAGTTCGGCTCGGATAGTCGGCTGCTCAAGTAGCGTCGTGCTCTGAGCAGATAACACGGCCTCCAGCAGCGGAAAGTCGCTCACATCTTGAGGCGGAGCCGTGAGGTCTCGGCTCCGCCCAGCCGGATAGCCGTCTCGCTCCACCCTAAAGAACCATGTCAGAGCTTCGGGATCAGGATCGCTATTGCGAATCAAGAGAAGATTCGACTGCTGAGAGCTAAATGGTTGCATTGTATCGCTTGGCAGGGATGCAACCATCTCGATCTGAAGTTCTCGTACCAGCCGGGCTCGTAGGCCAGCTTCACCAGCCGAAGCGCCAAACAATAGCCCCGGCGGAACAAGTACACACGCTCGACCATCATCCGCCAAGCGGTTGACCGCGAGGGTTGCCAGTACTGTCTCGCTTCGGGTGCTGCTTCGCTCACCCAGAGCCCCGATGATTTCCTTCGGATCAACGGATTCACCGAAGGACGGATTCATCAAGATCCGGTCGAACGTTCGCGTACCAAACGCTCCACCGGCAGCGAAGACAGTTAACGCACTGCCGGGTTCGACCCGTGCATTGTCGAGGCCATGCAGAGCACAGTTCGACAGCGCCAGGCTTGTCCACTCGGGTGATATATCACAGCCGAATACCTGCCCAGTAGGCAGGCTTGACTGCGCTCGATGGACAAGAAAACCTCCACTCCCGCAAGCGAAATCCGCGACGCTGTGGTTCGCACGAATATCGGCGATTGCGTGCATCAACGCAATTACGTGGCGGGGAGTTGGGTAACGGCCCCCAGGCAGCATTGATGGTAGCCTAAAGAGTACATGGTTGTTGAATAGCTCGGCCATTCCTCCATTCAGTAGACTTCCTGCTTCTTCGAGTGGCCGGCGCACTGCCTCCACATTCACAGTGGACCGAGGGCGCCAGGACGCAATCTGATGAACGTCGCCGAGTTGCTGACCGCTAAGCAGAACCGCGATCTCCTCAACGATTTGCAGATCATCCGCAATTCCGACACGACGGAACGTCGCCCATACTTGGTTCAGGAGTTCGCGTACGCCAGCCACGTCATACTGCCCCTCGGATGGCCTGCTGAAGGAGAGACTCCTGGACGCGGTCGAGCAGTTCATCGTCTTCCTGAAGTCGGGGGATTACCTGCTCAATATCCGCTCGCACCAAATTTAGGTGAGCCACAATCTGCGCTTGACTCTCAAGACTGCTTGGATAGAGAACCCGTAGATCGTTCAAGAGTGCCGCGTTCATATTTCCCTGGGCCGCACCTCTGGGTTTCACTTGCCGCCAGTAGGAGCTGGACTGAAAAAACCACCACAGAAACTCTGGTAGCACTTGGCCACGAACTCTCAGACGAATTAAGTAGGATGCGAAAACTGCTCTCGGACCCTCTTCCACTAGAGCCGTCTTGCCTGTAGTTGCTCCGGTACGAGCGAACACAATATCATTACGCCGCAAGAGATATCTGTCGAGCTTCTCCTGCGGGATCGAGCAGTAGGGCACCGTCCGCCAGTCAATACGGCCATCTTGGATGTCCGAGATGCGGACGAACTTCGGCCCGACCTTCTCAGGAGTGGCGGAAGCCGTATACCCATACTGTGGTCTCTCACAGATATCATGAAGCGGGGCCGTGATCCAATCGCTGCTTGCCATCCATGCTCTATCCAGTCTCTCATCTACGGTAGCGGCCAAGACTCGCTCAGCGTCTCGCCTCATTTGCTTGAGCAACGTCCGGCATCTGTCTATCTCCGAAGCCAGGGCCTCAACTCGCTTAACAATCCTGCTCTGTCTGGATAACGACCGTTCGGGCTCGTCAGGACTGGGAAGGGGGATCTTCAGGTTTTCAAGTTGACGCCTTGTAACATGCTGCAACCCTACTCCCCCTTGGGCTTGCTCAATCAGGTCGCCCATCCGCAGGTTTACAGCCGACGCCAAGAAGGACGCCATGATCCTCGACCTATCGAAGTCCGCTCGATAGATATGCTGATTGAGGAGCGCATCTCCTCTTGTCCATACAAAGGCACCAAATGACGTGCCCGGAGTCCCGGACCATGAGATAAGTACATCGCCGTTCACTACTTTATGCTTGATGTCGTACGGACCGTCGTAATAATTGAAAGGTCTTGACGGGTCGTTCAGGTTCTGAATCCTAATGATTGGCAACCCACTGTTAGTCCACTCACTCGTCTTGAACGCTCGACCATTGGTTAACCGACACACGTTACCCAACGCTTCCCAGTTCCAGCCAGTGGGAAGGCTCCAGGTCCGGTGCTCACGGTCTACTGGCTGTGTGTACAGGGAGACAACCATTTCAGGGCTCCGAGTTGCGTGTCAGAGCATGGAGGCGAGCCAATCGTTCTTGCAGCTCTGTGTTTCTGGTCAACAGGCTAGCCGTGAGCTGCACGGCACTCTGAGAGGCGCCGTTGCTCTTAACCAGCGGGTTTCTTGGCGCAAGGTCGTAGTTCCTGTCGGCAAGGGCCTCGGCGGTCTCAATCCAACTCGACGCTGTCGGGTTCGGCCTGGGTCCATTGCCATTTCGATAGGCCCTCCACTGCGCCCACACCTCACGAGCGTCGGCAAAGTGCTCATCCGCTATGGGATGGGTCAACGAGAACTTCTTCAAGTTCGCGGGCAGGGGAAGCTCATAGTAGAGCACTTCTGTTGTCGGCCCACCTTGATCGAAGAGCAGAAGGGCTGTGCGTACGTCCGAATAGGGAGCGAACGTACCTGGGGGAAGGCTCGCAACCATGAGCAGGCTACAGGATTCAAGTAGGCGCCGCTTGACGGCAATGAAGGGTCCAGAGCGAAACAGGGTCCCCTCAGGCACTACCATGCCGCATCGCGCGGACTTACTAGGCTTCAGTTTGGCCATGACGTGCTGCAAGAACAGCAACTCCGTGGATGCCGCCCTTACAGGAAAGTTCTGTTGGATAAGCTGATTCTCGGTCCCGCCAAAGGGAGGGTTAGTGAGAATCACATCGTGGCGGTCTATTCTACCGTCAAGGTCTTCCTCAAGCGTGTTCCCACGATAGATTTTGCCCGTTGGGACGCCGTGCAGAATCAAGTTCATTGTGCCGAGCAAGGCAGGAATTCGCTTTTTCTCCCGCCCATGGAGAGACACACTGCGCGAAACTTGATGGCCATCAGCAGAGGGCACCCTGCGCATATGCTCGAAGGCTTCAACCAAGAAACCGCAAGTCCCACATGCAGGATCGTATACTTCCTCATCAGGTCGGGGATCTATCAGTTGCACTAAGAAGCGAATTACCGGTCTGGGCGTGTAGAATTCGCCTGCGACTCTGTTTTCTCTTCCCAGCCTATGAAGAAGCTGTTCGTAGATGTAGGACACGGTATGTATGTCGTCAGGATTACGAAAGTCTATGGAGTCCACTACTCGAAGGACATCGCGAAGATTATCGTCTGACGAGCAAATAGCGAGGTTACCGCTTCCGAATATTTCCGATACTAGCCGTCTTTCAGCGGACCCATCCAGCGAGGCGAGATATGGAATAAGGCCATTTCGAACAAAGCCGGTCAGGCTTACCGAATCTCGTGAAGGCTCTTGCAATGCCGCCGGTACCCACGAGGACCATCGGTACTCGTCTCGTAGAATTGGGGAATAGCGTGCGTTCGCCAGTCGAGCGTGTTGCCGAAATACTTCCTCTTGCTCGTCTAGAAATCTAAGGAAGAGGATCCATGAGAGGTGCTCAAGATATTCCATGACGCCACTGCAGTTATCATCGCGACGCATTACATCGCAGGCGCGCCAAATATCGTCGGCAAGTCCCCTGCGAGTCATGACAAGCTTCGAGGAATGTTTGGCGGGAGAGACGGTGTCGACAGTCCCATTCCGACCTCCTGGTCCGTATGCAGTCGTTGAGGGCAATTCACATGGGCTCACCGGGTGCAAGTCTACAATGGGCGCGAGACTGGAGCCCTACGGCGGAGTGCGGATGTGCCGGTCCTTCAGCAGATGGTAGACGGTGCCGGCGGCGAGCAGCACCGGGTAAGACGCCATGAGGCGTGGCCACCCCCGGGAACGGATCCACTGTTGCGCCTCTCCGCGGACGAAGACGTTGCGCAGCACTGCGGCCGCGAGCACTGCGCCAAGCGTGACGACCAAAGCGACCCCAGTTCATCCCACCTCCATGGGCACGGTCCTCGGCGTACTCTAGCTCGAGCCGTCATTCTTGCCGTGGTGGTCCACTTGGCGCGTTCCCACCGGTCTCGCGGGGTCCTTCTCCCACAAGACGACGATCTCGTCCGTCTCCGGCGGCGACGTCGACATCATCACCCGGCCTACTAACGAGCTCCCACCGGCCAAACCCTCGTAGTCGCACCGCTCCCCCGCACGAGGAACCGTGATGGCGGCTTCCACGAACGTCGAGCCATCGGCCTCTCGCCAGGATGGTCCCTCCCCCGCCGCAGTGCCTTCCAAGCTCGTGACCGTAGGGCCACATCGGGGCTACATTCCACTGGGAGATCACCGACAACAGCGGACACTGGCGGTCGGCCAACGCCGCAGCTCAACACCTCTCCTCGGCCAGGACTCCAGGTCGTTCGATCAGCCCGGTTCTCTGTCGCACGGAGGGAGTCACATCGGCCACGGCGCTGACAGACCATGCGCCCCTCCCCGCGTTATCGGATGGGTTCCCGTACGTGGGCTTCGCCGTCCTCTGACGACGCGAATGTATCGCCGGCCGTCACCCCACGCTCGGCCGGGTTGCGTTCGGCGATCCAGACTCCCAGGAGGACCACCGCCGTGCCTACAACCAGGTTCCAGCTCAGCCGCTCGTCGACAAACGCGACTCCCAGCACAACGGCGACAACGGGCGTGAGGTAGTTGGTCATGGACGCCGCGGTGGGTCCCTCGTCCTGGATCAGGCGGTAGTTGAGGGCGTAGGCGACGCCAGTGCTCAGCACACCGAGCGCCGCGACGCTGAGGGCGACGGTGCCGGTGAGCGCGACTGGATGGCGCCCGATCCATGGCGTCACTGCGCCGAGCATCAGTGCGCCGACGGTCAACTGTGCCGCCGACAGCACCAGCGGTTCCGTGCCCCGATTGGTGAGCAGGCGCCGTGCGTACACATACGAGCCGGCGTAGCAGGTGGCCGCGCCCAGTGCTGCGAGGACCCCCGCAAGCGAGACCGCCCGCGATCCGTCGTGCCATGGAGCCGCGAGGAGCACTACCCCGCACAGGCCGAGCACCAGCCCGAGCACCCGCGCGAGCGTCAGGCGTCCAACACCGAGCGCGCGGGCGAGGAGCAGGGTGAGAAGAGGCGTGGTACCACTCAGCACGCCAGCGAGGCCCGAGTTGATTCGCTGCTCGCTCCACGAGAACAGCAAGTACGGCGCGATGTTCGCCAGCACTGCCATGCCTGCCAGATAAGCCCATTCCTGTGGGACGTGCGGCAGCGGTCGGCGGCGTACAGCCAACGTCAGCAGCAGCACGATGGCGCCGAATCCGAGCTGGCCGAGGACGACCTGAATAGGGCTAAGTCCGCGCAGAGCGAGCTTGACGAACAGGAACCCGGACCCCCACAGCGCCGCGAGGAGGTAGAGGCGAGACAGGCTGGCTCGGCTGATAGCGATGTCCTTTCCGGGTCGGGTCAGGTCTGGCGGGCTGCCTCGAACTGCTCGTGGAGGTCGACAACCTCGCCAACATGAGGATGCTCGCGCATCAGCACAGCGTCCAGCTCAGCGACCCGGCCGAGCGTAGAGCCGGACTTCCGTTCCGAGGCCAGCGCTAGCCGGCCCAGCTCGCAGGCCTCGTCGATCTCGCCTTCACGTGCCGCGACCAGACCGAGGTCCACCCGCGTCTCGGCGAGCCGGATCGGCCAGCGCACCTGGCCCGGAACCTCCAGACACTG
>WNGA01008023.1_pt1 | contig 14552 bp, 19 predicted proteins | sample 5400061 | NCBI WGS metagenome assembly WNGA01 (sample SAMN13153366, study PRJNA577476) | soil metagenome | isolation source: 100 cm soil or saprolite under grassland replicate 2 | place: USA:California | collected 2016-06-15
CTCAACCTGCACCGTGCCGCGCGCCGGGTCGCGGCGGACGGCTGGCCACAGGACCTGACGGAGCTGCCGGGAGTCGGCGCATACACCGCTGCCGCCGTCGCCAACTTCGCCTTCGGACGCAACGTCCTGCCAATCGACACGAACGTCCGACGCGTCCAGGAACGCACCCGCCAGACCTTCTCGCCGGCCGCCGGGCAGGCATTGATGGATCTGGGTGCGACCGTCTGCCTCGCGCGCGTGCCGCGTTGCGCAGTCTGTCCCCTCGCGGACGAGTGCCCGTCACGCGGCCAGCGTTACGAGCCGCTGCGCAAGCAGTCACGGTTCGAGGGCTCGTTCCGGCAGCGACGGGCAGACGTGCTCAGGCTCGTCGCGGAGTCCCCGCGCCGCGCCGCCGACCTCGACGCTGAGGCAATGTCCGCACTCGAAGCAGACGGCCTGCTCGAGCGCGTCGGCGCCGTCGTGCGACTGCCCGAATGAGGACATTTCATCTTCTTGTAAGCCGGACGTAACCGCCGCGAAAGATCCGCTCGTCACCCTCTCCGCACACGACCAAGGAGGAAGTCATGCGACGAGTGATAGCGACGGCCGTCGGCGCAGCGGCGCTGGTTCTCGGTCCAGGGGCCGGCGCGGCGTGGGCCGACTTCGTCTGCCCGGTCTTGCCCGTCTCGGATCAGGCGAAGGAGAACTCGAACGCGAACTTCATCACCATCTCCGGGGGTGACACGTCGATCCTGCCCGGCAAGGCAGGCGACGCAGCCACCAGTCCCGTCAACGCCCCCGCCCAAGCGACGAACCAGGACGGCGCCGGATCGCCGGCCGGAGCGCATGCCGGCCCGGGCGATCCCGGCTACAGCGCCATCTGGAACACGCCTTAGCGGCCTAAGGCACCGCTTGCGGTGCCGTCATCAGGACGCGCGGGCTCTGCCCGCGCGTCCGTCTGAAATCGACCAGCCGACCGTTCTTGGCCCACACGAAACCGAACGAATTAAGCCCCTCGTAACCCGCGCGAGGGCGGTGGTCGCCCACAATGTGGGAGTGACCACCGTCCTCGTCGTCGACGACGAGCCGACTATCCGCGAGGTCGTCGTCCGCTACCTCGAGCGCGACGGGTTCCGCACGCTCGAGGCTGGCGACGGTCGCAGCGCGAAGGAGCTGCTCGAGGCGGACCCGCCCAATCTCGTAGTGCTCGACGTGATGCTGCCCGGAATGGACGGGCTCGCGCTCTGCCGCTGGATCCGGGCGCGCTCGGATCTCCCCATCATCATGCTGACCGCCCGCGGAGAGGAAGCCGATCGCATCGTCGGCCTGGAGCTCGGTGCGGACGACTACGTCAGCAAGCCCTTTTCGCCGCGCGAGCTCGCCGCACGCGTGCGCACCGTGCTCCGCCGAGCCCAGCCGACGCCGGTCCAGGATCAACGCCTCGAGTTCGACGGCCTCGAGCTCGACGCGGCCACGCGCGAGGTGACAAAGGACGGCAAGCCGCTGCGCCTGACCGCGAAGGAGTTCGACTTGCTCTGGTTCCTCGCCAGCCATCCACGGCGCGTCTTCTCGAGGGACCAGCTGATGAGCCGCGTCTGGGGCTATGAAGCCGCGCTCGACACGGGGACGATCACCGTCCACGTGCGGCGGCTGCGGGAGAAGATCGAGACCGACCCGTCGCGGCCGCGCTTCCTGGAGACGGTCTGGGGCGTCGGCTACCGGTTCGTCTCGTGACACAGCTGGCGCTCATCGTGGCCGCGGCGACGCTCGGCGCCGGCCTGGCGGCGGTCCTGGTTCTTCGCCTGCTCCCGACCGTGCGGCTCCAGCTCGCGGGCCTCGCCTTCCTCGCGGTGGTACTGCCGCTCGGCGCCGTGCTGCTCTCCGGCTGGGTGATGTTCCACATGGGCGACGACGTCAAGATCCTCGCCGTCGCCTCCGCGTCGGCGACGGTCGCGGTCGGCGCGGCACTCGCCCTTGCGTGGTCGATCTCCTCACGGATGCGTGCGCTGCAGCAAACGTCGCAAGCGCTTGCAGCGGGTGATCTCTCCGCGCGCGCCCCCGTTACCGGTCCGCGCGAGCTCGAGGAACTGGCCCGCGCGACGAACGAGATGGCGGCGAACGTCGAGCGGCTGTTCGATGCCCGCCGGCAACTCGTCGCCTGGGCGAGCCACGACCTCCGCACACCCCTCGCATCGCTGCGGGCGATGTTGGAGGCAATCGAGGACGGCCTCGTCGAGCCGGACGAATACGTCCCCGCGATGCGAGAGCAGGTGGAGCGGTTGAACGTCCTCGTCGAGGACCTCTTCGAGCTGGCGCGGATCGACGCCGGCGTGTTGACCCTCGAGCTCCGCGACGCGCCCATCGCCGATGTCGTCGAGTCGTGCCTGCGCGGCCTCGAGGCCGAGGCTCGCTCCCGCCACGTCCGGCTCGAGGCGCGTGTCGCTGGAAGCGTGCCCCCCGTGCACTGCGCACCGGAACAGGTCGAGCGCGTCCTCTTCAATCTGCTCACGAACGCGTTGCGACATACGCCCTCGGACGGCTCGATCGCCGTGGTCGTCGAGCCCGAGGGAGCCGAGGTGCAGGTCGCTGTCGAGGACACGGGCGAGGGCCTGACCGGCGAGGCGCAGGAGCGGATGTTCGAGCGTTTCTGGCGCGGCGACGCGGCACGAGCGAGCGGAAACGGCGGCGGCGCCGGCCTCGGGCTGGCGATCGCGCAGGGCCTCGTGCACGCACAGGGCGGCCGAATCTGGGCGGAGCCCCGTCCCGAGGGCGGCGCTCGAATCTGCTTCACCCTTCCCGCCGCAAGCTAGTTAAGGTCGGAACCGTGGAGACGCGCTACGAAGAGTTGATAGCGCGCCTGCGTGAGGCGGCGCAGCCCGACCGTCCCGCACCTGAGCAGATGGCCCGCTACCTGGAGAAGGTGCGCCTCCACGCCTACAAGGTCACCGACCGCGACATCGACGAACTGAAGTCGGCCGGCTTCAGCGAGGACGAGATCTTCGAGCACACCGTGTCGGCCGCAACCGCCGCCGGACTCGAGCGGCTCGACGCCGGACTAGGGACACTGCGATGAGGCTCGCAGTCGTCGACGCCAGCGCCGATCCGCTCCGCGAGCGGTTCGGCCGCGAGCCGCTCGGCGTACTCAAGACGCTCTACTACCGGCCCGAGCTCTTCGGCCGCCCGTACTCGGACGCACTCGACGTCGCGCTGCGCGGACCCTCCGATTGGACCCCGGGCGAGCGCGAGCTCTTCGCGGCGTTCGTCTCTTCGCTCAATCAGTGCCCCTTCTGAACGAACGCCCACGGCGCGGTCGCGTCGTACGCGCTCGGCGAGGAGGTCTGGGAGGAGGTGCAGCGCGACTGGCGCTCGGCACCGATCGAGGAGCGGTTGCGCGCCACGCTCGGGTTTCTCGAGCAGCTGACGCTTCGGCCCGAGCAGCTGACACCTGACGACGCAGCTGCAGTGCGCGCCGCAGGGGTCAGCGAGGAGGCGCTGGTCGACGCGATCCACGTCGGTGCGCTCTTCAACATGATCGCCCGGCTCGCCGACTCCCTGGGCTGGGACGTACCGGCTTTCGAGGAGTTCCACGCTCGTGCCGACGGGATGCTGGCCGGCGGATACGCCCTCGACTGACCGGGTAAAGTGCCGTCGCGATGACTGCCTCGATCTGGTTCTACCTCCTCCCGCTCTACATCCTCGGCGGTCTGCTCGTGCTGCTGGGGAGCTTCGCGCTGCTCGGGCGGATTCGCGGCGGTCGTTATCTGAGGCCGATCCTGGACTGGCTCATGAAGGTGCCGCTGCTCGGACGAGGGATGCGGAAGGCCTCCCAGGCGGCGCTCGAGCGGCAGAATCCCGAGCTCGCAAGCGCCGTCAAGAAGCTCGAGCGTTCCGGCGTCGCGCGCGACCCGCAGCGTGCACAGCAGGCGCTCTCGCGTCTCAGCGCCGAGGAACGGCGCGCCTATCTCGACGCGACCGCCGACCAGACCGAAGGGATCGCGCAAAACCGCGCGCAACGACGCCAGCTCGAGCGGGCCCGCAAGGGCCGCCGCCGCTAGCGCGAGATCAACGCTACTGCTTGCGCGGCGAGACCTTCGCCGCGGCCGGTGAAGCCGAGCCGATCGGTTGTCGTCGCACGCACGCTGATGGGAGCGCCGACGGCATCCGAGAGCTTCGATTCCATCTCGGCGCGGCGTTCGGCGATCCGCGGCTGCTCGCCGATGAGGACGCAGTCGGCGTTGACGACCGAGTAGCCCGCTTCGCGCACGCGCACGAGCGCATCCACGAGCAGCTCCCGCGACGAGATCCCTTCTGGCGTGGAGGAATCGGAAGGAAAGAGTGAGCCGATGTCGCCGAGGCCGGCGGCGCCGAGCACCGCGTCGATGAGCGCATGCGTGACGACGTCGCCGTCCGAATGACCGGCGAGGCCGCGAGGCGACTCGAACTCGACGCCGCCGAGGACGAGTGGAATTCCGTCCGCGAACGCATGCGCATCGACGCCGATCCCGACGCGGAGGCCGCTCACCCCAGCGGCTCCTGCCGGGAGCCGCGCTCCGCGAAGACGGTGACCGTCTCGTACCCGGCCGAGCGCAGCAGCTCGCGCGCACGATCGAAGTCGCGGCCGACGACGTCCGGCTCGTGCGCGTCGGAGCCGAGCGTGACTGGCACGCTGCGCTCCCTGCAGGCCCGCAGGAATTCCGGATGCGGATACAGCTCACGAACCGGTTTGCGCAGCCCGGCGGTGGACACCTCCACCGCGACGCCGGCCTGGGCGATCGCCTCCGTCGCCGGCCCGTAGTTGAAGGGCACGCGGTCGCCGAAGATCTTCACGAGATCGGGATGTGAGAGGGAGTCGAACAGCCCGCTGCGCGCGGCGGCGGCGAGAGTGTCGAAGTAGCGCCGCCAGGCCTCCTCCACTCCGACGGCGTCGAGCAGCCTGGGTTCGCCGTCGACACCCAGCCCGTCGACGAAGTGGACCGAGCCGAGGAGGTAGTCCCACGGATACGGGGCGAGGATCTCCCGCGTTTCCTCCTCGCGCCCAGGTACGTAGTCGACCTCGAGCCCGAGCTTCACGGGCAGTCCGCGGTCGCGCGCGTGCACGACCGCCTCGACGTACCGTTCGAGGTCGTAGACGCAGCGCTCCACCTGGTACGGAACGGTCCAGAGCGGCCGCGTCTGCCGGAAGTAATAGATGTGCTCCGTGAAACCGATCTCGTCGACGCCTGCCACGCGTGCAGCCTCGACGAACGGCTCGACCGACTGGATGTCGTGCGCGATCTCCCCGCGAGCGTTGCGCAGGTGCATGTGGTAATCGACGATCACAGCAGGGCGGCTACGCGCTCGAGGTCGCCCGTCTCGGTCACCTTCACGAGCTGGGGATCGCCGGCCACGACCTTCACCCGCCCACCGCTCGCCTCGACGGCCGCCGCGCAATCGGTCCACCGAGTTAGTGGCTCTGAGCCACGAAGTAAGGCACGGCGGAAAACGTCCGCGACGAACGCCTGCGGAGTCTGGACGACCCGGAGCGAATCGCGGTCGAGCGTCTCGACGACCTGCTCGCCGTCCACACGCTTGACGGTGTCCGCGACGGGGAGGCCCGGAACGGCACCGTCCCAGCCTTCGTTCAGCGCATTCAGCACCCTCTCGACCACTCCGTCGTCGACCAGCGGCCGCGCCGCGTCGTGGACGAGCACGACGGCTGCGTCTGCGGGCACCTCCGCCAGCGCGAGCCGGACGGACTCGACGCGCGTAGCACCGCCGGTGACGCAGGAGCTCACCTTGCTGCAGCCGACCTCCTCGGCGAGCAGGATCACGGGCTCTTCCCAGCCCGGCGGCGCCGCAACGACTATGGCGTCCACCCAGTCGGATGCGTCGAGCCGCTCGAGGCTCTCGGCGAGCAGCGGCCGGTCGCCCAGCCGGACGAACGCTTTGGGCCGATCGGCGCCGAGCCGCTCCCCGCTACCCGCTGCAGCGAGGATGGCCCAGACGCTCACCGCGCGCCGGCGCGCGTCCTGGTCTTCGGCTTCGTCTTGGCGGCAGGCTTCGCGGTCTTGCGCCCCGCCGGCTTTCGCGCGGCAGGTTTGGCGTTCTTCGCGGCCACCTTCGCCGGCTTGGTCGTGGTCTTCTTATCGGCGTTCGCCCGCCCGTTCGAAGAGCTCGAGCTGACGAGGACGCCGTCGAGCCACTCGGCGGCCTCTTCCTCGTCCATGTCCTTTGCGTACATGAGCTCGCTGGCCAGGATCTTCTTGGCCTTGACGAACATCTGCTTCTCGCCGGTCGAGAGGCCTTTCTCGCGGTCGCGCAGCGACAGGTTCCGCACGACCTCGGCGAGCTCGAGGATGTCGCCGGTCTTCATCTTGTCGCGGTTGTGCTTGAAGCGACGGTTCCAGTTCTTCGGCATCTGGGTGCCGCCGCCGGTCAAAGCCTTGACGACGACCTTGACCATGTCCTCGCCGATCACCTTCCGAAGGCCGACCTTCTCGGCGTTCTCGGACGGCACGTTGACGGTCATGTCGTTGTGGAGAATCTTGATCGTCAGGTACTCGCGCTTTTCACCGAGCACGTCGCGCTTCTCTTTCTTCACGACCGTGCCTGCCCCGTGGTGCGGATACACCACCTTGTCGCCGACTCTGTACAAGCCCGCCCCTTTCGTCCTTATGTGACCGCGAAGCCGGCGGGGAGATTCCGCCGGCCGAGGCAGACAAGTCTACCAAAAGACGCTGGAAATGGCCATATTTTTCTCAAAATCCCTGCTAACGCCGGATTTCCCGGGCAGGACCCCGAAGTGCCGGGGTAGAGGCCGCGACCAGGAGCCCCGTGACGCAGAGAAAGATGAAGCCGCCCCGCAGGCTCGTGCCTCCGGACACGGCGCCGATCAGCGGGGGTCCGGCCAGAAATCCGACGTAGCCGAGGATCGCGACGGTGGAGACGGCTGCACCGCGGCCCGCTTCTCCGCCGACCCTTCCGGCCACGCCGAAGAGCGTTGGCGCCGACAACGCCAAGCCGATGCCCGCGATCACGAATCCGATCAGGGCTACCGCCGCGTGCGGCGACGCCGCAGCGAGCCCGGCTCCCGCGGACGCCGCCGTTCCGGCGAACACCATTCGCGCCGTCACCGAAGGTCGTGCGAAACGCTGCGCCAGCAGCCGCCCGGTCGCCATCGAGGCCGCGAAGAGTCCCGGGCCCAGCCCGCTGACGGCGGGGCTCGAGTCGAAGGTGCGCTCGAGGAACAGCGCACTCCATTGCTCCACACCGCTCTCCACGACGAAGGCGAGCGCCAGCACGGCACCGACGACGAGCAGGCCTCTCGCAGGCCGGATTCGGCGCGGTTCGCGGGCGGCCGCCGTGGACGGAATCGATTCGACGTTGGCCGCGGCGCTCAGGATCACGAGTGCGCCGATCCCGAACAGGATCCACGAGGGATGAGCTCCCGCCTTCCGGAGGAACCCGGTCCCTGCGGCGCCGACCAGGACGCCGGCCGAGAATGCCGCGTGCAGGCCGTCCATGACACGAACGCGAAAGACGGTCTCGCGGCGCGACGCATCCGCGTTGATCGCCACGTCGAGGAGGCCTGAGGCGGCGCCGACGGCGAGCAAGAACAAAAAGAGGATCGGGACGGAGCGCGCGAGCCCCGGCAGCATCGTCGTCAGCCCGAATGCGACCAGCGCAAGCGGAACCATCCGCTGGCCGAGTGTGTCGGCGAGCCACCCGGCAGCGAGCATCGCGGGCAGGGCGCCCAGCGCGACGGCCAACAGGGCGATTCCGAGTGTGCTGGCGCTCGCATCTGTCGCCCGCTGCACCGCGGGCAGACAGGCGGCCCAGCCACCCCAGAACAGCCCGAAGACGGCGAACGCCGTCGCGAGGCCCTTTGCTCTCCTCACTTCACGAGGAGAACAGCGAAACGGTCAGAGCTGTAGATACCTGTCGACGAGGTTGTGCTCTTGCAGGCGGCGCAGGCCTTCGCGGATCTCGCGGGCGCGGACGGAGCCGACGCCGCTGATCGCTTCGAGGTCGCGCTGCGAGGCGCGGACGATCGACTCGAGGTCGCCCATGTCGCCGACGACCTTCTTGACGACGCCGTCGGGCAGCCGCGGGATGTGCGCCAGGATCCGGAAGCCGCGCGGCGAGACCGAGTGGTCGAGCGGATTGACGTCGCGCGGATAGCCCAGCAACTCGGCGAGGCGCTCGAACTCGAGCAGTTCCCGATACGGGAGCGCATGGAGACCCTCGAGCGCCAGCTCCGCGCGCGGTCCCGGGCCGTCGGCGTGGTAGTCGTAGACGACCGCGGCGCGCTGGGCCGGAACGTCGCCGACGAGCTCGTGCAGCTGCATCTGGATGAGCCGCGCCTCCGCCCCGAGCTCGACGCAGTCGCGCTCGATCTCGGCCGCCATGCGCGTCGTCATCTCCGCGCGCTGGAGCACGACGAGCACGTCGTCGAGCACGACGGCGTTCTGGAACTCGAGCGCCGTCAAACGCGTCAGGACCTGGTCGAGCCGCTGCCCGTAGGTCTCGAGGGTCGCAAGCGCCTGGTTCGTCTTCGCCAGCACCTCGGCGACGGCGTCGAGTTGGTAGCGGGCCTGCCCCACGTAGACCGAGATCGTGGAGCGCTGCTGCGAGATCGAGATCACGAGCACCCCCGTCTGCTTCGCAACACGCTCCGCCGTGCGATGCCGAGTGCCGGTCTCGTTGGACGGGATCGTCGGGTCCGGCATCAATTGGACGTTCGCGTAGGCGATCTTCGTCAACGCCGGATTCACGATGATCGCGCCGTCCATCTTCGCCAGCTCGTAGAGGATTTGCGAGGTGAACGGCACGTCCAGCCGGATTCCCCCCGAGAAGAGAAACGAGAGCTCGGCCGGATCGCCGATCACGATCAGCGCCCCCTCGCGGGAGCGGATGATGTCGTCGATCCCCTGACGCAGATCCGTCCCCGGCGCAATCCTCCGGAGCGCGGCGAGCAGCTGTGGGTCACGCCGCGGATCGTCCTCCGACGGCGTCCGGGTGAAGCCGAGAGCGGTCTGGGTCTCCGGCATGGAGTTCATCAGTGTGCCATGCGTCAGCCGGCGAGTTCGGGCTCCGGGGCGGGCACAGGTCGGCGACCGACGGTGGCCGTGACCAGCCCGGCGAGAATGCAGGCAGCGCCCGCGAGCTGAAGGAGCGACGGCGACTCGTCCACGATCAGCGCCGCAAACAGCACCGAGCACACCGGTTGCAGGGTCAGCAGGATCGACGTCACGACGGCCGGCAGCCGCGGGAGCGACGTCGAGATCAAGAGCCAGCCGACAACCTGCGACGAGAGCGCCAGCACGATCAGCCAGCCGGTCGCCGACCAGGACGGCGTCAGGTCGAGGTCGCCGACCGCGAGGCCGATCGCGGCGCAGCCCAGCGCCGATGCGAGCGTCGCGGTGAAAAGCGGCCCTGCCGGCCGGCGGAGGTCGCGGCTTCCCTCGCGCAGCACGAGCAGGAAGCCCGAGTAGGCAATTGCGGTCAGCACCCCATACAGGGCGCCGAGCGGCGGATTCGATCCGTAGGCGCCTTGCTCGAGCGCTCCCGAGATCAGAACGACTCCGACGCCGACGACCGGGATCGCGGCCAGCGACGATCGCTGCGGCCGTTCGCCCAGCAGCACCCACGCGAGCAGCCCGACGAGCACGACCTGGGTGTTGCCGAGCACCGTTGCGAGCCCCGCGCCGACCTGCTCGATGGCGTTGTGCCAGAGAACGAGGTCGGCCGCGAAGAAGCCGCCGGCGACCCAGGCCAGCGTCGTCGCGCGTCGTCGAGGCCGGCCGAAGCGTCGGTTTTCCATCCCTGCGAGAAACCAGAGCGGCGGCAGAGCCCAGACGCAACGGTAAAACGCTCCGGTGGACGGCGACACGTGCGAGAGGCGGAACAGGATCCCGGAGAACGCGATCGCAACCGCGCCGACGAGCACGGCGAGGACAGGCCTTTGGCCGACGCCGCGAAGCATCTCTGGACGCTAACCGTTCGCTGCGTCCAGGCCGGCGGCGATCGCCTTGGGGAGCGTCTCCGCTGCCAACACCTGGAGCTTGCCGCCGGGCGAGGGTGTACCCGAAGGCACGACGGCGGCAGTCAGTCCGAGCTTCGTGCACTCCTCGAGCCTGCGTTCCGCCTGGGCGGCAGGACGCAGCCGACCCGTCAGCCCGATCTCAGCGAATGCGGCGAGCCCTTCGTGGGTCGGGACGCCCTTCGCCGCCGACGCGATCGCCAGCGCCACGGCGAGGTCGGCGCCCGGCTCATCGATGCGCACGCCGCCTGCGACATTCACGAATACGTCGGCGCTTCCGAGGGCGACACGCGCGTGTCGTCCGAGCACCGCGACGATCATCGCGAGCCGCTTCGGATCGACTCCGGTCGCGACGCGTCTCGGCATCGCCAGATCGGTCGGAGCGACGAGCGCCTGGATCTCGAGCAAGATCGGGCGCGTACCTTCCAGCGCGCAGGCGACTGCCGAGCCGACCTCCTGCCCACTCGTACGGCCGAACAGCTCCGAGGGATCGGGAACGCCCGTGAGGCCCGTCCCGGTCATCTCGAACACGCCCAGCTCGTTCGTCGAGCCAAAGCGGTTCTTCGCCGCGCGCAGGACGCGATGCGCGTGGTAGCGATCACCTTCGAACTGGAGGACGCAGTCGACGAGGTGCTCGAGCACGCGCGGGCCGGCGACGGAGCCGTCTTTCGTCACGTGTCCGACGAGGATCGTCGCCACGCCGAACTCTTTCGCGGCGCGCATTAGCCGCGCTGCCGCCTCTCGCACCTGCGCAACCGACCCAGGCGCGGAGCCGACCTCTGCGGAGTAGAGGGTCTGCACCGAGTCGATCACGCAGACGTCGGGCCGCTCCGCCTCGAGCGTCGCGCAGACGTTCTCCAGCTCGGTCTCCGCCAGGATCTCGACCCGTTCCGCTCCACCGAGCCGCTCCGCCCGTAGCTTGACCTGAGCGACCGACTCCTCTCCGGTAACGAGCAGCGCACGACGCTCCTTCGAGATTGCGCCGAGCGCCGTCAGCAGGAGCGTCGACTTACCGACGCCCGGTTCCCCGCCGACGAGGACGAGGGACGCCGGCACGAGGCCGCCCCCGAGCACGCGGTCGAGCTCGGCGACACCGGTCGGGATCCGAGCGGCCTCCGCCGCCTCGACGTCCACGAGCCGAAGGATCGGCTGCGGTGGCGCCTTCGCCGCCGGGCCGCCGACGACGTCCTCGACGAGCGTCCCGAAGGCGCCGCAGCCGGGGCATTTTCCGAACCACCGGCCCGCGGAGTAGCCGCAGTCGGTGCACGCGTAGTTGACGGCTGCCTTGGCCACCCGGCCAGTCTAGGCGGCGGTCCTGATGACGAACTGTGCCGTTTCCGCAACGATTACCGCCCCGCGGCGGTCAGGCCTTAGGAGATCGCGAGAAGTCACGGCTCAGTCGGAAGCGGCTCCTCGTCGAGGCCGCCGCCGCGCGCGATCTGCTCGACGACCATTCTGTCCGTTAGCCACTCGACCGGGGCCCGGTCGTCTGTCAACGGCGTTCCGCGAGGCCGCACGAGACGGACCTCGCGGCGGAAAAGCGGGACGAGCAAGCGCACGCGAGCGGGCCCCCGATCCGCGCGGCGCACGAGTTCAGCGCGCGGCAAAGGGCGGTCGAGCCCGACCAGGAGGTCGTTGAAACGCAGCGCCGGCCAGCGCCAAACCTGCGGAAACGCCGTTAGGAGCGTCGTGCCGATTGCGCGCGAGAGCCGCCGATCGTCGGGCGTCGCCGCAACGTTGAGAGCGACAGCGCCACCCGGCCGGAGCCGCTCGCGTACCAGCTGAAAGAACTCCTGCGTAGCAAGGTAGAACGGGACGTACGGCTGGCGGTAGGCGTCGACGACGATGAGGTCGTAGTGCCGCCTCGTCCGATCCAGGAATGGACGGCCGTCGGCGGCGATAAGCCGCAGTCGCCGATTTTCACCGGCTCCGAAAAACCGCCGCGCGATCTCGTTGACCTTCGGATCGATCTCCACTCCGTCGATTTCCACTTGCGGGTAGAAGCGTCCGTAGGCACGAGCCATCGTCCCGCCCGCATTCCCGATCACGAGCATTCGTGCCGGAGGTCGGTCGAGCAGCGGGGGCAGCAGCAGAAACAGATCCCAGTAGCGACCGGTGAGGACTGAATCGCGACGCCAGACGGAATGGACGGCGACACCCTCGTTCAGCTCGAGCTCGCGCTCGCCGTTGGCCTTCTCGACGACGCGGATGTATTGATAGGCCGACTCCGTCTCGTACAGGCTGTGCTTGACCTGCCCGGCCGGGACGGCGAGGAGAGCCGCCATGGCAACGGGCGCAAGCAGCCAGCGCCCGCCGACGAGGAGTCCCGCGGCGACGGCGAGCCCAACCGCGGTGCCGACGAGCGTCCGCTGCGTCCCGACGAGCGGGATCGAGAGAAGCGCGGTCACGAACGTGCCGACGAGGCTGCCGGCAGTTGAGAGCGCGTAGAGGCGGCCCGCAACCTTGCCTGCCTCGGCAACGCTGCCGAGCGCAAGCCGAACGGCGAACGGCGAGGCGGCGCCGAGCGCGGTGATCGGGACGGCAAAGAGGCACAGCGCAGCGAAGAAGGATCCGACGACGGAACCGACGGAGAGCGCGTCGAGGCCGCGCACCGCAATGTCGAGGATCGGACGCGCGGCGAACGGTGTCACGGCGAGCGACGCGGCCGCGAGCAGCAGGATCCGCGAGAGGACGCGCGGCTCGGGCCGCCGGTCGGCCAGCTTCCCGCCGAGCCAGTATCCGAGCGAGAGGTACGCGAGCGTCAGGCCGATGATGTTGGCCCAGACAATCGTGGAGCTGCCGAAGTAGGGCGCGAGGAGGCGCGACGCTCCGATTTCCGTTGCGAGCGTCGCCGCTCCCGCCAGGAAGACGACGATCCCGAGCCGGCGCGCCGAGCGCACGCCGCTGTTCTACCTCGTACTAGAAGTCTTCGACGTCTCGAGGCCTTCGCGAGCGCGCGTAGAATCCGAGCACCGCAAGCACGGCGATCAGACCGATCCCCTTGACGATCAGGCCCGTCTTCGCGACGCCGCCGAGGGGAACCGGAAGCGGGGCCCCGAGTGCGAAGCCGGCGGCGAAGACCAACAGAACGAGCACACCGAGCCCGAGCTGCCAGACCTGCAAGCGAAGCGTGGAGCCGTCATCGGCGGCGAGCGCTTGCGCCCGCCCACCGACGACCAAACCGAGGATCACGACGAGGAACAGGATGGCGGCCATGCAGTAAAAATCGGCCCAGCCGGCCGCCCGCTGCATCCCTGGGCGGCGTGATTCGTTCGGGTGACGTAACTTCGCTGTAAAGGTTCGTCGACCCGGGTTGACTTCGCCACCGCGCGGAGTAACCGTGGCTCTGCCGTCATGTCCAGGTTCCTCCCCGTCGGGAAGGACGCCAAGAGCGCCGCAGGCTTCCTCCTCGCAGCGCTTCCCGCGCTGGGTGCCCTCCTGACTGCGCTCGCGATCACCGGCGATCTCGTCGGTCGGATGGCGCGGAACCATCCGCTGGCGAGCTTCGGCGCATTCGGCTGCGCGGCGCTCGCCGTCTTCCTCGGCGCGGTCGCGGCGTTCGCCCTGCGGGCGGGTTCGAAAGAGGAGCGAAGCGCTCTCTACGTCGGGATCGTCGTGCTGGGCGCCGGCCTCGTGTTCGGCGTCTTCGCCGGCGTCAAGACCTGGGGCGACAGGGCGCAGCCGAGCATCACGGTCACGCCGAAGCGGGGTTCCACCGTCGCGGTCTCGGTTCGCGGTATCGGGCTGAGGTCGAGCGACCACATCGTCGTGGAGGTCGAGCAGCTACTCCGGGCCACGAACGAGGAGGGCCACCTCACCTGGACGCCCGGACAGCCGCTGTACGGCGCCTCGCTCGGCCCCGACAGCGGCGGGGAGATCGCGCAGACCGTCGACCTCTCCCTTCCGGCCGGCGACTTCGACGACCTCGGCGCGCGTGCGTGGGTGGGCGACGAGCCGAGGCCGTGTTACACGGGGGGGAACACCACCGGGTGCGTCCGCGTGCACATTCCGCGGCCGCAGGAGCGGCCTCAGCTCTCCGTCGTCTGGGAGACGTTCGTTCGCGCACCGAGACTGCTCGTGCGGCTCAAGGCGCGCAACCTGCCGCAGCGTCCGGCTCGCTCGATGACGCTGCGTGTCTACGGCATCGCGCCCGGACAGCCGCGCCGGAACCTGGCCGAATGGTCGCTTGCGCCGGACGCCAACGGCGAGTTCGACCGTCGCGTCGCGGTGGTCGTCGGACGCGCCTTCTCCGATGTCTGCGTGGTGGCGAGCATCTCCAGGCGTGAGCCCGAGTGTCCGCCGCCGGCCGAGGACGGGACGGTGTGGACGCAACTTGCCGTTCCACCAACTCAGTAGCAGACGCCAGACATCCGTGGGGACGGGTACGGTTTGAGCACCACAGGGTCAGCTATCAGTCGGAGGTCGGGATGAAGGGCGCCTCGAAACCGAAGAAGCTGCAGAAGAAGCAGCCGCAGAAGACGCTCAAGCAAAAGCGCAGCGAGAAGCGCGCCGCCGCGGACAAGAAGTTCGGCGCCGGCCCCTAGACCGCGGG
>WNGA01008029.1_pt1 | contig 14546 bp, 10 predicted proteins | sample 5400061 | NCBI WGS metagenome assembly WNGA01 (sample SAMN13153366, study PRJNA577476) | soil metagenome | isolation source: 100 cm soil or saprolite under grassland replicate 2 | place: USA:California | collected 2016-06-15
CTCGAGCATTCCAATGACACGTCGATTCCAGCATAATGGTCCATGGTCGTCCCTCGATGATGCTTGGAGCAGGCACCATGCCCGACTCCGTCGACACCATCAGTTTGAGGGACGACCGCCCGCCCGTTACCCCATCTACGGGAACCTTGGCGGGTCTAAAAACAATGGGAGGGACGCCGATGAAAAGACGCACGCTGCTTGCCGCATTGACGAGCGTGGCGGCGCTCTCGTTCGCCGCCGGCGGCGCGGCGCAGACGTTCGAGGATTATCCGAACCGCCCCATCCGCATCATCGTGCCGCAAGCGGCCGGTTCCGGGGTGGACCTGCAGGCGCGCGTTCTGGCGCAGAAGATGGGCGAGCTCTGGGGCCATCAGGGTGTCGTGGACAATCGCCCGGGCGCCAACGCCATCATCGGAATGGAAGCCGCCGCCAAGGCGGCGCCCGACGGCTACACGCTAGTCTATGCGCCGGTGAGCGCGGTCACGACCAATGCCTTCATCTACAAGAAACTGCCCTACGACGCGCTGCGCGACTTCACGCCGATCACCCAGACCACCGCCAACCCGCTGGGCGCGGTCGCCAATCCCGCTTCCGGGATCAAATCGATCAAGGATCTCGTCGAGCAGGCCAAGGCCCGCCCGGGCGCGATCAACTACGGCTCGTTCGGCATCGGCAACATGACCCACCTGATGGGCGAGCTGTTGCAGAGTGCCGCGGGCATCAAGATGACGCACGTGCCCTACCGCGGCCAGACGCCGGCGATAACGGACGTGGTGGGCGGACAGATTCCGCTCGCGTTCACGACCACGGCCGGTGTGGCGGATTTCGTCGAATCGGGAAAGCTCAATCTCATCGCCACGTTCGGCCAGGAGCGCGACGAGCAGTTTCCCAACACGCCGACCCCGTACGAGGTGGGCTATACGAGCGTGATCGTCGTTGGGTGGAGCGGGATGCTCGCGCCGGCCGGCGTGCCGCCGCAGATTATCAGCCGGCTGCACAGCGGCCTCACGCGGGCGCTCGCCTCGCCCGACGTCAAGGACGCGATCTTGCGCCAGGGTTCGAAGGCGGTGAGCAGCGCGAGCCCCGAAGCATTCGAGCGCTACATCAGGTCGGAAGCGCAGAAGTTCCACGCCGTCATCAAGGCCGCCGGGCTCGAAGGGTCGCAGTGAGCGGCGGCGGGCAGAGCAGGACACGCGAGGCGGTGCGGCTCGTTCCACCTCTCCCCAGCGGGGAGAGGTCGGCCGCGAAGCGGCCGGGTGAGGGGGACCATGTCTGCATCGTCGAAGACTCTTTGCCCCCTCACCCCGACCCTCTCCCCAATGGGGAGAGGGAGTCGCGCCGAGTTGTCGACTTCGTCAGTGCTTGAACCGGATGGCATTGGTTCAATGCTCGCCGCTATGGCGGCTCGCCCGGCAATGACGACGGAGGGTGCGTCGATCTCATCGGAAGTGGAGGGAACGTGTCCTACGTCGAGAAGACTCATCGCTTCGGATTGCTGACGCCCTCGTCCAACACGGTGCAGGAGCCGGAGTTCTCGGCGGTGTTGCCGCCGGCCGTGTCGCTGCATACCGGACGCCTCGGGTTCCGCAACATCGATCCGGAAACGATGCTCCGCTGCGTTGAGGAACTGGAAACGGAGAGCCGCAAGCTCGCCTCCGCCGAGGTCGATGCCATCGTTTTTGCCGCGACCGCCCCCACGCTCGCCAAGGGCAAGGGTTACGACCGCGAGCTGATCAAGCGCATGGAGGATGCCGCGGAGACGCCCGCCACCACGGCGGCGACCGCCTTCGTCGATGCGCTGACAAGGCTCGGCATCGAGAGGATCGCGATCGCGGCGCCGTGGAGCAGGATCATGGACGCCCCCGTGGTCGGATTCATGGAGGCGAACGGATTTGCAGTCGTCCACAGCGAGGTGGCCGGCTACGTGTCCGCGACCGAGCTCGGCCGCGCCGGGCCGGAGGCGGCCTACACGCTCGCCCGCCGCGCCGACCGGCCGGACGCGGAGGCCATCATCATGCCGGGCGGCAATTGGCCTTCGATGTCCGTGGTCGAGCGGCTGGAGCAGGAGCTCGGCAAGCCGGTGCTCGCCAACAACGCGGTGAGCATCTGGGCGGGTTTGAGGCTGCTGCAACGGCACGACCGCATCCCCGGCTACGGCCGGCTGCTGCGGGAGCATCTGGCCGGGTGAAAACCCGGAGCGGCGGCGTCTCGCCGCCGGCCTCGTTGCCGTCGGGGGCGTGATCTTGGTGCGCGGGACGCGCACCCTCCTTTTGGCTCTCGGCGAGACCGTAGCCCGCATGAGCGGAGCGACATGCGGGGAGTCAGCCCCCGGATTTCGCTGTTGCTCATCCGGGCTACGACTGAGGTAAAGCGCATTGATATGGCCGGCGCGCAGAGTCATTGTCCGACGTCATGGGCGTGCGGGTCATTGCCATCGGGGGCGGGCGGCGCTGACGGCCTATGAACGCGGAGGTCGATCTGCTCGTTGCCGGCGCGGGGCCGGCCGGAATGGCCGCGGCGCTGGTCGCCTCGCTCGAAGGCCTGGACGTGCTCCTGTGCGAGAAGTCGGGTGAGGTCGGCGGCACGGGAGCGACCTCGGCGGGCACCCTTTGGATTCCGGGCAACAGCCAGAGCAAGGCCGCCGGATTTAGCGACAGCGCCGAGGACGCCGCGCGCTATCTCGACGCGCTGATCGCGCACCGCTCCCGCCGCGACGTGCGCACGGCCTTTCTGCAGACCGGACCCGAGGCGATCGACTATCTCGGCGCCAGGAGCGACGTCGAGTTCCTTCCCTGCGGCAGGCATCCGGATTATCGCGGCAACCTGCCGGGCGCCGCGGTCGCCGGCCGGGCGATCGTGCCGAAGCCTTTCGACGGAAGATTGCTGGGTGGCGATTTCAACCGCGTCCGCCCGCCGATCCCGGAGTTCATGCTGTTCGGCGGCATGATGGTCGGCAAGGAGGACATCCCGCGCCTGATCGGACGGTTTCGCTCCGCCGCCGATTTCATCTACGCGGCAAAGCTCGTCCTCCGCTATCTCGCCGACCGCCTGCGCTTTTCCCGGGGCACGCGCCTCATGATGGGCAACGCCCTGGTCGCGCGGCTGTTCTACAGCCTGCAGAAACGGGGCGTGCCGATCTGGTTCGGCGCCGCAATCACGGAGGTAATGGGCGACCGGAGCGGCGTCATCGGCGCGCGCATCAGGCACGGCGCAAAGGACGTCGCCGTCAAAACCCGCAAAGGCGTCGTGCTTGCGACCGGCGGCTATGGGCACAACAAGACGTTCCGCGCCGCGTTCATGCCGCAGCCGACGCCCACTCATTCGCTCAGCTGCCGGGAAAATTCCGGCGACGGCGTCGCAATCGGGGAGCGGCTCGGCGCACGGATTGCGCCCGAGGAGCACGGACGGAGCGGGTTCTGGACGCCGGTCTCGGTGACGATGCGGGGCGGCCTGTTCCCGCACCTTTCGCTCGACCGCGCCAAGCCCGGGCTGCTTGCGGTGAATTCCGCCGGCCGCCGTTTCGTCAACGAGGCCGCCTCCTATCACGACTTCGTGGAAGCCATGTTCGAGAGTCACGAGACGGTGCCGTCGATCCCGGCCTATCTGATCTGCGACTCGGCGTTCATCGCGCGCTACGGGCTCGGCATCATTCATCCCGGCACGCGCAACGTGCGGCCCTTCGAGCGCGACGGCTATCTGGTCAGCGGCCGCACGCTCGACGAGCTGGCGCAAAAGATCGGCGTTCCGCCGGCGGCGTTGCGCGACACGGTCGCGCGCCACGATCGCTTTGCCGAAACCGGCATCGATCTCGATTTCGGCAAGGGCGAAACCGAGCTCAACCGGTTCAACGGCGATCCGAGCCACGAGCCGAATCCCTGCATCGGGCCGCTGGCGACGCCGCCATTCCATGCGCTCGCCGTGTGGCCGGCCGACATCGGCGTGAGCACCGGGCTTTCGACCGACGCCGATGCCCGTGTCCTCGACACGGAGGGACGCGCGATCCCAGGCCTTTATGCCTGCGGCAACGACATGGCGTCGGTGATGGCGGGCGCCTATCCGGGCCCCGGCATCAACCTCGGCCCGGCGCTGGTGTTCGCCTATCGTGCCGCGATGCACGCCCGCAATTTGGATTGAACCGGCCGCTGTTTTTCAAGCGGTCGCTCCGGCCTTATACCAACGGCATTGATGACTGACTCTTTCCCGTCACCCTGAGGCGCGAGCGAAGCGAGCCATCGCAAGTCGGCTGTTGCCGACTTGCGCGCTATGGTGCCGATCTCGGGTAAACCCGAGATCGGTGGGCGACGGCCCAGGCCGGGCCGGCATCCTTCGAGACGCGGCCTTCGGCCGCTCCTCAGGTGACGGTCAACATCAAGCGCCGTTGGTATTACATGCCGGCCTTCACCGGCACGAACTGCGTCGTGAACATGACCTTGTCGTCGGGAATTTCCTTCAGCAGGCCCATCTCGATGAACGACTGCTTGAGCACCGCGACCGCCCTCGGGTCGAACGCGCCATCGTCGGAGAAGATGACGATCTCCTCGTCGTAGGCGCGCGCGATCACGGTCGGGCTCAGATCGAGCACCTTGGCGGTGATTTCCACGGTTTTCGCCTTGTTGGCCTTCATGAACGCGATGGTGTCGAACCATCCTTGCAGGAAGGCGCGCACCGCCTGCGGCCGCTTTTCGATCACCTCGTCGCGAACGAAGAAGACGTGGGTGATGAAGTGCTCGACGAAGGGCGTCGCGGCGGTGATCACGCGCCACTCCTTGGCCTCTTCGAGCGTGTAGCCGCTTTCGAGCGAGGAGATGTAACCGTCGATCTGGTTGGTCTTGATCGCCGCGCGCGCGGGCTCCATGCCGCCGATCGCAACGATGGTCATGCCCGCCGGGCCCCAGCCCTTGAGCACGCCGATTCTCTTGCCGATCCAATCGGTCAGCGATCCGACGGTGGTGACGCCGATGCGCTTGCCCTTGAGGTCATCGACCGTCTTGATCGGCGAGTTGTAGCCGACCATCAGCGCCATGTTGGCCGGGATCCCGGCCATCGCGGCGACCGCCTTTGCCGGGACGCCCTTGGCCATGAACGCCATGCCGGGCCCGCTGCCGATGCCGACGTCGATGCCGTCGGCGGTCAGCGCCTGCTGCAGCTTTGCGTCACCGCCGAACGCGGACGCCTCGATGTCCAGCCCTTGCCTGGCGAATTGCCCGGTCTGGATGCCGACGTCGAGCGGGGTGAAGGTCCAGGCGAAGGGCACCGCCTTGCCGACGCGGAGCTTCTCGGCCGCGCCGGCAGGCGCGAGCAGCGCCGCGGCCATGAGCACGACGATAAAGTTGAGGAATGCACGGAAAAACACGCGCATGGCATCCTCCCCGCACCTGTTGACGCCTTGTTGAACGCCTTGGCGGAGATCATTACAGAGGTTGTTCGCCGTTGTCATGGCCGAAGCGGCTCATTGCGGCTGATTGCGTTGACCGGGAACCCCCCTGGCTCTAGACTCATCAACGCATCGCCGAAAACGGCAGGACATCCCGCTATGCACATCATCGACTCGCATTTCCATTGGTGGCCGCGCTCGATTTTCGACAAGCTGTGCCGGCGGAAAGGTTATCCGCGCGCCCGGGTCAATGCGCGCGGCGGCTACGACTACATGCGGCGCGCCGACAGCGGGGCGCACCTCAACAGCTGGGCCGAGTGGTTCGACCTCGACAAGCAGCTCGAATACATGGACGGCCTCGGCCACCGCGTGGACGTGGTGTGCTCGATCGGGCCGTTCTCGGTCTCCTTCTCCGACATGCCGGTCGAGGAGGGGCGCGACTACGCCGTCATGTGGAACGAGGAGATGGCGGGCGCCCAGCGCAGATATCCCGGCCGTCTGTGGGCGAGCGCCGCGGTGCCGCTGCAGGACACGGGCGTCGCGATCGAAGTGCTGGACGACGCGGTCGATCGGCTCGGCCTGATGGGCGTGAACCTTCCCGGCAGCGTCGGCGCCGATGCGCGCATCGACTCCGAGCGGCTGGAGCCGTTCTACGCGCGCGTCGAGAAGCTCGGCTTGCCGGCGTTCCTGCACCCGACCGACGTGATCTTCCAGGACATGCTCGACGGCTACGACGGGGCGCTGCATCTCGGCCTCGGCCGCGTGATCGAGGTGAGCGTCGCGGCGATGCGGCTCATCCTCTCTGGCACGATGGAGCGCCATCCGGACCTGAAGATCGTGATGTCGCACACCGGCGGATCGCTGCCCTACCAGGCGGGGCGCATGGACAAGAACTCCAAGGCGGCGAGGCTCCCGCAGCCGGTCACGGCCTACATGAAGCGCATGTTCACCGATACGGTGTCTCCGCACTCGGCCGGGATGAAGTTCGCGATCGACTACTACGGCATCGACCGCGTGATGTACGGCACCGACTATCCCTGCTGGGATCCGGCGGCGTGCCTCAAGCTGCTCGACGAGATCGAATTGTCGGATGCCGACAAGCACAAGCTGTTCTATGCGAACGCGCGCCGCATTCTCGGCCTGCGCGATCCGGCGCCGACCAGAGAGCAGCCCGCACGCGAGGCGGCGCTGGCCTGATACCGGCGGTCTCGGCGTTTCGACTCGCCGTGCCGGCCTCGTGCCAATGCTGTCCGGTTTGAACACTGACGATCTCGAGAACTCGGCGCGACTCCCTCTCCCCCATTGGGGAGAGGGTCGGGGTGAGGGGGCGAAGAGTCTCGACGATGGAGGCATTTTCCCCCTCACCCGGCCGCTTCGCGGCCGACCTCTCCCCGATGGGGAGAGGTGGAGCAAGCCGCACCGCCTCCCCTGGTTACGGCTTCGCGGCAGCGGCAAACCGCTCGTCCACGCTTTCCCATTTGTCGTAGCCGACCACCTTCTTGTACGCCTCGAAGTCCATCCCGTCGTTGCGGCGGGCGAATGTCCCCGACTTCATGTCGATGAGCACGGCCTCGATCGCCTTGGCGGCGTGCATGAGCGTGTCGAGCCCGAGCACCGCAGCTGCGAACCCGAGCTTGCTTAAGTCCTCCATGCTCAAGATCGGCGTGTGGCCGCCCATCAGCGGATTGCAGATCTGCGGCACGTCGAAGGCTTCTCCGATGCGCTTAAGCTCGTCGATGCTGCGCGGCGCCTCGATGAAGATGCCGTCGGCCCCGGCCCGGATGTAGCGCTCCGCCCGGCGCATCGCCGCGTCGAGGCCCTCGACCGCGCGCGCGTCGGTGCGCGCCAGGATCCAGGTTTCGCGATCGATCCGCTCCGAGCAGGCCGCGCGGATCTTCGCTTCCGCCAGTTCCGCCGGCACCACCTTCTTGCCCACCATGTGGCCGCAGCGCTTCGGCCATTGCTGGTCCTCGATCAGGATCGCACTCACGCCCATGCGCTCGTAGGTCTGAACCGTGTGCACCACGTTCTTGACGTCGCCGTAGCCGTCGTCGCCGTCCACGAACACGGGCAGGTCGCAGGCCGCCATGATGTCGCGCACCGCCGCCGAGATTTCGCCGAAGCCCTTGAGCCCGACGTCGGGCACGCCGTAGCGCGCGCCGACCACGGGAAAGCCGCCGATGAAATAGGTCTCGAAGCCGATCCGCTGGATGAGCCTCGCGCTGAGCGCGTCGTGCGCGCCGGGGACGACCAGGATGCGCTTGTCCTTGACGGCCTTGTCGATGATCTGGCGAAAACTGGTCGGCATCGGGCGGCTCGCATTTGGAAGATGTGTTGGGCGGGCAAAATCCCGCGGCGCCGGATTCAAGCGCAGTTTGCCCGCCAAGACCAGCGCCGGAAGACAGGCGCCGGATCCGGAGTTCACGTCCTAAGCAGCTTTGGCTGGTTGGCTTCGCATTTCAATAAGACGCGCGGCGAGGTTCCCGCGCGTGGACTCAATGTGCCGATTAAAATCAAAAACAGATCAGAGTTTCGCCTAGGAAGAATTCTCGCCGACCGATTGATATTCTCCAAATCAGTTTGGAGGGTTATCACCTGGGGAACAGTAAGCTCTGCTTGCAGTTCCTGTTCGACGACTCTGAGGCGGCGGTACAATTTACCCATGCGATCTTGCAAAAACCACTGGTACAGCTTGGGCGCAAAATTGAATAGCGGATAAGCGATTGCTCCGCCTGCCAACAACACGGCGAGCAATCTCTGAACGTGAGTGACTATCCAGAACGGCAGATATCGGTGCAGGAACGAAGGACCGTTCTTGTAGAAATCGCGAGCGCTCTGAGCGACGGGATATTCCGGATCGGTCTGCGTGGGGAAATCACCGGCCTTGTGAAAGAGCCCCGGCTCGCCATGTGCTTCCAACATTGTCTGTGTCAAGAGATCAATAATTGCGGGATGAATGTCATTGCGCACGAGGACGGCGTTGGTAGTGGCAATGACCGTCACGTCAGTGGCAGGAATTATCCTCTCATAATCAATCATGCCCTTCGGCAATACCAATCGAACAAGGAACGGGAAAATGCGGGTAAGAGCCTCCGTTTCTGCAAAGCTGATAAGGCGAATATTGGGATTTCGCAGTAGGGAATGGATGATCTGCGCCTCCGGCGCAAAAGCGATGAATATGACATCGACCGTGCTATCGTTCAGCGCCTCAACCGCGCTTTGTGCTCCAAGAGGTAGTAGCGTCGCGGTTTCAGATGTAATGCCGGCTACAGCAAGGATTTTTTCCGCCACCATTTTCGTGGCGCTCCCTGCCGGCCCCACGGCGATGCGTTTGCCCTTGAGCTGCCGCAGATCGTCGAACGTATCGATCGCACGGCAAAAGACCCAGAAGATTTGATAGTTGATGCGTCCCAATGACAGCAGCCCAGGCGATTGCTTGCCGTCCGAGACACCTCCTTGCATAAGGGCGACCTGAATACCAGAAGTCGGGTCCTTCAGAAGCCTGAGATTATCCACTGCACCTTCCGTCAGGCGCGGGTCCACCATCACGTGGGCACGTGCAAGTATTTCTTTATATTGGGCCGTCACAAAATTGTAGTGACTACCTTTGAAAGATCCGGCGAGTGCAATCTGCGAAGGCGGTGCGGGAAAGAAATGCAGCAATGCCAGCGAAACGATGCCAGAGATACAGAGGATTGCAGCCAATCCTTTGAATAGGCGCGACCAACCCAACCCCAACATAGGATTCCCACCTCCCAGAGAGATCACTAGGCGCCCAAATCAGATGCTGCGCAATACCCTCGCGCTCGAGATGAGACTCAAATGATGCGTCGGAAGCTGCACTCAGCAGGTCATAGGGATGACTGTTCGCACCTTCCGGAAGTGTGGAGAAGGGGGCGGATTTCCGCATTTGGGGGTGGAGCGGACATGGCAACGCGCCTCAAGTGCCATTTATGAGGTCACCCTGGCCTATGGGGCGAGGGCACGATCCCGCATCGAGACGATCGGCGCTCTGGACGACGTTCGCATTTTCACCGACGATAGAAAAAAGAGTCAGCCTTGAGGGGATCGAGGCAGCCCGGGAGGAGCCCATGACGACAGCAATCGCATCCCGTCGGGATATCCTGAAGCACGCAACCGGCCTCGTCGCGCTCGGCCTCTGCACCGGCCTAGCGCCGCGCGGCGCCTTGGCCGCGCGCGAGATGACCGCGCGCGAGAAGGAACTCTACGAAGCGGCGAAGAAGGAAGGCGAGCTCACCTGGTACACCGCCCATTCCGACGACGTGACGGCGCAGGCGCTCGGCCGGGAGTTCGAGACGCTCTTTCCCGGCATCAAGGCCAACGTGGTGCGCACCACGGCGCAGGTCGCCTTCCAGCGCGTGTCGCAGGAGGTCAAGGCCGGGGCGATGCAGGTCGACGTGCTCAGCTCCACCGACATGGGGCACTACGTCTACCTCAAGGACAAGAACCTCCTGGAAAAGTACGTGCCGGAAAACGCCGGCAAGGTGCTCGACATCTACAAGAACTACGATCCGGACGGCTACTACTACGTCACCTCGGCCGGGATGATCGGCATGGCCTACAACACCGCCAGGCTCAAGGAGGGCGACGCACCGAAGAATTGGACCGACGCCGCCGATCCCAGATGGAAGGACAAGCTCTCGTACGGCCATCCCGGCTTTTCCGGCTACGTCGGCACCTGGACGGTGATGATGCGCAAGCTTTACGGCTGGGCGTATTTCGACAAGATCGCCAAGAACAATCCGCAGATCGGCCGCTCGATCAACGACACCGTCACCATGCTCAACGCCGGCGAGCGCGTCGTCGCCGGCCATGCCCCCAACGGCCCGATGATGCAGAGCGCGCAGAAGGGCAATCCCCTGGCGATGATCTTCCCAACCGACGGCACGGTGCTGATCCTCGCGCCGTCCGGCATCATGAAGGGGGTGAAGCATCCGAACGCGGCACGGCTGTTCATGGAGTACCTGATGACGCCGGAGGCGTCCAAGGTCTGGGTCGACCATTTCAACGAGTCGATCCGGCCCGAGGTCACGCCGCCGGCGGGCGTCAAATCGGCCAAGGACGTCAAGACCATCCGGCCGAGCGTCGAGGAGATCACCAAGGGCATTCCGGAAGTCATCAAGCAGTGGCGCGACACCTTCGGCGTGTGATGGCCGGCCGATGAGCGGAGCGATCGACGCACTCGCGCAACCGGCGCGGCGGAGCGCATTCGGCCGCCGGCTGCGCTTCCTGGAGCCCAGCATGGTGCTGTGGCTCGTGCTCATCGCCGTTCTCATCTTCCTGGTGGCGAGCCCGATGGTCCGGCTCGTCGCATCGAGCTTCCAGGAGGCCGAGACCGGCCGCTTTACCCTCGCCAATTACGCCGAAGCCTATGGCCGGCTGCGCCATCTGCAGGCGTTGCTGCACTCGCTCGAGCTGGGCCTGGGCGTGGCGCTGCTCGCCGGCGTCTTCGGCGTGCCGATCGCCTGGGCGATCTCGCGCACCGACATGCCGGCCAAGGGATTCGTGCGCCTGATGGTGTTCGGCGCGTTCATCATTCCGCCCTACCTCGCCGCCATCGGCTGGATCCTGCTGGCCGGGCCGAACGCCGGCTGGCTCAACAAGACGTGGATGGCGCTGACCGGCGCCGACCACGGGATCTTCAACGTCTATTCGATGCCGGGCCTGATCGTCGTCGTCGCCGTCACCTCGTTTCCCTACGTCTTCGTCTTCACCAACACGGCGCTCGATCTCGTTTCCTCGGAAATGGAGGATGCGGCGAACATCCTCGGCGCCGGCACCTGGCGCACCACGTTCCGGGTGACGCTGCCGCTGGTGGTGCCGGCGATCCTCGGCGGCCTCATCATCAGCTTCCTCGAAGCGATCGCGCTGTTCGGCACGCCGGCGCTGATCGCGCTGCCGGCCCGGTTCCACGTCGTCTCCACCCAGCTGTGGCAGTTCTTCGAGCACCCGGTGCGGGTCGAGGAGGCGGCGGCCTACGCCATGCCGCTCCTGGCCGTCACGGTCTTCCTGTTCTGGCTGCAGGGCTCGGTGATCGGCCGGCGCGGCTACGTTACGGTGAGCGGCAAGGGCGGCGAGCGGCGCATGATCCGGCTGGGGCCCTGGCGCTGGGTCATGCTCGGCTATGCGCTGTTCGTGGTTGCGTTGTCGGTGCTCCTCCCCATGCTGGTGCTGCTGCAGGCGGCGTTCGCCAAGGCCTGGGGCCGCGGCTTCTCGCTCGACAACCTGACGCTGCGCAATTTCACCTACGTCCTGTTCGAGCAGACCCAGGCGCAAAAGGCTATTCTCAACACGTTTGTCTATTCCGGCGCGACCGCGTTCGCCGCAATCGCGCTGGCGCTCGCCATCGCCTACGTGGTGAGCCGGAAGCTGGTGCCCTGGAGCAACGTGCTCGCCCTCCTGTGCATGGCGCCGTTCGTCATTCCCGGCATCGTGCTGGCGATCGGCTTCTATGCCGCCTACGCGCCGCCGCCGCTCGCGCTCTACGGCACCGCCCTGATCCTGATCCTCGGCTTCACCACGCGCTTCCTGCCCATCGCCTACACGGCGAGCGCCGCCGGCATGCGCAGCATCAATCCGGAGATGGAGGAGGCGGTGCGCATCCTCGGCGGCGGGCGCCTGACGGCGATCCGCAAGGTGCTGGCCCCGTTGTTGAAAAAGAGCCTCGCCGGCGCCTGGCTCCTGGTCTTCATCCCGGCGACGCGCGAATTGTCGTCGGCGATCTTTCTGGTCGGGCCCAACACCCGCGTGATTTCGGTCATGCTGTTCGACCTGTCGGAGGAAGGCAATTTCGAAGTGCTCTCGGCGCTCGGCGCGATCCTGCTGGTCATATCGGTCACCATTGCGGCGGTGGGATTTCGCGTGATCGGCCGCGATTTCATGTTGCGGAGAGCGTGAGGTGGCGAAGCTCGTCCTGCGCGGCCTCGCAAAGCGCTTCGGCGAGATCACCGCCGTCGACGGGCTCGATCTCGAGCTGCAATCGGGCGAGTTCGTCTCGCTGCTCGGACCCTCGGGCTGCGGCAAGACCACGACCTTGCGCATGATCGCGGGCTTCGTCGACCCGAGCGCCGGCGCGATCGAGATGGACGGCGAGGTGCTGTCCTCGCCGTCCGGCTCGTTGCCGCCGGAGCGGCGGCAGATGTCGATGATTTTCCAGAGCTACGCGGTATGGCCCAACATGACGGTCGCGCAGAACGTGGCGTTCGGCCTCGAGCTGCGCAGGCTGCCGGCCGCCGAAGTCCAAAAGCGCGTCGCCGAGATGCTCGACGTGGTGCACATGGGCCATCTGGCGGAGCGCTATCCGGCCGAGCTCAGCGGCGGACAGCAGCAGCGGGTGGCGCTCGCGCGCGCCATCGTCATCAAGCCGCAGGTCCTGCTGCTCGACGAGCCGCTGTCGAACCTCGACGCCAACCTGCGCGAGGAGATGCGCTTCGAGATCCGGCGGCTGCACAACGAGTTCCGCATCACCACCGTCTACGTCACCCACGACCAGGCCGAGGCGATGGTCACCGCCGACCGCATCGCGGTGATGAAGGCGGGCCGCATCGAGCAGGTCGACGTTCCGCACACGCTCTATACATGGCCGAAGACCCGCTTCGTCGCCGGCTTCATCGGGCGCACCAACTTCATCGACGGCAGGCGGAACGGCGCCGACATGGCGTTCGAGGGCTTTGCCATTCCGTTGAGCGCGCTCGACAAGAGCGCGGCCGCCTCGCCGAACGTCACCTTTTCGGTGCGGCCGCACAGCATGCGGCTCCATCGCGCCGACGTTGCGGGCGCGGGCGGACGTCCGCGGGTCGAGGTCAGGATCGTCGAGCGCGCCTATCTCGGCGAGTTCTGGGACTACGTGGTGGCGCCGAGTGAGGGCGCGCTGCGGCTCCGGGTCACCGCGCCGCCGCTCGACGTCTACCAGGTGGGCGACCGGGCGTGGCTCGAGCTCGATCCGAGCCAGATGGCGCCGATTACGTAGTTCACCTCGGCGATTTGCGCGCCGACCTGCCTCCCCCCTCCGGCACAGGGAGATCCCGGGCGCTCGTGAACGTGCGCACCACGAGCCGCTCGACCCGGCCGCGGATTTCGATCTCGTGGCGGGGGGCGGCGCCGACGTCGATGCCGGCGCGGAGCACCACGGCCTCGGAGACCACGAGCTCGCAGGCGTAGGTCTTGGTGAGGCTTTCGATGCGGCTCGCCGTGTTGACGGAGTCGCCGACCGCGGTGATCGAGACCGCGGTGCCGTAACCCATTTCGCCCACGATTGCCGAGCCGGTATGGATGCCGATGCCGATGCGGAGGGGCTCGGGGATGTCGTGGACCAGCGCGCGATTGAGACTCTCCATGCGCTCGGCCATGTCCCTGGCCGCAGCGAGCGCCTCGCGGCAGCCGGCCTCGACGCCGCTGTCGAGGCCGAACAGCGCCATCACGCCATCGCCGATGAACTTGTCGATGCGCCCGCCTGCCGCCTCCACCGCATGGCCCATCTCGGCAAAGTATCGATTGAGGAGGAACACCAGGTCGTACGGGAGCTTCTTTTCGGAGAGCTGGGTGAAGGCCCGAAGATCGCCGAACAGGATCGCGATCTCGCGCTCGGCGCCGTGGAGATAGCCCGGACGGCGGAACCCGTCGCGGGCCTGGGCGGTGGCCGGCAGCAGCGGCGTCACGTGCAGATCGCCGGTGGGGCGGAGCTGACAGGCGAGCCGCACGTCGGGCGCCGCGCCCACGCGTTGCAACACCTTCACCTCCTCGGGCGAGGGCGGCGGGATCGCCTCCTTCGGTCCCTCGACCTTGATGCGGCAGGTGGAGCAGCGCCCGCGGCCGCCGCACACGGAGGCATGCGGAATACCGGCCATCCGGCTCGCCTCCAAGACCAGCACGCCGTGCAGGACCTGGACCACGCGGCCGCTCGGATAGGTCAGGCGGATGACGCCGCGCCGGCGCTCCCAGGACCAACGCACGAGCCGCGCCGCGAGCACGGCAAGGAGCGCCGCCAGGAAGCCCCAACGCACCCACACCACCATGCGATCGAGGACCGCAACATCCGCCGGCGCCGGCCGCCAATGGGCGCTGGCGAGCTCGGCGACCCAGGCCGGATCCTCGGCCATCGCCATGACCTGGCGGCCGCCCTCGACCACGCCGAGAATCGCCAGGGTCGGCA
>WNGA01008033.1_pt1 | contig 14543 bp, 13 predicted proteins | sample 5400061 | NCBI WGS metagenome assembly WNGA01 (sample SAMN13153366, study PRJNA577476) | soil metagenome | isolation source: 100 cm soil or saprolite under grassland replicate 2 | place: USA:California | collected 2016-06-15
TCGCGGCAGCGTGGCCACCAATGTCGCGCAACAATTGCCCGATTCGATCCGGCTCGTCATTTTCGGATGAGTTTCATTGAACGTTGGAGGTTAAGCGTTGAGCGCTAAAAAAGGGGAATTGCTATTTTCTAATTCCAAAAAACGCTTCGAGCGCGCGAACACCAAGTGCCTTCCAAATTTTGATTACTTCATAAGTGATGACTGTGGTGAAAGTCACGGCGAACCAAACAAAAACTGCTTCGATCGGCAGGCCGGACCATGCTCCGATGTGCAGCCCCATCATGGTCGTCGGCCGATATTCCCACCAACCATAAGGCAACGCGAGCGTCGCTTCCCAAAGCAAACTGATCAGCAGCAGCAGGAAAAACGTAAAACTGAATGCGCGCCAGTTAATGAATGGCCGGGCAGTGTGAAAAAAGCCAGCCGATGGAATCAGCGACGCACAGACGAGATAAATGAAATACCAGGGGAAACCTTCTGGCCCGCCCGACAAAAACTTTCGATACACAATCGCAGCTGCGATCAACACAACCCCAAGGGCGACAGAGGCAAAATGAAACCGGACGATCCGCGGTATGTTTTCGGCCGTCGCCGCATAATCGCGCACGTTGTACGCCGCCATCCAGTATTCATCGCACCAAATGTAACTCAGCAGCACCAGCATGAACCCCGCGAGATAGAAAACGAATTCTTCAATCGGAATCGCTCCGCCCACCGCGGGTATTTCCCAACCCAATGTGGCCGATTTATTCGGGAAAACGAAGAAAGCGTTGCCAAATAGAAGGTCGAGAAGAAAACCGAGCGGCGTTAGCACCGCGATCGTTCGCCAGAACGCTTTTCTTGGAAACTGCAAATCGGGTCGAGAGGCAAACCACCAGCCCAGCGCGCCGATTGGGATGATAAACAATAGCAGGCTCCACGTGTATCCGAGCGGCGTCGGATTATCCGACGTTGCTTGCAAAACCGCGGCATGAATGACGGTCCGCAACGTGAGCGCAGCCGGAACAATGAGTGCCGCAGCGATGGCAAAAACAACATAGAACGCTCTTCGCTCTTGCATTCGCCCATAGCTTAAACAGAACAGTTTTAAGTTTTAAGATTTAAGTTTTAGGTTGGGCGCTTGAATTGGTCATTGCTTGGCAAACTTTACATTTAGAACCCAGACCGGTTTGAACACGAGCACCAACGTGAATGACTGTCTCGAGCTGATGCGCAAGCTGATTGAGTATCGTCAGCAAAAAGCCTTGCATCACCAGCTCATGAAGGTCGCCGAGCGTTCCATGCTCGGCATCGACGCGATTGTGATGCTTTATCACTGCGCCAAAGTCAGCACTGGTGACATTCTCGAGGTCGGCGCATACATAGGCGGCGCAACGGCCGCCATGGCCATGGGGGTACGCGATTCAGGCATGCAAAAGAAAATCATCAGCATCGAACGTGGCTGCCGCGTCGATCTTCCGCGGGTTGGCACAAAGGATAGCTTCAAGGATCTGCGCAAAAATCTGAAGCGCTTTGGATTCCTCGATCAGGTTACTTTAATAAATGCCCGCTCTTTCGACCCGGACACCATAGCCATGGTGCACCGGCTCTCGGGTCCGCGTTCGATCGGACTATTCGTTTTTGACGCCGATGCCAATGTCCGTCGTGATGTCAATTGCTACAGCGACCGATTTGTCGATCGCTGCTGGATCGTCATCGACGACTATCTGGGGGGAGCCGACAAGAGCGGAAAGCTGCGAATGCAAGTAGACGAGCTGGTCAGTGCCGGGCGACTCGAGCCATTGGGCTTTTACGGTTTCGGAACGTGGATCGGTCGGTGGTTAGGATAGCTTTGTCATGTCGAGCGAAGTCGAGACATCCCGCGAAGTTACCCTTGAGTTATGCCACGGGATTCCTCGACTTCGCTCAGAATGACGTTTATTGAGGGCTCGAGGAAAATGACTCCGCCAAAAGTCCTCATCGCCGATTCGATTTCGCAACGTGGCATCGATGAACTCGTGCGTGAAGGCGCGCTCGATGTCACGATTAAGACGGGGTTAAGCGAAAGGGAACTAACCGATGTTATTCCAGAGTTCGCGGGCATGGTGGTGCGCAGCCAGACCAAGGTCACCGCGGAAATTTTGAATGTCGGTAACAAACTGCGTGTCGTGGGCCGCGCCGGGGTGGGGGTGGACAACGTCGATGTGGAAACCGCCACGCGCCGCGGCATTGTCGTATTGAACGCGCCAGGCGGAAACACCATCTCCACGGCCGAACATGCGTTTTCGTTGTTGCTCTCTGTGGCGCGCAAAATTCCGCACGCTGACGCAAACGTTCGCAGCAAACATTGGGACAAAAAGAGTTTCGAAGGAGTCGAGCTGTACAACAAAACGCTGGGCGTAATCGGCATGGGCCGAATCGGCAGCGAATTGAGTCGGCGCGCAATCAGTTTTGGTATGCGAGTGGTTGCGTACGATCCCTACCTGTCCGCCACACGCGCCCGCAGTCTGCAAGTGGAACTGGTGGATGAACTCGACGATTTGCTTACCGACGCCGATTTTATTTCGCTGCACACGCCGCTTACTGCTGAGACACGCCACATTCTTGATGTCGCGCGGTTAAGGAAGACAAAGCCCGGCGTCCGTATCATCAATTGTGCTCGTGGCGGACTCATTGACGAAGCGGCGCTGGCGCAGGCGCTGGTGGACGGGCAGGTCGCCGGCGCGGCGCTAGACGTTTTCGAAGTTGAACCGCTGCCGGCCGATTCGCCTTTGCGCGGTGCGCCCAATGTTGTTCTTACGCCGCATCTCGGCGCATCGACGGCGGAAGCGCAGGAGAGCGTCGGTATTGAAATTGCGCAATCGATCCGCGCCGTGCTGCTCGAAGGCACGATCCGTAATGCGGTAAACATGCCGAATCTCGACGCGAAGACGCTGGCAATCATCGGACCGCATCTCCGTTTTGGCGAAAAGCTGGGTAAATTTCTCTCGCAGATCGCGCCGAAACGCGCGGAGTCGCTCAACATCAATTACAGCGGCAAGGTGAACGAAGTTGATACGACTGCGATTACGCGTGCAGCGCTGAAAGGCTTCTTGCAAATCGCCGGTGGCAGCGAAATCAACGAAGTGAACGCGCCCGCGTTTGCCGAAACGCTAGGTTTGAAGGTGAGCGAATCACGGCTGAGCGCACCCGGCGATTACACCGACATGCTCGAAGTCTCCGCCGCTGGCGAAGGAAGAACCGTTTCCGTGGGTGGCGCATTCTTCGGGGCCACGCCGCGAATTGTGAGCATCAATAGCCGCCCGGTCGAAGCCCGACCGCAGGGTGTGGTGCTGGTGCTGGAAAACACGGATCGTCCCGGAATGGTCGGGCGGATCGGCACGCTTCTCGGTCAGCATGGCGTCAACATCGCCACAATGTCACTCAGTCGAAATCAGGCTGGCGGCACCGCCCTCACCGTGTTGAATCTCGACACCGCCCCTAGCGAAGAGTTGCTCCACGAAATTCATGCGAGCGAGGATATTCATTCGGCGCAAGTGATCCAATTGTAGCTCTATTTTCTGGGGAGCGCACGCGCCCTCGCGTGCTGTTTCCGGCGCCCCCGCCGGAAAGCCTCTCTCGAAACCACTCGGCTCCAACTCACGTGAGTGAAAAACTTGGCGATTGGCGAGGGCGCCAATCGCAACACGCGAGGCGCGTGCGCTCCCCAGAGTTCGGGCGCGAACCGAAGCTTCCTGCCGTCTCTCGCGGCGCTGCGGTGGGAGCGCGCGCCACAGGCATGTGGCTAAAGCATCGATTGTTTCAATCCAAATCAATTTCCTTGCCGAGCGCGATTCAACTCGATACAACTCGGTCTCACTATGGACTTCAGCGCTCATTCAATCATTTGGACTATTCTTGTTGGTCTCGTTGTCGGAGCGATCGCGAAACTGCTGATGCCGGGAAGAGATCCCGGCGGTTGCATCATCACGATTCTGCTCGGCATCGCCGGCGCGTTCGTTGGGACGTGGATTGGTCGCGTCTTTGCGGGCGAGAATTACATCGCCGGCTGGATCATGTCGGTCGTCGGCGCCATGATCCTGTTGCTGCTGTATCGATTCATTTTTAAACGCGGCGCATAAAGGAGCGCGGGCATTCTGCCTGCTGCCGCTGGCATGTTGCCAGCGGATCTCTTTTGCCGCGTAAGTTCAGGACCTGAGAGCAGAAGCTGTCCAGCAATATGCCGGACAGAGCGGGCAACATGCCCGCGCTCCCTTGGAACGCTTCGACGCTTCATTCGCGCGGTTGCTCTGCGCGGCGAACGCGACATTGTCCCTCCTCAATGGCCGCACCGAAGAAAGCGCTTGTTATCATCTCGTTTGCCGCGCTGTACCTGATTTGGGGCTCCACCTATCTCGGCATCCGGTTCTCCATCGAAACGATTCCGCCGTTTTTGATGGCAGGCGCGCGGTTCGTGTTAGCGGGCATGATCATGTATGCGATTGCCTGGTCACAGGGGATAGGCAAATCGACGTGGGCGAACTGGCGCACGTCATTCATCATAGGAGCGTGTTTGCTGCTCGGCGGCAATGGCGGCGTGACGATCTCAGAACAATATATCGACTCCGGATTGGCGGCGCTGATCGTGGCGATCGTTCCGATTTACATCGTGTTGCTGGGGTGGGCCACCGGAATGGCGCCCCGGCCGACGCCAATCATGTGGATGGGGCTCGCCGGCGGTTTTGTTGGGGTGGGAATTTTATTCGGACCGGGTCTGCATCTTCACTCCGTCGGCGGACGAAATCCTGCAATCGGAATATCGATCCTGCTTGTCACAAGTTTTATTTGGTCGGCGGGTTCGCTTTACTCGCGCGCTGCAAAACACGCAGCGTCACCATTTCTCACTGCTGCTCAACAAATGATCTGTGGCGGCATATTGCTTTTGCTAGCTGGCGTCGCCACCGGTGAACTGCCGCGATTTCATCCCGGTTCCATTTCCATGTTGTCGCTTGGCTCATTTGTTTATCTCGTAATCATCGGCGCCGTGGTCGGGTATACGGCTTACATTTGGCTGCTGCGTCACTGCGATCCGGCGAAGGTCGTCACTTACGCGTATGTGAATCCTATTGTCGCCGTCCTGCTCGGCACTTTTTTCGCAGGTGAAACCGTTACCGCACGGACATTGATTGCCGCTGCTCTCATCATCGGTTCAGTGGCACTCATAATCACGGCACAGCAGCTGCGAGCGCGCGTGGAGCCGGTCTTGAGTGGTGCGCTGGAGCCTGCTGATTAATGTTTGGGGAGCGCACGCGCCTCGCGTGCTCATTTTCGGCGCCCTCGCCGAAATTCTTGCTCGTAAGTAACGGGTTCCGTCTCGGTGAAAGCCCTGGCGATCGATTGGCGAGGGCGCCAATCGTAGCACGCGGGGGCGCCAGCGCTCCCCAGAATTTTGCGGCGGATTGGAAACCGCCCCTCTTTGCGCTTTAATGCGGCATGGCCGCCGAGCACAAAAATCATCAGCAAACGATCGATGCTGCAAGGCGCAACTGGCAGGCTGAAGTCGAGACAGCGCAAACGTACCGCGATCTCGCGCAACGTGAGGGCGACGAAAAACGCAAAGGCATTCTTTTGCGCATGGCAGAAGCGGAAGAGCGTCATGCGCACCGATGGGCAACAACGCTAAAGGAGCTCGGTGCCGAGCCGCCTGTTTACAGGGACACGATTGGGCGCCGTCTAAATCGGTGGTGGAACAAAATCGCCGGAGCGGAAATTGCCATTCGCCGTATGGAAGCGACGGAAGAACGGCAGGAAGCAGAATTTCACGATCAAGCCGAGCGTGCTTTCGCTGGCAAAAAGGACGTTCAGGAATTTCTGCGAAAAAGTGCGATCGAAGAGAAAGCTCATGCGCGAGTGCTCAGCGCGATGGCGCCGCCCATGAACCCCCGCACCGCGCTGGATAAGATCCTGAAGCGCGAACGCTGGCACGGACGCGGCGGCAGTTGGGTGGCCGACGCAATCTACGGCGCAAATGATGGGCTTGGCGCAGTGTTTGGGATTGTTTCGGGCGTCGCCGGTGCCACAAATAATCAGCAGCATTTCATTTTGATCTCCGGCCTTGCGGGAATGCTCGCTTCCACTCTGTCGATGGGCGCAGGCGCGTATCTTGCCGCAAAAAGTGAAGCGGAAGTGTACGAAGCGGAAATCTCACGCGAGCGCGCTGAGGTGGAAGAGAATCCTGAAGAAGAAATCGAAGAAATGTCGCTCTTCTATCAGTTGCAGGGATTCACTCCTGAAGAATCGCAGAAAATGGCGGAGCGCCTGGCGCAACAACCCGAGCAATTCGTGCAGGTGATGGCGCAAAGCGAGCTCGGCTTATCCGAGCATCGGTTTCCGAACCAATGGACCGCGGCATTATCAGCCGGCATTTCCACGGCAATCGGCGCGTTTGTCCCAATCATTCCGTTCTTTTTCTCGGGCGGTCTGGATGCGGTTCTCGCTTCCTTCGGGATCAGTCTCGTCGCGCACTTTGCCGTCGGCGCCCTGAAATCGCTTATCACGATTCGCTCGTGGTGGGCGTCGGGACTGGAGATGACCTGGATTGGCATCATCGTTGCTGTAGTGACTTACGGCCTCGGGCTCGCCTTTGGAGCGCTGGGTTAGAAAACGACATCGTCATTTCCAAATCTTAACGAACATGGGCTTAAGTGATTTTCGCTATAGCGCGCGCGCGCTTCTAAAGAAGCCCGCATTTGCGATTCTAGCCGCGCTCACGATTGCGCTGGGTATCGGTGCGACTACATCGATCTTCACCGCCGTAAACGGCGTCCTTCTCAAGGCGTTTTCTTTTCCGGAAGCCGAGCGTCTGGTTGTGGTGACTGGTGCCTCCAAATCGCAACCCGACATGGGCGTGTCGTATCCTGATTATATCGACTGGCGCGGCGAGCAGCGGGTGTTTGTCGATCTTGCCGCGCGGGTACCGGCCGGTGGCGTGATCAGCGGGATCGGCGAACCCGAACGAGTCTTCGGCCGGTACGTGACGGCGAGCTTCTTTTCAACGTTGGGTGTTCAGCCGCAGATCGGGCGATTCTTCGGCGAAGATGAAGACAAAGCGGCCGCCGCGCGCGTCATGGTGATCGGCGATGGATTATGGCGGCGGCGTTTCAATGCCGATCCGGCGGTGATCGGCCGCGCGATCAATTACAATGGCGCGAGCTGGACGGTCATCGGCGTTCTCCCGACGAACTTCGATTTCTACGGCCGCAGCAATGGGAACAGCGATATCTATCTGCCGATCGCCCAATTAGCTTTAGTAAACCAATCCTTCCTGCGCGATCGCGGTTCGCATGGGTGTCGTGTGATCGCGCGGCTACGGCCGGGCGTGAGCGAACGAGAGGCTGCGATGGCAATGAATACGATCGCGGCACGGCTAGCGGCGCAATATCCAGTGACGAATGCAGGCGTGACTGTCGAAGTTCGTTCGCTACTGCGCGATTTTGTCGGTGAAGACAGCAAGGCTTTGCTCGTGACATCAGCCGGCGCGATTCTCCTTCTGCTGATCGCGTGCGCGAACGTGGCGAACCTGACGCTTGCTCGCGCGTCGACGCGCGAGCGCGAGATCGCAGTGCGGCTGGCGGTCGGCAGCTCCCGGTGGCGGATCGTTCGTCTGCTGATGACCGAGTCGCTGCTCATAGCGTCGATCGGTGGCGCTCTTGGCGTACTGCTTGCTTTCTGGGCGGTTGAGGCCTTCAAGGCGATCGGGACTGGCGTGATCTCGCGCATCGATGAAATCGCCGTCGATGTGCCAGTGCTGATGTTTTCGGCGGGCACGATCTCCGTCGCGACCGTTCTCTTCGGATTGTTGCCGGCAATGAAAGCCGCGCGGGTGAATATCGAGCCAGCATTGAAATCGGGCGGGCGCAGCAGCGGCGGTGGTTTGGCGCGCGTGCGCAAGACGTTGATAGTGACTGAGCTCACGCTTGCACTCATGCTTCTGATCAGCGCTTCACTGCTTGTGAAGAGCTTCTGGACACTAACGAGCGTCAATCCCGGTTTTGATCCGCCGCACGTACTGACATTTCGGCTGCGTTTGCCCGATTCCAAATATGATAACCGCGAAATGGCCATCCGCGTGGTCAGGGAATTGCGACGACGCATTAGCGAATTGCCCGGAGTGGCCCGCGTGGGAATCACCAGCGGCATTCCGTTAGGCCGCGACAACACCGAAGGTTATTGGCTCGAAGGCCAGCCCGAGCCGGCGAATCCGATCCAGTGTCCGGTGGCACTCTCCTTGTTCGTCGATGAATATTGCTGCCGCGCGCTCGGCGTTCCTCTTCTGGCGGGACGTATGTTGACTGAGAGAGACACGCTCGACTCGCCGCCGGTGATCATGGTGGACGATGAATTTGTGCGCGTTCATTTCGGGGGCGACATGCACGCGGCGCTTGGGCGACGGCTGCGCTTCAATGGCGAAGGCGAGCCGTGGCGTCAGATTGTGGGCGTGGTCCGCCACGTCACGCATTACGGCCTAGAGGAACGCTCTCGCGTCGAAATTTACCGGCCGTGGCTGCAAATTTCCAGCACAGCTGATTCTCACTACCTGCGTGCGATGGATTTTGCGGTGAAAACGGCGGGCGAACCGACTTCTTATCTTCCAGCGATTAAGGCTGAGCTGAGCAAGATCGATAATGACCTGCCGCTTGGAAACATTGGAACGCTCGAAAAATCGTTGCACGATTCTACCGCGACGCGCCGTTTCAATCTCGGCTTGATTAGCACATTTGCGGTGCTTGCGCTCGCCTTGAGCGCGATCGGTTTGTACGGCGTGATGAGCTATGGCGTGAACCAGCGAACCACCGAGATCGGCATCCGCATGGCCGTGGGTGCTCAACCAAAGGACGTGCTCAAGCTGATCTTGCGCGAAGGTTTGGTCCTGGCTGTCATCGGCACACTCTTGGGCGCCAGCGGCGGACTCGCGCTCACGCGATTTCTCTCAAGTCTCTTGTTCGGTATCTCGGCGACCGATCCTGCAATTTACCTAACCGCGTCCGCGTTACTTCTAATCGTCGCAATCGCTGCCTGTTTTTGGCCGGCGCGGAAAGCGTCCGCTGTTCAACCGCTTGAAGCGTTGCGTTACGAATAAGCCATGGCTCGAATTCTTTTAGCCGACGATCAACGGGATGTGCTCGAAGCACTGCGCATTTTGCTGAAGAGCGAAGGTTACCAGACAGACGGAGTCACCTCGCTCGCCGGCGTCTTTCATGCGCTGGAAAAGAAAGAGTACGCGCTGTTGCTGATGGACCTGAATTACACGCGCGACACCACGTCGGGCCAGGAAGGCTTGTCTGCGATTTCAAAAATTCAGGAAATCGACTCGACGCTGCCGATCGTGGTGATGACGGCCTGGGCTAGCATTGAACTTGCCGTGGAAGCAATGAAACGCGGCGCGCGCGATTTCGTGACCAAGCCTTGGGATAACCAGCGATTGCTGACAATCGTCAGGACGCAAATCGAGCTCGCTGCCGCGCTTCGCCGGGAGCGGAAACTCGAAGCGGAAAATGAAATGCTGCGCGGCACCATGCCGGATTTGATCGCGCAATCCCCCACAATGCGGCCTGTCGTTGAAATGATTTCCCGCGTCGCGCCATCGGATGCCAACGTGCTGATTACCGGCGAAAACGGCACGGGGAAAAGTTTGATTGCGCAGGCGATTCACGCTCTGTCGCCGCGCGCGCCCCGAACCATGATCACCGTCAACATGGGCGGCCTGTCCGAGACATTATTCGAGAGCGAACTGTTCGGTCACGTGAAAGGCGCGTTTACTGACGCAAAAACGGATCGGGCAGGACGCTTCGAGCTTGCGGATGAGAGCACGTTGTTCATGGATGAGATCGCAAATATCCCGCTTGCTCAACAGGCAAAACTCTTGCGGGTCATCGAGACCGGCGATTTCGAGCGCGTCGGTTCATCAAAAACACTTCACGCTAACGTGCGAATCATCTCCGCTACGAACGCCCATCTGGAGAATGAGATCGCCGCCGGTCGTTTTCGGCAGGATCTCCTTTTTCGGTTAAATACGATTGAGATCGAATTGCCGCCGTTGCGCGATCGACGCGAGGACATCATGTCGCTGGCGAACAGCTTTGTTCGTCAACACGCAGAGCGTTATCGCAAACAGGTTGGCGGTTTCGATGAAAGCGCGCGCGAACGTCTGCTACAGCATCGGTTTCCTGGAAACATCCGGGAGCTCGACCACGTCGTTGAGCGGGCCGTGCTGATGACAAAAGACCGGCAAATTCGCTCCGCCGATCTTGGCCTAACGACTGGCGGCTCCGAATCGCGGAATGTTGAGGAGATGAGTCTCGAAGAGGTCGAGGCATTTCTGATCAAAAAAGCGTTGGCCCGCAATGACGGTAACGCGCGTAAGGCTGCAGAGGCACTCGGGTTGAGTAGAAGCGCGTTCTACCGGCGCCTCCAACAATATGGTTTGTGATCTGGGGAGCGCACGCGCCCTCGCGTGCTGGCGATGGCGTCCCGCCATCGCGAACTTTTCTCCTCCTTTGAAGGTCTCTTTACCAGAGCGGCTGGCGAGGGCGCTAGCGGCGACACGCGAGGCGCGTGTGCTCCCCAAAAGAAGACTGCCTCGAAAATGAATCGCAAAACAAAAAGACCAGCGCGGCTTTCCTACGAAGGGAAGATTACCTGGCTCACGTTTGTCGCGGTCGCGCCTGCGGTCATCATTGCGCTTGCGCTACTTTGGTTCGGCGATCACACCCCGAAAGTGCAGTGGACACTTACGATTCTGATTGTTGGCTGCATGGCTGCATTCATTTGGAGCACGCGCGAACACGCCGTTCGTCCATTGCAAACTCTTTCCAATCTGCTCGCGGCATTACGGGAGGGCGACTACTCCATTCGCGCGAGGGGCGCTCGTGAAGGCACTGCGTTGGGCGAAGTCCTGCTCGAAGTGAATTCGCTTGGCGAAACGTTGCGTCAGCAGCGCCTGGGCGCCTTTGAAGCGACCGCGCTGTTGCGCACGATCATGAGCGAAATCGATGTGGCGATTTTTACGTTTGATCCCGAACGGCGTCTCCGCCTTATCAATCGCGCCGGTGAGACTTTGCTGGGACGAGCGATGGACAAGTTGTTAGGCAAAAACGCGCAGGAACTCGGGCTTCATGCTTGTTTCGATGCGGACGACGCTGAACCGCTTACCTTGAGTTTTCCGGGCGGTTCAGGCCGTTGGGGCATTCGCCGAAGCACATTTCGCGAACAGGGCTTACCGCACGAATTACTCGTGCTAACGGATCTGAGTCGTACGCTGCGTGAAGAGGAACGTCGCGCGTGGCAGCGACTCGTGCGAGTGCTCGGCCATGAGATGAACAACTCGTTGGCACCGATCAAATCACTTGCCGCCAGTTTGGAATCACTGCTGCGGCGCGAGCCTCTGCCAACGGACTGGAAAGAGGATGCAAGATCCGGGTTGAATTCCATCGCCTCGCGCGCCGATTCGTTGAGCCGTTTCCTGCAAGCTTACACTCGGCTGACAAAACTTCCGCCGCCTCAAAAACAAGACATCAATCTTGCCCCGCTGATACAGCGTGTCGTCGATTTGGAGCCCAGGCTCAAGGTTCAAGTCCGGCCAGGTTCGAAAGCGACTATTCGCGTAGACGCGGCGCAGATTGAACAAGCGCTGATCAATCTGGTGCACAACGCCGTTGACGCCGCGCTTGAAACGCATGGAAACGTCACGCTCGGGTGGCGTGAGAAAGGAAATTGCGTCGAGATCCTCGTGGCAGACGAAGGACCCGGCATCATGAACCCCGCCAATCTCTTCGTTCCGTTCTTTACCACAAAACCCGACGGCTCCGGAATTGGCCTGCCATTGAGCCGTCAAATTGCCGAAGCCCACGACGGTACTTTGGTGCTCATGAACCGAGAGGATCGCCAGGGTGCGCAAGCTTTGCTGCGCCTGCCGCGGTAGCTTTTTGAAGCGACAGACCAAAACTGTCCTGATTGGAGCAGTTCAGCGCGGCGAACAAATTCAATTGAGAGTTAGTTCTTACTCAGGCTGCTTTCAGTTTCGTGAATTCCTCGCGGAAACAACTGCTGCAGCATGCGAAGCTTCTCTACGGATGAAATAACTAGCAAGGTAACTCACTCTTGCGGGCGTGACACGTTGAGCTCAGGGTGCTGCCGGAGATACATCAAATCCTCAGCTAATTGCCTGCCTTTCTTCGTCAGAAACACATTGTTTAGCTGAACGCCTTCCTTCCCAAGCCTAGGAATGAACGCCTTTTCTGAGCTGTTCTTGTTTGGACGGCGAGCCCTCTGCTAATCAGGTCCTGAATCTCAGGAATCATCGAACTCGATGTTTTTGCAAATTTTACGGGGTCTTGCTCCTGAAGCTTTGTCATCATGGTGTAGATTTCGCCTTTCTGGTACGTGATCGCCGACACGTCGTCGTAAGTGTCGATGATGAACGCTTCTTGAAATTTCGTCGTATTGGCGACTTCAGCCAAGTCTACGTCCTTGGGCGGACTGGCCGATACAGAAAACTGCCACCATGCGGTAACAGCAACGCTCATTACTAAAACGCCAAATAGCGCGGTTGAGCTAAACGGGTAGAGGCGAGGGCTGCGCAGTCGCTCATAAATTGGATCGGAAAACGCGACAAATCCGACACACGCGACACTCGCCAGAAAGACCACGATGTGCTGGAGCAGAGGCGGGGCTTTGCTGATAAACTGCTCCCAGAAGTGCGGAAGAAAAAGCTGGAGAATGAAATAGACCAAAGCGGCGATGATAGCTTGGCGCATATTCCGACGATGACGATTCTTACGTCCCTCGTCGACGACAACCTTGTATCCAAGGGATAATCTTGCACCAAATTGCGTCCCGAACTTGGGACGACGCAGTCCCGGAAGCGGCTCACTTCGGAAGCCTCCGGAAAGGGTCGAAAGAGTTTTAGTTGCTGAATATCAGCGACTTATAACTTTGTTTACAACCCTGGCACGGCCGCTGCAATAGGAGACGCAAGAAAGTTTTTGAATCCAGCAAACACACCAACTGCTTCTCATAATAGGAGGTAACAGAAAAAACATGAAACCATCCCAAAACATACGAACAGGCGCACAGAAGTTTCCGCTCGTCGATTATCATTATCACGCGGCGATGCTCAACGGTTCGAGCGCGCCATGCCTCCAGACATCGAAATCATTGCGCGACATCACCCGCGATTACTTCGACGCTGAAGCGGACCGCGAATTCATCAGCGAAGCGGCTGTGTTCACCGCGCTCATTGTCATGGCAATCATGCCGATTGTGACCGGGATATCCGCGGTGCTTCAACTCCTTAGCACTCTTTCTCTCTTCTGACCCAAGCGAAACCGTGATTCCAGAACGAAAACCAACAGACCAAAGAATTGTGCGTCCGGCCGGTTTTGCGCCGAATCTTTCCTCGATGGACGTGCCGCGCACAGGAGTCGCTGCTAAAAAACGCAAGCGCCGTATCATCATCATCGCTGGGTCCGCGCTCGGCTTGATCCTGGCCACAATTGCAATTTCGCGTTTGAAACCAGCCGTGCCGAGCGTCGATCGGTCGACCGTTTGGGTCGATACAGTCAAACGCGGTCCAATGGTGCGACAGGTCCGCGGCCTCGGCACCCTGGTGCCTGAAGACATTCGCTGGATTCCGGCAAACACCGAAGGCCGCGTGGAAAAAATAAATATCTGGCCTGGGACACACGTCGAGCCGGACTCGGTGATTTTGGAATTAACCAGTCCTGAGCTGGAACAAACTGCGCACGACGCCGAATCCAAAGCCACTGCCGCTGAAGCGGAGCTAACCACCTTGCGCGCGACACTGCAGCGCGAGTTGCTCGATCAGGAAGCAACCACAGCGAAAGTGAAATCAGATTACGAGCAGGCGAAGATGGAGCGCGAGACTAACGATCAGTTGTCGAAAAATGGGTTGGTTGCCGAGCTACAATACAAAACGTCAAAGGTAAAAGAGGTCGAACTGGCGAATCGCAATGAGATCGAACAAAAGCGACTGCAGTTTGCGCACGAATCCATTGATCCCCAGGTAGCGTCGAAACAGGCCGCGGTCGATCAAGCCAGACAACTCGCCAAGTTAAAGACTGACCAGGTGGAAGCGTTGCATGTGCGCGCCGGCATGTCGGGCGTTCTGCAACAGTTGCCTGTGCAAATCGGACAGCGCATGAAGGTCGGCGATAATCTCGCGCGCGTCGCGGACCCGACGAAGCTGAAAGCGCAGGTCAAGATTGCGGAGACCCAAGCAAAGGACATTCAGATTGATCAGAAAGCCGTGATCGACACTCGCAACGGCGTCGCGAATGGCCACGTCACGCGTGTAGATCCCGCAGTGGAGCAGGGAACGGTCAATGTCGAAGTAGCTTTTGATGAGGCGCTGCCGAAAGGCGCGCGGCCCGATCTGAGCGTTGATGGAACAATCGAGCTCGAACACCTCGACGACGTCATTTACGTAGGGCGTCCGGCGTTCGGGCAGGAAAACAATACCGTCGGAATGTTCAAAATCGTCAGCGGCACTTCGGAAGCCGTTCGTA
>WNGA01011675.1_pt1 | contig 14542 bp, 14 predicted proteins | sample 5400061 | NCBI WGS metagenome assembly WNGA01 (sample SAMN13153366, study PRJNA577476) | soil metagenome | isolation source: 100 cm soil or saprolite under grassland replicate 2 | place: USA:California | collected 2016-06-15
CGAGCCCGAGACCTTGGGCTTCCAGCCGGCGGCCTCGGCGGCGGCGTTGAGGACCCCGAGCCAGCGGGCGTCGCCGATGTTCTTGCGCCGGAACTCGAGCGGATCGAGCTTGGCCGCGACCGCGAGCTCGTCGATCGTCTGCTCGGAGGCGAACGCGAAGGACAGATCGAGCGGCGAGCGCAGCGGCGCCCCTTTCAGCAATCCGACCATCGGCACGGCGTGGCTGACCACGCGCCGGTTCGCCACCGCGTACATCGAGCCGGTGCTCATCCGGTTGACCGGGATCGACGGCGGGCCGCTGGTGCGCTCCTTCGGCGGCGTCAGCAGCGCCAACTCGTGCGTGGTCTCGTTGATGAGCCAGCCGTGCTGCCAGCCGTGATACTCGTAGGCGACGAGCTTGCCGGCCGCATCGATGCCGGCACGCACGTCCGCCAGATGGGCCGGGCCGTAATCGTCCCAGCCGTGCTCGTCCCAGCGCATGAACTGCACCCGCACCGGCTTGCCGACCGCCTGCGACATGACCGCGGCCGCCTGCGCGGCATCCTCGTAGCAGCTGCGGCCGAACGTGCCGGAGCCTTCGTGGTACTGGACGCGGACCTTGTTGACCGGCAGTCCGAGCACCTCCGCCAGCATGGCGCGCGAGTTGTAGATGTCCTGGGTCGAAGACATCACCAGTGCCCCGTTCGGACCGACATCGGCGAGCGCGCAATTGGGGCCGAACGGCGCGTGCGACTGGTAGGGACAGCGGTAGGTCGCCGACGCCACATGGGCGGCTTGCGCGAAGGCTTTCGCCGCATCGCCCCAGTCGGCGATCACCGTGTCGGTGGTCTTGGCGGCGCGCATCTGGTCGAACAGCCCGGCATTGCCCGGCAGCACCGCGCTGTCCTGCCACGTCACCTTGAGCCGTTGCGCGGCCTTGACGGCGTCCCATTCGCGCTCCGCCACCACGCCGACGAAGTCGCCCTTACGCACGATCCGCGCCGGGATGTCCTTGATCGAGCTCTCGTCGATGCTCATGGGCTTGGCGCCGGCGCCGTAGGCGCGCTGCCCGCGCGGGCGCACCACGCGGCCGTGCAGCATGTCCGGCAGGCGCACGTGCTGCATGTGGAGGTATGTTCCGCTCGCCTTGTCCGGAATATCGACGCGCGGCACGTTGCTGCCGACCAGCTTGTAGCGGTTGATCGGCTTCTGCGGCGCCGTGCCGGTGAACTTGACGTTGAACGGCTTGTCGCCGAGCAGCGCCCCGTAAGTGACCGACTGGGTCGGGTGTCCGTCGATCGAGACAACGCCTTTCGACACCACGAGGCTGCCCGCCTGCACGCCGAGCCGGGTCGAGGCGCGCGCCAGCAGCGCCTGCCGGGCCTCGGCCGCCGCGGCGCGCAGCTGCGGGCCGCCGCGGTGGATCGACGAGCTCGAGGTGGTGGCGCCCTGGTTCGGCGTCACGTTGGTGTCGAGCTGCACCCATCTCAGCTGGCTCATGTCGAGATCGAGCTCTTCGCCGGCGATCTGCAGCAGGCCGGTGGTGTTGCCCTGGCCGAATTCGCCCTTGCCGAGATACACGGTCGCGGTGTTGTCGGCGTGCACCGCGATCCAGGTATCGATCGTGTTCGGGTCAGGCGGGCCGGCGACGTCGCCGCGCGCCGCCGATGCAGCTCCGGTGGATCCGCCGGCAAAGCTGAAGCCGATGATGAGCGCGCCGCCGCCCTTGAGCAGATCGCGGCGGGAGAACGTCGGGTCGGTGAGGAGGTCGCTCATCTCGTCGCTCCCGCCATTCTGGTGGACGCGAGCGTGATCGCCTTCATGACGCGCGGATAGGTTCCGCATCGGCACAGGTGGCCGTTCATGTGCGCGCGAATCTGCTGCTCGGTCGGGCGCGGAGTCTGCGCCAGCAGCTCGGAGCCCTTGATGATCATGCCGTTGTAGCAGTAGCCGCATTGCGGCGCCTGCTCGTCGATCAAAGCCTGCTGCAGCGGATGCAGCGCCGGCGCTTGCTTGAGCCCCTTCTGCTCGGCGTACAGCGCCGGCAGGCCCTCGAGCGTGGTCACCGATTTGTCGGCGACCGCCGCGACCGGCGTCACGCAGGAACGGATTTCGACGCCGTCGGCGAGCACCGAGCAGGAGCCGCACTGGGCGAGCCCGCAGCCGAAACGCGGACCTTGCAGCGCGAGCTCGTTCGCGAGCACGTAGAGCAGGGGAGTGTCCGGGCTCGCGGTCACCGGCCGGGTTTTCCCATTCACCTTGATCTTGAGGTCGTCCGCCATTCGCGCCCTCCTGTGTCGCCGAACAAAAGGCGAGTTCTCATTCAATTCTGAGTATTGAGGCTATCGGACCATCCTCGTGCGAACAAGCAGCAGTGCTGCCCGGTCGCGCGAGTGGGGTCACTGTGTGTGCAAGCGCTTCATTGCGAGTTCACTCCGCCTTGAGCCCGAGCTTCTTGATCACCGGGGTCCAGCGATCGATCTCGCTGCGGATGAAATGTCCCAACTCCTCTGGCGGCGAGGCGAGCAGCTCGATCGCCGCCAGACGCTCGCCGAGCGGCAGCGCCAGGATCCGCCGCATCTCCGCGTTGAGCTTCGCCACGATCGGCTTGGGGGTGCCCGCGGGCGCCAGCAGTCCGTACCATTCCATCGCGACCAGGTCGAACCCCTGCTCACGGAACGTGGGCACGTTCGGGATCGACGCGTGCCGCTCGGCGCCGGTCACCCCGAGCGCGCGCACCAGCCCGGACTGATATTGCGGCAGCGCCTGGGTGACGGTCGCCCAGGTCATCGGAATCTGTCCGGCCAGAACGTCGTTCAACGCCGGGGTGCCGCCGCGATAGTTGACGTGGGTCATGTCGATGCCCGCCAGAATCTTGAACTGCTCGGCCGTGAGATGGGTCATGCTGGCGGGGCCGGCGGAGCCGAAATTGATCGTGCCGGGCTTGGCTTTGGCGAGCGCGACCAGCTCCTTGAGGTTGGTGGGCGCGAAGGAGGGACTGGAATAGGGCACCATCGGCGCGCGGCCCAGCAGGCTGATCGGCTCGAAGTCCTTCAAGGCGTCGTACGGCATCGTGGCGTGCAGCGCCGGATTGGTGGTGTGATTGCTCACCACGATGATCAGCGTGTAGCCGTCGGGGTCGGCTTTCGCCGCCGCCTGCGTCCCGATCATCGTGGCGGCGCCGGGCCGCGTTTCGACGATGACCGGTTGACGATGATCTTGATCGGCTTCTCGGGATACTTGTCGGCGACCGACTGCGCGAAGACGCAATTGCCAACCAGAACGGCGGCCACCGTTCCGAGGACCGCGGCATGGACCGTGCGGCGGCACAGTGCGACCAGATACTTTCCCACGCGTCCCTCCCTTTGCATTGATCACGAAATTTCCCGGCGCACGATCGCGGCGCCGTCGGCGAGTGCCTTGAGCTTGCCGAAGGCGACGTCGCGCGGCAGATACTTCATGCCGCAGTCGGGCGCCGGGATCAGCTTTTCGGGCGCCACGTAGCGCAGGCCGCGGCGAATGCGCTCCGCGACCTGCTCGGCGGTCTCGACGGCGAGGTCCCCGAGGTCGAGAACGCCGAGCATGATCTTCTTGCCGGCGAGGTCCGACAACACGCCGAGATCAAGCTTGGGCTGCGCGGATTCGATCGAAATCTGCTCCGCCGTGCTGTCCGCCAGTTGCGGCAGGAAGGAATAGCCTGAGGGCTTGCTGGCGCCCGGCACGACCGCCGCATAGCCGAAGCAGAGGTGGACCACGGTCGGGACGGTGAGGCCTGCGAGCGCCCGGTTGATCGCCTTGACGGCGTAGCGTTTCGCCGCCTCGGGATCGTTGCGCAGCCAGGGCTCGTCGAGCTGGATGACGTCGGCGCCCGCCTTCTGCAGGTCGTGCGCCTCCTCATTGACCGCGCCGGCGAAGTCCATGGCCATCTCTTCGTCGTCGCGGTAGAACTCGTTCTTGGCCTGCTGCCCCATCGTGAACGGCCCCGGCAGGGTGATCTTGGCGGGCCGATCGGTATTGCGGCGCAGGAACTGCATGTCGCGGAGCTCGACCGGGCGGCTGCGGGTGAGCTTGCCGACCACGCGCGGCACCGGGGTTTTCGCGCCCGACCGGGTCATCACCTCTCCCGGCTTGTCGAGGTCGATGCCGTCGATCGCGGTCGCGAACCGGTTCGAATAGCTTTCGCGGCGGATCTCGCCGTCGGTGATGATGTCGATGCCGGCGCGCTCCATATCGCGGATGGCCACGAGGGTGGCGTCGTCCTGCGCCGCTTCCAGGAACGGCTCGGGGATGCGCCAGATTTGCTTCATGCGCGTGCGCGGCACCACCTTCGACAGCATTTCACGGTTGACCAGCCAATCGGGCTGCGGGTAGCTGCCGACGACGGTGGTCGGCAAGAGGTGCGCAGGCATGGCGTCGATACTCCTACCAGGGATCAGTAATCAGTAGTCAGTGATCAGCAATAGGGCCACGACTTTTTTCCGGCGATGGACCGCTGATTACTGATCACTGACGACTGACTCCTGGTCATGCCGCCGCCGGGGCGGGAACGCCGGCCGCGCTGTCGCGCGCAGCGGCCCTCTGCTGCCGGCCGGCGGACTGCCAGACCACCATGCGGCGCTCGAGCGCGCGCGCCAGCATGTAATAGGCGACCGCGAGCGCGAGGATCATGAGGATGGCGGCGAAGACGCGCGGGCTGTCGAGGATGGTCCGGTTCAGCGTCACGAGGTAGCCGATGCCCGCCGCCGAGGTCAGCATCTCGGAAACGACCACGCCGATGATGGTCAGCGCGCCGCCCAACCGCAGCCCGGTGAACACGGTCGGGACGGAGGCCGGAATGATGACGCGGGTGATCTGCTGCGGCAAGGTCGCGCCCATGCTGCGGGCGGCGAGGATGAATTGCGGATCGATGGTGCGGATGCCCGCCGCGGTCGAGAGCATGACTGGGAAGAACGCATAGATGCCGGCAAAGGCGATCTTCGATTCGGAGCCGACGCCGAACCAGGCGGTAAACACCGGGTAGAGGATGACGACCGGCACCGCATAGAGGCTGGAGAACACCGGCAGCAGGAGATTGCGCAGGAGGCTCAGGCCGCCCACCAGCGCGCCCGCCAGTATCCCGGCGCCGCAGGCGATCATCATCGCAAAAGCAACCTCGTAGAGCGTCACGAGAAGGGCGGCGAAGTAGGTTTGGTGGTCGTGGTACAGCACCGTCAGCGTCTTCGACAGCGAGGGCAGGAACAGCTCGGGCACGATCCCGGTCGCCGGCACGAACTGCCAGAGCAACAGGATCGCGACCAGGAGTCCCCAGCGGACGGTCGAGGGCGCAGGTCGTCGCATGAGTGGCCTCACGATGCCTTCCGGATCTGCTGCCAGATGCGGTCGCGCAGCCGCCCGAACACGTCCGTCGCCATCATCTCGTAGGTGCGCGGGCGCGGCAGCGTGATCTCGATGCGGTCGATGATTCTTCCCGGCCGCGCCGACATCACCAGCACCTCGTCGGCGAGATAGACCGCCTCGGTCAGGCTATGGGTGACGAATACGACCGTCTTGCGGGTGGCATTCCAGATTCGCAGCAGCTCGTGCCCCATGGTCATCCGCGTCTGCTCGTCGAGCGCCGCGAACGGCTCGTCCATGAGCAGAACGGGCGGATCCTGCACCAACCCACGAGCGATCGAGACGCGCTGCTTCATGCCGCCCGACAGCTCATGCGGATAGCGTCCACCGAAGCCGTCGAGGCCGACGAGCGTGAGCATGGCCGCGGTCCGCTGACGGCGCTCCTCGCGCGGGGCGCCGCGCAAGCTGAGCGGGAACTCGATATTGTCGAGCGCCGTGAGCCATGGAAACAGGCTCGCCTCCTGAAAGATGACCCCGACGCGCCGCGGATCGGGGTCGCGGATGGGGCGCCCGTAGCACAGGATCGTACCTTCGCTCTGCGCCCGCAATCCCGCCAGCATCATCAGCAGCGAGGTCTTGCCGCAGCCGCTTGGGCCGACGATCACGACGAACCGGCTGACCCCGACCGTCAGCGAAATGTCTTCCAGCGCCGGCACGTCGCCGTCCGCACTGGCATAGGCGTGACTGAGGTTGGCGACCTCGATCGCCGCCTCGCCGGGCCGGCCGTGGAGCTCCGTCACGTTCGCCACGTGCTGCATCGGGCCTCCAGGAAACGCACCGCCTCGTTGAACAGGATCGCCATGGTTGCCAGCAGAATGACGCCGGCGAACAACTGCCGCATCTGGAAATTCTCGCCCCAGCTGGCGATCAGGTGCCCGATCCCGGTCCGCGAGGCATACATCTCGGCGATCATCACGCCGGTGAAGTTGAAGATCATCGCAATGCGCAGCGTCTCCAGCAGGATCGGCATCATGCTGGGCACGTAGACGCGCCACAGGATCTGCCCGCGCGTGGCACCGAAAGAGCGCGCCACCAGGACGTGGTCCGCCTTCACCGACTCCACCGCCGCGGTCGCGCTCATCAGCACCACGAAGGTCGTGGTGAAGGCCGCATAGGCGACCTTCTGCTGAAATCCGATGCCGAACACCAGGATGAACATCGGCAGGAAGATCGATTTCGGAACGCTGAATACGTAGAACAGGATCGGCTTGAAGATATCGCCGAGATACTCGTTCTCCGCAATCAGGACGCCGATCGCGGCGCCGAGCGGGACCGCGATCAAAAAGGCGACCAGCACTTCAGCCGCGGTCATGCTGATCGCGTCGTGCACCTGCGGCCGGCCGAGCAATTCGCCCAGCATCGTCAGCACGTCGCCGAGCGGCGGCAGCAGCAGCGGATTGACGGCGCCGTTGCGCGGCAGGACTTCCCACCCGCCGAGCACCAGCGCGAGCAAAGCGAGCCGCGTGAGGATGATGTACGGGCGGCTCATGGTCGATGGATCGGCTCACGCCATCGTCGGAACCGGTCGGAACGTCGTGATGTAGATGTCCTCGACCGGCGCGAGATTGGTCATGCCGATGAGCCTGGCCATGTCAAGCGACCGCTCCATCCATTCCTTCCTGATCTCGCCGTCGGTCGACAGCTTCATGATGTTGCCGTCGAGCTCGGCGGCTGCGACTTGCTCCGGAATCTCGTCGATCTCCGCGATCAGCTTGACCGCGGCGGTGCGGTTCTGCGGCGCGCGCAGGAAGGCAAGCCCGCCGTAGATCGCATTGAGCGTCTTCTGCACGGCCTGCGGCCGCTCCTTGATGATCTTGTCGGTGGCGATCCAGCTCCCGGTCGAATGCGCCGGCACCTCGGCGCCGAAATCGAGGATGGCGCGCGCCTGCTTCTGCTGCATCACGCTGTAGGTGAGCGGCGAATAGAGCACGGTGGCGTCGATGTTGCCGGTCAGCAGGTTCGGCACCAGCCCACCGCCGCCGAGCGGCACCCGCGTGAAATTGACCTTGCGCTCGGCGAGCGTCCAGCGTGCCAGGATGTCGGAGCCGGATCCGGCCGAGGTGATCCCCACCTTCTTGCCCTCGAGCTCGGAGACCTTGGTGATCGGCGATTCCGGCTTCACCATCAGGTACCAGCCGAAATAGCCGAGCGCGCCGTTGGCGACGCATCGGACCTTCACGCCCTTGTTCAAGCCGCCCGCGACGCTCGACGAGGAGTTGAGGATGACGTCGGAGGCGCCGGCCGCGATCGCCTCGAAGCCTTCGGCGCCGCTGCGATAGATCGTCAGCTCGGCCTTGATCCCTTCCTTCTCGAACAGCTTCTGCCGGATCGCGGTCTCGCAAATGATGGTCGGCCAGTAGGTCTTGGTCGGCACCCCGATGCGCACGGTCTCCCGGCCCTGGCCGAGCGCGATGCGCGGCATGCACAGGCCGGCGGCGCCCGCCAGTAGCATGGAGCGGCGGGTGAGATTCGGTCGTCCGTCTCGCTTGGTCTCGAGCATGGTTCATTCCTCCCGGAATGCGTAGAGTACTTTCCGCGTCCCATGGTGACAATGATCGATGCGGTCGCGTGCGGTCATGACGATCTTGGTGGGCGAGAGCCCAAGAATCGAAGACGCGCGTGAGGTTGGGCGGATCGTTTCGAATGGGTGTGTTGAGGATCGGGAGATTTGCATGCTCCAATTCGAGTTCCTGTTCACGCTCAGCGCCGACGTCGGCGAGCTGATATCGCTCGGGCCCTGCCCGCTGGGCGAGCGCCGCGTGGTCTACATCACCAGCGGCACGTTCGAAGGGCCGGCGATGCGCGGCGAGCTCCTCGGCGGCGCCGACTGGCAGATCCTGCGCAGCGACGGCGCGCTCGAGCTCGACGCTCGCTACGCCATCAAGGACGCGCGCGGCGGTGTCGTGCAGGTCGTCAGTCAGGGCTACCGCCACGGTCCGCCGGAGGTGATGGCGAAGCTCGCGCGCGGCGAGGACGTGGATCCGGCGAGCTATTTCTTCCGCACCACCATGCGGTTCGAGACCGGGGCGAGCGAGCTCGCGTGGCTCAACAAGACGATCGCGGTGGCGACCGCCGAGCGCAAGGCCCGGCGGGTGGACGTGCGCGCGTGGCGGCTGTTGTAATCGAGAGGCATGCCAAATCATGACGAAAACGCCGATCAGCCGAATTCCGTACTACTGCCGCGCAATGCCCGCTGCGGCGATCACCGGTTCGAGGGGCGGTCTTTGAGTTTCACCTCTCGGTGATCGTCTCGGCGGTAGACGAGCCCGGCTCATCCGCGGCAGAAAACTTGGTGGTTTCTGACCCGAACGTACCAGCAATCAGTTAATCCGTGGGACATGCAAGAACGCGCAATACATCTCGCTATTGCACCGTATGCGCCATTGGTGCGACAACTTCGCAACGCCGAGATACGTCACGGCAAATCCCCCGGCGCACAGATCAATCCCCCTGGGTAGCATATGGCTGAGCCGTCTCGTCCCGCCCGGTTGTGGTATCAGAGCTTCGTCCATCCGATCGAGCAGGCTCCTTACATCGAGCGCCTGCAGGGCCTGCTGGACGCCGCAGCCGGTCCCGGCATCCGGTTCGAAGTCCATGGCCTCGATCCGCCCGATCATCTCTTCCACCCGCTGACGGAATTCCGCTGCGCCGCGCAGACCATCCGCAACGCGCTCGAGGCAGAGCGCGCCGGATACGATGCCTTCGTCATCGGCCACTTCCAGGAGCCCGGCCTGTTAGAAATCCGCGGTGCGGTCGACATCCCGGTGGTCGGGCTGGGCGAGGCGACCCTGCTGGCGGCGCTGAGCATGGGACGGCGGCTCGGCCTCGTGACCATCGATCCGGTCTTCATCGATTGGCACGAGCGGCAGGTGAGGGCACACGGCCTCGACCAGCGGGTGGCGGGCGTGCGGGCGATCCAGATTGACCTGCCCGGCTTCATGCGCGCCTTCACCGACGAAGCCAGCTACGCCCAGGTCCGCGCGGATTTCGTGGAGCAAGTTCGGCCATTGGTGGCCGCTGGCGCGGAGGTCATCATCCCGGCGGGCGGCTTGCCGATGCTGCTGTTTGCACGCGAGTGCCCCTTCGTCATCGATGGCGCCCTGGTGCTCAACGGCATCGCGGTGGTGGCAAAGGCCGCGGAGATGGCGCTGGCGCTTCGCCGCCTCACCGGGTCGGTGGTCAGCCGCCGCGGCACCTACGCCAAGGCTTCGGCGCAATGCGTGGAGGAGTATCTCCGCAATCGCTGGTGAATCGGACCAATCCGCTGGACCTACGCCTCACCGTGTCACGATCACCGCGTCGAGCACCACCGCGCCCTCGCCTTGCGCATAGACCACCACCGATATCGATCTCGGCGACCTCCGGGTGCGTCATGATGAAGGCGCCGAGCTTCGTTGCGACCTTCGCGGTGGACTTCTTGTTCGCCATAACGTGTCCTCTCGATTCCTCTCGATCAGGCGGCGGGAATAGGCGGCAATGGCGGCCAGCTGGGCGACCGGATTTGCTGTGCTCTGCGTTACCTCACCTTTGGTCCTCTTGCGCCGCGGTTCGTCCACAGATCGGCATCTTGCAATCTTCGTCCGTCAGCCCGCGGCCGCTTGCCGACTCTCGGACTGCGACGAGGTCCGGGCTTGACGAATGGCCGCAAGCACGCGTCGCGGCGTCAGCGGCGTTTCGTTGACTTCGGCTCCGAGCGGAGCAAGCGCATCGCGCACGGCGTTGGCAATGGCCGCAGGGGGCGCGATGGCGCCGCCTTCGCCCATCCCTTTGACGCCGTACTCCGTGTGCGGCGTCGGCGTGTGGAGATGCGCGATCTTGATCGCCGGCAGCTCGGCGGCGCCGGGAAGGAGGTAATCGGCCAGCGTGCCGACCAGCGGCTGGCCCTGCTCGTCGTATGGGATCTCCTCGTAGAGCGCGGTCCCGATGCCTTGCACGACGCCGCCCCGCACCTGTCCGTCGACGATCATTGGATTGATCATGGTGCCGCAGTCTTCCGCCACCGCGAAATCGAGGAGCTCGATCATTCCGGTCTGCGGGTCGACCGCCACGACCGCCGCGTGGGTGGCGTAGGAATAGACCCCGGTGTCGATGCCGGGCTGATAGGTCGCGGTGACGCTCAGCAGCGGCTCGACCCCGTGCGGCAGCGCTTCCATGCGCAGATGGGCGACGCGCGCGATTTCCTCCATGGCGACGGCGCCGCTCTGGCCGACGACCTTGCCGCCCTCACAGCGGACGCTCGCCGGATCGCATTGCAGCAGATGCGCGCCGATTTTCAGGATTTTTTCCCGCAGCAAACGGCTGGTCCGGGCGACCGCGCCGCCCGCCATCACGATGCTGCGCGACGCGATGGTGCCGTTCCCGAACGGCGACACGCCGGTATCGCCGTGACGCACCGAGATCCTGGCCGGATCGATGCCCAGCTCTTCGTAGGCGATCTGCGACAGCGTCGTCTCGAGACCCTGGCCATGCGACTGGATGCCGACCAGCAGCACCAGCGTCCCATCGGGCATCAGCGACGCCGTGCAGCTCTCGTAGCCGGGAATGAACGGGCTGCCGCGGCTGACCCATTCGCCGCAGCCGTGACCGGTCTGCTCCGAATAGCAGGCAAAACCCACGCCGATCAGCCGGCCGTCGGGCTCACCTTTCGCTTGGCGTGCGCGCACTGCCTCGAGATCGATCGTCTCGGCGCAGAGCTTGACGGCGCTCGGATAGTCGCCGTTGTCGAACTGCAGGTTGGCGATCGTGGTGTAGGGCATTTGTTCGGACGTCACCATGTTCTCGATGCGCACCGCGACCGGATCGCGCCCCACTGCCCGCGCTACCTCGTCGATCGTCCGCTCGATGGCAAAGCACGCGCCCGGCCGGCCGACCCCGCGATAGGGCCCGATCGGAGCCTTGTTGGTGGCGACCGTGTAGGTCTTCACCCGGTAATCGCGAATGTCGTAAGGCCCGGGCAGGTTGCGCGCGGCCATGCCGGTCTCCAGGAAGGGTCCGTTCGGCCACATCGCATAGGCGCCGCCGTCGACGGTCAGCTCGACATCGATGCCGCGCACGCGCCCGCTTTTGTCGGCGTAGGCGGTGACTCGATACTCGTGGTCGCGGGTATGCGTGGATGCGAGAAAATGCTCGCCGCGGTCCTCGACCCAGCGCACCGGGTGGTCCACTTCAAGGGCCAGCGCCGCAATCACCGCCTCCTCGGGCGACAGCCGGGCCTTCGAGCCGAAGCCGCCGCCTACGTCCGGCGCGATCACCCGGATGCAGCGTTCCTCGAGATCGAGCACCTCGGACAATCCCAGCCGGAGGATGTGCGGGACCTGGGTCGAGCTGTAGACCGTGAGCTCGTCGAGCCGGTGGTCGCGATAGGCGAGCACCGCGCGTCCCTCGAGCGGAACCGCGACCTGCCGATTCATCCGGTAGCTGCGGCGCACGACGACTTCGGCGGTGCGCGCGACCGCGTCGATGTCGCCGCCGCGGAACTCGCGCTCGATGAACAGGTTGTTGCTCCAGCTGTCGTGCACCAGGCTGGGTGCTTTGCTCAGCACGGAAGCTGCGTCGATATTCGGCGCCAGAACGTCGTAATCGACGGTCACCAGGCTCGCCAGGTCTTCCGCTTCGGCGCGCGTCGGCGCGACGCAGGCGGCGACGGCTTCGCCGACGAACCTCACCTTTTGGGTGGCGAGCGGCGGATATCCCGATACCTTGAAGCCCGTCACCTGCGGGATGGCGCGCATCTCGGCGAGGCGGGGCAAGTCCTTCGCGGTGAACACCTGTCCCAAGGCATCGGGCGGGACTTCGATGCGCTTGATGCGCGCATGCGCGTGCGGGCTGCGCACGAAGGCCACCTCGTGGGTGTTGGCGAGCTTGACGTCGGCAACGAATTGCCCGCGGCCGTTCAAATGGCGCGCGTCCTCCTTGCGCAAGAGCGACGCACCGACGCCCAGTCGATTGTTCGTTTCGGCCTGCATCACGCCGTGGCCTCGTCGGCCCGTTTGCCGCCGTCGTCCGTCTGGCCGACGTCGCCGGCGAGGGCCTGTGCAGCCGCAGCGATGGCGGCCACGATGTTGGTATAGCCGGTGCAGCGGCAGATGTTGCCGGCGAGCCCCTTGCGGATCTCCGCCTCCGACCCGGCGCGCCCGCGCCGGATGAGATCGCGGGCCGTGATCAGCATCGCAGGCGTGCAGAATCCGCACTGCAGCCCGTGGTGCTGATGAAACGCAGCACGCAAGGCCGCCATGATGCGATCGCCGTCGAAGCCCTCGATGGTTCGAATGTCTCGCCCATCGCAGGCAACCGCAAAGGTCAGGCAGGCGCGTGCCGGTTCGCCCTCCATCAGGATGGTGCAGGCGCCGCACACGCCATGTTCGCAGCCGAGATGGGTGCCGGTGAGATTGCGTCTTTCACGTAGAAAGTCGGCCAGCGACAGTCGCGGCGGCACCTCGTCGACGACGGCCTTGCCATTCACCCGCAGCCGGATCTGCGTCATGACAATCCCTGCGCCAAGGCACGCACGGTCATCGCGGTGTGGAGGCTTGACTTGAAGTCGTCGAAGGCCGCGTCCTGCGCGGCGAGATCATCGGCGATCGCGCGTTGCCATGCGTCCGCGCCGGTCTCGCCGGCGAGGGCGAGCTTCGAGGTCGCCTCCAGGAGGATCGGCGCACCATCGACGGCGCCGAGCACCACGCGAGCGTAGTCGCGGGCGGGATCGCGGACGACGGTGGCGATGGAATTGGCGAATTCGCCGGACTTCCGGCAAAACTTGGCAAAGCCCCAGCTGGCGCCGGCGGAGAGCTTCGGGATGCGGACGCCTTCGACGATCTCGTCGCGCGCGCGCACGGTTTCGTAGACGCCGACGGTGAAGCCGATGGCGTTCACGGAGCGCTGGCCGGGCGGACCGCGCAACACCACCTGCGCATCGAGCGCTGCCATCACGGTCAACCAGTCGGCCGCCGGATCGGACAGGGCAAGGCTGCCGCCGATGGTGCCGCGGGTGCGCACCGCACGATAGGCAAGGTTGGCCGCGACGCTCGGCATCAGCCCGCGCGACGGATCGGGGACGAGATGGTCCTCGATCGCCGCATGCGTCACACAGGCGCCGAGCCACACCGTAGCGGCATCGTCGGATGCCGCGCGCAATTCCGCGAGCCGCTCGATGTCGACGATCAGGTCGGGCGCGGCGACCCGCAAATTCATCATGGCGACCAGCGACTGCCCGCCGGCCATCACCTGCGCGTCGCGATCCGTTTGCGCCAAAATGCCGATCGCCTCCGCGAGGCTTTTCGGCCTGACATAGTCGAATGCGGCGGCTTTCATCGATTGACTCAGTGCCGCGTCATGGCCGGGCTTGTCCCGGCCATCCACGTCTTTGTTGCTGTACGAAAGACGTGGATGCCCGGCACAAGGCCGGGCATGACGGTGGAGAGGTTGGCGTCTCTCACGGTTTCTACTCCGCGGCCTCGGCCTTCGCTTCGGCCGGCACCACTTCCTTCACGGCGCCTCGCCATCCGGAGTGCGTGAGATCGAAGACGATGCCGTTGGGATCGGTGTATTTCACCTCGTAATAGACGCCGGGGGTGTGGTCGCCGCCGCCCATCAGATGGTTGCAGCCCACCTCTTCGACCTTCTTTTTCGTCTCTTCGAGATCGTCGACCCACATGCCGAAATGGGTGACGCCGTAGAATTTCTCGCCCGGCGGGAATCCGGGAATCCCGTTGGGATAGCTGAGCAGTGCGACGTTGACGACGCCGTCGGTCATGTAGACGCCGGCCGGCGCGTTGCCGACCCGCTTCATGCCGAAGGCGTGCTCGAACATCTGCGCCGACTTTTCAGGATCCGGGACGCAGAGCGCGATGTGACGCATGCGGGCAACCATCGGGAATCCTCCTGTGCGGCGTGATCAACTATTGGTCACTCCATTCCGCGCGCCGTCAAGACACCGTTGCCGGCACCGTCATCATTCAAGCTCATGTCGGGGACGTCTCACTGCCGACGCCGTCACCCCTTGAGCATCGCCATCGCCGCGGCGTGCATGCGCTTGTCGCCGGCCGCGATGATGCGGCCGCCGGCATTGGGCGCGTCGCCCTCCCAGGTCGTGATCACGCCGCCTGCGCCGGCGATGATCGGGACCAGCGGCAGCACGTCATAGGGCTTGAGCTCGGTTTCGATGACGAGA
>WNGA01023819.1_pt1 | contig 14536 bp, 15 predicted proteins | sample 5400061 | NCBI WGS metagenome assembly WNGA01 (sample SAMN13153366, study PRJNA577476) | soil metagenome | isolation source: 100 cm soil or saprolite under grassland replicate 2 | place: USA:California | collected 2016-06-15
TCGACGGCATCGTCTTTCACTCGATCTGCGACCCGGCGCGCAATCTCGGCAGCGTTTTCACGCGGAATTTTCCCGATCTGATGGTGGAGTACATTCACTTTCCCCAGAACATGACCTCACCCCATACGATCGATTACCTAGTCGCCGAGTACAAAAGGCTTAGCGCCTGCTATGAGCAACTTTCCGGCAAGAAAATCACCGACGAGGCACTCAGACAAAGTATCGCGCTTTACAATACCCAGCGGCGTTTGATCCGAGAACTCTACGCCATCCGTAGAGAGACGCCGCAGAATCTCTCAACCGTCGAATGTTACGTCCTGACACGCATTGGCACGTTGCTGCCGCCGGAGGAACACATCTCGATCCTCGAGGAGGCGATTCCTCAACTACGTCGGCGCAACGAAAAGCCTAAGGACCGAATTCGCGTGGTCTTAGAGGGCTCTTTTTGCGAACAGCCGCCTATCGAATTGCTCGACGGACTCGAAGCCGCCGGGTGCTATATTCTTGACGACGATTTTCTTATCGGTTGGCGCTGGTTTTCCGACGATATTCCCACCGAAGGCGATCCCCTGCGCAACATCGCCGATGCTTACCTCAACCGCAGCGTTTATTCCGGGGTAAAACACGATACGCGCGAGCCGAAATCAAAACATCTGATCGACAAATTCAGAGACACCGGCGCCGCCGCGGTGTTGATTCTCGCCGCCAAATTCTGCGAGCCCGCGCTGTTCGACTACGCGCTCTATAAACGGGCGCTGGAGAAAGAGGGTATTCCGCACCTCTGCCTCGAGTTTGAAGAAAAGATGTGGATCTTCGATAAGGCGCGCACCGAGGTCGAGACGTTCGTCGAGTCAATGCTCTTCGATTAGGAGAACTTTATGGCGAAAACAGCCGTAGCTGAAAAAACTCAGTATCAGGGCCAGATGCATCTGCTGCAAAAAGAAATGATGGGGCGCTACTTCGAGCGCGTCACCCGGGCCGCGGAAAAGGGCGAGGGCAAAGCCGTCTACATGCTGATCAGCGGCAACCCAGTAGAATTAATCCAGGCTTTCGATCTGATCCCGGTCTATCCAGAAATTGACGCCCTGCAACTGGCGGTTAAGAAAAGCGCCCTCCCCTTTATCCAAAAGGCCGAGGAGTTGGGCTACTCAATGGACAACTGCGCCTATGTGAAAGCCGACGTCGGCCTGTTTCTCGGCGACCGCAAGACTCCCTTCGCGACGATCCCGCTGCCGTCGCTGATTCTGTGTAATTATGTGGGCTGCAATGTCTATCTCCAATGGTTCGAGCACTTGGCCGAGTACTGCGACGGGCAACTCTACAACCTCGACATTCCTTTCTTACGCGACCCTTCCGGCCAGCCGAGCCCAGAGGACCTTACTTACGTCGTGCGCCAGCTCGAAGAGGTGATCGAGATCTGCGAAAAGCTGACGGGAAAAAAGCTCGACTACGCTCGCCTGAAACAAATCGTCAGCCGCTCGAGCGAAACCGGCGAGATGTGGTCGCGTATCAAGGGTCTGACCAAGAATATCCCCTCTCCCTTCGACGCCTACTTCGACTCGGTGACGATGATGGCGCCACTCTACTGTCTCAGGGGAACGGAAGAGGGAGTAAGATTTTTCGAAACCGCCCTCCAAGAGATGGAAGAAAAAGTGCGGATGGGAACTGGGCCGTTACCAGAGGAACGCTTCCGCTTCATTATCGAAGGACCGCCGCCGTGGCCCTATTTGCGCACGTTTCGAGATCTTTTCTCCAAATGGGGCGCGGTGGCGGTGGCCTCGACTTACTCCACGGTCGGCGGTTTGTGGGAATTCGGCTTCAGGCATGATGCCAACCACCCGCTGGAATCCATTGCCCAGCATATGCTCCAGTGGAACGTCACCAACCGCAACTTCCTGCAGCGCTACCAGCAGATCCGCCGCTACGTCGAAGAGTGGCATGCCGACGCTCTGGTGATTCATTCGGTCAAAAGCTGCCGCCTCTTTTCCGCGGGCCAGGGCGACATGCGCGAATATTTCACCAAAGAGCTGAACGTTCCGACTCTGTTGATCGAATCGGATATCGAAGATCCGCGATATTTTTCCGAAGCCCAGCTCAAAAACCGCATCGACGCATTTTTCGAATCCTTGGAACACAAGAAAATGGTCCGTGCCGGAGCGGAAGCAGGAGGGGCAGCATGATTTACGCCGCGGGCATCGATGTTGGCTCGACGCAGACTAAAGGGATTATCCTCAACGACAAGTTTGAGATTATTGCCAGAGCGTTGACCGACACCGGCGCTTACGTCACCAGGGCCGCCGAAAGGTGCTTCGTCGAAGCGCTGCGAAAATCTGGGCTCAAGCGAGAAGAGGTCGCCTACGTGGTCGGAACCGGTTACGGCCGATACAAAGTGACCTTCGGCGACGCCCAGATCACCGAGATCAGCTGCCATGCGCGCGGCGCGAGTTATCTTTTTCCCAACACGCGCACGGTGATCGACATGGGCGGCCAGGATGCCAAGGGCATCAAAATCGGCATTGACGGCGACGTTAAGGACTTCGTCATGAACGACAAGTGCGCCGCCGGCACAGGAAGATTCCTTGCCAGCGCCGCCGAGGCTCTGGGCATGGTCTTGGGCGTCGAGTCTGACATCATGTCCTACCTCGCCCAAGGCAAAAAAACCGAAGATATCCTCGGCGGCGTGCACAGCGCCATAGCCGCCCGAACGATCTCGCTTATACGGCGTGTCGGCATTGAGCCGGAAGTGACTTTCACCGGCGGCGTGTCGCTCAACATCGGCATGGTGCGCGCGCTCGAAGAAAAACTCGGCATGAAGCTCAACGTCAGTCCGGATTCCCACTTCGTCGGCGCCCTCGGCGCGAGCATCTTCGCCCTGGAGCGCGCAACGAAGGCAACTGGCGCAAGGCAGCAGGCAACAGCAATACAGGCAGAGCCCACTGCCTAACGCTTAATTTAAGGAGGCTGCATGACTTTTGTTGCTGGCATCGACATGGGCGCAAAATCAACCAAGGCGTTGGTCATGGATGGGGAAAAGCGCATTTGCGGCAAGGCCGCGATAAAAACCCGACCGGATTTTCACGCGGTTGCCAAAGAGGTATTGGACTTAGCCCTTCAGCGGGGCGCGGTTTTTCTCTTCCCCAAGACCCGCTGCGTGCTCGACATCGGCGCGCAAAGCACGCGGGCGCTGCGGGTCAGCGACACCGGCAAGGTGCGCGAATTCCGCACCAACGATAAGTGCGCCGCCGGCGCCGGCGGCTTCATCGAGCGCGCTTGCAAATATCTGGAGGTCAATATCGATCAGGTCGGTGACCTCTCCATTCAGGCTAATAAGCCCCAGACCATCAGCAGCGTCTGCGCAGTCTTGGCCGAATCAGAGATTATCAATCACGTCTCAAACGGAGAGACTATCGAAAACATTTTGCGCGGCGTCCACAACTCGCTTGCTTCCCGCGCCTTAGCATTGCTCAAGCGCTCGGGCATGGAGGACGAGGTCACCTTCGTCGGCGGCGTAGCTCGGCAGAAAGGCATGGTCAAAGCGTTGGAGGAGACACTCAAGAGAAAGATCAACGTGAGCGAGGAGCCCGAACTCGTCGGCGCTTTGGGCGCGGCGCTGCTCGCGCTGCGTCGTCTCGAAAAACTGCGCGCCGAGAAACAGAATCCCATCGAGGAAGCGAGGGTGGCATAATGGATCTCCAGGACAAGTCAGCATTGGTATCCGGCGGGGGCGGCGGCATCGGCCGCGCAGTAGCGCTGGCTCTGGCGCGCGCCGGCGCCAAGATCGCCGTGGCGGATATCGCCAAAGAGAACGCCGAGAAAGTTAAGTGCGAAGTCCAAAGCCTCGGCGTGAGAGCGATGGCCTGCCCGGTGGACCTCACCAAAAAAACCGACGTCGACCGCATGGTCGAAGAAATAATCGACCGCTTTGGCCAGATCGACATCTTAGTAAACTGCCAGGGTTGGGATCGACTCGAGCCGTTTGTTGAGAGCAACGAAGAGACCTGGGAAAAGCTCCTGGCGATAAATTTTAAATCGGTTCTCTATACGGCCCACGCCGTGCTGCCGAACATGATTTCACATAATTTCGGCAAAGTCGTTAATATCAGTTCGGACGCCGGCAGGGTCGGTTCTAGCTGGGAAGCGGTTTACGCTGGCGCCAAAGGCGCGGTGATCGCTTTTTCGAAAACCATCGCGCGCGAAGTGGCGCGCTACAAAATCAATGTCAACGTCGTTTGTCCGGGACTGACCGAAACACCTTTGCTTCAAGCCGTACGCAGTCAATCGGAACATACCGCGAAAATCATCGACGCGGTCACTAAAGCGACGCCTTTCCGCCGCCCGGCCCAGCCGGAAGAGATAGCCGAAGCCGTGCTTTTTTTAACTTCACCCGCAGCGAATTTCATCACCGGCCAAACACTGAGCGTCAGCGGAGGATTGACGATGGTTTAAAGTCACCCTCACCCTAACCCTCTCCCGCAAGCGGGCGAGGGAATCCCTTTCCCACCCTCTCCCTCTGGGAGAGAGTGAGGGGTGAGGGAAATGAACGGTAAAGCAGATTTTGGAGGCATCAAACCATGCACAACGGAATCAAAGCCATCGACTTCATGTACTACGTGGCGACGCCCGAATTCATCGCCAAGTGGAACGAGGCAAAAAAGGGCGAGCTTATCTGCCGTATGGAAAAGGCCATCGGCGGCTTGCCGCAATACGACAGCATCGAGGCAATGATCGCCAAGATGGACGAAGCGGGCGTGGAAAGAGTTTTCATCACCCAGTGCAAAATGTGGTCCTATCGCAACAAGTGGATGTATATGGACACAACCCTGGAGGAAGTGGCGCAATACACGACCCGCTATCCTGACCGCTTTGTCGGTCTTGCCAGCTACAACCCATTCCGCATCAAGGAGTCCTTGCAGGAGCTGGAACAGGCGATCAAAGTGCATGGTTTCAAGGGCGTTTATATTCATATCTACGGCTTCGACATTCCGCTCCACGACGCTAAAATGTATCCGCTCTACGCCAAGTGCGCCGAGCTCAATGTGCCAATCTCGATGCAAGTGGGCCATGTCCTTGAGGCAATGCCCAGCGAGCATGCCCGGCCGATCTATCTCGATCGCATCGCCAGCGATTTTCCGGAGCTTAAGATTATTGGCGCCCACACCGGCTGGCCCTGGGTCGAGGAGCTGATATCGGTCTGTTACAAGTGGGACAATGTTTACTTCGGCGTCGATGCGTGGATGCCAAAATATATGAAGCCCGAGATCATCCACTACATTAACAGCCGCATGGGGCAGGACCGCTGCCTCTGGGGCACCAATGGCCTGCCATGGAAAGAGAGTCTCGATCAGTGGGAAGAGATGGGACTGAAAGAAACCACCAAGCGTAAACTTCTGCGCGATAACGCTGCGGAACTCTTCGGACTGAGTTAACCGACTGAAAGGAGCAATGCCATGTGCCGCTTTTTATCCCTTGATTTCGAATATAATTTGAAATGTCCGGTCGACAAGGAGAACCACACCGTCAGATTTCAGGCCTACCCGCAGCTACGCCGACATCCGTTGGATGTGATCGAATGTGATGCGAAGCCGCAAGTCGACCAGCTCACCTGCGGTAAAGCGTGCCGGTTGCTGCTTGAGACCGGCGCGTACTGGCAAAAAACTTATCCGGAGTCAGCGGTCTTTTCGCATAGTCAATGACGAAAGCTGGCATATCTGTGCGAGCCGTCGAGATAAGCACAAAAGTGAGAAATCTAAATGTATAAAACTCTGATATATCGAGAGGACGGCGCCGTCGCCACGATCCAACTGAACCGACCGCAAAAGAAGAATTCGTTCAACACGCAGATGCGACAGGAATTGGAGAATCTGCTTCACGATCTCGCACGTAAAGCGGCGATACGAGCGGTCGTCATTACGGGATGCGACGACATTTTTTGCGCCGGGGCGGACATCAGCGAGATGGAAGGAACCAGCAGCGCTGAGGCAGCCTACCATCATGCGCGCGAGTTTCAACTTCTCTTCGACCAAATTGAATCGCTGCCTCAACCGGTGATCGCCGCGGTTTCTGGATACGCCCTCGGTGGCGGCTGCGAATTGGCTTTGGCCGCTGATTTCCGCATCGCGTCCGACACAGCACGCTTCGGACTTCCCGAAATCAAGATCGGCGCGTTTCCCGGCGGCGGTGGGACGCAAAGATTAACGCGTTTGATCGGCGTCGCCAAAGCCAAAGAAATGATTCTCACCGGCGACCCGATTAGTGCTCAGCAAGCCCTCGCCATCGGTTTGGTCATGAAAGTTACGTCGAAGGAAAAGTGTTTAGAAGAAGCCAACAGCCTCGCCACCAAGCTTGCCGCCCTGCCCCGTCTCGCTTTACAAGCCTCGAAGATGTTGATCAATCGAAGCCAGGAAATCGACTTGGCCACCGGTCTTGAATTCGAAGCGCGCACGTTCGGCGGCATCGCGCATACGTACGATCTGGCCGAGGGAACTAAAGCATTCTTGGAGAAGCGCATACCAAATTTTACCGGCAACTGAGCGATGATGGAGAACAATGGCAAAATCGTACTTGTCACCGGCGCAGGACGCGGCATCGGCAAAGCCATCGCTTTGGCATTTGCCGCCGAGAAAAACCGGGTAGTCATCACCGGCAGGACAACAGCCGTCCTTGAAGAAGTGGCAGACGAGATACGCGCCATGGGTGCTGAAGTATTGGCAAGCACATGCGACGTATCACAAAAGCCACAGGTGAAAAACTTGCAGCACAAGATCGAAAGTCATTTCGGAGCGGTGCAGCTTCTGGTGAACAACGTCGGCATCGCGCCGGTGGCGGATTTCTTCGATATGCCGGATAGCCTGTGGGACGAAGTCATGCGTGTCAATGTAAGCTCCGCCTACAACTGCTGCAAAGCCTTCTTGGCCGCCATGGTAGGCGCGCGCTGGGGCCGCATCATCAATATCGCCTCGACCGTAGCGCGGGTCGCCTATCCGGGGATTTCCGCATATGCGACATCCAAACACGCCATACTCGGCCTGACCCGCTCGCTGGCGATGGAAACCGCGAGGTCGGGCGTGACCGTGAACGCGGTATGCCCCGGCTATGTCAACACCGAATTGACCCGAGAAAACGCGCAACGGTTGGCGGAAAAACGCGGCAAGTCACTGGACGAAGCACTCGCGCTGATGGTGGCGAGCTGTCCGCAACGGCGTCTCATCGAGCCCGAAGAAGTTGCCTATGTGACGTTGATGCTTGCATCGGATCGCGCTAGAGGGATCACCGGCCAGGCGATCCAAGTCGACGGCGGCGCGGTAATGGCCTAAACGAAATCACCACTGTAAGGAGAAGAACCGGATGAGTTATTCGAGTTTTGTTTTCGAGAACAACGACGGTATCGCCACGATCCGCCTTAACGATCCGGAAAGACTCAATGCGCTGACCTTTCAGACTTACGGAGACCTAGAAAAAATCATGGCGGAAATGGCCCATGACAGCACGGTCAAAGTCGTTATGCTCACGGGAACCGGTAAAGGATTTTGTTCCGGCGGCCGGGTCGACGACATCATCGGTCCGCTGCTCAAGATGAAAGGCGACGAGCTTTATAAATTCACGCGCATGACCTGCAATGTTGTGAAGAACATGCGCAACTTAAAAAAGCCGATCATCGCCGCAGTCAACGGCATCGCCGCCGGCGCCGGCGCGATGCTCATGCTGGCATCGGACCTCCGCATCTTCTCCGACAAAGCGCGGGCGGCTTTTCTATTCGTGAAAGTAGGCCTGTCAGGCTCGGACATGGGCGCGCTGTATTTGCTGCCGAGAATCGTCGGCTTGGGTAAAGCGACCGAGCTGATCTACTTCGGCGATACCATCGATGCCCAGGAAGCTCACCGCATCGGCTTGGCCAATCGCGTCGTGCCCGGCGACACTCTAATGGACGAAGCTTGCAAGTGGGCAAACCGGTTGAAGGACGGGCCGCTGTATGCACTGGGCATAACCAAAGAGCTTCTCGAATACGAAGCGCATGTCAATTTAGAAACCGCGTTGGAAATGGAAGCGATGGCTCAAGCGCGCTGCATGGAGACACCGGATTTCGTGGAAGGTTACAATGCGTTCATCGAGAAGCGACCGTTACGTTTCAATCGCGGTTAAGGCTCGGGTCGGAGGGAAAAATGAAAAAGGATATCTACGTTAGAAATTTAGAGAAGCGCGATCTACCTGCGATCGTCGGCATGGAAGAGCGCCAGACCGGGGTGGCGCGGCCCGAGTACTGGGAGAAGAGAATCGAAATCTCCGAGGCCATTCGGCCCCACTGGGCCTCTTTGGTCGCCGAACTCGACAACCGCGTGGTTGGCTTTGTATTGGGGCGCGCCGGTGAATTTGAATTTGGTTTACCGGGGACCGTGGCGTGGATCGAAATAATCGGGGTTGACCGAGCGTATCGCCGCCAGGGAATTGCTCAGGAACTTGTCAGACAATTCGCGGAATCGGCTGAAGACCACGGTATCAAGACGATCTTCACATTGGTCAGCAACAGTCAAAATGAAATGCAGCATTTCTTCAACCGGCTCGGCTTCGTTCACGGTAAAATGCTGCACTATCAAAAGGAGCTAGCGGGTTAATGGTTTGACTCTCAGCTTATGGAGCATTCGTTCGACAAAGAACAGCCAACACTGCGCCGGCAAGTTCGCGCCTGGGTAAAGAGCTACCTTGGTACTGCAGGCGACGGCCAACTGGATCTTGAGAGTGAAGCTTGTCGGCTGGCGAAACAACTCGGCCAGGACGGATTGATGGCGTACGCGGTGCCGGCAAAATTCGGCGGCGTACGAGAGTCGGTCCAGGCCCGCGATCTATGCGTCATCCGTGAAGAGCTGGCATGGGGTTCGGCTCTGGCAGACGTAATGTTCGGCGTTCAAGCCTTGGGGACTTCTCCGATCGCGCTAGCCGGGAACGAAGAGCAAAAACGGCACTACTTGCCGCCGCTGGCAAAAGGAGAAAGGCTCGCCGCTTTCGCGCTGACCGAACTTAATGCGGGGTCAGACGTTTCGGCGATCGGCACGCGCGCCCTAAGAGACACCAACGGTTATCGGCTTGATGGAGTTAAACATTTCATTTCCAATGCAGGAATCGCGCACACCTACGTGGTCTTCGCATCAACCCAACCCGAAGCAAAGGCAAAGGGTCTCAGTGCCTTCATCGTGGAATCAGACTCTGCCGGGTTCACCGTCAAAGAAAAAACTCCGCTGCTCTCGCCTCATCCCATTGGGGTGCTGGCCTTCGACGATTGCTTTGTGCCGCAACACCAGCGGTTAGGCGGTGAAGGAGAGGGATGGAAGATCACCCAGCGCACCCTGGACACGCTACGCTGCACGGTGGGCGCGGCTGCCGTTGGTTTCGCGCGGAGAGCTTTGGAAGAAGCTCTCGCCTACAGCCGAAATCGGCGTCAGTTCGGACGCGCGCTTGCGGAGTTCCAAGGAATACAGTTTAAGCTCGCCGATACGGCGACGGAACTCGAAGCTGCGCGCCTGCTAGTCTACCAGGCTGCCTCGATGACGGACCACCATCACCGAGAAGCTCCGCTGAAGACATCGATGGCCAAGCTCTTTGCCACGGAAGCCGCGCAACGAATCGTCGACCAATCGTTACAAATTCACGGTGGAAACGGTGTCGTCGTTGGGAATATTCTCGAGCGTCTTTACCGTGATGTCCGAGCTCTGAGAATCTATGAAGGAACCTCCGAAATCCAGCGGCTAATTATAGCTAAACATCTTTTGCGGAAGGAGCACGACGATGGACTTTGAGCTGCCGGAAGAGTTGGCAGAGGTTCAAAAGCTAGCACGCGATTTTTCCGAAAAGGAAATCGCTCCGACCGCCGCGAAGGATGATCGAGAACATCTCTTTCGCAAAGACCTGGTCGGCAAAATGGGCTACCGGAGCAGTACGGCGGCAACGGCCTTGGCTTTCTCGCCCACACGCTGATCTCGGAAGAAATCGCGCGCATTCACAGCGCGATCCGCGTCTACCTGAACATGCAGGCCGGTCCCGCCGTGACGATCTACGAGTTCGGCAATGAAGAGCAAAAGAAAAAATATCTACCGGGGCTTTTGAGCGGCGAATCTATTGGTTTGTTTGCCATCACCGAGCCGGACGCAGGCTCGGATGTGGCGGCGATGAAAACCACCGCTAGACGCGACGGCAATAATTATCTGCTCAATGGGACGAAGATCTGGATCACCAATGCTACGGTGGCGGACGCGGGCGTCATCTTCGCGTACACCGACCGTTCCCAAAAACATTGCGGCATGTCGGCGTTCTATGCCGAATTGAATCGGCCTGGCGTGACACGCCGCGACCTCGACAAACTCGGCGCTCATAGTTCTCCGACCGGAGAGCTGACATTCGATAATTTCAGCGTTCCCGCGGCGAATCTCATCGGTCAAGAAGGCGACGGCTTCAAGATCTGCATGCGCCACTTAAATCATACGCGGCTCGGCTGCGCCGCCGGTGCCGTCGGTCTCGCCAAGGCCGCCCGCGAGGCGGCGGTAAGCTATGCCAATCAGCGCGAACAGTTCGGCCAGAAGATCGGCCAGTTTCAAATGAATCAAGATCTGATCGCGCAGATGGTGGTGCAAGAAGAAGCCGCTCGTCTGCTCGTTTATCGGGCCGCTTGTCTGGCCGACCGCCGCCAACCCTACAATCTTGAAGTTTCCATCGCCAAGTATGCGGCCGCCGAAGCCGCGGCTTTTTGCTCGGATGCCGCCCTAAAGATCCTCGGCGCCTACGGGTATTCGACGGAATTTCCTGTGGAGCGTTATTACCGCGATGCCAAGTCCTATCAGATCGTCGAAGGATCGGTGAACATTCAGAAGCTCATCATCGCGCAGGACGCGTTGGGTTACCGAAAGGCAAATCGTTGAACAACGATGATATACTCGACATGACCAGTACGACAGCAAAATCCCCGCTAAAAAATATATCCTTGCAGCATGGCATCATCTATGGTCCCGTGCAGTCCCGCCGTCTCGGCCGTTCTCTCGGCATTAACTTGCTGCCGGCTGAGTACAACCTCTGTTCCTTTAATTGTCTTTATTGCCAATACGGGTGGACCAAGAAGGCAACGATCAGACCGGGCGAGCGACTGAAAGACTTACCCTCGGTCGATGCCGTCGCGGCCGCCCTGGAAACGGCGTTAGCGGAGTTTTCACGCGACCGTAGAACGATCGATGCGATCTCGATCTGCGGCAATGGCGAGCCGACTCTCTATCCGGCGCTCGCCGAGGTTATCGTCAACGTGAAACAGATCCGTGACCGCTACCAGCCCTCTGCGCGCGTTGCCATCCTGTCAAACTCTTCGACCATCGGAGATCCCGCCGTTCGCGCCGCGCTCGATCTTCTTGATCTGAAGATCATGAAGTTCGATGCCGGCACCGAAGAAATGTTTCGCCAGCTCAATCATCCGGCCGCGCCGGTTTACATGGGCGAAATTGTCGCCGGATTAAAGGAGCTAAAAAATACTTTTCTGCAGTCCTGTTTCGTCCAAGGACGAGTCACGAACGCCGATCCTGATTCGGTTGCAATGTGGATCGATAAAATCCGGGAAATTGATCCGCTGGGAGTCCAGCTCTACACATTAGATCGAGAACCCGCGGATAAGAGGATCGAAAAAGTCAGCCTAACCACTCTCCGATGGATCGCCTACGCCGTACGATGGCGGGCCGGCTTCCAGCCGGAAGTGTTTTGACACCTGCAAGCTTCTGAAAAGCCACAGAGGCCGGCCATTGTGGCGCGGTCGGAGCGACGAACTCAGAGCCGAACCACCATTCAGCAGGCTCAAAACTTCACTCTCTGATAGAAAAGCTTCTTCCCTATTTCCGCCGCAAGGATGTAAAGAAAAAGGATTCCCGCCAACAGCAGGATAAATTCGCGCGGCATGGGGGTGAAACCAAAGAGCCAATTCAATCCTGTATAAGGCAAAACCACCGTCGACAGCACCACCAACAACGTCGCAATCCATAGAGGCGTGCCCGGTTTGCTTTTAAAGAACGGCTGTCTAGTTCTGATAATCAACACGATCAGCGAGGCCGATACGACCGATTCCATAAACCAGCCCGTTCGGAACTGATCGACATTAGCGCGAAGAAGGAACAGCAGCGCACCGAACGTAAGGTAGTCAAACACCGAACTCACCAGGCCGAAGGTAATCATGAACTTGCGAATGGCCTTAATGTCCCAGCGCCGAGGATGGTCAACCATTTCGGCGTCTACCCTGTCGGTGGCGATCGTCATCTCCGGGAAATCGGTCATTAGATTAGTAAGCAAGATCTGCTTGGGCAGGAGCGGGAGAAACGGCAGGAAGAGCGATACTCCGGCCATGCTGAACATGTTGCCGAAATTGGCGCTGGTCGCCATAAAGACATACTTCAGCGTATTCGCGAACGTCGTCCGCCCTTCACGCACACCCTGCACAAGAACACTCAGATTTTTTTCGAGTAAGACGATATCAGCCGCTTCTTTGGCAACATCGACGGCGCTCTCAACAGAAATGCCGACATCGGCGGCATGGAGCGCGGAGGCATCGTTGATGCCGTCTCCCATATATCCTACGACATTCCCAGCCTTCTTGAGGGCGAGGATGATGCGCTCTTTCTGATTGGGCTCAATTTCAGCGAAGACGTCCACGTCAACCACATGTTTGAGCAGCGCGCTATCGCTCATCTGGTGGAGATCGAAACCCGTGAAGATTTTTGTCTTTGATAATCCCATCTGCTGACTGACGTTGGCTGCGACCAAATGATTGTCTCCGGTGATGATCTTCAGTGCCACGCCTAGATTTTTCAGACCGGCAATCGTCTCGATGATATTGGCTTTGGGCGGATCAAAGAGAACCAGGAATCCCAAAAATGTCATGTCGGCTTCGTGATTTTTATTTATGAGTGACTCAGATCCCATATTCTTGTATGCGAGGCCGAGGGTGCGAAAGCCCTTACTACTGAGCTCCTCGAAGTGCTGCTGGATTCGGTCCCGCACTACGGCGATATCGACGATTCTTTCCCCCTCAGTTTCCGCCACTGAACAGACGGCGAGTACGTTCGCCAGCGCCCCTTTGGTCACCATCAAATGCGTATCACCATGGGCAACCAGGATGCTCAATCGCTTGCGAAGAAAATCATAAGGAATCTCGTCCGCCTTTCGGTACCCGGACAGGTCAAACCGGCGATGAGTGCGGATGGCTTCATCGATCGGCTCGTCCGCCTTTCGGTACCCGGACAGGTCAAACCGGCGATGAGTGCGGATGGCTTCATCGATCGGATTCGTAAAGCCGGTCTCGTAAAAAGCATTGAGGTAAGCGTAGAGAAGGACTTTGTCGCTTGGCGCGCCTTCCACGTCAACAGCGGATTGTAAGTGTACGATTCCTTCAGTCAGGGTGCCGGTTTTATCCGAGCAGATTACGTTCATGCTGCCGAAGTCTTCAATCGATGCGAGCCGTTTGACGATCACTTTTTCTTGCGCCATTCGTTTGGCGCCGTGGGCAAGGTTAATGCTGACGATCGCAGGCAACAGTTGCGGGGTGAGCCCAACCGCGAGGGCCAAGGAAAAGAGAAAGGAATCCAGGACCGGACGTGCCAGATACACGTTGATAGCGAAGATGGCTATCACCAAGATCAATGTGACTTCCATGAGGAAGTAGCCGAATCGCCGTATGCCACCTTCAAAGTCCGTTTCCGGCGGTCTGAGTTTTAGACGCTCGGAGACCTTGCCGAACTCGGTTTGCTTGCCTGTGCTGACAACCAGTGCTTTGGCGCTGCCGCTGACCACAGGGTAGGTTTCCCCCGTTAGGGTTGCTTCATCGACAAAGAGATCTTTTGATTCGTCAACCAGACAGTCGCCCGGGACGATATCCCCGGCGTTTAGAATGACGATATCTCCTGGAACAATCTCTTCGACTGGAATTTCATGGGGGCTTCCATCACGAAGCACGGTAGCCTTAATTTGCACCACGGCCAGTAGCTTCGCCACGGCATTGGTTGCGCTGTGCTCCTGCCAAAAGCCCAGAAGGCCGCTTACGAGGACGATGGTGAGGATGATGAGAGCGTTAATCGGATCGTGTAAAAAAAATGACAACCCAGTGGCAAACAAAAGAATGAGGATGAGCGGACTTTTGAATTGAGCCAGGAGAAGAGTGAGTGCATCCGATTTCTTTTTAGGTTTTAGAAGATCAGCTCCGTAACGCGTCAAACGCACCCGAGCTTCATCAGTCGTCAGGCCTTGTGCAGTCGTTTGCAGTTGCTGCAACGTCTCGTTTGCAGCAATGCTCCAGAAAGCCGGTTGCAGTTTGTTCATACCCCACCAAGGCGGTGCTCACCGAGGCCGTTGAGCATAAATTGTTATCGCGGCACCGACCGCTTTGACGGACGTTTGCCCGCTTTGACCAAACTCCATTGCCAATTGCGAATCTCGGGCATGTCTTCGCCGTGTTTGTCGATGTATTGCTTGTGCTCGATCAGCTTGTCCTTGAGCTGCTGCTTCAGGTAGATGCCCTTGTCGCCGG
>WNGA01008310.1_pt1 | contig 14532 bp, 15 predicted proteins | sample 5400061 | NCBI WGS metagenome assembly WNGA01 (sample SAMN13153366, study PRJNA577476) | soil metagenome | isolation source: 100 cm soil or saprolite under grassland replicate 2 | place: USA:California | collected 2016-06-15
AGCACCTTGCCTTATGTGATGGACCGCATCGGCGACAAGAAGATTATTTTCGCCTCCGATTATCCCCACTGGGACGGCATGTTCCCCTACGTCGTCTCGACGATACGAGAGCGTAAAGATATTTCGGAAGAGTCGAAGCAAAAATTTCTCGGCGAAAACGCCAGGCGCTTATACGGGTGGGATTGAAGGCCGGTCCTGTTCGCCGAGTTGAAGCCGCCCTTAGCAAGGGGAAGACACAAGTTAGGCGTGAGTCAATAGCATGAGAGAAGGAGCCTATATGCGGCCGAAGCACCGCGGGATTTCGCGATCCATCACGATATTGCTCACGCTTTACCTATGGACTCGTGTCGCCGCCGATGCCCAACAACTGCCGCGCTCGCTGACCATTGGCGCCAATCCGCCAGGCACAGTGTTCTATGCGCTGGCGAGCGGACTTGCCAAGTTTGCCAGCGAGGGCGCGCCTTTTCAGATGACCGTCCAGCCCTATACCGGGACCAGCACGTTCCTACCTCTGCTCAACACGGGCGAGATCGACTTCGGTATCAACAACGCGGTGGATATGGCGCTCGCCTATCAGGGGCCCGACCGGTTAAAGATCGGCGGTCGCAATCCGTTCCAACACCGCTTGTACGCAAGGATTCGCCGATTAAAACCATCCACGATATCCGCGGCAAGAGGGTCACAGGCGAATATCCGGCGCAGCTTGCCAACTGGTACAACCTGTTCGGTTATCTATCTGGCGCGGGAATGAAATGGGAAGACGTCAAGATCGTTCCGGTGCCGGGCGTCAACGAAGGAATCGATGCCTTGGTCCAAGGGCGCGCCGACGTCAGCCTGTGCGCGCTGGATGCAGCTAAGGTCAAAGAAGCCGACGCCGCCGTGGGCGTACGTCATATATCGATGGACTGTTCTCCCGAGGGAGAGAAGCGGCTACGGCGTGCGGTGCCCGGCTACTATCCGCACTGGCTCAAGCGCGGTCAGGCCACGGCGGTGGTGGAGGATACGTGCGTGAACGCGTACGATATCTACTTAACCAGCCACAAGGGAGCTGCTGATCGGGTGATCAGCACCGTTCTCAAAGGCGTCTGGGACAACATCGACAAGCTCCCGTCGCTGCACCCGAGCTTCAAAGACTGGACCCGACAACGCGCCGTGGATCCGGATGTGACGCTGCCGTATCATCCGGCGGCGGTCCAGTATTTTAAAGAGCGCGGCGTTTGGTCGGTAGCTCTGGACGACGCCCAACGGAAATTGCTTGGCTTCAACCCCTAGCGGGGCCGATTGCGCCGCCATTAGTGTCCCGGTCGCGCGTGATCTCATTTGTGTATTCAATAACGGCGCGGATGAAACAAACTCGAAGCCGTTGCAGATTTTCCGCGGTTACCATATTGGCAAGGGCGGCGTATTCCCCGCATGGCTAAAGTCATCGAATCCGAAAAGTACGACAGCCCTGGGATACTTTCCACTTACCAGCTCTTAACGTTATACTTTCCGGCTTTTGTATTCGCTTTGGGCTACAGCATTGCGACACCCGCGATCCCGGTGCTGGCGAAATCGTTCGACACAGGATTCGGCGTCGCTTCCCTTGTCATCGTCGTCCACGCGCTCGGCGGGCTCGTTGCAGCTGTGCCCACGGGCTTTTTGGTTGACCGCGCCGGCCGGCGTCCGATTCTGTTTGCCGGGCCCGTCCTGATGGCTGCGTCGTCGTGGTTGACGGCGCTGGCGCATTCTTTTCCGGAACTGCTCGCGTATCGCTTCATCGGCGGCGCGGCGATGGAAATGTGGCGTCAGGCCCGGTTGGCGATCATCGCAGACGTCGGCAAACGCCGTCAACGCGGCCGGCAGATGAGCGGCATGGTAGGGATCGAGGGCGCCGGCAGACTGCTCGGTCCGGCGCTGGGCGGCTTTCTCGCGGGCTGGAGTATCCGCGTCCCCTTCATGGCGCACGGTGCGTTGGCATTGCTGGCCATTGTGCCGAGTTTTTTTCTCGTGCGCGAGTCGGCACCAAGCGTGCACAGAACGAGTGGTAGAAACACCGAAGAATCTCTGGACACCCGGGCATTGTTGGCGCTGATGCTCGATCCACGCTATCGCGGTTTTTTTTGCGCTCAATTCTTTGCGTCCATGACTCGTGGTGTGCTTTGGGGAGGAACGCTGCTGCTTTATGCGACCTTCGCATACGGCGTCGGGCCGAAGGGCTTGGGCGGACTGGCGACCACCAGCACCATCGTCGGCATTCCGATCACACTATCTTGTGGTTACTTGATGGACCGATTCGGGCGCAAAACCACGATGGTGCCGGGGTTCATGTTCATATCTCTCGGTCTTTGGTTTCTTGCCTCGAGCGCGGTGTGGCACTGGAGCCTGGGATTTTTCATCGCCGGCTTTCTTTGGATTCATTGCGGTCATGCTGTGACTGCGGGAAGCATGCAGGTGCTAGGATCGGACATGGCGCCGGCCAACGCGCGTGGCCGGTTCTTCGGTTTCTGGCGCCTTATTGGCGAGATCGGCAGTCTGGTCAGTCCGGCTCTCTTTGGTTTGGTGGCGGATCAGATCGCGTACGGCGCGGCATTCGCTTTGTTTGGTTTTGGCTCCCTCGCCACTGCGGCGCTGCTGGCGTTTTCAGTGAAAGAAACTGTCCGCGGGGAAATTGCGTCGGTAGAGCCCGCTAGTCAGTCTCAGCTTGAGCAATCTTGATCTGTTTCGGTCATGCTGTGATCACCCCTCGTGGTTCGTTGCGCTGGGCCGTTTGGCATTTTTGACGTCCTCTGGCCCGCGCCTTCATGGATTGTTGACGGTTTCCCTAGCGGACCCAGCGTTGCGTGAAATGCGCTGCCCAACTAAAATATGGATTGAAATTTACTGCTGCTCGCGTCGCTTCGAAGCTACGGCGTAATTGCGAAAGTCGAAGATGGCCGAGTAGGAGCCTCAGGATGCCGCACGCAAAGTCGTTACGAGCCATAGGTCAGTCTCTCGAATCTCTCGGAGTCGTGGCTTTTGTCATGGAAAAGGACGGACGCAACTACGTCGTCCGCAGCGACTCCCTGCCAGACATCGCGGAATTGGACACCCGAAAAAGCCTCTCCGAGAAAGTGTGGAATTCCCAAAAGTCGTCGCGCAGGGGTGCTCACTTGCTGCGCGATGACGGTTCACTCCATTACGAACCCAGTTATGTCTCCTGGCTCGACGCTCAAGGCAGAAGAAAACGGCGCAGGCAACTTTCTGCTCAAGCAACGGGAACCATGAAATTTTCTCAGCTCCTGCGTAGTGTCGGGAGACATATCGATAGACTCGAGCCGCATGCATTTACCATTTGCTGGACCAAAGACTCCGTGTCGGTCGAATATGATTTGGGTGACGGTCAAAAAATCACCGAAATTCTCCCCATCGACAAATTGCGCGAGCTGACGGTCCGAATGCGCGTTCGACGGGCGCGGTGGCGCTAGCCCGAAGTTACCCCCGGTAGCGCAATCGTTATCAGCGGAACAATTGAAGTCAGTTTGTCATTGCTTGGGTCCTATTGAGAAGCAGCGGTGGCATCGCAAAATTTGCAGGAGAGGTGATTAAGTAGATTCCAACCGTTCAAGCAGTTCAAAGAGAAAGAGTTCAATCTGATCCGACGCCGACTGTCTTTACAATTTGATGGGCTTGAACGATTCGAACGTTCATACTTGGGGCATTTCACACTGCACTCCTGTTTGCTTCATCTCGTCTTCGTAGTGTTTACGGATGTGCGGATCTTCGTCGGCATATTCGATCAGTGTGCCGCCTCGCTTGATGTCGATGTAAACTCCGTCTTCGCTGCGTTTGTCGGCAATCTTAAATCCAAGCGGGTGAATGCGGCTGCCGTAGCGTAGCGCGAGATGGCGCGCCGGTTGCGCCCCGGTGTTGAAATGCTGGTGAAACCATCCGCCCGGCGGGCAGTAGACACTGCCGGCTTTCCACTTCACCTCCACAACATCTGCGGTTCGTCCCGCTTCATAGGGTCGCGTGCCGATCTCTTTTGACCACAACAGCACATAGCCGGACGACTGCAAGCCCAACAAAATTGCTCCAGGGCCATGGTAATGTGCCTTGTGGTATCGCCCCGCCGGCCACTGGGCTAGGTGGCCAATCAGACTATTGCCGGCCAATTCAAACTGAGTGATGCTCACGCCGGCGCCTTTCACTTCCCGCTTGTCGATACTCGCTGACTGTATGTCCGTGATGAAGTTGGTTTCCCAGATATGCTGCATGCCCGACTCGTAGCGCTTGTGTCCCTGGTTAAAATAACCCTCGGCGGCCGAGTAGCGGTCGGCAAAATTGTACGGGCAGTTGAAAACAAACTCTTCGTTGTGAACGACGTCCATCACCAGTGGAGCGTTGGTGACGGCGAGAAATTTTACCGGCGTGCGACCGCCGTTGAGCAGGCGATGCCAGGTATTGAGCGGCGGCGCGAAAAGACTCCACGGACCCCACTCAAACATCTGCTTGCGACCGCCGTCTTGCCAAACTTCAGCGGCGCCTTGGCCTTCCAGGACACAGATAACTTCCTCGTAAAAATGTCTTTCGGGGTTGAGCGTGCCGCCGGCGGGAATTTCTCCGACATACATGCCAGTGACGCCCTCCATGCCGTAAAGGTTGACGAAGGCAGCGTTGCCGCCCATGCGCGCCCAAGATGCCATGGCGATATCCCGGACATCCTCGACTCCATAGCCGTCGACCACCGGAATGCCTTGGCGAGCCATCCATTTAAAGTACGCCGTCTTCTGAAACGCTGCCATTAATGCTTTCACCCGTTCATCTTGTGCCATGGGATGTGCTCCTCATAATCTTGCAGGCTCTCACTGCCGAAACATACGGCCGTGGCGAAAGGTAGCATAATCTTGCTGGGTCAGAAAACCTTTTAGTTAGGTGATTTCAGTTGTCGAAGTCGACTTGTGCGGCTAAACTAGGTGTTGGAATGCCGCGAGCGAAAACATTGTGCCGTAACCTTTTGATGATGGACTTAGTCAGAGTCGTCCTGGTAGTCATCGTTTTTCTGTCTTTGTCAGCCTGTACGTATCCACTGACCATGCATTCCCGGGACGGCGAGAAACTCAATGGCCGCTGGCGTTTCGCGCGTGAGGGAACGGGGCTAATTCAGGTTGTCGCTTCAGACGGAGAAGTACTGGTCGGCGCTTTCAAGCCGGTTCCGCGCCGGAACTTTTTCGAAAGCTACCAAAACGCATTTGGCGGCGGTTCGATTGATGCGGACGGCCCCGACCTGTTTGCGCATGGCAATGTCTTTGGCGGCCTTCTCGGCGGGTCCAGCACCTTGGCCGATGTTGCTTACGGCGAGAACTATAACAAATCGTCCGGCGAGTCGATCCAGACCCTGAGAGGGCCGCTGCTATATTGGACCGCGAGCTTACAAGGCGACAGAAGAACGATCATGCAGTGCTTCTTGATCGGATCTTCCTCGACGGGCCGTGGCCTCGGCAGATGCAAAGGCCGTACGGGAACAGAATATACTGTCGAGTTCTAGTGACTACCGGCGCCGGGCTATTATTCCGTGGATTGGGCGAATTTTACCGGCCAAATCTTCATTCCTCCGGTGTTCGTTGCTGGAAACAAAGCCCAAGTTTTATCGCAAGATTTGGTCGAGCAAACTCACCTCTTAGGGAATGACGTCCTGCCTTGAGAGCGTGATCCCTAGGGTTTGCGAATGCTCGCGCTTGGAATGTGTTGACTGCGAACTAGACGATTCGCCGCCAATCCCGCGTCGTGAGTGGGAGCCCCGCCGCTTTCGCGGCGCGGGCCGGCCGACGTGCGGTCGCGGGAAGCTTCTGAGACCGTTGCATCTTGTCTCTAATTTCCGCCCAAGAGCAGTGGCGGGTATTGCGCAATTTGACGAGCGCGTCATAGCTTTTGTGCAGCGATTGTTCACTTCCGCGCAAGCCGAGTTGGGCCATGACCGACTTGAATTGAACGAAAGTGAGAGCCTTCCTTTGACTAGCTGGCGTCGTGAGTTGGAATACCGGCAGCTGCCTGGACTCTGACCGCTTCAAGCTCTGCGGCAGTGCTTCGATCACATCACCAAGCCGCTCGCGAACGGCAGGCTGACGATTGCGCAAATGTTTGAGGCGTTGATCGATCCAGGACACGCCTTTGTGTAAGGCGCAGCTTACCGCTTCGTTCTCCGTGGTAACGCGAGTTGTAAATCTGACGAATGCCGATTCACGCGTCGGACCGATGCACCAGGTAATATCCGCCTGAGGTACCCAGGAATTGGTCGCTGTGTCGAAACTGGGAAAAGCCATGATGACGTGCTTGCGATGTAATCGATTCCACATAGCAATTAACTCCCCTCCAGATGGACGATTAGAGCGTGCAAAGAGCTAATTCACCGGTGAATTTATTGATTAGGACAGCGAAGGAGAAGGTCCACCTGCGCCTTATTGTGACGGCACAAATTGCAAAAGGCAAGGACCGAGCAAAAAGATTTTTTTTAGGGTGTTTTGTGAAAAGAAGATTCTCGCACCGCCGCGAATGCAGCAGCGGTGCGAGAGGTTCAGGGACCTGTTAAAATCTACTTAGTTTATGCCGCTCGTTTGAGTGAATCCTCCTTTGAGTGGATCTTGATTTAAACAGTTAGCTGCTAGTCCTAACGACGCCAGTAGCGCCACCAACCCCAATCTCGATCGTAGTCATAGCCTCGTCTCCACGCGTATCGATCCTCCCACAGTTCTCTTCGCTCGCGCGCAATCGCAGCTCTGTCCTGAGCGAGTTCGCTCGGATCCGCGCCACGCCGGAGGTCCCGACGAAATTCTCGTCTGGTATCGTTTAACTCTCGTCTATCGTGGCGCAGCTCTCTATGACGACCCCAATCAGCCATTGCAGGAGCAGCCACTGTCAATAATCCTCCCAAAATCAAACCACTTGCGATTATACTTTTGGTCTTCTTCATAGCAAAATTCTCCTCCTAGTAATTTTGACGAAATAGTGGTCGAAAGGTTTCAGTAGCCCTCTTGGGACGTGTTAATTTAGTGTTTTCGAGGAATTCGTACGAAGTTTCGATGTAACCCTCAAGAGTTGACGATGATAGCTCCCGTGAATTAGGAAAAAATTTCTTGGAGTTTTGGCGGGAAAAATCCTGCAGCTGTCTGAAACTTTTTGCTGATTTTACCGACATATCGCTCGATCAGCAGGTAAACCCTCAGTTTATGCTATTGGCATAGAGCTTGCGCCTTTATACCTTTCGTTTGTTGAACAACGAAATTTCAAAAAACCGTCCGTGAAATCACGGTGTGCAATCAGACTGGGCAAATCATCCACGAATTCTATTCAAACAAAATGAAGACAGTCTCTTTGGTAGGGAAGGAGTCGGTTATGGCTAAAGCGAAAATGCAGCGAGGCATCTACATGTTCTTGTTCATTTGCTCAGTTGCGCTCGGTTGCGCGCCGAGTAACGGTGACCGCGGCGGTCGGTTCACTTTTGCTGGCACTGCTAGGGGTCCAGACTTCATCGTATTGGCAAAGGAACTACAACCAGCAGTAGTGAATGTATCGGCAGCCATAGCAGGAACCGTGGCGCCACCAAGCGGGCAGGGCCGGCAAGGGGAGCCGGAGGGCGAAATGATGGAGCGATTTTTTGGCGCTCCGCCGCCGTCAGGCCAGGCATCACAACGTAGTCAAGGATCAGGCTTTATTATTGGATCCGACGGAATGATATTGACCAATGCTCATGTAGTTGAGGGTGCCAAAAAGATTACTGTTAGGCTTTTCGACAAACGAGAATTTGACGCCCGAGTCGTCGGCAGAGATCTTCGGACCGATGTCGCCGTGATCAAGATTGACGTCACGGATAAGTTACCAACGATCAAATTGGGCAATTCTGACGATGTTGAAGTCGGTGAATGGGTCATGGCTGTCGGGAATCCGTTCGGATTGGACAATAGCGTAAGCTCCGGTATCGTGAGCGCCAAGGGACGGCATATCGGCGAAGCTTATGATCGACTAATCCAAACCGACGCACCGCTCAATCCCGGCAGTTCCGGCGGCCCCCTGGTTAATCTAAACGGCCGTGTCGTTGGCATCAATAAAGCGATCGTTAGCCAAATGGGCGGCGGAAGCATTGGAATCAGCTTCGCGACGCCAATCAACTTAGTCAAAGAAATACTGCCGCAGCTCCAGACCAATGGCAAAGTTACTCGAGGCTGGGCTGGAGTAGCGATCCAAGAGATTACGCCGGCGCTGGCCGATACGCTAGGTCTTGGACAAGTCAGCGGCGCCCTCGTCGCGGCTATCGCAAAAGGCGGCCCCGCGGAACGCAGCGGTATAAAAGTAGGCGATGTGATTACGGAATATGATGGCAAGAAAGTGACGGATGCTTTGGATCTACCGCTCTTGATTGCGCGAACGCCGATCGCAAAGCAGGTTCCAATTAAAATCAATAGAGAAAAGCAGGAACTGCGCTTGGCCCTGACCATTGCCGAGCTACCGGAACGGCCAATACAAATGAAACGGGACGAAATTGGCTGAGCGACGGTTTTATCCCAACGTTATTACGCAATGTAATAGCGCCGTTCGTTGAATTTCGTCCGCCTGCCTGCGATGGGCCACACAGGCACTGTCGCAGGCAGGTGTCGGTCCCCGTGTGATTACCCTTCGCATAACAACAAGCAGTTAATGTGGGTCGCTTTCCGGGTCCGCGGTGTTAACGACCGCGGCCCGCCAAATCCTTAGTCTTGTCGCCGCGCGAAAGTTGGGTATGATAGGGCTGTCTGGGCCAGATTCGGCGATGAGACAGCTCATTGACAAGCTACGAGCATTAATTGTGGGCAGCGCTGCCGCGGCAAATAGTCTGCGCAAGCGCTTAACCGAGGCGCGACCGGACGCTGCGGAATCGCGCCTCGAGGCGCTCGAGCGGGCGATGGAAATTCAAGTGACGCTGAATGAAACCGTCGATGCGCAAATCAAACTCGTCCATTCGCTTCTGGAAAAAGTACAGAAAAGATTACAGATCGTTATCGTAGCTCTGATCGCTGTCGGCACGTTAGCGGTGCTTGCGCTGGCCGCGGCGTTTATGAAGTAAACATCTACATATTCCCGTCACAATTTTGTCTGGACCACCGTGCTCTGAGATACACCGCTCAGTTTGTAAGTCGCCACCCATGCCTTTGCTTCGTCTTGAAGATATTTCCCTTGCCTACGGGGATATTCCTTTGCTCACACGTGTCGACTTTCAGATCGATGCCGGTGAGCGGGTCTGCTTGGTGGGTCGGAACGGCGCCGGCAAGACGACTTTGCTGCGAGTCGTCACCGGGGCGGTGGCGCCGGACGAGGGCGAAATATGGCGCATGGATACACTGCGCATTGCGCATCTCGAACAGGAAGTGCCGCCGGACACCGACCAGACGATATTCGAGGTCGTCGCCAGTGGATTGGGAGAGCTGGGCACTCTGTTGACCGAATACCACCAGATGAGCCAGCGAGCTAACGTGCCCGATCGCGAAACATTAAATGGCTTGGGGCAATTGCAAGCGCGCATCGAGACTCTTGGCGGATGGAACATAAACCAAAAAGTCGAGACTGTGTTGACCCGCTTGAGCTTGCATGGAGACAAGCGCTTATCCGATTGTTCCGGTGGCATCCGCCGACAGGTCATGCTGGCGCGGGCCCTGGTCTGCGAGCCGGATCTCTTGTTGCTCGACGAGCCGACCAACCATCTTGATATCAACGCTATTACATGGCTCGAAAGCTATCTGCTCACGTATCAGGGAGCGTTGATCTTCATCACCCATGACCGCACTTTTGGGCGTCGCCTCGCGACCCGCATCGTCGAGCTGGATCGTGGCAAATTGACGTCTTTTCCCGGAAATCTCGATGCGTATCTGCGCAAGAAAAACGAGTTGCTCGAAATCGAAGAACGAGCATTCGCCAAATTCGACAAGAAACTCGCCGAAGAGGAGGCATGGATTCGCCAGGGGATCAAAGCCAGGCGGACCCGTAACGAAGGCAGGATAAGAGCGTTGCAGGCGCTGCGCCGTGACAAAGCTCAACGATTGGACGCACAGGGCAAGGCGCGCTTTGGTATCGATGCCGGGAATGCGTCCGGCAACTTAGTCGTGGATGTGCGCCGGGTCAGTTTTCGTTACGCCGAACATTGGATCATTCGCGATTGCTCCACGCGAATTCTTCGCGGCGAGCGAGTCGGTATCCTCGGCCCGAACGGTTCCGGCAAGAGCACGCTGCTCAAACTGATCTTAGGCGAACTGCAACCGACTTCCGGTGAAGTGGTGTTGGGCACGCGGTTACATGTGGCCTACTTCGACCAGCACCGCCGTATGCTCGATCCAGAGAAAACCGTGCGCGAAAACATGAGCGATTCGGATTACGTAACAGTCAAGGGTCGTTCGCGCCATGTGATTGGCTATCTCAAGGATTTTTTATTTGCTCCTGAGCGCATCGACTCCCCTGTGAAGGCGTTGTCCGGTGGTGAGCGGAATCGGCTGTTGCTGGCCAAAATCTTTACCCGGTCTGCCAACATGATTGTCTTGGACGAGCCGACTAACGATCTCGACGTCGATACGCTCGAATTACTCGAAGATCTATTGACCGATTACGATGGCACGCTGTTGCTCGTGAGCCATGACCGGACTTTTCTCGACAATGTCGTCACCAGCACTCTGGTCTTCGAAGGGAACGGCAAGTTCGGTGAATACGCGGGCGGCTATGAGGATTGGGAACGTTATCAGCGCTCGATTCCCGCGCCTTCCATCGAGCCACAAAGAGGCGCCAGAGAAACTCCCCGGGCCGCTGCTGTGAAGGGAGTAAATGACAAGCCACGTAAACTTACGTTCAAGGAGCAGCGCGAGCGCGAGACTTTGCCGGACAGGATCGAAGCGTTAGAGGCTGAGCAGGCCGAACTTTACAAACTCATGGGCGAAGCCGATTTCTACCGCCAACCAAGCGACAAAATCGCTGCGATTATGGAGCGGCTGGAAACAGTGAAGCACGAGCTCGAAGCCTGCTATCAGCGTTGGCAAATTTTAGAATCCGTCGCGGCGGTAACGAACAACTAACCTTTTGCTTCAATTCCGCACCCGAAGTCGAAATTCTTCGCCCCTGGCTCAGAATGACATGCGAGCCAGGATTACTTACTCTTAGTAGGCCGGACGGAATTGGCGAACGAGAATCCTGGCACTGTCGCGCCATTGCTTCCCGCCCGGCCTTTTAACTGATTGCGGTGCCTTGACGACTGGTCAGCATGTTGGCACTAAGGCTTTGTCCGTTCGTTGTCGATCATCTCGATAGCCTTCTTACGGAGCTCATCGTTGCCATTCACTTTTTGGACTGTCTGGCTGTAAGACTCAATGGTCAGGCCTTCTTTAGCGAGCGCTTTGTCAATTTTGGACTTGGCTTCCTTCTGAATTTCGATGCTTTTCTGGGGATCCTGCGTCTCTTTTAGTTGGGGACCGTACGTCTCACGGATCTTCTCGACTTGAACATAGACTTTGGCAAACGATTTGAGTTGTCCATCATCGACGCTGGCCGCCGGTCCGCTCGAAGGTTCCTGTGCATGTCCCGTTTCCGGCACGAAGATTACTAGAGAAAGGACAGCTGCGAGAAAGATGGGAGCGGTAAACTTTACAATGCGCATCCGACACCTCCAAGGAAAAATAATGCTTATTCATGGGGCAAGACATGTGCCAGAGTGGATTTTACTTTGGTTTTGTCGAAGACCCGTCGTTGCATGATCTTTTCTTGTATGAATTCTCATGCACGATCGGATTGGATATCATGCAAGAGCGATCTGTCTTGGACCTAAGAAAGAGAGATGAATACTGTTTAGTCGGGAGCGGAGAACAGCTGTCGTTTCGTTAGCGTTCAAATTCCGCTGGTAGACAGCAAATCGCTGACATGATTATAAAGGGACCATGCCATTCTCAAAACTAGGCCTTTCTCCGAAGGTGCTCGAAGGCGTCACCGCCGCGGGCTACACCGATCCAACTCCGATTCAGCTCCGTGCTATTCCGCTCTTGATGGCCGGGCGTGACCTGATCGGCTGCGCGCAGACTGGTACAGGCAAGACCGCTGCCTTCGCTCTACCGATTCTCTCCCGCTTGGAGCAGCGGGGCGCTTTGCGAGCGCTCGTGCTCGAACCGACGCGCGAACTGGCCGCTCAGGTCGAAACCGCGATCCACGATTATGGCCGCTTCACCAACCTGCGCACCGCCGTTGTGTTCGGCGGCACGGGTTACGGGCGGCAAGACCAGGTTTTGCGTCAAGGCGTGGATATTCTGGTGGCGACGCCTGGGCGTTTACTGGATCAGATAAAGCGCGGCATGGTCAAGCTGAATCAAATCGAGATTCTCGTGCTGGACGAAGCGGATCGCATGCTCGATATGGGTTTCATGCCCGACGTGCGACGGATCATCGAACGCTGTCCGCGCGGGCGCCAGACCATGCTCTTTTCCGCCACGATTCCGCCCGAGATAGAGCAGCTGTGTAAATTTGCGTTGCGCCATCCCGAGACCGTCGAGATCGGTCTGCGCCGCTCGGCCGCCGAGACCGTGACTCACGCCTTATATCCAGTGGCCAGCGATCAGAAGGAAGTCCTGTTGGAGGAGCTTCTGAAACGCACCGACTTCGATCAGGTACTGATTTTTTGCCGCACCAAGCACGGCGCCGACCGGGTCGCGCGCAAGCTGCATCAGCAAGGTCGGGCCGTTGCCGTGCTTCACTCCAACCGCACGCAGCGCGAGCGGGAAAAAGCCTTGAGCGGTTTTCGCGACGGCCGTTACGAGGTGATGGTGGCTACGGACATTGCCGCGCGCGGCATTGACGTGGAGCAGATCAGCCACGTCATCAATTTCGACGTGCCGCACCATCCCGAGGATTACGTACACCGCATCGGCAGGACGGGCCGCGCGCAAAGCGTAGGCGACGCCTTCACGATCATGACCGGCGAAGACGTCCGCGAAGTCGCGGCCATCGAACACTTCATCGGCCAAAAAATTCCCCGTGTAAAGCTCGATGCCTTCGATTACTCATACACCCGCTTGCTCGATAGCAACCCGCCGCCGACTTTCGGCGGCCGACGTCCTCGGGGGAGATGGCGGTGAGATGCGGCGGCAGGCGCGTCAAGAGATGGATGTTGGCCACTCCGCCAGCAATCTGCCATAGCCCTTCACTGAATACCTCAAGCCTAGCTTCGATAGCAGATTCCAAATCATCGCCGAGTTGCTGGTGATGACTGGAATATTCAAAGCGTCTTCAATCCGTTGGATGATCGGCAGCGGGTCCATGGTTGCGCCTTGGAAGTAGATTGCTTGCGCCGGACTTTTGCTGAATGTTTCTGCAACTAAATCAAAAAGCTGATCCGAGTTTAGATTCAAAGACGTACCGGGTATGCGGTTGTCGAACGATGGACCGAGGTGCAGTGTGAGGCCAAGTTTATCGACATGGGTTTTAATGCTTTCATTCGATGCGCGATCGAAAGGCGTCATGAGCAGTGCTGATTTAGCGCCGAATGCCGTGAGAGCGGCGACGGCTGACGCTATCGCGCTTACGACAGGCAAACCGATCGCGTTGGCGACTTTCGCTTCGATTCCAGGGTTGAATAGCGTCACGAATCCGCCGGTGAGCATCAAACCTTCGACTTTATGCTCTCTGACCAACTCGCGCGCGCGATCGATAATTACATTCTCCTGACCGGCAAGATCCTGATAGGACTCGCCGAGCAAGCCGAGGCCTTCGTGAGCAATCGAAAGGCCCGGCGGCAAGATGTTGTCCAGTGACTTAAAATGCGGCCGATGGGGAGTTGCCGGCGATAGAATGCCGATGTGAACTGCGCGGGTTGATTCCATTTGTACCTCCTTGATCAAGGCCACGCCTATACCACGAAGCGGAGAGTTTCCACTAGCAGGTTAGTAAAAGAAGCGATCGAATGCTTCGACCAGCTCAGCATGGACGGAATTTTCCGAATGAACAACTCAGCAGCGAGTTACCGGTGTCAAAATTGTTATCCCGAATCGTCTTATCGCGGTCCAGTCAGAGTTCGGTTGGATTCCCGCTAAATGCATGCGGGAATGGCGGACTTGGACCGTATGGCTGGGATTTGACCTGGTTGAATCACGCATAGTCGGAATTCTATAATTCGAATGGGAGGCACTAGTGCGATTACGTATCGCCGCCGTCGATTTCATCAGTAACACCTGTTTTCCCGCTCTCGCCGCGGATGAGTTAGGTTTCTTTAAAGCAGAAGGGTTGGATGCGCGCATCGAGTTGGTCGCCATGCTTGGCGCGACCAAAGCGCTGCGCGACGGCAGCGCCGACGCGATGGTCGCCGGATCGGTGCATGATGTGTTAACGGAATTTCCCGACTGGAGAGGGGCCAAGATCGTTGTCGCGCTGTCGCAAGGAACACCGTGGCTGCTTGTGGTGAGAGCCGACCTTGCAGCGAAGCGCGGCGACATCAACGCTGTCAGGGGACTTCGCCTCAGCGCAGCTGAAGGGCCCGATCTCGCGCTCCGGCAAATGCTGATCGGCGCCGGCATTGACCCTTCG
>WNGA01008046.1_pt1 | contig 14527 bp, 32 predicted proteins | sample 5400061 | NCBI WGS metagenome assembly WNGA01 (sample SAMN13153366, study PRJNA577476) | soil metagenome | isolation source: 100 cm soil or saprolite under grassland replicate 2 | place: USA:California | collected 2016-06-15
ACGCTCACGTCGCCGCTGCGCGGCGCCGCTCGCTTCGTGGTCGCCTACCAGCTGCCGTTGTGGCTGGGCGGAAGCGCGCGAGCTCGAGCCCGACCGGCGGGCCCTGCCGCGTTGTCTGCTCTGCCTACGGGGCGGCCGTTGTCGCGGGGGCGGCCGGCGTGCTCTCCGTCGTCCACCGCTCGACCATCAGCCGAACGCCGCTCAGCTGGTCGCCGGCGTCGCCGTTCACAATCCGCACCGCCAGCTGGAACGTCGGCCACAAGACCAGCCTCGGCATCGGCGCCATCGCCACGTCGCCCAGCGGCCGCATGCTCTCGCCCAGCCCGGCTAGGTAGTTGAAGCCGGCCGAGCTCGCGCCGCCGACCGTCACGTCCGTCCCTGCTACCGCGTACACCTGCCCGTCGCTGCTCCTGAACTCGAGCATCCCGGCTCGATCCCCGGGCACGGCGCTCGTTGTCAGTCGGGCGAACACCGCCAGCGGCCGCACGACCGCCTCGCCCGGCACGACATAGCCGTAGTCGATGCCGGCCGCCGGCTGCGCTCCGGCGATCAGGTCCGCGAACCCCTCCCGGCCGCCGACCACGGGGGCGGTGATCGGCTCGGCGAAGGCCGGCAGCTACTCCTCGAGCACCGGCAAGAGCTCGACCCGCTCGAGCTCGGTCGAGCTCACAGGAGCGATTCTCAGCGCTCGCCGCCCGCAAGGCAACCCCGAGCCCATCCGACCGCCTCGGCGCGCACGAGCGGCCGCCTGGGCGCCGCCGCGGGCCCTTCCTGCCGATCTAGGGAGCGGGCCCGGGCAGCGTCTACCCTGACCCCGTGCCCGAGTCGCCGTCAGACTGGCGCGAGATTGCGGCCGCGAACCGCGCCCGGATCGTCCACCTAGAACACGAGCTCGGGCGGGTGCGCGAGCGCCTACACGAGCTCACCGCCGAAGTAGCCGCGGTGCGCTTCCTGGGCGAGCGGGTCGCCGAGCTCGGCGACGACGTAAAGGAGCTCGCCTCGCAGGTCGGCCAGGTCGCCCGCCGGGCGCTCGAGCGGCCGAGCCCGGTCGCCCTCGGCGTGCTCGCGCAGTATCTCGCCCTCGCCGTCGCCGTCGTCGCGCTCGCGGTCGCGGCGAGCCGCTAGCGCCGGCGGCGCGGCGGCGCCCAGGGCCGACCGAACCGCCGCACGTGCTCGCCCTCACTCAGCAGCGGCGCCCCCTCCTCGACCCAGGCCACGAGCTCGGGGGCGCTGCGGCGCAGCGCCGCCAGCGCCGCCAGCGCGGTCGGCAGCGCGTCGGGCGCCGGCGGCCGGACCTGGCTGCTGTTGCGCCGGTCGTCGAAGTCTCGGCCGGTGGTGACGTAGAGCGGGCTCACCGCTCGGACCAACCCCAGGACCAGCTATCGAGCCAAGCGCCGAACCGCTCGAGCGCGCGCCCGAGCAGGCGCACCGCCTGCCGATGGTAGGGCCCGAACCGCTCGCGCGGGCCGTAGGTTGGCGGCCGCAGCCGGTAAGCGCTCGGCGTTACCGCGGGCGGATGGCGGCGGCTCAGCGCGCCCATTCCTTACGGAAGTGGCCGCGCTCGAGCTCGCCGTGCAACAGGTCGAGGAAGCGCAGCCAGCCCGAGCGATCGGGCCCACAGGCCGGATGGCCGCCGCCGGCGCTGCCGAGCTCGCCGTGGTAACAGACGCCGCGCCCCTGGCCGCGCCGGGCCCAGCGCGGCGGGACGCCGAGCTCGAGGCAGAGCCAGCCGAAAATCCGGGCCGACACGTGTAACTGCTCGCGGGTGGCGTACCCCTTCGCCGTCGTGTTCGCGTGCTCGACCCCGACGCTGCGCCGGTTGAAGTCGGCCGCGTGCCAGGCCTTCGCCTCGAGCTCGACCAGCTGCGCCGCCTCGAGCCCGTCCTCCCGCAGGACGATGTGCGCCGAGGCCCCGGCGGCCGGGTTGCGCAGCCAGGAGACGGCGCCGGCGTAGCTGCCGGCCGTCTCGTGCCAGACGAGCAGGTCAACCCGGGCCCCGTGCCGGCTCGACTGATTCGGGGAGCGCTTCCAAAGGAGCTCGGGCAGGTGGACCTGCGCCGGCGCCATCGCTCACGGCCCCCCAAAGGCGCGAGCGATCAGCGTGCCCACGCAGTAGGCGAGCACGACGGCGCCGGCGAAGGCTGCGAGCAGGACGGCGCATCCGTCACCCGTCAGCACGGCTCAGCGCTCGAGCTCGGCGCTGTAGTCGGGCAGCGTCACGGCCAGGGTCACGCCCGGATTATCGCCGTAGGTCTTGACGGCATCGAGCTCGCTCACCTGCGCGTCGTCCCGAAACAGCACCCCGGTTAGGCCGTCGAGCAGCGCGCGCAGGAGCTTATCCAGGTCCGGCCGGCCGGGCGCAAGAGCGGCCCCCTTGCGTAGCCGGCCGGACTTGGTGAAGTGTGACGGCGGGCGCTGGAAGGTGAAGGTCACCGTCAGCGCCACCGGGCAGGTATGCGGCGCGGCGCCGTCGAGCTCGGCCGACACCGCCAGCGCTACTCGCTCCTGCCAGGCCTTGAGGCCCGGGTTGACCGAGAACACCTGCCCCGAGCGGCCGACCCGAAGCGAACCCTTCGCGATCGGCCGCCCGGGGATCAGCACCCGCACCGGCGGCGTGGCGCTCACCGCCCCCTCGCATCGACCGCCCGGCCGCGGTGTCGCGGGAGCTCGAGCTCGCACAGCCACGCGACCGCGGCCGCGAGCTCGGCGAGCTCGGCCGCCTCGGTCCGCGTCAGCCAGCCGGCGCGGAGCGCGCAGAGCAGCGTCGCCACCGCCGGCGCGCTCGGCCCGCCGAGCAGGCTCACAACCTGATCGGCGGCCACCCGGGCGGCAAACCGCGGATTCGGGTCGGGCGCCGCGCTCACGCCTGCGCCTCGCGCTTGAGCTCGATCGCGCACCGGAGCACCGTTAGCAGCCGGTCGAAATCACGGGCCCCGCCGACTAGGGCCTCGCGGTGTATTGCCCGCAGCTGCCCGAGCGTATGCCGCTCGGCGTGCCACCGGCCGGCGTAGAGCTCGCTCGCGGTGTAGCGGCGGCTCGTCACTCGGGCGCCTCAACCGGGTAGGCCTTGCGGAGCTCGTCGTACAGCTTGCGCGCGAGCTCGAGCGCGTCGGCGAGCGTATCGACGCCCTCGTCGCCGGTCCGGACCGAGACCTCGATTTGCGTCACCCCGCGCGCGTTCCGGCTCAGCCCGACGGTCGAGTGCTCGCGCGGGACCCGCTCGAGCGCGGCCAGCTGCGCGCGCGCGATTTCGCTCAGCGTCAGCCGCTTAGGCGGCTCGGTGCCCGCCGGCTCGCGACCAGGCGAGCGCTTAGCGGACACCGAGCCACCGCCCCTCGGTCAGCGCCCGCTCGCATCGGCCAGGATCGAGCAGGTGCAGCCGGAGACAGCCGCGGCAGACGACGCCGCGGCAGGCTCGACAGACCTGGCTGGCGGGGCGGCCGCAGTAGATACAGGCCGGCCGGCGGCCGTTGTCGGTCACGGCCAGCAGGGCCCGCCCGCGCCCACGTCCACCGGCGCCTGGCTGGGCGCCGGCGGCTGGCCGGCGTCGTCCTCTTGCGTATGACCGAGCTCGGCCGCGAGCTCATCATCATCGAGCCAGATTGCCGTCGTCGTCAGCCCGTGGTAGAGCGAATCCGCGCTCGCGCTCAGCGCCTCGCCGACTCGCCCCAGGTCGGCCGCCTCGATCTTCGTCTCGGCGTGGTACCCCGCCCGGCTCGCTACCTCCGCCAGCCGTTTTAGCGTCCGGTAGGCGCCGGAGAGCTCCTGCGCCTCGGTCGTGCTCAGCAGTTTCACTTGCCCCTCTCCTTCCCGCCGGCGCGCTCGCCGGCTGTTGCTCGGTTTAGACCTTCCAGCACCATTCGATTGAGCACCCAGCTAACCGGGCGATCGAGCAGGTTCGCCCTGCGCCGCAGGTCGCCCGCCGTTTGCGGCGTGACCCGCACGTGCAGCACCACGCTCCGGCTGTTGCTCATCGGTAGGGGTTCTCCACCGGCAGGCCGTTCCGGCGCAGCTGCTCGAGCTCGTTCGCCACCGCCACCAGCCCGGAGACGACACCGGCTAGAAGCTCCGTTTGCACGTCGGCGACTCGCTCGGCCCGCGTGCCGTGGTAGTTGTCTCTGTTCGCGACGGCATCCGCCCGCGCGAGCGCGGCCGCCGCATCGTCCACTGTCAGGTCGCTTCCTCGCATCGCTTCCGTCGCCCTCCCACGCCTACGTCTAGCCCGCCCGCCCGAGCTTCCTCCAGGACCGTGAGCAGTCCGTCCGCTCGCCCGGCCAGGCGCGGGTCCTCCGTCACGCCGGCGCGAAGCGCCGTCCGCGTCACCATCGAATCGAGGCTGTCGAGCGAACCGCCGCGCTCGATGTGCCGCTCGCCGGCGGCGACGCCTTCGGCGAATCCAGCGCCTTCGGTGTCGTAAGTGGTCCCTGTCATCGCTTCCCTCTCCCTCCCTCGCTTACGTATACATCCTACCACGCGGGCCGGACGGCGGGCGCCGCGCCCGTCTACACTCGAGCTCGTGCCCGCGCCGGCCGCCACCGCCAAGAGCCGCCCGGCCGAGACGGCCGGGCTCGCCGGCGCGGTCGCCGTCCTCGTCGCCTGGGCCGCCGGCGTCGATCAGCCGGCCGTCATCGCGGCAATCGGCGTCGTCGTCGGGGCGCTGCCGGCGGCCGTTACCTGGGTCGTGCAACGGCGCTCGAGCGCCGCGCCGGACGGCTAGGCCGCGATCAGCAGCGGCATAAAGCCGCTTTCGGTCGGGACCGCGGGGTCGGGCAGGGCGACCTGTCCTACTTGCTTCCAGCCCCCGCGCGCGCCGCCGCCGACGATCGCCTCGCGCGCGTTCGTCACCCCGGCCGCATTGTCGGCCGCCATCAGCGCGGCCGTGGTCGCGTAGGTCTGGAACACGGCCAGGTAGTACAGGCCCGTCGTCGGGATCGCGTAGGGCACGGTCAGCGCGGCCGTTTTCCACCCCGCCGAGCCGAAGGCGACGGACATATCGGCCGTTTGCCCGCGCAGGCTAAAGGCGCTGTCGTAGACACCGAGCCGCGCCGCCGTCAGCCCGACGCCGGCGGTGACAATGCAGAGGCCGAGCGTGCCGACCGTCACCCCGGCCGTCAGCCCGACGGCGCCGGCGCGGACGGTCCCCGAGGCATAGCTCCCGACCGTGGTCGGGACACAGCGGCGGTCGAACGTCGCGGCCAGGATTCCGTAGGCCGCATCCAGTAGCTGCTGCTCGTCCGCATAGCGGTCGATTTCGCTCGAGCTCGCCGGGTAGAGCGGCATCTAGACGAGCGCCACGCTGCCGCTCTTGACCGTCCCGGCCGCGTCTTTGCCCCTGAACATCAGCTTCGTCGCGGCCGGGGTCGGGTCAAACCAAAACTGGACGCTGCTGTTTGCCAGGTCGGCGCTCGCCGGGGCGCTCGTGTTGAGCAGGTACAGGTAGCCGTTGGCCGACACGCGGAGCAGGTTCCCCGAGCCGAGCCGGATTTCGCGCGTGGCAAGAACCTGGAAGGCCTGGAGCCCGCCGGGGTCGTAGAGCGTGGCGAGCTCGCCGGCGGCGCAGAGGATCGCCAGCTGGCCGGCCGGCCCCTCGATGTCAACCGAGCCGTCCCCGTAGACGCCGAAGTTGCCGAAGGCCGCCGCCCCATGCAGGCCGAACGCTTCCGCCCCGCCCGCCGGCATCGAGCGAATGTCGGGCAGCGGCGCCCCGCCCCACAGGCCCGAGCTCCCTGGGTAGAGCGGCACCCGCGCGCGCCCCTAGAACACGAAATGTGCCGTCAGGACGACGGCACAGACGGCGATCACCACGAGGCAGACGAGCTCGACCGTGATCGGCACTACTCGGCTGGCTGCGACTCGGGCCCGGCCGCCTCCGGCCCGGGCTCGGGCGCGGGCGGTGCCGGCTCGGGCACCGTCTCGAGCGCCTGCGCCTCGCCGGCCGACAGGATCACCGTCACCACGAGGGTCCCGTCCGGCTGCCGTTGCAGTCCCGCTTCCGCCATCGCGCCTACCTTACCACCGTCTGCGGGAGACCAGTGTTGACGCGCTGCGGCGGCGGCGGCGGGGTGTAGGCCGGCAGCACCGGCACCTGTCCTGGCGCCGCCGGCACGGTCGCAACCTCCCGCAGCCGCGGGACGTGTCCGCTCCCGTTGCAGCCCTGGCAGGGCAGCACCCGCTGCGACTCGACCCGCGAGCCGGAGAGCACGTTCCCCCAGCCGTCGCAGTCGGGGCAACGTGCGTGGTACTCGTCGGGTGGGAGCTCAACCGAGTTGAAGCCCATTCCCGAGCAGGCCGGGCAGGGCATGAGCTCGGCCTCGGGCCCGAGCGCCGCCATCACCGCCTCGAGATAGGCGCGGTGCGCCTCGGCCAGCGCCTGGCTGGTCGGGTCGGGTTCGTCCGGCTCGGCCGCCTCCGGTTCGGGCTCGCCCTCGTCCGGCTGCTCGCTCGCCGCCTGATCGCGCTCGAGCGCCGCCTTGATCGCGTCCGGGTTCGGCGTCGGCTCCTGCTCGGGCTCGGGCTCGGACGGTGGCTGCTCGGGCGCCTCGCTCACTCCTCGAGCTCCTCGAGCTCCTCGAGCTCGGCCGGCTCGGGCTCGAGGCCCGCCGGGATCGGCGAGCTCGGCTGCGAGCGCTCGACCGCGGCGGCCGCCTCGCCTAGATGGCGCTCGATGAAAGCGGCATGCTTGCCGACGTGCGGGGCGGCGTCCATCGCGCGCACGCTAGCAGGCTAGGCCGGCAGCGTCACCTTATGCAGCGCCAGCAGGGCCCGCGCGTCGCGGTCCGAGTAGCCGCGCCCGGTGAGCTCGCCGTAGGCCTCTTGCGGGGTGAACACGTCCCGCTGCGCCGCCGTCGCCACCTGGGTCGCCGTCAGCCACGGGCGGGCGAGCTCCCGCTCCTGATCCCAGGTCGCCAGCGCCAGGTCACGGGCGGCCGCCGGAATCCCGAGCGCGTCGAGCTCGTTTGAGGCCTCGAGCCGTTCGATCCGCCAGCCGACATAGAGCGTGCGCGTTTTGGTCATCGCCGCCGTCAGGCTCGAGCGGACCACCCGGTAGTCGCTCAGTTGGAGGAGGGTTGTGATCTCGGCGTCGGCGACCCCCAGCTGGCGCAAGAGCCGGGTCGCCGTTGCCAGGTCGAGCACGCGCGACTCGTACTCCCTGACTACCTCGGCCTTGGTCGGCTCCGCTTGCGCGCCGTCGCCCTCGCTCGTCCACGAGGCGACCAGCCCGTCAATGTCCTGCTGCTCGTAGCGCTCGTAGCGGAGAATCGTCCGCGCCCGAGCCGGCGCAATCGAGCCGTCCTGGACCGCCCGCCGCAGCTGGAACAGGCTCGGGTAGGCGTGCCTGATCCCCCAGAGGAGCGGCCCCCACTCGGGCCGAATGTCCGACTCGCGGATGCCTTGGAGGAACTGCTCGCGGTCGAGCGGCGTGCCGGCCGGCCCGTCCACGCCGCGCGCCCAGGCGGTAAACATCTGCACCGGCGCCGCCGGCCGCCCGAGCGCCAGGTACAGCCGCTCCATCTGCTCGGCCGTGTAGCCGGTCAGCGCGCCGAGCTCGGCGGCCGTGTCGGCGCTGATCCAGCCCTTGAGCCGGAGCGTCGCCGCCTGGGTTGCCGAGAGGACCGGATGGCGGAGCCGCAGGAGCTCGTCCGTGTATTTCGTCTTTGTGTGCCCCTCGCGGACGATCCGCGCAAACTCGCCCTCGTCGATGATCCCGCGCCGCAGCATCGCCAGCGCCGTTTCGATCCCGGGCGGCAGGCCGGAAATCTCGAACAGGAGCTCGGCGTGCTCGGCGCTGACGCCGACCCGGGCCGAGTCGGCCACCTGCCGGTCGCGGTCGATGAACCCCTGTTGACGCATCATCGCCAGGTCCGCCGCCGACAGGAGCACGTGCTCGAGCGCCGCCAGCCGGTCGGCGTTCTCGTCGGTAAACCCGAGCCGGCGCAGGAGCGTATGCAGGTCCGCCTCGCCGATCAGCCCGCGCCGCCGGAGCTCGAGCAGCTGCGCCAGCTGCGGATAGCTGCGCGCAATATCGACCAGGGCCGCGAACCGCTCCGGGCCGATTCCGGTCTTGCTCGCCTCGTCCTGTTTGTCGATGTAGTCGGCGACGCCCTTGGCCGCGGCCAGGGCCGCGTCCTGCGCCCGGAGCGGCATCGTCGGATAGTGCGCCCATGCCTCGTTGACGAGCTCGCGCACGGCCGGGCTCAGCGCCGGCCCGACGGCCGTCCCGAGCGCGAACGCCGCCCCCTCGCTCGCGGTACGGCCGAAAAACTTGGTCAGAATCGACACGGCGGCGGCTAAAGCTCGCGGATAAACCCGCGCATGATTTTCACCGCGCCGCCCTCGAGCGCTTGGAGCTCGCGCGCGAACTCGACCACCGAAACGCCGCCCGCAATCAGGAGCGTATCCAGGAGTAGCGAATTGAGCAGGTCATTGTCGAGCCCGCACACTCGGCCGCCGACCGCTTTGACCTTGCGGCAAAACAGCCAGGGGAAGCGGCGGGCGAGCGCCCGGATCATTAGCCCGGCCAGGCCGAGCAGCCAGAGGCTGCGCGCCAGCCGGCGCAGGACGGCCCGGGTCGGGTTGCGGAGCTCGTGCTCGAGCCCGCGGACGCGGGCGCCGACGTGGGCGAGCTCGCGCGGGATCGTCCGGGTGGCGATCCGCTCGAGCCGGCGCAGCTGCGGGAGCACCCGCTCGCGCAGCAGGCGGTCGATCCCGTGCGCGTAGCGGCGCAGCGCCGCCCGCGTCAGCCCGGCCAGGCCGAGCGCGGCGGCCGCCTCTTCCGCGATCGGGCCCAGCCGCCGGCGTATCTCCCGCGGCACCCGCACGCCGAACCCCCGCTCGAACCCGTGCGCCACGTCCTCGGCCAGGCCGATCGCCGCCTGTTGGAGCAGCCGCTCGCGCTGTTGGAGCGCGTGTAGCCACGAGGCGAGCGGGTGCGTGTAGTGCGCCGCCGCCTCGCTGACCTTGTGCGCGATGTAGTTGACGCCCGGGATCACCACGCGCAGGAACAGGCGGGGCACGATCAGGAACGGATTGAGGAAGCCGCCGCCCCGGCTGGCGGCGACGTTCCGCATCACCGCCTTTGCCCAGGTGTTCGCCGAGGCCGTGAGCGCGAGCAGCACCAGGCCGACCAGCAGCACGAGCAACGCCGCGCCCAGCGCGACCGGCACCGCTAGACGCCCTCGATTGTCACGGCCGCCGGCGCATCCTCGACATACTCGCCCGGCAGCGCGTACAGCTGCTTGATCTGCTGCGCCCGCTCGAGCAGGTACAGGAGCGGGTCGGCGTGCGTGAAGGCGTAGTTGTCGATCCGGCGAATGAACGTGCCGGGCAGGCCCGGCACCCGGAAGGTGACGTCTATGTCGGGGATCGAGCGCCCGTCGGGCGGATAGCGCGCGTTTTGGGCGAGCCCGATCACGACGAAATACGGGGTCGCGTGGTAGAGCGGGCCCACGTCTACCTCGGGGTCGCCGAACATCACTTCCGCGAGCGGGTTGCCGTAGTCGTCTACCTGCGGCACCGCCGCCCCCGGCTAGAGCCCGTAAATCGCGTTTACCGTGCCGGTGAGCTCGGCGATCGCCTCGGCCGCCTCTTGCACCGCCTCGGCCGTCTTGGCGACCGTGATCGTGAACGAGCCCGCCCGGTCGGGGATCGTGTAGACCACCTCGTAGACGTCGCGCAACTGCCCGGCAGCGTCTACCTCTTGCGATTCGGTCACCGACTGGACCGGCACCGCGCTAGCGTACCGCACGCCGAATCCGGCGCCTAGCGCGCCCGGTCGCCGCCAGCTGCCGGTCGCCGCCGTGGCGCAGCGTTTTCATTAAGTGCGAGAAGGCCGCGAGCACGTCCCGCTGACCGCGGACAACGTGCTCGGTCGTGCTCGGCGGGGTGTCGGTGTAGGTGTAGACGGCCCGCTCGGCCGACCAGGCCGGCGCGAGCGTGTATTCCGACCCCCGACAGAGGACCTGCGCCGGCGGGTTCCCGCCCGTCTCAACCGTGCCCCGTTTGTTGTTGCAGGGCCCGCCGAGGAACACGATCTGATAGGTGATCGGCACGGCCGCCGCTCAGTCGGTCAGCGGTTGCAGCCACAGCGCCCAGGGCCCGGTCTCCTGCGCGCCGTCGCCCCCCAGGTCCTCGGCCAGCAGCGTCGCCTCGCTGATCGTGACCCCGCCGACCTCGGCGCCCGTGGTCGGGTCGCGCGCCTCGAGCACGAGCCGGGCCCCGTCGGCCAGGCGCACGATCGGCATGGGGGCAATCTGAGCCGTCACCGCTCGGCGCAGCCTAGACGAGCCGCCGGCCCGGTCACGTCAAGACCACCACCGCCGCGGGAGCTCGGCATCGGGGCGCAAGAGCCAGACGAGCCAGTCCCGGCGTCGGAGCAGGTACCGCCTCACGCGAGTCGCCACCGGGCCCACTACGGGTAAGAGAAGTCGTCCAGGCGGACGAACGCGAGCTCCGTCACGCGCAGGTGGTAGCCGGTCGAGGCCGCGTTTTTTCCGTTGATCCGCAGGCGAACGGCGTACTGACCGGCGCCGCCGTTGATCGTCCGAAAGCCGAAGGCGTCGTTTGCGCCGAAGGCGGTAAACGGGGCAAGGTCGGCGCCGGCGAGCCGGAACGGAATCGTCCCGTGCCAACCATCATCCGTGAAGGCCGCGGCGTAGGTGTCGATCGGCCCGAACAGCTTGACGTAGGTGAGGCCGCTCTCCTCGAGCAGCGTGCCGGCGTCATCGACCCCGCCCCGGGCGGGGTCGGGCGAGGCGACCGAGGCGAGGTAGATATCGAACTTCGGCGCGTCGGGCGCGCTCGCATAGGACACCTGCGCCGACCAGATCGAGCCCTTCGGGCCGAGGCTGACGTGGCGGACGAACGAGGCCCCGTCCACGCTGTTCGGCGAGACGTAGGCGTTATGCCGGAGCCGCGCATCGACCGTCAGCGCAAGCTGCCCGAAAGCGTCGTCGGCGTAGGCGGTCGAGAACAGCGGGACGACAAGCGGGTTGCCCGGGTAGAGCCCCAGCCCGGCGGCGGGGGCGGCCGCCTCGCTCCTCAGAAAGGGGCAAAGGTGACCTCCGCGGCATCCCCGACCGCGAGCGAATCACTCGGGAAGGTGCGCCCCAGGAGCTCGCCCGAGGGGGCATAGATCGCCAGACAGGGCAGGAACGCCCCGGCCGCGCCGCTGCCGTCAAAGCGGGCGCTCAGCGATTCCGGCACGAGCTCGGTCCCGCCCGCCAGCCGGTAGCCGGCCGGCGTGCTCCCGGCCGGGATTGTGATGATGCTCGGCGCCACCGAGCGCTAGCGTAGCCGGGCCGGAGCGGCGATCGCCCGCCCCTCGGGGTAGCCGCGGCGCCCGGTCGGGAAGCGCTCGACCGTCAGCCGGATCGCGCTCAGCTGGTCGGCCGCTTGAATGTTGCCGACCACGATCCGCACCTGATCGGAGCCCGCCAGGAACACGTCGTTGAGCGGGGCATAGATCGGCGTCGTGTCGGCCCCGCCCGAGGCGAAGTCGGCGCTTCCCCGCCCGATCTGCCAGACCAGCTGGACGGTCGAGCTCGCCAGCACGAACACGCCGGCGCCGGCCCGGTCCCAGACGCCGCCGTCCGAGTCGGTGAAGCGGAGCTCTACCCAGCGATTCGCCACCGCCGCGCCCGTTACCAGCTGGCAGTTGACCGCCAGCACCCGGGTCGCATACTGCGACTCGAGCGAGCGGGCGAAGTTGGCGCCGGCCGCCGGTTGGACGCCGAGAATCCGGTCGTGGAAGCCGCGCCCGTAGCCGAACGGCTCGAGCAGGCCCGCGCTCGTTTCGTATGCGCTCACCGGCGAGCCCCCGGCTAGCGGAGCTCGGCCAAGATGATCGTCGCCGCCGTCGCCGCCGCACCCGCCGCGGCGGCCGCTTGCAGGTTGGTGTTGCCCTTGTTGTTGGCGTTAATCACCGGAATCGCGGCGATGCCGTAGCGGAGAGAGAGGTCCACGAACCAGCCGGACGACAGCTGCTCGGTCCCGAGCAGCGGCAGGCCGACCCGGAAGTTGCTCAGGTCGGGCCCGGCGATCGTCAGGAGCGAAGCGTTTAGCTGCGCGGTCGCGCCCAGGATCGCGTAGTAGGTGTCGGCCTTGAGCCGGTCGTCTGTCGCGTTCAGCGCGACCGCCGCGCCGTAGTCGCCGGTCGCGCCGGCGCTGACGGCCACCTTGATCCCGAGCGTGTTGACGATCCGCGGCTGAATCTCCGCCCAGGTGGCGAGGTTTTGATCGAGCCCGGGCAGGTCCTCGTAGTAGACGAGGTAGTCGAACACGACGTTGTTGGTCGCGGTGCCGTTGACCTCGGCGATCAGGGTGTCGCTCGAGTAGACCGGCTGGCGCACCGCGTAGGGCAGGAGCAGCTGCGAGCGGTCCTGCGTCCCGGCCAGCGTCGGCGTGAAGTCGTAGGCCAGGCGCAGCCCGCGCGTGTTGTCGTGCATCCGCGGCGAGCGCAGGCCGAAGTCGCAGGCGTTCGCCGAGTTTGCGCCCCAGGCCTCGAGAATCCAGGCCCGGGTCCCGTCGCGGTAGTTGGCGATCGAGAGCGAATCGCCGGTGCCGACGGTCAGCGCCTCGAAGGCGCCGCCCGTGAGGTTTTGCTTCTGCGTGTGAGTGACAACCAGGCCGGCAGGCAAGGCGCTCGCGCTCCCCGCTTAGCCGATGCCCTGGTACTGGCGCATGCCCCGCGCCCAGGCCAGCATCCGGTTTTCGCGGTCGGCCTCGGTCGTGCTCGGCATCGCGTCCACCTGCTGCCACAGGTTCGCCATGAACTGAAACAGCGGGCCGAGCGCCTGCTGGTAGGCCGGCTGCGCCGCCTGGGCGCCGCTCGCGATCCGCGGCACGCCCTTGTTGATGTAGGCGGCCTGCCACTCGGCCAGCGTCACCGCGCCGACCTTGCGCTGCCACTTCGGCGCCGACTCGTTGACGCGGGTGATCCACTTCTGAGCCTGCTCGGCCGCCTTCTGCCCAGGCGATACCTGGACGCGCTGCGCCCCCGCCGTCGCCTTCTGCGCGGCCTGTTGGAGCGCGTTGACCCAGTTTTGGGCGGCTGAGTTAGGGTCGAAGTTGGGCACCCGGGCGGGAGACTAGGCGGCGTGCGCGGCGAGCGTCAAGGGACCCCCAGGGAGGGGGACCCTGCAAAAGATACGATGGGCGGATGGCGCGAAAGACGCATCGCCCGGTGCGCTGTCACCGATGCGAGCGCCACTCCGGGGAGGCCGGCCGAATCTCTCGCTCCGGGCTCTGCCTCGACTGCGCCCACGAGCTCATGACCGCGAACACTCGCTCCATGCAAAGGCGGACGGGCCCAGAGTGGGAGGCTTGGCGCGAGGGGATGGGGCAGTGGCTCGAGCGGACCGCGCCCGACTAGGGCACCACACCAGAGTCGTGCCCGTCAGAATCCACAACTTCGCGCTCGAAGCGCGGCTCGGGGCGGCCGTCCTGCGCACCGTCCGCTACCGGGCCCGCTGCTCGTGCGGCTGGTCGGGGAGCAGCTGGTCTCAGTACGGCGCCGCCCGCGCGGAGGCACGCTGGCATCGCGGCTAGCCTCAGCGCCATGAGTTGGACCGTCTACGCCGAGGATCGCCTTAACGAGCTCCTGACCGCCCTCGAGCGAATCGCCGCGGCGCTCGAAAAGCTGGCGGCCGCGCGCGAGCCGGACACGGACACGGACGACGAGGCCTCGTGATGCGGCGCGGCTGGCGCTGGCACCCCGTCCGCTACACCGTCCTCCACCAAGGCGAGCTCGTCGGGCGCCGGCGCACCTTCGCCGCCGCGCTCGAGCTCGGCCTCCGGCGCGGAGTCGATCGGATCGAGAAAGTCAGCATCCCCGAGCGCGGCCGCGTCGTCCGCCGCTGGCTCGGGCCCGAGCTCGTCGCCGCGCTCGAGCGCGTCGCCCGGCGCTAGCTAGCGCCCCTGAATCGTGCCGAGCGCGCCGAGATTGATCGCCCCGGCGCCGTGCTCGACCACCCGCCGCGCCGTCACCATCTGGGCGGCGATCTGAAAGACGAACACCCGCAGGTCTACCGGCGGGTTGAGCTCGGCGACGATCTTTAGCGCCTCACGCAGGTCGTCCTTGACCTCGGCCGGCTGCTGTAGGCGTTCGGTGGTCGCCGTCATCGGAAAATGTGCCGGCGAGCTCTACCGGGAAGAGGGAGACACTTGCGTGTCGTCCTTCAAGGGGAGTAGGCTCGCCGGCGCGTTCGTGAGACCGCAGCCTAGCAACCGCCCCCGACGCCCCCAACCTGGGGGAGTCGAGAGGAGCGGCCGCACGGGATAGCCCCGACCTACAAGCGTGGTGGCGGTAACGCTCCGTGCCAAACCGTAGGCCGCGAGCGTCCCTGCCCCGCGAACACGTGCAGCGTAGCTGGCCGCTTCGTGACAGAAGGGAAGAGCAGGCGTAAACGGTCTGACGCCAGCAGCACGGGTCCGAGGGGGCGGGTGGACGCCGGCCAGGTCGAGCAACCCGCCCTCGAGCAGCCGACACGGGTGAAGCGCCACGCGAGAGTCGGTTGGTGTCTACTTTGCT
>WNGA01036523.1_pt1 | contig 14527 bp, 15 predicted proteins | sample 5400061 | NCBI WGS metagenome assembly WNGA01 (sample SAMN13153366, study PRJNA577476) | soil metagenome | isolation source: 100 cm soil or saprolite under grassland replicate 2 | place: USA:California | collected 2016-06-15
GCGCCCTTGAGAATCTTATCAACGTAGGTCGCGGCGCGGCGGAATAAGTCGGTAATACTCACGCTATAGGTCATAAGCCCTCCTTCTTCCACATATTCGGCAGTGTAGTACATCGCTGGGAGCCGGCTCTTTGCCGCGAGGTCTACAATCTGTTTTCGATAAGGATTGACGACAGGGCTCGTCAGCACGAGGAGAGAATCAGCACGTCCCTTGCCTGCGGCCCGGAATGCAGTCTCAATATCCTTGGGATCTCGTACCTCTAGGTATTGAAGCTGCACCGCGAGCCCCCTAGCGGCGAGTTCAGTCTCCTTCAACACTTGCGCGTTGCCTGGCGTGGTCGAAGACGCCAGGACGGCGACGCGGGAGAGCCGAGGAACGACCTCCTTCAGAAGCTCCAGTTGTTTTCCGCTTATCTCCGGGGCAAGGGTGGACAACCCAGTAATGTTCCCTCCCGGTCGCGCAAGGCTGGCGACAAACCCGTTTCCAACCGGGTCGTTATCAAGCGCCATGACAATGGGAATCCTCGCAGTGACTTCCTTAACCGCGCGCGTGGTCGTCGGACCGCCCGTGACGATGACGTCAACCTTGAGACGCGCCCAATCGGCGGCGATCTCATTGCGGCGCTCCGGTTTTCCTTCGGCAGAGCGCCACTCGATGATAATGTTCTTGCCCTCCCTCCGCTAGACTTGTACTACTCTAGGACGGTAAAGACGGTAGGGACGATAAAAACACTACCTTAAGCTTTTCGTTCTTTTCTTTTGTTCTTTCTTCTTATTGAGGTAAGAAAGAGAAGAGAGAAGCGCGGAGCAGGGAGAGCGTAATAATTGAGCCTAATTTATCGTCTTTACCGTCTTACCGTCCGAGAAAAAGCAAAGTATGTTCAAGAATACTAGCTTTCTCCCTTTTTCTAAGGCAGCCAACTGGAGATCCCCTAGCTTTCTAGAAAGCCTCTAAAAGCCGTAAGGATAGTCTTCAGAAAGGATGCGAGAGGTGTTCTGGTTCTAGAGATGGGTATCCGACAAGATCGGGGTTAAAAACGAAAGATAAGCTAACCCCCTCCCGGCCTTTTTATCTGGAGGGTGTCTAAAAAATGGTGGTAACTTTATTCTTTAAAAAATTCAGTCACGTTTTTTGTTAGGTAGTACAACAAGCCCGGTTAATAGCCGTAAAAACGCCTTTTAAGGCGCCTGGCAGGGCTGACATGAGGCTTTAGCGCCGAAGCGGGCCTTCTTTTCCCTTACAAAATTGTAGCGATCACGTGTCATCAACTGGCGCGCGATTTAAAGAAAAAGCATGACCGCAACTTTAAATAAGGTCGAATCGGTGCGAGGTCGGTCAGCCGGTCTTGGTTATCGATTAGTAACGACGCGTAAGCTGAAGCCCTAAACATCGCTAACGGAAACAGGGTACAGGGATTGTAATGAAACAACCCTAGTTGAGAGAAGACAAAGAGACCGTAAAAAGCCGACTTTCTTAGATTTGTATTAGGACTTTTTGATTTGAAACCGAGTATGGCTGTAGTCGTTCGAACCCTTACCTAGAATACGAATGATGTGAAGACCCCCCTTCGTCTGTTAATCGACGGGGGTCTTAGCTGTAAAACTTTTATGCTTCGAAAATTATGATCGCTTCGGTTGATCCGTTCGGCGAAGAAACTCGAAGCACAATTTGCGGCTGTAAATCTTACCCACAATTAGAAAAATATTTTTCTCCAAAAATACAACCAAACTCACAGCAAAAAAGCGTGCATGAGGTGTTCGATACATTCCGATGGCCGAACGAACGCATGTGAATGCCGTTCTTTAGCGTCGCGAACCTCCCTATTTTTTGCAAGCGAAAATTAAATTAATGTTTTGAGAATATTTTGAATTTCGAGCTGTAGATCGGATGCAGATTCCCGCGGTCCGATAGATTTCCTATATGCCCTTTGCATTAGATGGGGAGCCACTGGATGATCTGTTGCATGGATCATATAGTACATCACGACATTTCTACTTCCATTAGTATCGGAAGTTTTCACCGTCAGCGTTGAAGAGACGGCAGAAATAGCATTCGACACGGTGTATCGATGCTATGATGGGATAGGTCGGTGAGACTCAAAGTGTGTCGACAAGAAGAATCTTGACAGGTTCAGGTAAGTGGAGGATATTGCGAGCGATTCCGTTTTAGAATTGGAGCCGTCGGAGAGGCAGGCCGACCGGCGTTTGTCAGATTCCAACCTTCCGTTCCACCCGACCGTGGTCCGCGCGGATCTGAGCAAAACATGAAGTGGCCTGTCTGAGCCTTGGCGGGTGATCGGTGAGGTAGCCAGCAGAACAAGTAGAGAGTCCAGAAAACACGGAGGTCGATATATGGCACGTATCCTTGTTGCAGGAGGGCTATATCTGGAGGACGAAAACAGGCAGCTCAATGAAGCTCGGCACCACTTCGCTACCGCCTTAGGTCGTGAAATCATCGCACAAGGACATGTTCTCTTAGGGGGGTGTCGGACGCAGCTAGACGCAGCGGTTGCAACGGCAGCTGCCGACGAAGCACTCCGGCAAAAGCTTGATCCCCGGCGTTTCGTTCGATCTTGGGTTACTGAGAAAATGACACCCTCGCACAAGGTAGGAGAGATCATTTGGTCTCGCGTCGGTAATTGGGGCCATGTCCCGCGGGGCTTTGTGTTTCCGGAGCCCATCCAAGAAGCCGATGTCATGATCATCGTGGGCGGCTGGGAGGGTACACATTATGCCGCTAGCTGGGCGCGCCTCGCTAACAAGCCGGTGGTACCCGTCGCTACCTTCGGGCTTGCCGCCGTTGAGATTTTCCATGACGAGGTATCGACCTTCGAGCGCAGATATGCAACGCGATTGGGCTTAGACGACTTTCAGCTCCTAAATCGTGCGCTGCCTGACCTACAGCCGCGCACAGTGGAGATATTCGCAAGCGAGGTCATCTCACTGGCCGAACGCCTAATCGCACCGACGGATGTGTTTGTTATCATGTCTTTTGCTGAGAAGGGATATCTGAAGGACGCATACAACACGTTCCGCCGTGTGTGCAAGGCCAAACACTTTGTGGCGTTCAAGGTCGATCAGCATCTAGATGCGACCCAGCGTATCATACCCAACATAATGAATTCGATACGGCGTTCAGCGTTCATCATTGCGGATGTGAGTGAGCCGCGCCCCAACGTACACTATGAGCTCGGGTTCGCGCAGGCGCTCGGCAAGGACGTAATAACGACGGCCTTCGAAGGAACCCAACTGCCATTCGATATCTTTGACGTGCCGACACTATACTGGGACTGCCAAGATACGTTGGAGCGGAAGCTCCGTGTGGCGATAAACCCTATTGCTGAAAAATTCGGCCGTTAGGAGTGGTTCGAAGATGCAATCCGAACTGAGAAGCACGTTCTCTTGCTGGATCCGTTAAGGCTAAAACAACCCCTTTCAAGCGGTTTCTCGTGACACAGCCTCTGACGGTTCGAGCCCGCATTCAACCGGATTGGGGCACGTGGAACAGAATTCAAGAGTGGTTCTATGGTCTCTTTGACTAAAGCAGGCGAGCGCAACACGTTTAGGCCTAATACCGCTGGCGATGTCCGCTTTCTGTCCGTGAACTGCTCCCTGAGAGGCCCAAACAAGCCCGACGACCGAAAAGCTAACCGGCTAAAATTATCGGGAATGTTTGGGTCCTCTCGGTTCACGTTAGGGCCTCGTTTAGGAATCGCACTCTAGTGCGCTTCGGGACTCCGTTCACGGTCTGCCTCCGCCGTCATTGAGAAGGCTTCCCTGTGATGTGAGGCCAGACCGGAGGAACGCAAGGCGTTCTTCGGAGAAGGAGAATCGTGAATAGCCCAAGGAGCTTTCGACTCATGGATTTTGTTCTCTTCACCGCAATGGATATGACACAAACAGGAGCCAATGAAAATCGTATTTTTACAGTGCCACAAGTTTGCCTTGACGCCTTCACCGCAGACGTAGAGAATGCGTCGCCATGAACCCTCGTCTCGCGTTCCGCCGACTCAACTGGAAGTGGTCCTGCCGGGTCTCGTTCTCGTTGCGCTGCTCGCCGCATTCTTCAATCCACCAGATCCGGGCGTAACGTCTGGCGAGTTTGAATATGTTCAGCGAGTCGTCGACGGCGATACGTTGTTGCTGGGCACCGGTGAACGCGTCCGACTCATTGGCGTGAACACGCCTGAAACCGTCCATCCCAAAAAAGCTGTCGAGGCATTCGGCAAGGAAGCCTCAGCGTTCACCAAGCGCATGGTAGAAGGTAAACTGATCCGGTTAGAGTTTGATCCGCTTTCAAGTCGGCGCAGCGACGGAAAGGACAAGTACTCGCGCACGCTGGCCTACGTTTTCCTGCAAGACGACACGCACCTCAACGCGGAGATTATCCGGCAAGGCTATGGCTTCGCGGTGAGCAGCACGCCTCCTCTCCAATATCAGAACGAGTTCCGTCGGCTAGAACAGGAGGCGCGGGAGCAACGCAGGGGATTGTGGGCAAACGCAGTAAAGGGGGAATGATGGCTAACTCAGAGAAGGCGCCGGTTACACTTGAAGAGCTTCTCGTTTCCAGCCTCGCCCAAACCGACGCGCTGGCGAAACTGCTCATCGAGAAGGGCATCATCACACAGCAAGAGTTTTTGCAGAAGATTTCAGAAGAGCGGGCGACGTATCAACGGATGCTCAATCCTACGGCGCCATGAACGTCGACTTGGGATTGATTCTTCTAGAAGGCATAACACTCGCCGTCGTAGTCTTTGGTGCGCTCGCGGTTTTTTTCATTCGTAGGCGGTCTTCTGTATCGTATTACGAAACTCCGCCGAGGCTGTGGCTTCGGTTCACGGTGTTGCTGTTCGGGCTCTGCCTGAGTGCGTTGATTGAAGGGATTCTGATGCACCCATATGGTCCCTTCTGGTTTGTTCCGGTTGTTTGGATCACGCTATTTGTCGTTGCCAAGATTGCGCCGAGGCTGTTGGGACTGCAATAGCTAAGCTGCGCCTTGGCCTCAGAGACGCCGCCCCGGCGCCACGCTTCGGTCGAATGCGTAACTTCCTTTACAGTTGATGTAAACCGCCGTTTACACTTTTTCTCGTTGCCTCGCAAACCAACTGCAAACGCTTCAGCAACAACTTCCACCAATTCGATACTTTGCAGCAAATTTAGGTTCGATGCGGCAGGCTGGTATTCGGGTTGCACCCTTTCATTCGGGTCAGTTACTCAAAAGTCGGTCAGGGTGACGCCGCAATGACGGCCTTACCAAGTTAACGGTAAAGGAGAGATGGCCATGCAAGAGACCGAGCCTCAATTGAAAAAACCAAGTTACTGGCAGCTCATTTTTCTACAGAGTAAAGTCAACGGTGCGCCGTACAGCGGCGAAGCGCTCCCGGGCCAAAGTTGGGATTGGCCAAAGGATACTTATTTCCAGCGTCGGTTAAATCAATTCAAAATTCTTCAGCACGCTGAAGGCTCCAAAATCAATTAGGTTACCTCACATGGCCAAGAAGGCCGCTGATCGAAGCCAAGGCAGGACCGATCGAAGCCAAGGCAGGACCGAGGGAACGTGCTTAAGACTCGCGAGAAGACAACCGATCATTTAAGTCGATGGTCGCACCCGCGCGGGATTGATTAGAAGGAGGGCCGACAATGGTTCAATACGTGATCAGCTTGTTGGGGTCTCCCACGGCGCAAACGATTCTCGGTGATAAAGCGTTCGGACTCAACAGCTTTAGCGCCACTGTCGGCGTGGGTCACATTCCGGAGGCTCGCGCCGTTTTCTGGAATCCCGGCCCTGCTAAATTGCCCCCTTTGGGCCTGCATAGCGTGGCGTATGCAGTTAACGACTCTGGCCACGTCGTCGGTGCATGGGGTAACTACGCTCTCCCGGAAAGCCAGGAGATCGATCCCGTGACTGGACCGGCTGCCCAAGCGTTTCTCTACAGAGACGGTGAGATGCACGACCTAGCGAATGTTTTCGATGCAAAACTGAGCGTGGCCACCGACATAAACAACGATGGATTGATCGCTGCTTGGGCCGGCGATATAGCCAGTCCCCACGCATATTTGTACAACTCTCAGGCCGGAAGTGCCCCGATGGACCTCGGCCTACTTCCTGGTTACAACGCGGCTAAAGCAATGGCTCTTAACAACAACGGCAACGTAGTGGGGATCTTAATGAAGAATACTCCCGATAGTCCCCATGCCTTCCTCTATAATGGAGGTCTGGTCGATCTCGGTCCTGATACATATGCTTACGACATAAACGAACAAGGCCAGATAGTTGGAGAGCGATTAGTCAGCCCTCCAGCTAACTGGAACTCATTTCTGTGTGAAACCTCGAGTGGGAATCTGCAGTTTACAGACCTCGGTCACCTACAGAAACCGGGGTTCGTTGGCAGTGTGGCGAGGAGCATCAACAACCATGGAGACATCGTCGGCTATTCGTTCACTCCCTATGGTGTGGGCCTCAATGGACTGCCGAAAATGAGTCGTGCCTTCCTGCGCCCAGGCCCGGGCGACCCGCTCGCCGGACAAATGCTGGATCTTAACGATCTCATCCCTCCAGATTCAGGCTGGCTCCTACACTGGGCCTCGGCGATCAACGACAACAGACAAATCGTTGGCACTGGCACCTATAACGGCCTTTACCGTGCTTTTCTTCTTACTCCGCTAATCAGACTGGACGACGACTTTCCTACGCTGTTAACGCACATACTATTAAAAATACCAACTCCGAGTTCACCGGGGCTAGTGGTTACAGAAGGCGGCAAGAGGATTCCGATCTATCCATGGGGCCCTCCGGTTGATCCTTGGGGTCGGTTTCGGCGGCTGACTGCTCCGCAGCGGGACATGCTCGTTGGTCTGGCAATTAACGTATTGGCGGCGAATATCATTGACCCCGAAGCACGCCGGATTGCAGAGATTGGCGGGCTGGATGCAATTCGCCTTACGATCGATCGTATGCTCGGCGAACTTGGTAGAGCCGAAGGTTCTCAAGATTCCGGCACTACCTGGCCGCCTTAAACCAAAATAACGCAGTGTTGAGCCGGTAGACCTGCTGTGGCGGCAGCGGGAAGTCGTGTCTAAAAGGAGAAGTGCGGCAAGCCATGCGTGAGCGGTATCGGGCGGTTGAGAATAACGTTACCGCTTTAATTGAACTGAATTTCCCCTTCAATTAAATTTTCCCGGCAATCGAACTGAAGCGTCGTTCAGTTCAATCTCAGGCTAAATCTGATCTTCCCACTCGACAAATATCTTCTGCGTTAATCTTACTTTTCTCTATTACCGTTCGTGCCCCCGTGATACATAACGGGCGTTGGATGCAATGAGGAAACCTGTCCTATCAATCCTGTTTGTGGTGGTGCTGCTTGCCGTCGGAGCCATCGCCGAGGCGCAGCAGCCGGCGAAAATCACTCCGATAGGATACCTAGATGCTGTCTCCCTTTCCGTTAATGCGGCGCGCGTCGAGGCGTTCCGACAGGGTCTGAGGAAGCTTGGCTACGTGGAGGGGAAAAACATATTCATTGAGTGGCGATCTGCCGACGGAAAACTCGATCGCCTCCCCGCGCTCGCGGCCGAGCTAGTACATCTCAAGGTAGACATTATCGTCACGGGTGGTCGAAGCGCGACCCGTGCCGCCAAGGAAGCAACCTCGACGATTCCCATTGTCATGACACAGGATAGCGATCCGGTTGCCAACGGGTTCGTCGCCAGCCTGGCGCGACCGGGCGGGAACATTACTGGATTGTCCACGCTCGCCCCGGAGCTAAGCGGAAAACAACTGGAGCTTATGAAGGAGATCATCCCTAAGCTCTCCCGCGTGGCCGTCTTCGGCAGTTCGACCAGCCCGGGCAACGCGCAATCGCTAAGAGAGGTGGAGCTCGCCGCACGGGCGTTCAAGGTGCAGCTTCAATACCTAGACGTACTAGATCCCAAGGATATTGAGACCGCATTCCGAGCCGCAAGCAATGGTCGCGCTGACGGAGTCCTGGTGCTGAATAGCCCCGTCTTCGCTTCTCGTCAAACACAGGTTGTAGACCTCGCGGTAAAGAGCCGGCTCCCGGCGATATACTGGAGGTCAGATTTTGTCGAAGCCGGGGGGCTTATGTCCTACGGCACGAGCCAGAACGACTTGGACCGGCGCGCCGCTACCTATGTGGACAAGATCCTGAAAGGCACCAAGCCCGCCGATCTGCCCGTGGAGCAGCCAACGAAGTTCGAGCTGGTGATCAATCTCAAAACCGCGAAGCAGATCGGCGTCACGATTCCGCAGAAGGTGTTGGCGCGGGCGGATAAAGTGATCAAATAACGCTAGGATTGAATTGAATTCTCCATCGACTTAATGTCGTCTGAAATCACATTGACGCGTCGTTCAGTTCAATCTCAGCCTAAAGTTTTTTCCAATCGACGAATACCTTCTGTCGTAAATTTCACTTTTCTCTCCTACCGGCCACGTGATACTTAACGAATCGTGTGTGCAATGAGGAAAGCTGGCGTCTTATCAATCCTGTTCGTAGTAGTATTACTGGCCGTGGCAATCATAGCCAAGGCGCAGCAGCCGAAGAAAGTCGCGCGGGTTTGCTATCTAGGCAACGCTGTTTCGGGTCGACAAGCGATTTACGTTAAGAGGTTCCGTGAGCGTCTGCGTGAACTCGGCCATGTCGAGGGGCAGCGTAAAGCTTGGGATCGTCGCGGACCTGGCGCGCCCGGGCGCAAACATCACGGGGCTGACCTTTATCGGTGCTGAGATATTCGGCAAACGGCTCGAACTTTTGAAAGAAACGGTTCCCAAGCTCTCGCGGGTGGTTTTTCTTTGGAATCCGAGCATGCCCTACGCGGACAATGAGTTGAAAGAGGTGGAGATGACGGCTCGGCTTTTACGAGTAGCGGTTCAATCATTGGAGGTGAAAGGGCCTGATGACTTCGATGGGGCATTTCAAGCCGCAATCAAAGGGCGCGCTAACGGACTTATGCTGGCAGGCGGTGCGTTCTTCGGGTTTCACGAAAAACGGATCATAGATCTGGCGGCAAAGAATCGGCTTCCAGCAATTTATATTGTCGCTCGGTTTGTCGAGGCAGGCGGACTGATGTCTTACGGAGAGGATCGTTCAGATATGTTCCGGCGCGCCGCTGAGATCGTAGATAAGATTCTCAAGGGGACAAAACCCGCTGACATCCCTGTGGAGCGGCCTAATAAGTTCGAGATCGCCATCAATCTCAAGACGGCGAAGCAGATCGGCCTGACGATTCCGCCCAATGTGCTGGCGAGAGCGGATAAGATAATCAAGTAACGCCAGGATTGGATTGAATTCTCCATCAACTCAATCTCGCGAGATTTGTCTGATGCGTCGTTCAGTTCAATCCTACGGGTCCGCGAGCACTTCTTATTTGACAAATCCCTTCGTTCCGCGTGATAAATAACGCTCCAAACTCTGGGTGTGCAATGAAGAAAGCTGGTTGGTCATCAATCTNCGTTAGTGCTCGTTTTTGGAGTCGCCGCCGAGGCGCAGCAGACGGGAAAGGTCTTCCGTATCGGTTTGCTGGATGTAAGCACTGCGTCTGGCAGCGCAGTCCTCGTGGACGCGTTCCGGCAAGAGCTGAGCCAGCTTGGTTGGATTGAGGGAAAGAATATCACCATCGAGTACCGCTTTGCGGAACAAAGGCCTGAGCGCCTGCCTGAGCTTGCGGCGGAATTGGTTCGTCTTAAAGTTGATCTGATCGTGGCCTCAGCGCCGCCATCAGTGTCGGCCGCGAAGAATGCGACTTCCGCCATCCCCATCGTGATCACGAACACTGTGGACCCTGTGGGTGCAGGTTTTGTTGCCAGTCTCGCGCGGCCCGGAGGCAATGTTACCGGCTTGTCGACTTTAGCGGCTGAACTAAATACCAAAAGGCTAGAGATACTCAAGGATGCAGTCCCCAAGCTCGTCCGAGTTGGGCTTCTCCGGGGGCCGACAGGCAGCATAACAGTAGACCTACAAATGAAAGAGCTTAGACCCGCAGCTTTGGCGCTGAAGCTAAAACTAGAGGAGATCGAGACGCAACCCGATGCCAAAGGCTTAGAGAGCGCCTTTCAAACCGCAAAGCAGAAGCGAGTTCAGGCAATAATGACGCTCACCACTCGCGGCTTTTTCGCCGAAAGAAAGCGCATCGTCGAACTTGCCGCAAAATACCGATTGCCTGCTATCTACTTCCAGAAGGAGTTTGTCGACGAAGGCGGCCTCATGTCCTACGGGGCGGACTATGTTGATCTCTTTCGGCGCGTGTCTGTTTACGTGGACAAGATCTTGAAAGGTGCCAAACCGGCTGATTTGCCGGTGCAGCAGGCAACGAAGTTTGAGTTTGTGATTAACTTGAAGGCAGCGAAACAGATCAGCCTGACCTTTCCGCCCAGGGTGCTGGAGCGGGCGGATAAGGTGATCAAATGACGCCAGGATTGAACTGATTTCTCCTTCAGTTCAATTTCAACAGAGTTTTCTCTCCGCCTTCTGTCAGGACACGGACAATTCACGGACGAGCCGCAGAAAAACTTTGAACTGAGCACGGTTAGGACGGACCATTTGATCGTCAGTCAATAGTGCTGATCGGGAGGAATGTGGTTTGAGGAATGTTGTGCGGGGGCGCGCCCGCAGGCGCTTGCCCTAGTATGGGGCATTAGCATTTAACCCCAGCGTAGCGCACCAGAAGCTTTTAAGCTGACTATAGGATGGATCGAAGATAATCCTTTTATCGTCTGTAAAGTTGGGTGCCATTCCGAATTACAGTCATCTCTCTTTTGCCAGCTAGACCCAGCCACACTTTGGGATAAATGTTGCGCTTTCACAATGTATTTTTTGCAAGTTATGAGTATTGCCCACGCTTGAGTGTAAGCATAGGTATCCATCACGTCTGAACTTTTCGAGATCGGGCTTTTCGGTTTGTCCCCAGTTCCAGTGTTCTCGGGGTCCTCCGTCAGGTTGGCGATGTTCGTTATCCAATTCTTTGCGCGGAATGATGTCACTTATCTTCCATTTCAATGTCTGGGATTCATGAACACACGGCTGCGTGTCTGGATCTTTTTTAGAAACGATATCTTGACCAGATCGATTTAGGCGAAGACCGCTGGCATTTGGAAGACCACTTGCTTCCCTGAGCATCCATCTCAAGGGTATTTCCGCAATCTCCTTTTCGTCATCACCGCCACCTACATCAGAATGGAAACCACGAAACCAAACTTCCTTGATTTGTTGTTCTTTATAACGGTCATCAGGCCCATCAGACTCGATGAAATTAAGGTTTGGTTTATCGCTATCCAGCCATCCCCAGGTCGTGTGAACAAACCAGGATCGATGTTCCTCAAGCGCAAGTGCGTGGCAGACCGTCTTGACAATCGGGTTATGTCGAAGATGTGGGAGACTTATAGGACGCACGCCACCGTATGACTTGACTGTATCCCAGATACCTAGAAATCGTATAGGACAATCGCGCACGTGATAGTGCGCTTTAAGAATTTTGATTTTGTCCTTATTTTCTTTATCATTTGCGTGTGGTTCATAGAGGTTATAAGCCGTTAAGAAACATTTATCAAAGTCATCTGCATTTTCAGCCACGCTCTTTTCTGGCAAACCGCAACGGTTAATTAGCCCTGCAAGTACACGGACGGTAAAAGCACCTCGACTAAAGCCAAAGGGAATATCTGATCTTTTTCACCATTATAGTTCTCAGCCAGTGCTTTATACATCTCCCTGACATTGTCACGCAGTCCGTAACCGAATAATAGGCCACGCATACGAGTCAATGGCTCTAGGAACTTATTTTGCGGTGGTGGAAGAATTGTCAATCCCTTTCTACTTGTGCCGGGCTCATTCTGGTATGCCTCCACCTCCTTCACAAGTTCGGGATTAGTGCCAATTCCTTGGTCATAGAAAACAACTTGTTGATCGGGCTTGTCTAGTTCAACGGACTTGATCAGACGCGTGATGTTTGACACGTGCTTGCTGAAAGTATTGCCGGTCCCATCGGAGCAGATCACGATATTTTTGATCATTTTCTCTACTCCCTATAAACTCATGTAGCGGTTAACTATGATAATTTGTTCTGTGCAATTCCAGCCATCCTTCGTATCCGTTGTCCCCTGACCAGAATATCCCGGTCACCAATCCCGATAACGTGAATGCAATCACAAAGCGGCACATAATGGATTTTCAATGTCGTGGCCTAGTGTGAGGATCCTTTGTCGATAGTCAACTTCGCCAGTGCGTCAGTTTGCGCGAGGCTGGAGACGAGCAGTTCGTTTAAAGTTATTCAGTCGGCTTGTCACCTTCCGCCAAAAATCAATCTTCTTCCTCCTCCATCTTTGTTTCTCCGAAGATCACAAAAGCTAGTGGAAACGGAACCTCTGTCCAGCTAGAGACGTTATGCCAATTTCCATCGCGGTCACGGAGTACTTTAACGATGCTGAAATAATCGTATGTAAACATCCCGTGGAAATAGAGCCGACGCTGGGGGCCGTTCCTCTCACTGATGTCTTGAAGCAGTTTGTCTTCTGGCGTTCCCTCATAGGTGTAAAGTTTTAGCGTGTAAGGCCCTCGGCCCGCAGGTGATACTCTCGCAATAGCTGAATGGCCACCGTTGATTTTGCGCACCCATTGACGGTAGATGCTCGCATACAAGATCGCGAAGTTGCCGCAGTTCGCACCACCATCTTGTTTAAACTCATATTGATTGTTTCGTTTGCGGACAGCAAGTTTTCTGCTCTCTATGCAGCTTGCCGCCGACTCATTCTTGATTCGGCTCATTCCTGAATACGCTTTGAGAAAAGAGCGCATATCAAGTTTGAATGTGCCACAGGTAAAAGCGAGCGCCGGGTGAATTTCTAAGACATGATCGGGGTTTGCTGGATCTGTATTCCCCGCCGCGTGTTCCGTGTAGATGCGCGGGAAGCCAACCACCTCGCATTCTTTGTCCATCATATTTCGGTCAAGATATTCTGGCCAAAGCTTATCGCGCAGCTGTGTCTCTGAAGTCTTAGGCATACCGGGAGCGCGCTCTTTGCATACGTTGGGAGGTTCCACTACAACCGCCGCTGGCCACGCCAGCTGTTCCGCGGAGCTTGCAGCGATATGAATTTCGCAGTCCTTACTGACTACGTGAACCGTTTTGGTTCGGTGGTTCAGTGAGAGGCGGAGCCGAAAATTAATTGTATTCTCGTCAGCAAGCCGCCGAACATGCGCTTCCGACAACCAGAAATCAAAAGTTTCGTTTTCATCCTGACTCCAGCTCGGCCCCGCTGTTGAGAACAGGGCGAGGACGAACCAAAATAAACCAGCAAAGAGTCTCATAGAGTATCCCCCGACGAGTGAAATGGCGCAGCTATAACGCTACGTCAGCCTCCTAAGGCACGAGCCATTTCGCTACCACGTCAGCCCACATATCACGTGAGACGAAACCAAGTATCAGCAGCACGCTGAAGCTCGTTGCATACACATATTTATCCGACGCTGGAAACACCCACTTTTTGATGACGAGCAGTGCAAAGAGAAATACCCCCAGATTTGCCACCGTGAACAATAGTGTAAGAAAGCGATCAGTCTTGACGGGAGGCTCTTCAACAGGACCTTGCGATGGTTGGGCATGGACGGGCGCGGGCAGAAGTACCTCCGCCAACGCGGTCCAGACGCTGTGTTCAGTTGTTGCGGAGGCGGGAGCCGCGATGCGAAGGCGTTCCTCAACTCCGGGGTCGAGTTGAACGTATCTCCGGTCGCCAACATCACCGGCGTAGACCCAGCCGTTGCGATTGACCGAGGTTGTTTCGAACCATTCCTGATTTCCGATCACTTTCTTGGCCGAGACCTCAACTCTGGCGCCTCTCGGGATTATTGCGAGGCTAGCGCCTGGAACGAGCTGAAACTTGTATAAGGTTGAGGTCCCATAGGTCGGATACGACGTTCGGAGGTGCACATCCCCGTTGGTTATTGTCGCGTTGGGTCTCGCAACCGCCCTAGCAGGTGGGACCAAGAGCAGGAACGACAGTACGATCAAGCAACTGAGTTGCCGCTCGTTTACTCGTATCATATTTACCTCCTACGTGGGGGCCTGGTAGCCTGTGCGTTGAACAGGATCATCACCCGCATTTTCGCGGAGCACGACTTATGCCAGTGAAAACCTGACCTTGGGGAAATTGAAGAAGAGCCCAAATCAATTGACTTTTTCTTAACTAAGAGAGTGCTCAATCGCCGCGATTACTTCCTAATCGCACAACGCGAGTTTACAGAGCGTCAACGGGGTTACTCTGTAAACGCGCCGGAGCTTACGCCCAAAAAATCTGGTGGGTTAAAGTAAATGACGAGAAGCGCAACGATAGCGAGCTTCAGGAGTGTCGAATTCCAGTTGCGGAGGTAGAGTTGACCAAGATTCATGGCGACGCATTCTCCACGTCTGCGGTGAAGGCGTCAAGGCAAACTTGTAATGAGGTGCGAATCAAATTTGATACGCCCTGTAGTCAACTCGCTACGCTTTGCTCACTTCTAGCCACTAAGGAATACGATTTTCATTAG
>WNGA01021507.1_pt1 | contig 14524 bp, 11 predicted proteins | sample 5400061 | NCBI WGS metagenome assembly WNGA01 (sample SAMN13153366, study PRJNA577476) | soil metagenome | isolation source: 100 cm soil or saprolite under grassland replicate 2 | place: USA:California | collected 2016-06-15
AGCCGCTCGCCCGGCTCGACACGGACGCGATCGAGGCGCGGGTGAAGGCGCTCCCCGCCGTCGCGGACGCCGAGGTGACCCGGTCCTGGCCGAACACGGTGACCGTCACGGTGACCGAGCGGGTCGCGGTCGTGGTGCTGACCGACGGCGACCGCTACGAGCTGGTCGACGCGGCGGGTGTCGCGTTCCGCACGGTGACCTCGCGGCCGGACGGACTGCCGCAGGCGCGGGTCAGCGGCCCCCGGCGCGACGTGACGGTTCGGTCCGTGGTGACCGTGTCCGCGGCGCTGCCCGCCGACCTGCGCGGCCGGGTGCGCTCGATCGTGGCGGAGTCCCCGGACTCGATCACGCTCGAGCTCGACGGTGACGTCAAGGTCGTCTGGGGGAGCGCGGAACGCAGCGACCGCAAGACCGAGGTGCTGCTCGCGCTGATGCACCGCTCCGCCAAGGTGTACGACGTGTCCGCGCCGGAACTTCCTGTGACACAAGGGGAAAGACGGTGACGGCGCAATCGCTCGTTGCAACATCGCGACACGGCGGCGAGGCGCGTGGACTTTGCCGGGATCGGTCACGTAGCGTGCGACGTAATCTAAAGTTGACATAACTATAACCTTCAACTTGAGAGTGAGACTTCAGGTTCGAAGCAGGGCCCACGAGAGGGTCCGAAGGCGCAACGCGGCCTGTGTGCGTGCGGGATCGCGCGAACTGCAGGACACCAGCCGGCTGGTTTGAGTTGGGCAGCCGGCAACAACGGGACGGAACGAGGCGAGAGGCGCGCGACGTGGCGGCACCACAGAACTACCTGGCACTCATCAAGGTCGTCGGCATCGGTGGCGGTGGTGTGAACGCCGTCAACCGGATGATCGAGCACGGTCTGAAGGGCGTCGAGTTCATCGCCATCAACACCGATGCGCAGGCGCTGCTGATGAGCGACGCCGACGTCAAGCTCGACATCGGCCGTGAGGAGACCCGTGGTCTCGGCGCCGGCGCGAACCCGGATATCGGCAAGAAGGCCGCCGAGGACCACGCCGAGGAGATCGAGGAGGCGCTGAAGGGTGCCGACATGGTCTTCGTCACCGCCGGCGAAGGCGGTGGCACCGGCACCGGTGGCGCTCCCGTGGTCTCCCGGATCGCCCGCTCGCTCGGTGCGCTGACCATCGGTGTGGTGACCCGGCCGTTCTCGTTCGAGGGCAAGCGCCGCGCGACCCAGGCGGAGGACGGCATCGCCACCCTCCGCGAAGAGGTCGACACGCTGATTGTGATCCCGAACGACCGGCTGCTGACGATCAGCGACCGCGCCGTCTCGGTGCTGGACGCGTTCAAGCAGGCCGACCAGGTGTTGCTGCAAGGTGTCTCCGGCATCACCGATCTGATCACTACCCCTGGCCTGATCAACGTCGACTTCGCCGACGTCAAGGCGGTCATGTCGAACGCCGGCTCGGCCCTGATGGGCATCGGCTCGTCCCGCGGCGAGGACCGCGCGGTCGCCGCCGCCGAGGCCGCCATCTCGTCACCGTTGCTCGAGGCAAGCATCGAGGGCGCGCACGGCGTGCTGCTCTCGATCGCCGGCGGCTCCGACCTCGGCCTGTTCGAGATCAACGAAGCCGCGCAGCTCGTCTCGGAGTCCGCGCACACCGACGCCAACATCATCTTCGGCGCGGTGATCGACGACGCCCTCGGCGACGAGGTCCGCGTCACCGTGATCGCGGCCGGCTTCGACGGCGGTATGCCGAAGCGCCGCGAGCAGGCCATGTCCAGCGCCCGCCCGCGCCCGGCCTCGCCGTCCGCCACCGCGTCCTCGGTCGCGTCGTCCGCCGCCACCCAGTCACCACGATCCATGCCTCCCGCGGTCACCCCGCCGCCCGCTCCGCCGGGCACCCAGACCTCGGCCCGCCCGCCCGCCGGCACCCCGGGTACGACGTTCGGCGCGCCGGGCTCGAACGGCTCGGGAACCTCGGCACCGCCAGCGGCGACGACCCGGACGCGGTCCGGGAGAACTTCCGCCGCCTGGCCGAGGCGCTCGGACTGCCTGAGGCGCACGCCGTGGTCCGGATGAGCCAGGTGCACGGCCGGGACGTCCACGTCGTCGCCGCCGGGGACGACCTCGCGGGGCCGGTGCCGACCGCGGACGGCCTGGTCACGACCCGCGCGGACGTCGCGCTCGCGGCGCGGGCGGCGGACTGCGTGCCGGTGCTGCTCGCGGACCCTGCCGCCGGGGTGGCGGGTGCGGTGCACTCGGGCCGCCCCGGGTTGTTCGCCGGCGTGGTCCCGGCCACGGTCGAGGCGATGCGCGGGCTCGGCGCTGAACGGATCGTCGCGGTGATCGGGCCGCACGTGTGCGGGCGCTGCTACGAGGTGCCGGAACAGATGCGGGCCGAGGTGGCCGAGCGGGTCCCGGCGTCGTACGCGGAGACCAGCTGGGGCACGCCCGCGCTGGACATCGGCGCAGGCGTGCGCTCGCAGCTCGAGGAGGCCCGCTGCCGGGTCCTGGACGCGGCCCGCTGCACGATGGAGAACGAGGAGCTGTACTCGTACCGCCGGCAAGGCCAGGCGAGCGGCCGCCTCGCCGGCGTCGTACGGCTGGCAACCCGATGACGGCGGGTCACCCCGCCGCAGAGGCCACGCGGGAGCGGTTCGCCCAGCTGGAGGCCAATCTGGCCGTGGTACGGCGGTCGATCGCGGACGCGTGCGACAACGCGGGCCGGGATCCGGCCGAGGTCACGCTCGTGGCGGTGACGAAGACCTTCCCCGAGTCCGATGTCCGCGCGCTGGCCAAGCTCGGCGTGACGGACGTCGGAGAGAACCGCGAGTCCGAGCTGAAGCGGAAGGCGGCGGCGGACATCGAGGTCACCTGGCACTTCGTCGGCCAGCTGCAGTCGAACAAGGCGCGCTCGGTGGCCCGGTACGCCGACGTCGTCCACTCCGTGGACCGGGACTCGCTCGTGGTGGCCCTGGCCAAGGCACGAGCCGGCGCGGACACGCCGTTGCGGTGCCTGATCCAGGTGGCCCTGTCGGACGACGCCGGGCGCCCGCAGCGCGGCGGCGTCGTACCCGAGGGGGTGCCCGCGCTGGCCGCGGCGATCGGCGGGGCCGACGGGCTGGAGCTCGGCGGGGTGATGGCGGTCGCGCCACTGGGGGCGGATCCGGCGCGGGCGTTCGCCGAGCTCGCCGATGTGGCGGCGGCGCTCCGGGCCGAGCACCCGGGCGCGACCTGGGTCTCGGCCGGCATGAGCGGCGACCTGGAGGCGGCCGTCGGGTGCGGCGCGACACACGTCCGGATTGGGCGCGCCTTACTCGGAACCCGCCCGCGTGCGGGTTAGTGTCGAAGCGGACGGGTCCTGTGTGACCGTCCGAACGGAGTCTTTCAACGGACCGAAGGGCTGAAAGGTCATGAGCGCGCTGCGCAAGGTGGGTGTCTACCTCGGCTTGGTCGAGGACGGTGAGCGCTACGGCTCTCGGTTTGGCGAGGACTTCGACGAGTTCGACGAGCACGAGTACGACGAGGACCACGGGGACGTCCACGACTCCGAGCCGGACACCGTCCGCGACGAGCCTGGCGGTACGGTCAGCAAACTGTCAGATCGGCGTGGTGTCTCAGCTGCCCCGGAGGTTACCGAGTTGTCCCGCATCACCACCCTGCACCCGCGCACGTACAACGAGGCGCGCGTGATCGGAGAGCACTTCCGTGACGGCACGCCCGTCATCATGAACCTCACCGAGATGGACGACGCCGACGCCAAGCGGCTGGTGGACTTCGCGGCCGGGCTGATCTTCGGCTGCCGCGGCACGATCGAGCGGGTGACCTCCAAGGTGTTCCTGCTGTCGCCGCCGAACGTCACAGTCGCCGCGGAGGACAAGGAGCGGATCGCCCAGGGCGGGTTCTTCAACCAGAGCTGACTGCGGCCTGCTTGCTCATCCGCCTAGACTCTGCCTTGTCATGAACGTACTCATCATCGTGCTGCTCGTCCTCAACTGGGCGCTCTGGGTCTTCCTGATGATCCTGATCGCCCGGTTCGTGCTCGGCCTGATCATGATGTTCGCGCCGCAGTGGCACCCGAAGGGACCGCTCCTGCTGCTGTTCGAGGCCGTGTACTCCGTGACCGATCCACCGCTGCGGCCGTTGCGGCGGATACTTCCGCCGGTCGGCGCGGGCGGGGTCCGCTTCGACATCTCGATGATGATGCTGTTCATCCTGGTGTGGCTGGCGATGAACATCAACCAGAGCATCATCGTCTCCCTCTGACGGGTATGTGGGCTGTGACGGGTGTGTGAGACGACCCGTTAACGGGGTATGAACGGATCTGACAAGCGGGGGAGTCGGTCGTCTGCAGCCGCCCGGATTCCACCGGCACACAACGAAGCGATAACGTGATCTACTGGTTCCCCGGAGACCAGGTCGACGGTGACCCTGCCAAGACACTGACAAACGAGGTGAAAGATGCCGCTGACGCCGGATGACGTCCGCTCCAAGCAATTCACGCCTGTCCGCTTGCGGGAGGGCTACGACGTCACTGAGGTCGACTCCTTCCTCGACGAGGTGGAGGCCGAGCTCGAGCGACTGCTCGCCGAGAACGAGGAGCTGCGCGCGAAGCTCGCCGCGGCCCAGCGCGCGGGTGGGTCCATGGACCGACCGGACGCCGCCGCCAGCTTTGCGGCCGTCTCGCCGAAGCCGATGGACAAGGTGGAGGACAAGCCCGTACAGACGACCCCGGACGCCGCTGCTGCCGCGGGGGCGGCTGCGGGCACCGTCGGCGACGCGTCCAGCTCGGCGGTCCGGCTCCTGGAGATGGCGACCAAGCACGCCGACGACCTGGTCCAGGAGGCCAAGGACACGGCCGACAAGATCATCGGCGAGGCCCGCGCCAAGGCCGAGCGGCTGGAGAACGAGGCGCGCGGCAAGGCCGACCGGATGACCGGTGAGGCCCGCGCCCGCGCGGAGAAGCTCGATGGTGAGATGGGAGAGCGCCGGGCCCAGATGCTCGGTGCCCTGGAGAAGCAGAAGAGCCAGCTCGAGCGGACCATCGACGACCTGCACGCCTACGAGCGCGAGTACCGCAGCCGGCTGAAGACCTACTTCACCGAGCAGCTCAAGGCCCTCGGCAGCGCCGACGACACGCTCAGCCCGCGCAACGGCTTCCGCCCGGAGACCCGTCCGGCGCAGGCCCACGGCCACGGCGTCTGACCGGTAGCAGCGTCAGAGCGACCGGGCGGGCAGGGTCCGGTCGCACCCTGACGACGCACCTGGGCGTCACCCGCAGCACAACGGCGACGAGCCGGTTCCGCCCCAGCGGCGCGGAACCGGCTCGTCGTCGTCCCTAGGCCTTGGTGAGCCAGTAGCGCAGGCCCAGCTCCTCGTCGGCGCCGGAGGCGAGGCCGGTGGCGTCGGGCTCGGAGCGGGTCAGCGTGGTGGCGAGCACCTCGCGGGCCACCTCGTCGGCGTGCACGTCGAGCGCGTCGGCCAGGTCGCCGTCGGCGGTCAGCCAGACCGAGATCCGGTCTGAGACCTCCAGGCCGGCGTTCTTCCGGGCCTCCTGCAGGGTGCGGACCACCTCGCGGGCCAGACCGGCGCGGCGCAGGTCGGCGGTCACCTCGAGGTCGAGCGCGACCGTCTCGCCCTGCTCGTTGACCACCGACCAGCCTTCCTTCGGCCGCTCGGAGACCAGCACCTCGGCAGCCGTGACCTCGACCGCCTCACCGTCCACCGTCACCGTCGCCGTACCCGACTCTCCGAGTGCGGCGGCCAGGGCGGCGGCGTCGGCGGCGGCGATCGCGGCGGCGACCACCGGGGTCTGCTTGGCGAACCGCTTGCCGAGCTCGCGGAAGTTGCCCTTCGCCGAGTACTCGACCAGGTCCGCTCCCGCCGACGACAGCGGCGCCACCGAGCCGACGTTCAGCTCGTCGGCGATCTCGGCCAGCAGCTCCGGGTCCAGGTCGGCGATCGCGGCGGAGCCGACCAGCGCGCGGCTGAGCGGCTGCCGGGTCCGTACCTTCGCCTCGGCCCGTGCCGACCGGCCGAGCTCGACGACGCGGCGCGCCATCGACATGTGCGTGGCGAGCTCATCGTCGACCAGGCTTTCGTCGTACGACGGGAAGGCCGCCAGGTGCACCGACTCCGGGGCGCCGGGGGTGACTGGCCGGATGACGTCCTGCCAGACCCGCTCGGTGACGAACGGGACCAGCGGCGCCATCACCCTGGTGAGCGCGTCCAGCGTCTCGTGCAGGGTGGCGAGCGCGCCGGCGTCACCGGACCAGAACCGGCGGCGGGACCGCCGCACGTACCAGTTCGACAGCACGTCGGTGAACTGGCCGATGGCCAGCCCGAGCCGCTGGGTGTCGAACGTCTCGTACGCCGTGTCGCAGTCGCGCACCAGCCGGTGCGTCTCGGAGACGAGCCACCGGTCCAGCACCGAGCGCTCGGCGACCGGCGGGGCGTCCGACGCCGGCGACCAGTCCGCGAGCCGCGCGTAGAGCGCGTGGAAGGCGACCGTGTTCCAGTACGTCAGCAGCACCTTGCGGACGACCTCGTTGATGGTCGCGTCGCCGACCCGGCGGGCCAGCCACGGCGAGCCCGAGCACGCCATGTACCAGCGCACCGCGTCCGCGCCGTGCCGGTCCATCAGCGGCATCGGCGCCACCACGTTGCCGAGGTGCTTGGACATCTTCCGGCCGTCCTCGGCCAGCAGCAGCCCGAGGCACACCACGTTCTGGTACGACGACTCGCCGAACACCAGCGTGCCGATCGCCATCAGCGAGTAGAACCAGCCACGGGTCTGGTCGATCGCCTCGCAGATGAACTGCGCCGGGTAGGCGTTCTCGAACCTCTCCTTCGAGCCCTCCACCCACGGGTAGCCCCACTGCGCGAACGGCATCGAGCCGGAGTCGTACCAGGCGTCGATCACGTCCGGCACCCGGTGCGCGTCCTGGCCACACTCCTTGCAGGCGAAGGTGATCTCGTCCACGTACGGCTTGTGCGGGTCCAGGCCGGACAGGTCCCGCCCGGCCAGCTCGCCGAGCTCGGCGCGGGAGCCGACGCAGGTGAGGTGGCCGTCGGCGCAGCGCCAGATCGGCAGCGGCGTGCCCCAGTAGCGCGTCCGCGACAGCGACCAGTCGACGTTGTTGCGCAGCCAGTCGCCGTACCGGCCCTCCTTGACCGAGTCCGGGTACCAGTTCGTCTTGTCGTTCTCCGCGATCAGCTCGTCCTTGAGCTGCGTGGTCCGGATGTACCAGGCGACCAGGTCCAGCTCGGGCAGGAACTGCCCGGCGGTGTCGATCACGTTGACCATCGCGACGTCGTTCTCGCGGCAGCTGCGGAAGTCGTCCTCACCGTGGGCGGGGGACTGGTGCACCAGGCCGGTGCCGTCGTCGGTGGTGACGTAGTCCTCCAGCACCACGAAGTGCGCGTGCTCGTCCGGCCAGGCGACCAGCTCGAACGGCCGCTGGTACTTCCAGCCCGCCAGCTCCGCGCCGGTGAACCGCGCGGTCACCTCCCAGCCCTCGCCGAGCGCGGACTCCAGCAGCGGCTCGGCCACCACCAGCGTCTCCGAACCGTTGCTCGCGGCAACATAGGTGACGTCGCGGTGCGCGGCGACCAGCGCGTTCGACACCAGCGTCCACGGCGTCGTCGTCCAGACCAGCAGCGCGGCCTTGCCGGCCAGCGGCCCGGACGTCAGCGGCAGCCGGACGTAGACGGACGGGTCCGCGACCGTCTCGTAGGCACCCGGCTGGCCGAGCTCGTGGTCGGACAGACCGGTCCCGCAGCGCGGGCAGTACGGCGTGATCCGGAAGTCCTCGACCAGCAGGTCCCGGTCGAAGATCTGCTTCAGCGACCACCAGACCGACTCGATGTACGCCGGGTCCATCGTCCTGTACGCGTCGTCCAGGTTCACCCAGTAGCCCATCCGGGTGGTGAGGTCCTCGAACGCGTCCACGTTCCGCAGCACCGACTCGCGGCACTTCTCGTTGAACGCGGCGACGCCGTACTCCTCGATGTCGCGCCGGCCGGACAGCCCGAGCTCCTTCTCCACGCCGACCTCGACATGCAGGCCCTGGCAGTCCCAGCCCGCCTTCCGGCCGACCGAGTAGCCCTTCATCGTCCGGTACCGCGGGAACAGGTCCTTGAAGACGCGCGCCTCGATGTGGTGCGTGCCCGGCATCCCGTTCGCGGTCGGCGGGCCCTCGTAGAACGTCCAGGGCTCGCCGCCGGCGGTCTGCTCGAGGCTCTTGGCGAACGTGTCGTGCTCGGCCCAGAAGGCGAGTACGTCGCGCTCCATCGCCGGGAGGTCGACCTGCGCCGGGACCTGCTTCCAGCCGTTCTGAACAGCGTCATTGCTGGGCATGGGGTGCTTCCTCGTTTCGGTGCTGCCGTCCGTCGTACATGCTTGACGAAGGGACGACGCGCCGGCTCGCGAGCCGGGCACCGCGGTACCACCCTCCTTGGCAGCCCGACCGCGGCCACCCGCTCGAGGTGCTCCGCCGCTGGGTCTAGTAGGCCGTCAGGCTGTTCTTCCAGCAGCTCGGGGGTGATGTCCCGGATCTGGCCCGGGCCCCGTCAACGCCGTGCGGATGCAGTGACGAGTGTACGGCGAACGCCGGAGCGCGACGAATCGTTATCGGGTCGTGTCGCTGCGAGACTGGTCGCGTGACGTCGCTCAGGATCGCCGTACGCGTGAAGCCCGGCGCCTCCCGCACCAAGGTCGGCGGCCGGTACGACGGCCCGTCCGGACCGGCACTGGTGGTGGCCGTGCCGGCACGCGCCGTGGACGGCCGGGCCACCGAGGCGACGCTGGCCGCAGTCGCCGATGCCTTCGGCGTACGACGCCGCCAGGTGCGGCTGGTGTCCGGGCCTGCGAGCCGGGACAAGCTGCTCGAGCTGGACGGGCCCGCGGACGACCTCCGGGAGACCTGGCAGTCCCTGCTCGGCTGACCGCTCAGTGGACTCTGACCCGCGGTTGCTCGTGTGTCCTTGAACGGCGGACTACCGTATGTGCACGGTCTGCGCGTCGGCTGGCACCGGACAGTGCCGGTGCCCTACTGTCGGCGACCAGTCCGCTTTGTCGTCGATGAAGGCAGGGGGTAGTCAGCATGGCTACAACGGCTGCGAAGAAGTCGGCCCCTGCGCGACCAGCGCCGGCCAAGAGGGCCACCGCGACATCCGTGAAGAAGACCACCACCAAGGCACCGGCCAAGAAGGCCGCCCCGGTGGCCAAGAAGGCCGCAGCAGCAGCGAAGAAGGCCGCAGCAGCAGCGAAGAAGGCCGCACCCGCAGCCAAGAAGGCCGCGCCGGCGGCCGGCACGAAGGCCCGGAACTCGACGAGGAAGTCAGCCACCAGCAAGACAACGGGGACGACTACGAGGACGACGGCAACGAAGTCTTCTGCTCGCAAGACGCCTGCCCGCACTGCACCTACCCGTACTGCACCTGCCCGCAAGACGCCTGCAACGACGCCCGAGAAGAAGGTGGCCGTGAAGTCCAGTTCTGCAAACCTCACTGAGGTCACGGCGGAGGTCCCCGCCGGAACGAGCGCCGCCAAGAAGCCGGCGCCGAAGTCGAGCACCAAGTCGGCGAAGAGCCTGACCGTGGGCGCGGGGGAGTCGCCGTGGACGGCCGCCGAGCTCGCCGATCTGCGCGGGGAGCTCGAGCACGAGGTCGAGCACCTGCGCGAGGAGATCCACGACGCCGAGGAGGAGATCGCCGGTCTGCTCCGCGATGGCGGCGACGGCGCCGGGAACGACCAGGCCGACGTCGGCTCGACGACGTTCGAGCGCGACCACGAGATGTCCCTGGCCAACAACGCCCGCGACATGCTGATGCAGACCGAGCGGGCGCTGGCCCGGATCGACGACGGCACGTACGGCGTCTGCGAGAGCTGCGGCAACCCGATCGGCAAGGGGCGGCTGCAGGCGTTCCCGCGTGCGACACTGTGCGTGTCATGCAAAGAACGCGAAGAACGCCGCTGAGCGGCAACGAGCCCGCCGAGGGCCACACAGATCCAACGGAACCGGTCGAGGAGTCGGCCGGTTCCCGCACGCCGGAGCTGCGGCCCCGGACACCGCTGCTGTTCGCCGCGGTCGCGCTGGTCGTGCTGGTCGCCGACCAGGTCACGAAGGCGATCGCGCTGCGGAGCCTGGAGCCGGGCGAGCCGGTGAACCTGATCGGCAGCGTGCTGCGGTTCCACCTGGTGAAGAACCCGGGCGCGGCGTTCAGCCTCGGCACCGGGTACACGGTGGTGCTGACGTGTGTCGCGGTCGGCGTGGCGGCGACGGTGATCCACCTGTCCCGGCGGCTGCGGTCGAAGGTCTGGACGATCGCGCTCGGGCTGCTGCTCGGCGGCGCGCTCGGCAACGTCGGCGACCGGTTCTTCCGCGAGCCCGCGCCGCTGCGCGGGCACGTGGTGGACTTCCTCGAGCTGCCGCACTGGCCGATCTTCAACCTGGCCGACTCCGCGATCGTCACCGCGGCCGTGCTGATGGTGCTGCAGACCCTGCGCGGCATCGGCCTGGACGGGACCCGCGAGCAGCGCACACCGGGTGGCAGCACCGGTGAGTGAATCCCGCACCCTGCTCGTGCCGGACGGGCTGGCGGGGGAGCGGCTGGACGCGGCGCTGGCCCGGCTGTTCGGCATGTCCCGCACCAAGGCCGCCGAGCTGATCGAGTCCGGCGGCGTCCGGGTGGACGGCGTCACCGCGGCCAAATCCGCGCGGGTCTCCGCCGGGGTGATGCTGGACGTCGACCTGCCCGCGCCGCCCACCGAGGTCCAGGTGGTGCCGCAGGCCGTCGAGGGCCTGCGGATCGTGCACGACGACGACGAGATCGTGGTCGTCGACAAGCCGGTCGGCGTCGCCGCGCACCCGTCGCCGGGCTGGACCGGCCCAACCGTGATCGGTCACCTGGCCGCCGCCGGGTTCCGGGTCGCGACCACCGGCGCCGCCGAGCGCCAGGGCGTCGTACACCGCCTCGACGTCGGCACCAGCGGCCTGATGGTGGTGGCGAAGACCGAGTACAGCTACTCGGTGCTGAAGCGCGCCTTCAAGGAGCGCACGGTGAGCAAGATCTACCACGCGCTGGTGCAGGGCCATCCCGACCCGTTCACCGGGACCGTGGACGCGCCGATCGACCGGCATCCGCAGCACGACTACAAGTTCGGCGTGGTGGCGGGCGGCAAGCCGAGCGTGACGCACTACGAGACGCTGGAGGCGTTCCGGTTCGGGACGCTGCTGGAGATCACCCTCGAGACCGGCCGAACGCACCAGATCCGGGTCCACATGTCCGCGATCGGCCACCCGTGCTGCGGCGACCTGACCTACGGCGCCGACCCAGTGCTGGCGGCGAAGCTCGGCCTGGACCGGCAGTGGTTGCACGCCATGCGCCTCGGCTTCGTCCACCCGGGCAGCGGCGAGTACGTCGAGTACGAGTCGACCTACCCCGACGACCTCGCCCACGCCCTCGACATCCTCGCCGCGAGCCACTGATTCTTGCCCCGCCGAGTCGTGGATCTCGGCGCGGGGAAAGCGCTTTCCGGCTGCGGAAATCCACGACTCGGCGGGGGTGGGAGACCGAATATCGGGCGGCCGGGTGGGCGTCCGCGAGCCACGGTGACGGTTGTCGGCGGGGGCGTTTAGGCTGGCCGACGATCCTGCCCGACGATGACCTCCGGGGGTTGTTCACCGATATGCCGTCCGCCGACAGTTTCGTGCACCTGCACAACCACACCGAGTACTCGATGCTGGACGGTGCGGCACGAATCGGGGAACTGTTCAAGGCCGCCCAGGAGATGGGCATGCCGGCGCTCGCGACGACCGACCACGGCTACGTGTTCGGCGCCTACGAGTTCTGGAAGACGGCACAGAAGTACGACGTCAAGCCGATCATCGGAGTCGAGGCGTACCTCACCCCGCAGACGCACCGGACCGAGCGGCGGCGGGTGAAGTGGGGCGACGCGTCGAACAACAGCAGCGACGACGTCTCCGGCGGCGGGTCGTACACGCACATGACGCTGCTGGCGCAGAACACCGGCGGCATGCACAACCTGTTCCGGATGGCGTCGCTGTCCAGCCTGGAGGGTTACTACTTCAAGCCCCGGATCGACCGCGAGCTGCTGCAGACGTACGGCAAGGGCCTGATCGCCACCACCGGCTGCGTCGGCGGCGAGGTCCAGACCCGGCTGCGCCTCGGCCAGTACGACGAGGCGCGCGCCGCCGCCGCCGAGTTCCGGGACATCTTCGGCGCGGAGAACTTCTTCTGCGAGCTGATGGACCACGGGCTGGACGTCGAGCGGCAGGTGCAGAAGGACCTGCTCCGGCTCGCCAAGGACCTGAGCCTGCCGCTGGTCGCGACCAACGACCTGCACTACACCAACGCCGCCGACGCCGACGCGCACGCCGCGCTGCTGTGCGTGCAGTCGGCCTCGACGTTGTCGGACCCGAAGCGGTTCAAGTTCGAGACACAAGAGTTCTATCTGAAGACGGCGGCGCAGATGCGGGAGCTGTTCCGCGATCACCCGGAGGCGTGTGACAACACGCTGCTGATCGCGGAGCGCTGCAACGTCACCTTCACCGAGGGCGAGGGGCGGTACATGCCGCGATTCCCTTGCCCGGAAGGGGAGAACGAGGAGTCCTGGTTCGTCAAGGAGGTCGAGGTCGGGCTCCACCACCGCTACCCCGCGGGCATCCCGGACCACGTGCGCAAGCAGGCCGAGTTCGAGATCGAGGTCATCGTCTCGAAGGGCTACGCGGGCTACTTCCTGGTCGTCGCCGACTTCATCAACTGGGCCAAGAAGCAGGGCATCCGGGTCGGCCCGGGCCGTGGCTCCGGCGCCGGTTCGATGTGCGCGTACGCGATGCGGATCACCGACCTGGACCCGCTCCAGCACGGCCTGATCTTCGAGCGCTTCCTGAACCCGGAGCGCATGTCGATGCCCGACTTCGACATCGACTTCGACGACCGCCGCCGCCCGGAGGTGATCCGCTATGTCACCGAGAAGTACGGCGACGACCGGGTCGCGATGATCGTCACCTACGGCACGATCAAGGCCAAGCAGGCGATCAAGGACGCCGGCCGGGTGCTGGACTACCCGTTCGCGATGGGCGACCGGATCACCAAGGCGATGCCGCCGACCGTGATGGGCAAGGACATCCCGCTGTCCGGCATCTTCGACCCCCAGCACAAGCGGTACTCCGAGGCCACCGAGTTCCGCCAGCTGTACGAGTCCGACGCCGACGTCCGCAAGATCGTCGACACCGCCCGCGGCCTGGAGAACCTGAAGCGCCAGTGGGGTGTGCACGCAGCCGGCGTGATCATGTCCAGCGAGCCGCTGATCGACCTGATCCCGATCATGCGCCGCGAGCAGGACGGCCAGGTCATCACCCAGTTCGACTACCCGAGCTGCGAGACGCTCGGCCTGGTCAAGATGGACTTCCTGGGCCTGCGGAACCTGACGATCATGGACGACGCGGTCAAGAACGTCGAGGCCAGCCGCGGCGTCACCCTCGACCTCGACGAGCTCGGCCGCACCCTCGACGACCCGGCGACGTACGAGCTGTTGGCCCGCGGTGACACGCTCGGGGTGTTCCAGTTCGACGGCGGGCCGATGCGCGCGCTGCTGCGGCTGATGAAGCCGGACGGCTTCGAGGACATCTCGGCGGTCGGTGCGCTCTACCGGCCCGGCCCGATGGGCGCGAACTCCCACACCAACTATGCGCTGCGGAAGAACGGCCAGCAGGAGATCACCTATCTGCACCCGGAGCTGGAAGAGGCGCTGAAGCCGATCCTGGGCCCGACGTACGGGCTGATCGTGTACCAGGAGCAGGTGCTCAAGATCGCCCAGGAGCTGGCCGGCTACAGCCTCGGCAAGGCGGACCTGCTGCGCAAGGCGATGGGCAAGAAGAAGAAGGAAGTGCTCGACGCCGAGTACGTCGGCTTCGAGGCGGGCATGAGGTCGAACGGCTTCTCCGCGGCGTCGATCAAGGCACTGTGGGACGTGCTGGTGCCGTTCTCCGACTACGCGTTCAACAAGGCGCACTCGGCGGCGTACGGGCTGGTCTCGTACTGGACCGCGTACCTGAAGGCGAACTTCCCGGCGGAGTACATGGCCGCGGTCCTCACGTCCGTCAAGGACGACAAGGACAAGATGGCGATCTACCTGAACGAGTGCCGCCGGATGGGCATCAAGGTGCTGCCGCCGGACGTGAACGAGTCCGATGCGAACTTCACCCCGGTCGGCACCGACATCCGGTTCGGGCTGTCCGCGATCCGCAACGTCGGCAACAACGTGGTCGCCGGGATCGTCGCCGCCCGCGAGGAGAAGGGGCGGTACGGCACCTTCACCGACTTCATCGACAAGGTGCCGGAGCAGGTCTGCAACAAGCGCGTGATCGAGTCGCTGGCAAAGGCGGGCGCGTTCGACTCGCTCGGTCACGCCCGGCGCGCCGTGGTCGCGGTGCACGACCAGGCGGTCGACGAGGCGATCGACCTGAAGCGCAACGAGGCGCACGGCCAGTTCGACCTGTTCAGCATGGGGGAACCGGA
>WNGA01008049.1_pt1 | contig 14523 bp, 17 predicted proteins | sample 5400061 | NCBI WGS metagenome assembly WNGA01 (sample SAMN13153366, study PRJNA577476) | soil metagenome | isolation source: 100 cm soil or saprolite under grassland replicate 2 | place: USA:California | collected 2016-06-15
CAGCCTGCTCTGCCGCGCAACGATCCGACGTCCTAGCTTCCGGCCTCCTCCGGCAAGACCAACCGGCACCGGCTGAACCGGGGCGGGGACCGGATCGCCAACAACGCGCTTTGGCGGATCGTCATGGTCCGGATGAGCACCGACCCCCAGGACGAGGAACTACGTGGAGCGGCGGATCAAGGAGGGACTGTGCAAGAAGGAGATCATCCGGTGTCTCAAACGATACGTGGCGCGGGAGGTCTATCACCGTCTGGAGGGGGTTGACGAACAATAGGAGCATCCCTTCGGGGCCGATCCTACGAAAAGTCCTGCTCACGGAAACAATCGCAGGTTTCCGTGCCCTTCAGGCACCCAGGGAGCCGCGCCCGTCGCCACGAGGAAGCTCGTTGCAGAGAGCTCGCGACCGTCGACCGCGACGCGGTCCTTATTCACGAACTTCGCGTCTCCCTGGATGATGTCGAAGCCGTAGGCCGCCGCGAGATCCAGGTACTTCTCCCGGCGGAGCTCGTCCACGACGCGGGTCTTGGCGTCCACGAGCACTTCGAGATCGACGCCGCCTTGTGAGGTCGAGACGCCAGAGAAGGGATGGTGCCCCGCGGACCGGTAGGCGTGTGAGGCCGCGAGCAGGTGCTTGGACGGGATGCACCCGACATTCACGCAGGTGCCGCCGACCGTTCCCCGCTCGACGAGCGCAACCCGCGCTCCGTGCTCGGTCGCCCGAATCGCCGCGGCGAACGCGGCGCTCCCCGATCCGATCGCGACGAGATCGAAGTCCGTCATGAACGCTCCTCCCTCGCAGGCTCTGCTGTTGCCGGTGGAGCAGTCGCCATACGCCCTTCGACGAGTGGGCGCCACTCGACCGCGCCGAGCTCGGTTCCCTCCTCGAGCGAGACGACCCGTCCGTCCACACCGTGCTCCTCTGCCCAGCGCGTCGCGAGAGCCTCGTCCTCGAACAGGTTCACGTTCGGACACCAGTCCTGGTTGGGGCGACTGCAGCAGCACTGGTCGGCGAGGAACAGGACCGCGTGCGAGCCGAGGGGTTGCTCTCGTTCGAATCGCACCCGGATCGTCTCGGCCGTCGCCGGCGAGCGAGATTCGATTTCACCGTCGGCCTCGAGCGCCCCCAGGATCCCGAGCGCGTCGTGGGCGCAGTTCGTCCAGCGCGGATCGGACCCGACCTGGGTGTGGTGCGGGGTGGGATCGGTGCTCAATCCGGCCGGGGCGGTGACACGTCCCTGCTCATCCGTCCGAGCGCGCCCGGCCTCGATGAGATGGTCGACCGCCGCTCTGATCGAAGCCGTGTCGATGCCGAGGTCCGTCGCCGATGTGGGATCCCACGGCCGGCCCGTGGCGAGGATCTCCCGGAAGGCGGCCTCCCGAACGTGTACGGCGTTGGCGGCGGTGAGCACATCGGCATGGGTTCGGGGTCCGAGTCCGCCTGATCCTCACGTCGCCAAGAGTCGCCGGGTTCCGACAGTCCGGCTTCCTCGGTTCAGGTTCCACCATTCACCGAACGCTAGCCGGACAAAAGACATCAGTGGAGAGAGGCATGACCACTCCTCTCTCCACTGTCTCCTTCGCCACTGGGCGATCTTGGTTCGGGTCCGACCGAGTTATCCCGTTGGCGCAGCCGGGCCTGTGGGTTTCACGATCCAGAGGCCACCTCTCATCTCGCTCGCATACACGATGCCGGTGGCGGGATCTATCGCGACTCCCCAGACCAACGCCGGACCGCGGCCGATGCCGCTCGGGCGGCGTGATTGCGTCGGGGGAACGAATTGGCCAACTTCCACCGGATGTGCGGGATCACTGAGATCGAGAGCCACGACCCCGTTCGAGTACCAGGAGGAGTAGGCCCGGTTCCCGTTGACCTCGGTATTGTGGATCGACCAGGCTCCGGGTGGAGTTCGGACCTCACCGGTCACATGAGGCAGATCGGAGAACTTGCCGACCTGATCGAACTCCAGGACGCCATCGGCATCATCGTCGTGGGCCGTGCCCTCGCTGAAAACTCGCAGGAAGCCCCACGAGGGCTCGCCCGGCGTGAGCGTAGCCGTGACGCTGCCGGTTGCGAGGCCGGCCCGGACCGCGTCGGCCAACTCGTCGATGTCGGAGATCTGGGACAGGGCCATGCCCGAGGCCTGATCCTGCACCGCGCCCAAGTCACCGTCAAAGAAGGGGTACGCGTCGTCCGGGCTCACGAGGTTCGACAGGAACCCCTTGGCGCCGGCCTGAGCCGCTAGGAGCACCTGGCTGCCGATCGCGCATGGGACATCCCAGCTCGGGATGATCCCCACATAGAAGGGGTCCACCGTGTCGGCCAAGGCGATCTTGCCTGACGCACCCTGGTAGTCGGCCGCTTGACAACCATCGCCGGCGTCATGGACGGCACCGCTCACCGGACCGAGATCGGACAGGAGCGTTGGTGCCCAAGGCTCCTCGATCCCGGCGTACTTGGTCGACCCCGTCGCGGTCGTGGTGACCACAGTGGGGGCGAGCGACTCGAAGTCCTCATCGTTTTGGAGGATGTAGCGCTGCCCACCGGCCTCGTAGACGGCCATGCTGTGGCCATCCCCGTCGGCATCGAAGGGGTACGTGGTCCTGGCAAGCAGTGTGGGGTTGGCAGGATCGCTGATGTCGAACTTCAGAACCCCTCCATCCCAGTAGGAGACGTAGGCAGTCATCCCGTCGTCGGCCGCCCTCACGCTGTGGTCGAGGTACGCCGCGAAATAGCCGATTCCTTGGAATGGACTGGAGATCTCGTCGTTCCCGGCCGCGATGGGAAGGGAGCTATCGGCGATGATCCCCCAGTTCGAGACCTCGACCGGGTTACGGGGATCGCTGATATCGACGATGCGGAAATCGCCTCCCTGGTCGGCGCCGAAGTAGACGTTGTCAAACTCCGCGAACGGCACCGCCAGTAACGCAAGCGCCTGGCCATCCGGGCGCAACACCATGTCAAGCTCGTGGACGCCCCCAGAGGGCACCGGCAGGAAACTCAGCGTTACCGGGTTCCTTGGGTCGGTCACATCGACGAGCTCTAGACCGCCCACGTGTCCAGCCTTACAGCTCTGGACACCGGTGCCCAGGATGTCTCTTCCACCTATCCGACGAACGACCACGTCCTCGGTCGAGACGCCTCCTCCATGCCCGGCATAGGCCACGAGCTTCGGGTCGGTGGGATCGTTCACATCGATGACCTTTACGCCAGTACCAGAGCACGGTTGACTCCACGTCCCCACATAGGCGAACTTCCCGACCGTCCCTCCGTGGTCATAGAAGAAGACATCACCGTTGGGTGCGCCTCCCCCGAGGTTCACATGGCCCAATACGTCGAAGTTCTCGGCGACCAGCTGGGATACGGAACCACTGTCGACTACTTCGCTCTCATGCTTAACGAGACGAAGCCTGGGATCGGATGTCCCCGATGCCGCTCCGGCCGTTCCCTGAGCAAGTCCAGCACCGGTGGGGACCAAGAGGACTGCCATCGCAAGGAGCAATCGGACATTCCGCGAACCCATTCCCCTCCCCCTTCTGGATTACGCGCCCTTGATCGTTTCGGGCCCGAGCTTGGTTCCACTCGGACCATCCGATCGACAACCGGGAGGCGAGCGCGCACAAACCCGCTCAGAGTCAACTGCGTGTGCCGTGTCCCCGTCCCATATCGCCGGACTGCCCCCGGATCAGCTCTCGCTTTCCGCCGAACGTGTACACCAGATCCTATCGCTTCGACAAGGTCCGAACGACGTACTTTCACGGCGGCGGAAGCAGCCAGAGATTCAGATCCTGTGACCGCACCAGAAGCCTCGAAGGGTCAGCGTTCTCGTTGCGAGGAAATCACCGCCCACGACCCGTCGACCGGGCTGGTCCGGACATCAAGGCGGATGGCCGTGCGGGCCACCTCACGCGGCGAATATTGCTGGATCCCGAAGACCAGTTCAATGGTCTTAGGGAAGGCCTCCAAGGGCTGGAGATCTGACGCCACTTTGGCCGAAGGCCACGGGTTCGCCGCTGAGTGCAGACCCATCGTTTCCTGTACTATCGCATGATGGCCTGCTCTTAGCGCGAGCATGGGCTTAGCAGGTCCTCTGATGAGAGACATACTGTCGGCTGACTACGAAGGTCCGGTTTGTGTTCGACCAGGATGCGGAAAGCCGCTTGTTCGGAGGGTATTGCCAAGCGGCAAGCCCGAGAGCTCAGCCGACTTCCTGCGACGCACATGTTGTTCGCCTGAGTGTCGCCGAGCGGTGCAACGAGCAAGTCTTGGCTTTCCCTCGCGCGGGAGTCGATAGCCCAACCAAACTTCCGCCGGTATGGACGGTGTTGCGCGTACCGATACCGGTACGAGACTCTCGACTGCGGACCGCTTGGTCCATTGGATGGACCAATACGGATTATCAGCCGAGATCCGGGGTTGATTCACGCGAGCGATATGCCACAGCCCCAGGATCTTCGATGACACTGTGCAGAACGGGGTCGTCCTGTTCTCGTCCGATTAGCCCGTCGCGATGCCGATGCGACTTGAGCTCGTCGATTCAGACGGTCGTGTCGTAGAGACAGACGACTGGGCTTCGTCGACGAGCAGCAGCCAATTGCGATCCGCTGCTTGAGAACGAGGTGTCGGCCTTCTACCGGCGCGTGATCGTGTTGATGCCGCCAGCAGCGCGATCGAGAACCGGCCGATGGAGTCCCCGCATCTCTCAAAGCACTGGATATGTCCGCGCCGCAGCGGAGCCTTGACAGTCCTCAACCCTCGCTGCTTGGATGACCAGGCTGCCTTGCAAACGCGGAAGGCCGGGGCAGGGGTGCCCCCCCGGAACGGGAAGGGATGGAGATGCGTCGTCTATTGATGTCGTTCGTCGTCCTATCCACCACTATCGGGATCCCGGCCGCGGTTCAGGCAACTACCGAAAGCCCGGCGGGAGCCCCAGCCGGAGCCGCTTCGAACTTCCAACTGGTCGGTCACGATCCGCTGTTCAGCCGAGGGATGAACTCGGCACCGGCCATCTTCGGCAACTTCCTCTACGTGGGGAACCGTACGGATGGCTCCTCCGAATGCGTGCCGGCGACGGGCACCCCCGACCCCACGGTTCAAACGTGCCCCCACATCCATCCCGGCGTGCTGGTTGTCGACATCGCGGATTCGGCCAATCCCCATGTCGTAGGGGAGATCGGACCGCCCCTGGAGGGCAACGTTCGGGAGACCTCCCGGGAGCTCCGGGTCTGGCCGCAGCAGAAGCTGCTCATCGTTCAGAACATGCGGTGCAGCAACTTCTACCACGGCTGCCCACCGCCTCCGCCGACCCCCGCGCCGAACTTCAGGTTCTACGACCTCGGCGGTGCGGACCCCGCCCATCCCAGACTGGTCTCCACGTACTCTCCCGACATCTCGAACCTGAAGGACCCGCGACCGCACGAGTTCTTCCTGTGGGCCGACCCGACCGACCCGAACCGCGCTCTGATGTATTGGACGACGTACTCGAACGACAACGGGAGCCACCCCAACATCATCGTCACCGACATCAGCCGGGCCCGGGACGGAATCTTCACGGACGTGGCGAAGATGAACCTGGTCCACCTCTACGCCGGACCGGACCTGCACCGCCTCTACGTGGCCGTCCACTCGCTGAGCGTCTCCCCCGATGGAACCCGTGCCTACGTTGCCGTCTGGGGCGGGACCTATCTGGAGCTCGATACCAGCGACCTCGCGAACGGGGTGGCTAACCCCGAGGTCCGGGTGATCACGCCTGTTGATAACCGGCCGACATGGCCGAACCGCAATGCGCATTCCGCGGTGAAGGTGCCCGGGCGGCCTCTGGTCGTCATGACGGACGAGATCTACGGGGACTACGACCGTGTCAACGACGCCCCGCTCAACCACAGTGGGTGCCCGTGGGGTTGGATGCGTCTGATCGACATCTCCGACCCAGCGCATCCGGTAATCGTCGGCGAGTACAAGGCGGAGGAGAACACAGAGGCGTACTGTGCGAGCCCCGCCGGCCAGGACCCGAACAACACGACCTACACCAGTTATGCCTCGCACAATCCCACCGTGCTCCCGGACCTGGCCTTCATCGACTGGCATTCGAGTGGGCTTCAGGCCGTCGACATCACGGACCCCACGGATCCGACCACGGCCGGGTTCTTCGTCCCGGAGTCACTGCCCACGGTGGCCACCGAGGACCCTGCGCTCAGCCGAGGCACCAACAAGGTGGTCATGTGGAGCTACCCGATCATTTACAAGGGGCTGATCTACGCCATCGACATCCGAAACGGCCTCTACATCTTGCGCTACACCGGCCCTCACGCCGATGAGGTCGCAAACATCGGATTTCTGGAAGGGAACTCGAACCTCGGGGACGCCCTGAAGCTCGATCAGAGCCCGTGAGGCAGGCCGTGCCGTTGTCCCGGCCGCGGGCTAGCCGAACGACACATCGCGACTAGATCGCGGATCTCTGGGAGTGGATGGCAGAGGTGGACGACCTTGATGTCGACTAGGGGACGGCGGATGGTGAGCTTTCGGGGATGATGCTGTTGCGCTCCTGTTCCTCGCGCTGATCGTCGGGGCGTCGTGTTCGTAGTCCGATCCTTCTCGGAGGGCGGACGGAGGGGCACTTCGGAGGGCTTGCTGCGCCCACCCGGGGAAAGGTGTACGCGGCCAGGGTCGTGACGGTGGCCGCCCTCGGTGCAGGTCGTCGCGATCGCAGGCCAGGAAGCGAAGGTCAAGGCCTCATCCTGAGGCGTCTAGAGCCCAGGCGATGTGATCGAACGAGAGCAGAGAGTCCCACCGACCAGGAGGCGCGGTGGATCGACGCCCGGCGTCAGCGGATGGACGACGTCCCTCTCCGCTCCTGGAGTGCCGACCCCGAAAATGAAGCCGCTCAGTGCGAGCCGAGCTTCCGGATGGCCGAGCGCCCCCCAAGATTCGGCACGCGGCCCCATTGCGGAGGAGGAGCTGGCGAGGGCCCACCCGACCGAGCCGGGCGGGCCCTCGAAGCCCTGGTGGCGTTACTTGCCCAGCTGACCCCGCGCCGCCCCAGCGGGGAAGAGCGTGCCGTGGACGTTCACGTAGTAGGCAGACGGATCCTGCCGGATGGCCTTGATGAGGCCGCGATCGACCCCGCTGGCGCATCCGCTGACGGCGTCCGTTCCACTGAACGTGCCCGTGAACAGGGTGACGACGACCGGCCCGGCTACGCCCGCCGGCCCCACGTGGATGTGGGAAGCGAACACCGTGCCGTCGATGTCCTCCCAGCTAACGTCGAAGCACACGGTGGCTAGACCCTGATTGAGGACGATCGACGCGCTGCCCGACGCGTCGGCATCGCCCGGCCCGGGTACCTCGGCGGCTCCGGTGAGCGTGGAGGAAAGCGGGCGGCCGACCTCTTGCGCCCCGACCGGGCTGTTCGGTAAGACGAGGGCCACGGCCAGGGCCGCGGCCAAGACCAGGAGACGACGTCCCATGGGGCCTCCCTTCTCTCGGGCCCCGCCCTCACCGACGGAAGATCTCGTAGATCGCGCCGCCTGAGAGCGAGACGACGAACAGGTTCCCGTTCGGTCCGGTCTCGATGTCCGTGACGATGCCGAAGTCCCTCCCGATAAGCAAGCTCTCGCTCTCGGTAAGGTCGTGGAACGTGAGATTGTCGGCGACCCGGTCCTCGAGCCGAGGATCGTCGACAGCAATCTTGTTGCGATTGCCGGTGAGGTTGAACCGAAAGAGCGGGCCCCCGAGGGGTTCGGGCACCGCGAATCCCACGAACAGGTCGCCGAGGAACTGCGGCCCGAGGGCCCGGCCACTGACGAACCCCATCCCCGCGGGGGCCAGAACGTGCTTCCAACTCGGGGTCGCTGTAGTGCGAGCCGGGCAGCACGAACAACCGCCACAGCGCCTCCTCCGGCGTGTCGGCGATCCGCTCGGGCCCCACCGGAACTGCTGTGTGTTGGGGAAGTCCTCGTGGTGGAGGGACGTGGTTTCTCGATGCCCTTGTACTCGGCGATCCGGTCCGCTGGGCCCATGATCTGGATCCAGCCCCCGTTCATCCCCGGCTCGATCAGGTTCAGTTCGTCGAACGCGTCTTCCCCATTCTCTTCGGCCCACAGGTTCCCGGCCACCGGATCGAAGGCCATCCCAAAGCTGTTGCGGATGGCGTAGGCGAAGATCTTTTGGATGTTGGCTCCCACTTCCCCGCCCATGGCCGCCCCGGCGGAGAAGAACGGGTTGTCGGAGGGCACGGTGCCATCGTCGTTGAGCCGGACGATCACCCCGGTGAAGTGGGCGTCGTCGGGTTGCGGGCCGCCGAACTGGTCGTCTGGGACGGTGGGCCCGAGGCCGGTCAACGACGGCCCGGAGGGGAGGTTCTGGAGCTGGCCCCGACGCCCACGTCGCCGATCAGGATGTACAGCTTCCCGTTCGGACCGAATGCGATGACCCCGGCGTGGTGATTGCCACGGGCGATCTGGCCCTCGTCGCCCTGGCCCGGGGGCAGCGGCGCGCCGTCTTCCTGAATGGCGCGGATCCGGATCAGGTTCCGGTCGAACGCCAGCGTCGATCCGTCCCACACGAAGCGGTCCACCCGATTCCCCAGGAGGGTGTCTCCGAGAGGACGTCGGTGTCCGCGTCGGTCGTGCTCTCGGTCCAGTACAGGTAGACGAAGGGCACGGTCGGGAAGTCCGGGTGCATGGCGATCCCAAGGAGGCCGCGCTCGGACGCGAAGTTCACGGCCAGGTCCAGGACCGTGCGCCCGACCCCGCCGGCCACTCGAAGGACCCTCCCGGTGTTCTTCCCCAGGACGAACATGTCGCTTGGCCCCAGGAAGGCCAGGCTGGTCGGTGTGGTCAGGCCAGAGGATCCGTGTGGAGGACGTGCAGTCACGCTCAAGCGGCCTCAAGCCGAGTCCGAGCAATCCCACAGCGCCCCCACCCAGTAGGTCGATATGTGGTCGCTCTCCGACGAGTCGCTGCTGGCTGGGCTGGCCTCGGGGGATCCCGAATCCGCCGCCGCCCTTCTCCGACGCTTCCAGGCTCGCGTCTTCGGGCTCGCGCTCACGATCGTGGGGGACCGCGAATCCGCGCGGGAGGTGGCACAGGAAACCCTCATCCGCGCTTGGCGATATGCGGCGGCGCCTCGGCCGCCCCTCCGGCGGAGCACAGATTGCCGCCCGTCATCCCGGCACCATCCCACCCAGGCTGGGCTTGACGGCCTTGATGATCACGGCCGTGGCAACACGATCTTGATGGTCGACCGTGATCGTCCGACGCATGACCTCGATGACCTCGTGCGTGAAGAGCGGCATCAGGGCGGCATCCTCGATCCCGAACGGCCGGTGCCCGCCGACCCACACGTTCATGAACCCGGCTCTCTCGAGCTTCTCGGCGAAGACACGCTCCGCCAGGGCTCCCGACACTCACCCGGCCCAGGCGCTCTGATCGTTAGCTACCTCCGGCGGCAGCTCGCCGTCGACCGTGAGATCGGCCATGCAGATCCGGCCTCCCGGCCTGAGCAACCGAAACATCTCCGCGAGCGCTCGACTCTTCCGAGCCGACAGGTTCAGGACCCCATTGGAGATCACCACATCGATCGACTCGTCCGGAAGGGGGATGTCTTCCATCTCTCCGCGGACGAACTCGGTTCGGCCCTCCACCCCGGCCTCGGCGGCGTGGCGACGTCCCCGCTCGCACATCTCCTCGAGGATGTCGAGTCCGACCGCCGTGCCTTCCGGTCCAACGCGCCGGGCGGCGAGGATGGTGTCGATCCCTCCGCCGGAGCCGACGTCCAGCACAGTCTCGCCCTGCCGGAGGAATGCGTAGCGGACGGGGTTCCCCACCGAGAGGGACCACTCGACCGCCCCGGCCGGAACCTCGGCGAGCTCCTCGTCCGTGTAGACGCGGCGGGCTACTGCCTCGCCGCCGCCGGTCGTGATCGCCGAATACGCCTGTCGGACGGAGTCCTTGATCTCCTCCTGGAACATGAGGTCCTTGGCCACCGGTCCTCCTAGAGCTCCTGTACGAAGCGCTCGAGGTGGGCTTTCACGTCCGGTGGGATCTCCTCCGCCTCATTCGAGGCAAGGAAGCTCCGGAGCTCCTTCGCGAACTCCAGCTCCCCGCAGCACGTGCGGCAGAACGACAGGTGCTTCTCCACCCTCTCCTGATCCTCGGCCGAGATCGCCTGGTCGAGGTAGTCCCAGAGTTGCCTCACAGCCTCGGAGCATGGGATCGAGCTCTGCTGGCCGGTCATCTGTCCGCCTCCCCTACGAGGAGTCCAGTCTCCTTCGCGTACGCCCACATCCCGATCTCGAACCGCTTTCGACCCCGGTGCAGCCGGGCCAGGATCGTTCCGAGCGGTGTGTCGAGCATGCGGGCGATCTCCTTGGTTGCGAATCCGTCCATGTACCGGAGCACCAGCGGCGCTCGGTAGAGCACCGGGAGACGCATGAGGACCTCGCGAACGTCGTCTTTGCCGAACGCTCTCAGGAAGTCCAGGTGCAGGGTGTCCGAGTAGGGAAGCGGGTCCACTTCCACCAGGGTCCGGTACAGCGAGAAGTCCTCGACCTTCTCGACCGGAAGCTCCTCCAGGGATCGGGCGCGCTTTCGAAGCTCATCCCGGAACACGTTCACCAGGATGCTCTTCAGCCACCGGGCGCCCGCCTCGTCCTCCTTCAGCGCCCCGAACGACCGATAGGCCCGGATCAGCGTCTCCTGCACGAGGTCCTCCGCACCCTCCCGAACGAGCCGGCGGGCCAGCGAGTAGAGGGCCGGCAGCTCGCCGACGGCCATGTTCTGAAACGCTTCCTTCGTCCGGTCCTGGGTCCCGATGTCCGTCATCCCGTCGGCCCGTCTCAAAGGCGTGCTCACCTTCTAAGACGCTTGGGTGGCCGACCTTATTGCATCACCAGGAAGGTGCAATCGGCGTCCCCGGTCGGACGTCTGTCATGGTCGAGAGGAGGTGCGGGACATGACGAGCATCACGGTGGAGCACACGAGAGCGGACGGTTCGGCGACCGCTCTTCGAACGGGGTCCTGGCTCATGGGCATCGCCGCGGCGGGGTTCATCGGCTACGCGGTGATCTTCTTCGTTCGCAACTTCACGGACTCGTTCCTGGAGCTCGGGATCGGGCCCAACGAAGTCAACGTGGGGAAGGACGAGATTCAGGCGTTTAGCCCGTCGCTGTTCGAGTACGTGAGCCATCTGCACCTCGCGGTCTCCGGATTCATCGCAGCAACGGGCCTTGCCGTGCTGTTCCTGGTGGCCTACGGGGTTCGGCGGGGGCAGCTCTGGGCATGGGTCGGGGCGGTGACCGCCCCGGTCCTGGGGCTCGCGGTGGCCCTGCCGGCGCACTACCCGAACGGCTTCGACACGCTCGGCCACCTGGGGCTGATCTACCTCGCGGTGGTGATCTTCGTGGTCGGCGCGCTCGTGTCCTTGCGGAGCATCGTTGCGGCGCGCAGGAGCTGAACTGACGCAGGCGGCGGGTTCCCGTCGATGAGCTTCGCCGCTTGCCTTCGGTCTCGAGATCCAGAAGGGTGATCGGCGATGGCACAGACGGAGGCGCTGATGTGCGCGAAGTGTGGAGGCCCGGCTGACGGCTGGAAGTGCGCCATCTGTGGCTCGGTGGCGAGCGAGCACGACGCCGGGCATCTCCACGTCGGCTCCGATCGTTATTGCACGATCCGGTGCGCCGGGTGCGACGAGGCCGACGTCCTCTGCACCTGCGTGTGATGGAGCCGACGAGGCACCGCGTCCCTGAGAGCCCGATCTCGTAAAGCCCGGTCTCATTCGAGGCCGGCTCCGAGCAGGTGCGCCAGTGATGTCCACCCGTGGATCCGGTACGTGCAGGCCATGGAAACCAACCAGCGCGACATCAGCGCGGCACAGGGCGTCGCCTACGATGGCACCTCTCGCGCGCAATGCCTGGCAGGTTCGTCCCGCATTCGTCCCGCGAACGACCGGGAGACGTCAAGAAATGACGGGACCGGCTGGAGCATAGAACCCGCAGGTCAGGAACCGGATTCGGGCATCGCCGCAGGTAGCGAACTCGGCCCCGAGAACACTCTCAAGGTGGAGACACGGGCTCAAATCCCGTTGGGACTACATCGATCTACCTGTAAAAACGCTTGAGACCCAGCGTCCTGGGAGGCCTCTGGGTCACGGTTTGGGTCACAAGGAGGTCCCGTGTCCGTCTCCGAATACCTACCTCCTTGCTTCCGAGGTCGGGAAGCTGCCCGTCGATGATCTTCAATTCGATCGTCCCATTACCCGGAAAGAAGTGGCGGTTGACTTTGAACGCCATCCAGAAAGATTCTGAGCAGCACGGGTATATTCTCACGTTGTTCGAAGATCAGCGCCGGATCTTCAGGCATCTGGCAGGGTTCGAGGTCGATCAAGAACTCCGGGCGACGGGAACCAGTCACGAACCCTCCATTCAGCCTCTCATGTCGGCTGGGCATGATATTGGATTTGGACCGAATAAAGGGGGGCCGGACACTCCCATTCCGGCGGGACCGCAACCCGGTCGCTGGAGGTCAAGCCCAGTTGACTCCGAGAGCCTCCCCGGTATGGACTGGGGCGACTGGAAAGGCGGAGTGCAAGCGAAAGGAGGCTCTTTTGCGCACGCGAGCCCTACCCCTGGCGGCGCTGGCGGCGTCGCTTGCCATCGTCGCACTAGCCGCCGCACCGGCGTCGGGCGCGGGCCGCTTCGAGGACGAGCGCCCCGCCGGGTACGACATCAACCCGAAGCACCAGAGCAATTGGGAGCCAACGGTTGCGGTCGACCCGAGCCACCCGAACCGCGTCTACCAACTGATCACCGGCATCAACGCCAACGCCTGCAAGGGCAGCTGCCCCGGCACGAGCGTCCTGTTCCGACGCTCCACTGACGGGGGCGCGATCTTCGGCCCGGAGACCTTCGTGTGTGTAGTCGCCTGCAAGACGATCGGGTGGCAGTTTGACCCCCAGATCCGGGTCGCGAACGACACCAACGCCGCGTGCAGCTGCGGCACCATCTACGTGGCGTTCATGGACCAATACGACCCGGGCGTGCAGTTGTTCACGTCCCACGACGGCGGCGACACCTGGAGCGCACCGGTCACGATGAACGGCGGACTCACCTACATGGACAAGCCGATCCTCGTGATCTCGCCGTCGGGCCGGGACGTGTACGTCGCGTTCAACCACAAGTTCGACAACATGGTCGTGGCCTCTCACGACCACGGTCGGTCGTTCCTCCCGCCCCAGAAGGTGAATGACGACCACCTGTGGTGGTACGCGAACGGTGGGGCGTACGCTCCTCCGAACGGCGATGTGTACTTTGCCCTCGCCGGCGAGACGAGTCTGTCCGGTCACGGGCACGACTTCGACGGACCGGTCGAGATCGCACTGCTGCGCTGCTCATGGTCGACGACAAGGTCGTGCGCCGACCCGACGCTCACCTCCTTCGGCGTCGCCGCCGCGCCACCTCTCTGTCCGGTATCCGGATGTTACCCAGACTACTTCGCCGCGACAGGCTCGATCGCAATCGATGCAACCGGCCACATGGTCTTCGCGTACACGTTCTCCGAGGAGCCGAACGGGCCGAAGCCCTTATACGTGCGGACCTCGGACCACGGGGTGCACTGGAGCACCAACGTCCTCGTGAATGCCCTCGGTGACAGCAGCGTGCCGCAGATCGACAGCGGCCCCACCCCTGGGGACTTCCGCCTCGCGTGGCAGGACGACCGGACGGGCAGCTTCAACACCTGGTATGCGCAGACTACGGATGGTGGGGCCAGCTGGGGGTCGCACGTCCGGATCTCGAACCTCGGGTCGGGTGCTCCGTACAAGAGCCCGGACGGCTACACGTTCACTGACGGTGACTATTTCGGGATCGCGGTCGGCTCCACGGGCATCGTTCACGTGATCTGGGGCGAGGCCGACGGCTCGTCTCTGTACTGCTGCGGCGACGTTTGGTACACGAAGGGGTCATGATCGCGGGCGCCTTCTCGGGTGGGCGATGGCACTGCTCCTCTCCCACCTGTTCGCCTTCTGACCGACGGATGCGGCCCGGGAACCACGCTTTGACCGGAAAGCTGCCATGACTCCGATCGTCACGCCCCTGGCTCGTACTCATAAGATGAGTCCTCCCAGCATGTCTCGGCTGACGTCGGCTACGATCGCCTTCTCGTGGGCGAGCACTCGCGCCAGGAGGTGGCCCGGAGGGCTGGGGTCGACCCCGATTACGTCGATCGATTGGTCGAGCTCGGAATCCTGAAACCTGGCCCAGGCGACGTGTTCTCGCCGGGTGATGTGCGCAGGGCGCGTTGGGTTCGGAGCTTGGAACGGGCCGGCGTGCCGCTCGACGGGATGGCCGCTGCCGTTCGACAAGGAACGCTGTCGTTGTCCTTCCTAACCACGTCGCCGATAACGGGGTCCTGGGGGACGACGATGCTGGGAAGGGTTACGGACTTGGAATAGGTATTGGAGAGGGAGTTCTCGAGTTCACGCAGCCTCCATCGGTTTGAGGCCGGCAGCGATACGCGCCCGGTAGTAGA